>Ga0209571_1000046_pt1 | contig 312409 bp, 280 predicted proteins | sample EBPBio102011_DNA_FD_185866 | JGI IMG/M metagenome (GOLD analysis project Ga0209571, IMG submission 185866) | Wastewater treatment Type I Accumulibacter community from EBPR Bioreactor in Madison, WI, USA - Reactor 1_1/10/2011_ DNA (SPAdes)... | ecosystem: Engineered > Bioreactor > EBPR >... | reverse complement strand
CGCTGCCACCGCATCGGGATATCAGGGCGCTGCCACCGCATCGGGATATCAGGGCGCTGCCACCGCATCGGGCGACTGGGGCGCTGCCACCGCATCAGGCGACGGGGGCGCTGCCACCGCATCGGGCATCCAGGGCGCTGCCACCGCATCAGGCGACGGGGGCGCTGCCACCGCATCGGGCGACGGGGGCGCTGCCACCGCATCAGGCGACGGGGGCGCTGCCACCGCATCGGGCTATGAAGGCAAGGTACGCGGCAAGACCGGCTGCGCCCTCTTCCTGACAGAGCGTTCGGTCAATGGCGAGATCCTGCATGTCTGGGCGGGCATTGCCGGCCGGGACGGCATCAAGCCGGACACATGGTATCGGCTCGTCAACGGCACGCCCGTCGAAGCGGTACAAGCAGCGGCTTAAGTCCTCATGGCCACCACCAAGAAGCGCAAGCCCGTGACGGCCGAGGAACTGGAGGGGTTCCTCGACCTGATCGCGCGCATGATGAACAGGGCCGGAAAGGATGCCGAGCTGCTTCTGCCGATCTGGCGCGCGATCGAGCGTGAACTCAACAAGCGCAGGGAAGCAGACACCATTCTCGCAGCCGCCCAGGCGCGCCTTACACGATCGATGGGTCGAACGGCAGCGCCATCCCCATAAGGTGCTTGCGGCGCCATTCCAGCGACCCGCCCGAGCCGTATTTCGGACGGTCGATGGTGTGCCCCATCAGAAGCCGGCGCAGCTCGTCGTCAAAGCCCGCTTCCTTCATCCGGTCTTCGAAGGAATGCCGGAACGAATAGACGGTGTGGCCGGCCGTCGGGAACAGACTGTTCGCCCGGAAGTACTTGTTCAGCGTTGCAGAAAGATCATTCTCGCGATTGCGATAGCGCGGGAACCCAGCCTTATGACGTTGGAAAACTGCAAGCGCGACACCGACGAGCGGCACGATCCGGCGCGAAGACTCGGTCTTGATCTCACGCGGATCATTGGGGTCATCCCGCGGCTCGATCGCCAGATGCGGCACCTTGTGCGACAATCGTATTGCCGACGGCTCGAGGTTGCAGATCTCGCTCGGCCGGGCCCCGGTTTCGATCAAAGCCAGCACGATGCCGCGAGCTTCCTCATTAAGCGTCGCGAGATTGCCCACCTTCATGATGACGTCGCGCAGCCATTCCGTCGGGAACGGCGGTCGCGACCGCTTTTTCTTCATGGCGAAGCCGAGCCCATCGAACGGATTTTCCCGTCGCGACTCGCCCATGTACTTGAAATAGGCGCCATAGAGGACGCGGAGATTGCCCAGGTCGCGATTGCCGGACGAAGCAGAAGCCGTCGCCGGCCCCTCCTTTTCCTTAGGCGCTATTCGACCAAGCCAGTGGCGATAGACCTTCTTCGCGTCGTCGATCGAGATGTCGACCATGGCCTTGTCGCTGACCAAAGCGATGAAGTTGTTGACTGCGCGCAGCTTGACCTTTTCCCACTGGTCGCGCTGGACCTTCGACTTGTTCACCAGTTCGTCGGGCACAAGCTCGTCGACATAGATGCGGAACGCTTGGCTGATGGTGGTTCGCGGAACCTCGACAGCGCCGAGCAATGGCATTCCAGCATCGCCGAGCTCCAGCTTGGGATTTGCCGTGATCAGCCGCAGCCGGTCGACCAGGTCATCAAGAGCGTCCGGCTTTTCGAGATCTCTTGCCGAATGGAACGTAAAGTCGAGCGCCTCGACGCGCTTGACCGCGGCTTCGTAGCGCCGCCGCGCCGGGTCCATTGGATGGTCGCTCAGCATGGAGGCCCAAAGGGCATCGTCGGCAGCCTCGAGCATGTCGCGCTTGCGCCGCGCAAGGGTCCGATCATCGGTCTTCAGCGAGATCCGGACGTGAGGCGCGCGCTTGTCGACGTGAGCGACATCGGTAGGCACACGGCGCTTGTAGAAATAGTTGCCGGCCCTGCTTGCGAGGAACCTGTCAGGATCGCTTCGGCTCCGATTTCTGCCCATGCCCGCACCCCGCAAACACGCTGTTGTGGCGTGATATGTGGCACAGTTTGTGGCACAAATTCCGGGAAAAATGCAACCCGTCCAATCGGGCAACAAAAAAGGCGCTTAAGTTTCAATAACTTAAAGCGCCTTTTTAGTATGTCGTTGGTGCGGTCGAGAAGACTCGAACTTCCACGGGTTGCCCCACAGCGACCTCAACGCTGCGCGTCTACCAATTCCGCCACGACCGCACGTCACGACAGGGGCCGGTCCGAACCGGCTCGCGGCATGTAGCAAATCGTTTCCGGGGAAACAAGCGCCCCAGGCGATATTCTGCAATCATTCTTGCATGCCGCAGGGGAACAAAGGCGTCTGCCTGTGTCGTCAGGCGCGGAAAGTCCTTTGCACTGGACGCGAGGAGCCTGAAGAGCCATATCAGACCGAGAATCGGACCCTGAAAATGACCGAACGCAGCCTGATCGCCACGTCGTTTCTTCCCCTGCCGGGCTCAACGCCCGTCGAATGGCGAATCGAACCCGGCCTGACGCCTTACGATGAGGCGCTCGCCTTCATGGAACAGCGTGCGGACGCAATTCGCCAGGGTACTTCAGGTGAGATGGTCTGGCTGGTCGAGCATCCGCCGGTCTACACGGCAGGCACCAGCGCGCAGGAACAAGACCTGGTCGAGCCGAATCGTTTTCCGGTGTTCAAGACGGGCCGCGGCGGCGAATACACCTATCACGGACCAGGTCAGCGCGTGGCTTATGTGATGCTCGACCTCAAGCGTCGCCGCGAGGATGTCCGCGCCTTCGTCGCGGCCCTCGAGGCCTGGATCATCGAGGCGCTCGCCGCCTTCAACGTCAAGGGCGAACGCCGCGAGGACCGCGTCGGCGTCTGGGTCGTCAGGCCGGACCGCCCGCCCCTGCCCGACGGCTCGCCCGCCGAGGACAAGATCGCAGCCATCGGCATCAGGCTGCGGCGTTGGGTCAGCTTCCACGGCATCGCCATCAACGTCGAGCCGGAGCTCGGACATTTCTCCGGCATCGTGCCCTGCGGTGTCACCGACCACGGCGTGACCAGTCTGGTCGACCTCGGCCTGCCGGTCACCATGGCCGATGTCGACGTGGCGCTCAAAGCGGCTTTCGAGAACATCTTCGGTCCGGCTGAGGCTGGCGCTGAAGCCGTTCGCAAGACGGCCTGATCTCAGGTCTGATTGTCAGCGGATTGCCCGGCTCATCGGTCCGGGCCCAACCGGCAAGTGCCGGCATCTCATTTCGGTACCGGGCCGTGGCCCGACACCCTCAACGACTTACCAGAGAGCGGCAATCGACCGCCCGGAACGGCGCCTCCTCAGAGCGCGCCGATCCACATGGCCATGGTGACGAGGAAGGCGCTCATGCACACCATCGAGACGACATCCTGGATCAGATCGGTCATAACTCGCTCCTGTTTTTAATATGTTCTCAATTTGTTCTAATTTTGTTCAAATGTCAACGCGCCGGTTGCGTTCCGGCCGTTGGTTGAGGCGGCAAGCGAATCGACGGTAAATGAAGGATTGACGATCCGATCCGTTCGCACTGCGCGTTAACGAACACGTTGCCGGTATCGCCGGGGCCCGTCCCCCATGCCGAGTGAGACCAAGGGGATTGGCGCGACGGCGACGCATGGCTCAACAGCCGAGCTGGCAACCATGCACTCCGGCCGGACATGGATACGGCCGGGAGGCATGGCCAAGGGAGAGCGGCCCTGCCTGCACCCAACGCGGTCTCGGACGATTGCCCGTGCCGGACCACCTTCCGGAAGGCAAAAGGATTGGCGCAGCGCGCGTGACCTTGCCGTCGGCCGGCGTGACAGGCCGGTCCATACGTGCGGCGGGCTCGGGATTGTCGATGGCGGTCAGGCCGGCAAGGCCCGGCTGGCGCACCAGCGTCAGGCGCTGCGGCTCGCCCCCGTCACTCGTACCTCAACGCTTCGACCGGATCGAGATTGGCGGCCCGCCATGCCGGGAACAGCGTCGCCAGGAACGACAGCACCAGCGCCATCACCGCCACCGAAATGGTCTCGCCCATGTCCATCCTGGCAGGCAGCTGGTTGAGGAAATAGAGCTCGGGATTGAACAGCACTGTACCCGAGAGCCATGAGAAGAACTGCCTGATGTGCTCGACATTGAGGCAGATAACGACGCCCAGCAGGACGCCGGCGATAGTACCGGCGGTGCCGATCGCAGCGCCTGTCATCAGGAAGATTCGCATGACCGCCCCGCGCGTCGCGCCCATCGTCCGCAGGATCGCGATGTCGTGGCCCTTGTCCTTCACCAGCATTATGAGCCCGGAGATGATGTTGAGCGCGGCAACGAGCACGATCAGCGTCACGATCATGAACATGACGTTGCGCTGGACCTGCAGCGCCGAGAAGAAGGTCTGGTTGCGCTCGCGCCAGTCGATCAGGAAGATCGGCCTCTGCGCCGCCTCGTCCACCTTTGGCTTGATCGCTTCGACATCGTCGGGATTGTCGAGATAGACCTCGAGGCTCTGCGCCCTGCCTTGCGAATTGAAGTAGGTCTGCGCTTCAGACAACGGCATGTAGATGAACGAGCTGTCGTATTCGGACATGCCGACATCGAAGATCGCCGTCACCGGATAACCTTGCTGGCGCGGCGTCGTGCCAAGCGCGGTGACGTCGCCGTCAGGCGATGTCAGCGAAATGGTGTCACCCAGCACCAGGCCGAGATTGTCGGCCATGCGGCGGCCGATTGCGACGCCGCCAGCCATGTCGAAGCCGTCAATGGAACCCTGCTTGATGTTGCTGGCAACGAGCGTGATCTTGCCAAGATCCTCGCCGCGAATGCCGCGCACGAGAGCCCCCTTGCCGGAACCGACAGTGCCCTGTGCAAGTGCCTGGCCTTCGATCAGCGGAATGGCGTATTTGACGCCGGGAACGCCATTGATCCGCTGGGCAAGCTCGGCATAGTCCTCCAGCGGCATGTCGATCGGCGTAACGATGAGATGACCGTTGACGCCGAGGATCCGCGACAAAAGCTCCGCTCGGAAACCGTTCATCACCGCCATCACGACGATCAGCGTAGCGACGCCCAGCATGATGCCGAGGAAGGAGATCGAGGCGATGACCGAGATCACAGTTTCCTTGCGCTTCGAGCGCAGATAGCGCCACGCCACCATGCGCTCGAAGCCCGAAAACGGTTTGGCGCCTGCAGGCCTGGCTGCGGTGGTCTGGCTCATGTGGCAAGCCCCAGGCGCCCGAAGGCGCTGGCCAGCGACACCATGAAGTAGCGCGACAAACGCATGGGCCGGTCCGTAGATGAGGAAGGCTGCGCCGGAATCGGCGCACAGCAGGCTTCAATCCAATGGCTTCATAGCCATTTCATGGCGGAATGGAAACCGCGCGGCCGAGCAAGCGCAGCTGGCCCGGAGGGTTGCAGCTATTGTGGGAACCAGGCGCTCGTGTTCCCTGCCCGGTGCAAGGGGCCGCAAGCCGCGACCTGCAATGGATTGCAGGAGATGCGATGCCGCCGGCACCGCTCCCCCGGAAAAAGAAATCAACGCAGCGGAACGACCTTGCCGTCAGACAAGGTCACGCGACGGTCCATGCGCGAGGCCAGTTCGTGATTGTGGGTGGCAATCAGCGCCGCCAGTCCCGACTGCCGTACAAGCGCTGACAGCGCGTCGAACACATAGCCCGCCGTGACCGGGTCGAGATTGCCTGTCGGCTCGTCGGCCAGCAGCAATGCCGGTCCGTTGGCGACAGCCCGGGCGATTGCCACGCGCTGCTGTTCGCCGCCTGACAGTTCCGAAGGCCGGTGCTGGGCACGCTTGCCGATCTTCATGTAGTCGAGCAACTGGCCCGCCCGCTCGCTGGCGTCGGAAGGCTTAAGCCCCTTCACCAGTTGCGGCATCATCACGTTCTCCAGCGCCGAGAACTCCGGCAGGAGGTGATGGAACTGGTAGACGAAGCCGATGTCGTTGCGGCGGATGGCGGTGCGCTGGTCGTCCGACAGGCGGCCGCAGGCGCGTCCTGTGATGATGACCTCGCCGACATCAGGCCGTTCCAGCAGGCCGGCCGTGTGCAGCAGCGTCGACTTGCCTGTGCCCGACGGGGCAACCAGTGCCACCATCTCGCCTGCCTGCAGCGAAAAATTGGCGTCGTTGAGGATCGTCAGCTTGCGCGATCCCTGCTCGTAATGGCGTTCGACGCCCTTGAGCTCGATAACGGCGTTGGCCATCACTCGTACCTCAACGCTTCGACCGGATCGAGCTTGGCAGCGCGCCAGGCCGGGAACAGGGTCGCCAGGAACGACAGCACGAGCGCCATCGCCACAACCGATATCGTCTCGCCCATGTCCATCTTGGCCGGCAGCTGGCTGAGGAAATAGAGCTCGGGATTGAACAGCACCGTGCCCGACAGCCACGAGAAGAACTGCCTGATGCGCTCGACATTGAGGCAGATCACCACGCCGAGCAGCACGCCCGCCAGCGTGCCGGTCATGCCGATGGCAGCGCCCGTCATCAGGAAGATGCGCATGACGGCGCCGCGCGTCGCACCCATCGTCCTCAGGATCGCGATGTCATGCCCCTTGTCCTTCACCAGCATGATCAGGCCGGAAATGATGTTGAGGGCCGCCACCAGCACGATCAGCGTCAGGATCATGAACATGACGTTGCGTTCGACCTGCAGGGCCGAGAAGAAGGTCTGGTTACGCTGACGCCAGTCGGTCAGGAAGATCGGCCGTTGCGCCGCCTCCTCCACCTTGGTCTTGAGCGCATCGACATTGTCGGGGTTGTCGACATAGATCTCGATCGAGCCGACCTTGCCCTCGGAATTGAAGTAGAGCTGCGCCTCGTTGAGCGGCATGAACACGATCGAGCTGTCGTATTCCGACATGCCCACCTCGAAGATGCCGGTGATCTGATAGCCTTTGGCGCGAGGCGTCGTGCCCATGGGCGTGACATCGCCATCCGGCGAAATCAGCCGGATCGTATCACCCAGAACCAGCCCCATGTTTTCGGCCATGCGCCGGCCGATGACGACGCCATCGGTGGTGTCGAAATTGACGATGGAGCCCTGCTTGATGTTGTTGGCGACAAGCGTGACCTTGCCGAGATCGCTGCCCCTGATGCCGCGCACCAGCGCCCCGGTTCCCGAGCCGATATTGCCCTGCGCAAGCACCTGGCCTTCGACCAGCGGGATTGCATATTTGACGCCGGCAACGCCGTTGATGCGGTCGGCGACGGCGGCATAGTCCTCGAGCGGCGTATCGATCGGCGTCACGATCAGATGGCCGTTGACGCCGAGGATGCGGGTCAACAGCTCGGCACGGAAGCCGTTCATCACGGCCATGACCACGATCAGGGTCGCAACCCCCAGCATGATGCCGAGGAAGGAGATCGAGGCGATGACCGAAATCACCGTTTCCTTGCGCTTCGCGCGCAGGTAGCGCCAGGCCACCATGCGCTCGAAGACGGAGAAGGGCCCTGCTCCGGCCGGTTTTGCCGCCGCCGCCGCTTGGTTCATGCCTTGGCGCCCAGTTTGGCCAGAGCCTCGGCCACCGGCAGCGTCACGCGCTCGCCGGTCTTGCGGTTCTTGATCTCGACTTCGCCGGCCGCAGCACCGCGCGGGCCGACGATCACCTGCCACGGCAGGCCGATCAGGTCGGCGGTGGCGAACTTGCCGCCGGCGCGCTGGTCGGTGTCGTCGTAGAGCACATCCTTGCCGGCAGCCTCAAAGCCCGCATAGAGCTCGCCGCAGATGCGGTCGCAATCGACGTCGCCGACCTTCATGTTGATCAGGCCAATGTCGAACGGCGCCACCGCCTCCGGCCAGATGATGCCGTTCTCGTCATGGCTCGCCTCGATGATCGCAGCGATCAGGCGGCTCGGGCCGATGCCGTACGAGCCCATCGACACGAAATGCTCCTTGCCGTCGGGGCCGGTAACCTTGGCATTCATCGGCTTGGAGTACTTCTCGCCGAAGTGGAAGATGTGGCCGACCTCGATGCCGCGCGCAGACACCTTGTCTGCCTCCGGCACGGCGGCCCAGGCCGCCTCGTCGTGCATCTCTTCGGTCGCCGCATATGGCGTCGTCCACTGCTGGACGATGCCGCCGATCTCGCCGTCATTGCCGAAATCGGTATCGGCACCCGGCACCGGCAGTTCCAGAAAGTCGCGATGGCAGAACACCTGGCTTTCGCCGGTTTCAGCCAGGATGATGAATTCGTGGCTGAGATCGCCGCCGATCGGACCGGTGTCGGCCCGCATCGGGATCGCCTGCAGGCCCATGCGCGTGAACGTGCGCAGATACGACACGAACATGCGGTTGTAGGCAGCTTTCGCGCCCTCATAGTCGATGTCGAACGAATAGGCGTCCTTCATCAGGAATTCGCGGCTGCGCATGACGCCGAAGCGCGGACGCATCTCGTCGCGGAACTTCCACTGGATATGGTAGAGGTTGAGCGGCAGGTCCTTGTAGGACTTGACGTAGGAGCGGAAGATTTCCGTCACCATCTCTTCGTTGGTCGGGCCGAACAGCATGTCGCGCTCGTTGCGGTCCTTGATGCGCAGCATCTCCTTGCCGTAGTCGTCATAGCGACCACTTTCGCGCCACAGCTCGGCCGACTGGATGGTCGGCATCAGGATTTCCAGCGCGCCTGCCCTGTCCTGCTCTTCGCGTACGATGCGGCAGATCTTGTCCAGCACGCGCTTGCCCAGCGGCAGCCACGAGAAGGAGCCCTGCCCCTGCTGCCTGATCATTCCGGCACGCAGCATGAGCCGATGCGAAACGATTTCCGCCTCGCGGGGATTTTCTTTCAGGATGGGCAGAAAATAGCGCGACAGACGCATCGAATGTTCCATGAAAACGATGATGCCGGAATCGGCAAATTGATGAGGCTTGCTTGAACGCGCTTCATAGCCATTTCATGGCCAGTTGGAAACCCGCGCGCTTGTTTGGCAGCAGCGTCAGAATGCCCTGATTGTTAGACTAGCAACGACTGCCCATGTTTTGTGCAATGCAGCACAGGATTGCCCATCCGGAAGCAAAATTCCGCGTGACAATTCATTTCGGCTTAGTCTAATGTGCCTCGATAACCGAGAGGGCGGAGCACAAATCCGCTCTCCTACGCGGTCAAAGTCTTGGGAGGATGCGATCTAGGCGCGGTAACTCGCTGCCGCCGGATAACGGAAAGCAGATCGGACGCGTTTAATTGCAAGGCTTCGCGCCTTGCATTTTTTTTGGCCCAAGCTCACACAAAATCACACGTGATCAATGTGTTTTGGTCGGCTTCTCACCCAACGGATGAGAAGCCTCGAGACTGTTTGCCGACTTTAAGATCAGTCGATCTTCGGCAGCATCAGCGGAATGTCGTTGATGGAGTAGCCGAGGCCGCGGGTTACGCCATAGAAGGCGCCCATCAGCACGGCCGTGACGATCGTCGTCCAGAACATCGCGCGCAGCATATGCGGGCCACGCGGCGCACTCGCCTCGGTGCCGGGCACGACGTTGTTGTCATCGTCCTGCGTCTTCACGCCGAAAGGCAGGATGGCAAACAAGGTCAGCCACCAGAAGACGAAATACATGGCGATGATTGAAATCCAGGTCATGCCTGTTCGAGCTCCACGAGCGTGCCCTGGAAGTCCTTGGGGTGCAGGAACAGCACCGGCTTGCCATGGGCACCGATCTTCGGATTGCCGTCGCCGAGCACGCGGGCGCCCGACGCCTTGAGATGGTCACGCGCAGCCAGGATGTCGTCGACCTCGTAGCAGACGTGGTGCATGCCGCCCGATGCGTTCTTCTCGAGGAAGGCCGCGATCGGCGAGCCCTCGCCCAACGGCTCGAGCAGCTCGATCTTGGTGTTGCCGACGTCGATAAAGACAACGGTCACGCCATGCTCTGGCAGTGCCTGCGGCTCGGTCACCCTGGCGCCGAGCGTATTGCGATAGACCGCACTCGCCGCGGCCAGGTCCGGCACCGCGATGGCGACGTGATTGAGACGTCCGAGCATTTGTTGTTCCCAGCGAATAGTGAGTAGCGAACAGAGAGCAGTGAGTAGGAAGAGAAGATCCGAAAATCGCTCTGATCGCTATTCGCTATCAGCTACTGCCCATTCGCTCACCTGGTGACGAATACCGTCACCAGCGGTTTCTTGCCCCAGGCTTCGTTGGCAGCACCACGCACCGCGCGACGCACCGCCTCCTGAACCAGGTCCAGGTCTTTTCGGCGCGCACGGGGTATGGAGTCCACGGCGCCTATTGCCGCATCGAGCATCAATTCCTCCAGCGCCTCGCCGCTGGCATCCGCTTCGGCAACGCCGATGGCCACCAGGTCGGGGTCCCCCGACAGCTCGTACTTGTCGTCGAGAACGACATTGACCGCGACATGACCGGCAAAGGACAGCTTGCGGCGCTCGCGGATGCCCATGGCTTCGTCGGAGCCGACGAGCTTGCCATCCTTGAAGACGCGGCCGAACGGCACCTGGTCGATGATCTCGGCAGCTCCGGGCCACAGCCTCAGCATGTCGCCGTCGCGGATCTGCGCCACCTCGGGAATGCCCGACATCGACATCAGCGATCCCTGCGCCACAAGATGCGCCGCCTCGCCATGAACAGGCACGCCGATGCGCGGGCGCACCCATTCGTACATGCGCTTCAGCTCACTGCGGCGCGGGTGGCCGGAGACGTGGACCAGCGCATCGCCGTCTTCGATGATCTTCATGCCCTGGTCGATGAGCAGGTTCTTGATCTCGAGGATCGCCTTTTCGTTGCCGGGAATCGTGCGCGAGGAGAACACGACGGTATCGCCCGGCGAAAGTGCAACCGTTTTCATCTCGTCGCGGGCAAGCTTGGCGAGTGCCGCGCGCGGCTCGCCCTGGCTGCCGGTGCAGATGACCACGAGGTTTTCACGCGGAATGTAGCCGTAGTCGTCCTCGGAGACGAAATCAGGCAGCCCGTCCATGTAGCCGAGTTCCGTCGACACATCGATGACGCGCTTCAGCGAACGGCCCATGACCAGCACCTGGCGGCCGGCGTCGCGCGCAGCCTCGGCGATCGAGCGGATACGTCCGACATTGGACGAGAAGGTGGTGACCGCAACACGGCCCTTGGCCTGCTCGATCACTTCCCGCAAGCCCTGCCCGACCTGCTGCTCGGACGGAGAATCGCCCTCGCGCATTGCATTGGTCGAATCGCAGACGAGTGCCAGAACGCCCTTGTCGCCATAGGCGCGGAAGCGCGCCTCATCGGTCATCGGACCGATTTCAGGCGCGGGATCGATCTTCCAGTCGCCGGTATGGATCACGGTGCCGGCCGGCGTGGTAATCGCCAGCGACATCGGCTCGGGAATCGAATGGGTAACCGGGATCGCCTCGATCTCGAACGGCCCGATGGTGAACTTCTCGCCGCCGCGATAGACGGTGACGGGGATCTTCGGAGCGCCCTGTTCCGACTGGCGCTTGGCCTCGAGCAGACCGGCGGCAAACGGTGTCATCCACACCGGCGCCTTGAGGCGCGGCCAGATGTCATGCAGAGCGCCATAGTGGTCTTCATGCGCATGCGTGATGACGATGCCGCGGAGGTTCTTCAGCTCCTCTTCGATGAAGCGGGAGTCGGGCAGCACCAGATCCACGCCCGGCAGGCTGGCGTCGGGGAACGTCACGCCGACATCGATCACGATCCATTCGCGCGCGTCGGCTGGTCCGAAGCCATAGAGAGCGAAGTTCATGCCGATCTCGCCGACACCGCCGAGCGGCACGAATACGAGTTCAGCGTTTCCCGCTTTCGCCATACCAGATTTTCCTTTCGGGCCCGTCAGGCCGAGCCAGCCGAAGCGACCGCGCCGAAATGCACGTCGCCGGCGGCGATCTTCACCGTTTCACCATTAGCGTCACGAATGACGAAGCGGCAATCCTCGTCGATGGTCTCGAAAGTGCCGCGCACGACATTTCCCTCGACCCGCACAGCCACTTCGCTGCCCAATCCGGCTGCACGTGTCAGCCACTTTTCGCGGATGGCCACCAGGCCGCGGCCGCCGGCCCACAGGCGTTCGTTTTCGCTCCATGCGTCAGACAGCGCCAGAAACAGCGTCTCTGCGTCGGCGCCGGCGCCGAGATTGGCCAGCGAGGTTGCCGGATAAGGCACGTCGGTCGGATGGGCCACGACATTGACGCCGATGCCTATGGCAATCGCAAGCCGACCTGGCGACAGCAGCGTCGATTCGAGCAGGATACCGGCAAGCTTGGCGCCGGAGGCCAGCACGTCGTTCGGCCATTTCAGCTCGAAGCGCTTGACGCCCTTGCCGCTGCCACCGTCGACGCCAACCGAAATGCGCGCATTGGGCGCAACGGCATCGAGCGCGTCCGCAAGGGCAAGGCCGGCGACGAAGCCGAGCGTCGCCGCATGATGGAGGTCGCGGTCGAGCACCTTGAGCAGCGTCGCCGCCAGGTTGCCCTCCGGCGTCGACCAGGCGCGGCCACGACGGCCACGCCCGCTTTCCTGCTTCTTGGAGACGACCCAGAGCTTGCCCGGGTCGCCGGCAAGTGCCCGCTCCAGCGCCAGCGCATTTGTCGAGCCCACTGACTCATGGGCTTCGAGGCGGAAACCGTCGGCGTTGGCTGTCGGTGCGAGCTGGAATCCCATGCCGTCAGAAGAAGGTCTTCGCCGCAGCCGACGCCATCTCGCCCACGGGGCCGCCGATCAGCACGTAGAACAGCACGAATACGCCGGAAAGACCGAGCACGAGACGCAGCTCGCCTGCCATCGGCTGGAAACCGCCGACCGGCTCATCGAACCACATGATCTTGATGATGCGCAGGTAGTAGTAGGCGCCCACCACCGAAGCCAGCACACCGATCACCGCAAGTGCGTAGAGATTGGCGTTGATGGCGGCGAGGAAGACGTACCACTTCCCCCAGAAGCCCGCGAGCGGCGGAATGCCGGCCAGCGAGAACATCAGGATGGTGAGGATGGTCGCCATCATCGGGTTGGTGTTGGACAGGCCGGCAAGATCGGAGATCTGCTCGACATTGCCGTCCTTGCGGCGCATGGCCAGGATGAAGGCGAATGTGCCGAGCGTCATCACCAGATAGATCAGCATGTAGATGACCACGCCGCGCACGCCGGCTTCGCTGTTGGCGGCGAGGCCGACCAGCGCGTAGCCCATGTGACCGATCGACGAATAGGCCATCAGGCGCTTGATGTTCTTCTGCCCGATCGCCGCAAAGGCGCCGAGCACCATCGAGGCAATCGAGATGAAGACGATGATCTGCTGCCAGTCGAGACCGATCGGCTCGAATGCGCCCATGGTGACGCGTACGATCAGAGCCATCGCGGCCATCTTGGGCGCTGCGGCGAAGAACGCCGTCACCGGCGTCGGCGCGCCTTCATAGACGTCGGGCGTCCACATGTGGAACGGCACGGCCGAGATCTTGAAGCACAGGCCGGCCAGCACGAAGACCAGGCCGAACACCAGGCCGAGCTGACGCTCGCCACCATTCAGCGCCGCGGCAATCGCCTCGAACGAGGTATGGCCGGTGTAGCCGTAGACCAGGCTGATGCCGTAGAGCAGCATGCCCGAGGACAGCGCGCCGAGCACGAAGTACTTGAGGCCGGCTTCGGTCGAGCGCACGTTTTCGCGGTTGATCGCGGCGATGACATAGAGCGCCAGCGACTGCAGCTCGAGGCCGAGATAAAGCGCCAGCATGTCGTTGGCCGAGATCATCAAGAGCATGCCGAGCGTCGCCAGCATGACGAGCACCGGATATTCGAACTTGTCGAACTTCTCGGCCTTGGCAAAGCCGACCGACATGATCAGCGTCACGACCGAGCCGAGCAGCGTCAGAAGCTTCATGAAGCGGGCGAACGGATCGGACACGAAGGCCGTGCCGAAGCCCTGGCCGTCGTGACCGAACACGAACATCCAGGCGCCGGCGGCGATCAGCAGGGCAACCGCCAGACCGGTCACGGTCGTGTTGGCCCGTTCTCCGGAGAAGACGCCGACCATCAGCAGCGCAAGCGCGCCGACGGCCACGACCAGCTCCGGCATGACCAGGGAAAGGCTCGAAAGGAGTTCGGGCGTCATGGTTCGCAAAACCCCTGTCAGTTCGCCGCCGCGGTCTGCGCGGCGTCGATCGATACGGTTACGTTGTTGATCAGCGCCTTCACCGATGCGGTCGTCACATTGAAGACCGGCGTCGGGTACACGCCATAGAAGATCACCAGCACGATCAGCGGATAGATCACGGCCTTCTCACGACCCGACAGGTCGAACAGGCCCTTGAGGCTTTCCTTGGTCAGCGCGCCGAACACCACGCGGCGGTAGAGCCACAGCGCATAGGCAGCCGACAGGATCACGCCTGTGGCGGCGATCAGCGCCACCCAGGTGTTGACCTGGAAGATGCCGAACAGCGTCAGGAACTCGCCGATGAAGCCCGAGGTGCCGGGCAGACCGACATTGGCCATGGTGAAGATCAGGAAGGCCACCGCATATTTCGGCATGTTGTTGACCAGGCCGCCATAGGCCGCGATCTCGCGGGTATGCATGCGGTCGTAGACCACGCCGACGCAGAGGAACAGCGCGCCCGAAACCAGGCCGTGGCTGAGCATCTGGAAGATCGCGCCCTGCACGCCGGTCTCGTTCATGGCGAAGATGCCCATGGTCACGTAGCCCATGTGGGCGACCGACGAATAGGCGATCAGCTTCTTCATGTCCTCCTGCATCAGCGCCACCAGGGACGTGTAGACGATGGCGACGACCGACAGCGCAAAGACCAGCGGCGCGAAGAACTCGGAAGCGAGCGGGAACATCGGCAGCGAGAAGCGCAGGAAACCGTACCCGCCCATCTTCAGCAGGATGCCTGCCAGGATGACCGAGCCTGCCGTCGGCGCCTCGACGTGCGCGTCAGGCAACCAGGTATGCACAGGCCACATCGGCATCTTCACCGCAAACGAGGCGAAGAAGGCCAGCCATAGCCATGTCTGCATGTTGGCCGGGAACTCGTGCGTCAACAGCGTCGGGATGTCGGTCGTGCCGGCCTGCCAGAACATCGCCATGATGGCGAGCAGCATCAGCACCGAGCCGAGCAGCGTGTAGAGGAAGAACTTGAAGCTGGCATAGACGCGGCGCTTGCCGCCCCAGACGCCGATGATGATGAACATCGGGATCAGGCCGGCTTCGAAGAAGACGTAGAACAGCACGATATCAAGCGCGCAGAACACGCCGATCATCAGCGTTTCCAGGATCAGGAACGCGATCATGTATTCCTTGACGCGCTTCTCCACAGACTCCCAGCTGGCCAGGATGCAGAGCGGCATCAGGAACGTCGTCAGGATGACGAACAGCATCGAAATGCCGTCGACGCCCATATGATAGGAAATGCCGGAGTCGAGCCAGGCAAACTTCTCGACGAACTGGAAGCCGGCTTCCGTGGCGTCGAAGTTGATCCAGATCAGCAGCGACACCGCAAAGGTGAACACCGTCGTCCAGAGCGCGACGTTGCGAATGTTGCGGCGTGCAGCCTCGCCGTCGTCCCTGATCAGGAGGATCAGGAGCGCACCGACCAGCGGCAGAAAGGTGACCAGCGAAAGAATGGGAACACCGGACATTAGAAGGAGCTCCCGAGCATCATCCAGGTCACGAGCGCGGCCACGCCGATCAGCATGGCGAACGCGTAATGGTAGAGGTAACCGGTCTGCAGCTTGACGACGCGGTTGGTGATGTCGACCACGCGGGCCGACACGCCGTCGGCACCGAAGCCGTCGATCAGCCAGCCGTCACCCTTCTTCCACAGGAAGCGGCCAAGCCACTTGGCAGGACGCACGAAGAGGAAGTCGTACAGCTCGTCGAAGTACCACTTGTTCAACAGGAAGGCGTAGAGCCCGCGATGACGCTGTGCCAGCGTCTTCGGCATTTCCGGCGAGCGGATGTAGAACAGGTAGGCCATGGCGAACCCGCCGATCATCGCCGCGAACGGTGCGAGCTTCACCCACATCGGCACGCCATGGAAGTCGTGCAGGATGTGGTTGGTGTCGAGCGTGAAGATCGCGCCCTTCCAGAACTCGGCATAGGCCTCGCCGATGAAGTAGTCATGGAAGACGACGCCGGCAAACAGCGCACCGACGGCCAGGATGAACAGCGGCACCAGCATGACGGGCGGCGATTCATGCACATGGTGCATGACGTCGGCGGTGGCGCGCGGCTGACCGTGGAAGGTCATGAAAATCAGGCGCCAGGAGTAGAAGCTGGTGAAGCAGGCAGCGACGACCAGGGCGGCGAAGGCAAAGCCGGCGACCGCATTGTGGCCGACAAACGCACCTTCGATGATGGCGTCCTTGGAGAAGAAGCCGGCCGTACCGATGATTGTCGCCGGAATGCCGACGCCGGTCAGCGCCAGCGTGCCGATGACCATCATCCAGTAGGTGGTCGGGATCAGCTTACGCAGTCCGCCCATCTTGCGCATGTCCTGCTCGTCGGAGACGGCATGGATCACCGAGCCGGATCCCAGGAACAGCAGCGCCTTGAAGAAGGCGTGCGTGAACAGGTGGAAGATGGCGGCAGAATAGAAGCCCATGCCGAGCGCCACGAACATGTAGCCGAGCTGCGAGCAGGTCGAATAGGCGATGACGCGCTTGATGTCGTTCTGCACCAGGCCGACCGTTGCCGCAAAGAACGCGGTCAGCGCACCGATGAAGGTGACGACAGTCAGCGCCGAATGCGACAGCTCGAACACAGGCGACAGGCGGGCCAGCATGAACACGCCGGCGGTGACCATGGTCGCGGCGTGGATCAGCGCCGACACGGGCGTCGGGCCTTCCATGGCGTCCGGCAGCCAGGTGTGCAGCGGCACCTGCGCCGACTTGCCCATGGCGCCCATGAACAGCAGCAGGCAGACAACCGTCAGCGCGCCATGCTTGTCGAGCGAGTAGCCGAGGAAGTTGAGCACGGCCGCGCCCTGTTCGGCGCCCTCAGCCGGGAGATAGCCGGCCGCATTGGCGAAGATGGTGCTGAAATTGACCGAGCCGAACAGCACGAAGATGCCGAAGATGCCGAGCAGGAAGCCGAAGTCGCCGACGCGGTTGACCACGAAGGCCTTGATGGCGGCGGCATTGGCCGACGGCTTCTTGTACCAGAAACCGATCAGCAGATAGGACGCCAGGCCCACGCCCTCCCAGCCGAAGAACATCTGGACGAGATTGTCCGACGTCACCAGCATCAGCATGGCGAAGGTGAACAGCGACAGATAGGCAAAGAAGCGCGGCCGATGCGGGTCGTGATGCATGTAGCCGATCGAGTAGATGTGGACCAGCGCCGAGACGGTGTTGACCACCACCAGCATGACGACGGTCAGCGTGTCGATGCGCAGCGCCCAGTCGGCCTGTAGCGCCCCCACGTCGAGGAAGCGCAGAACCGGAACCGTGAACGGCTCGACGTCGCCGAGGCCGACAGTGACGAAGGCCACCCAGGACAGGACGGCCGACACCACCAGGAAGCCTGACGTGATGTACTCGGATGCCTTCGCTCCGATCGAGCGGCCGAACAGGCCGGCGATCAGGAAGCCGAGAAGCGGAAGGAAGACGATTGCCTGATACATTTTTGTCCCGTCAGCCCTTCATCATGTTCACGTCTTCGACCGCGATGGAGCCGCGGTTGCGGAAGAATACGACCAGAATGGCAAGACCGATCGCCGCCTCGGCAGCAGCAACCGTAAGCACGAACAGCGCAAACACCTGCCCGACGAGATCGCCGAGATGGGCCGAGAACGCCACGAAGTTGATATTGACCGCGAGCAGGATGAGCTCGACCGACATCAGGATGACGATGACGTTCTTGCGGTTCAAGAAGATGCCGAACACGCCGAGCGTGAACAGGACCGCCGAAAGCGTCAGATAGTGCGCGATACCGACAACCATGGTCAGATTCCCTTGCCCGTCTCGACCTTCTTGACCTCGATCGCGGTGGCCGGCGTGCGGGCGACCTGAGCCGGGATGCTCTGGCGCTTGACGTTCGGCTTGTGGCGCAGCGTCAGCACGATCGCGCCGATCATCGCGACCAGAAGCACCAGGCCGGCGATCTGGAAGAAGTAGATGTAGTCCGTGTACAGGATGTCGCCGAGCGCTGCCGTGTTGTGGCGCGTGGCGATATCAGGCGTCGGCTGGGCGACCGATGTCGCGAGCTTCGGCGCAAGCGCATAGCCACCAGTGACCACGATGAGCTCGGCAGCCAGGATCAGGCCGACCAGCGCGCCGATCGGCGCATATTGAAGGGCGCCCGACTTGAGCTCGGCGAAGTCGACGTCGAGCATCATGACGACGAACAGAAACAGCACCGCCACCGCGCCGACATAAACGACGAGCAGGATCATCGCCAGGAACTCTGCACCCGTCAAAAGGAACAGCCCCGCCGCGTTGAAGAACGTCAGGATCAGGTAGAGCACCGAGTGAACCGGGTTGCGGGCGGAGATGACCATGAAGGCCGACGCCACCGCGATGAAGGCGAAGAGGTAGAAAAATACCGCTTCAAGTCCGTTGAGCATGGGTTCCCCCGGGTTTCCTTTCGGGCTCAGCGCCATGCGCCCTGCCCTTGTTCACGTCCGTGCTCCGCCTCCGGAGCTGGCCGCGCGTTCCTTAGACGAGCCTTCGGGGCCCGTCCATTGTTCAAGCCTTAGCGGTACGGCGAATCCATAGCGATGTTGCGCGCGATCTCGCGCTCCCACCGGTCGCCGTTCGCAAGCAGCTTGTCCTTGTCGTAATACAGCTCCTCGCGCGTCTCCGTCGCGAATTCGAAGTTCGGCCCCTCGACGATGGCGTCGACCGGGCAGGCCTCCTGGCAGAAACCGCAATAGATGCACTTCACCATATCGATGTCGTAGCGCACCGTGCGGCGGGTGCCGTCGTTGCGGCGCGGGCCGGCCTCGATGGTGATGGCCTGCGCCGGGCAGATAGCTTCGCACAGCTTGCAGGCGATGCAGCGTTCTTCGCCGTTGGGATAACGGCGCAGAGCGTGCTCGCCGCGGAAGCGCGGGCTGACCGGACCCTTTTCATGCGGGTAGTTCAGTGTCGGCTTCGGCGCGAAGAACTGGCGCATCGACAGGAAGAACGCGCCGACGAACTCCTTCAGGAGCAGCGACTTGGCGGCTTGGGCGAGCGCTGACATCAGGCGGCTCCGGTAAGCTTGAGGACAGCGGCGGTGATGACGACCATCGCCAGCGAGATCGGCAGGAACACCTTCCAGCCCAGGCGCATCAGCTGGTCGTAGCGGTAGCGCGGCACGAAGGCCTTCACCATGGCGAACATGAAGAACACCATGCAGACCTTGAGCACGAACCAGATCACGCCGGGAACCCAGGTGAAGGGCGCGAAATCGAAGGGTGGCAGCCAGCCGCCGAGGAACAGGATCGTCGTCAGCGCGCACATCAAGACGATGGCCACATACTCGCCGAGGAAGAACAGCAGGAACGGCGTCGACGAATATTCGATCATGTGACCGGCGACGAGTTCCGACTCGGCCTCGACCAGATCGAAGGGCGGGCGGTTCGTCTCGGCCAGCGCCGAGATGAAGAAGATCACGAACATCGGGAACAGCACGAGCCAGTTCCAGTCGAGGAACGTGTTCGGCAGGCCGAGGCGCGTGCCGATGCCGTCGCCCTGCGACAGCACGATGTCGGTCAGGTTCAGCGAGCCGACCGTCAGCAGCACGCAGACGATGACGAAGCCGATCGAGACTTCATAAGACACCATCTGTGCCGCCGAGCGCAGCGCGCCGAGGAACGGATATTTCGAGTTCGACGCCCAGCCGCCCATGATCACGCCATAAACCTCGAGCGAGGAGATGGCGAAGACATAGAGGATGCCGACATTGATGTTGGCGATGGCCCAGCCTTCGCTGACCGGGATCACGGCCCAGGCCGCGATTGCCAGCACCGCCGAAACCACCGGCGCCAGCAGGAACACGCCCTTGTTGGCGCCTGACGGGATCACCGGCTCCTTGAAGACGAACTTCAGAAGGTCGGCGAAAGCCTGCAGCAGGCCCCAGGGGCCGACGACGTTCGGACCGCGGCGCAGCTGCACCGCCGCCCAGATCTTGCGATCGGCGTAGAGAATATAGGCGACGAAGATCAGCAGAACGACGATCAGAACGACCGACTTCAGGAGAATGATCAACGCCGGCAGGACGTAGAAGGAGAAGAAGGTATCCATGACAGCCCTTACTCCGCCGCCTGCTTGAAGCCGTTCTTGGCCAATGCCGAACATTCGGCCATCACCGCCGACGCGCGAGCGATCGGGTTGGTGAGATAGAAGTCCTTCACCGCTGAGGTGAAGGCGCCCTTGTTCAGCCGGCCGCCGAGCTTGGCGACCTTGGCAATGTCGTCATTGTCGCCGGCATCGATCTCGTCGATGCGGGCCAGATGCGGGAACTCCTGGAAAAGCTTGGCGCGCAGCTGCTGCAGCGAATCGAACGGCAGCTTGTGGCCGAGCACGTCGGACAGCGCACGCAGGATCGCCCAATCTTCCTTGGCCTCGCCCGGCGCGAAACCGGCGCGGCCGGTCATCTGGACACGACCTTCGGTATTCACATAGGTGCCCGACTTCTCGGTGTAGGCAGCAGCCGGCAGGATGACGTTGGCGCGGTGTGCGCCGGCATCGCCATGGGTGCCGACATAAACCACGAAGGCATCGCCCGCCTTGGACATGTCGATCTCGTCGGCGCCGAGCAGGAACAGCACGTCCGTCTCGCCCAGCATGCCGGCAACATTCTTGCCGCCCTCGCCCGGCACGAAGCCGACGTCGAGGCCGCCGACGCGGGCGGCGGCGGTGTGCAGCACGGCAAAGCCGTTCCAGTCCGGACGGCTAGCCTTGACGGCGCCTGCCAGCTTGGCGGCCTGGCCGAGCACGGCCGCACCGTCGGAACGGGCGAGCGCGCCCTGGCCGATGATGATCAGCGGATGCGAGGCCTTCTTCAGCGTCGAGAAGAACTTGCCATTGCCGTCGGCCAGATCCTTCAGCGTCTCCGGGCCCGAGCCCAGCTGTTCGTAGGCATAGCGCGTGTCGCCGATCTCGCCGATCACGGCAACCGGCACATCGCCGCCGCGCCAACGCTTGCGGATGCGGGCATTGAGCACCGAAGCCTCGAAGCGCGGGTTGGAGCCGATGATCAGGATGGCGTCGGCCTGCTCGATGCCTTCGATGGTCGGGTTGAAGATGTAGCTGGCGCGGCCGAGCGACGGATCGAGCGCTGAACCATCCTGGCGGCAGTCGAGGTTCTTCGAGCCGAGCGAAGCGATCAGCTGCTTCAGCGCATACATCTCTTCGACGGTTGCGAGATCGCCGGCGATGGCGCCGATACGCTCAGGCGACGTCTTCGAAACGGCGTCCTTGATGGCGGCGAAGGCTTCTGCCCAGGTTGCCGGCGCAAGGCGGCCATTGTGGCGCACATAGGGGCGGTCGAGGCGCTGGGTGCGCAGACCGTCCCAGATGAAGCGGGTCTTGTCGGAGATCCACTCCTCGTTCACCGCCTCGTTGATGCGCGGCATGATGCGCATCACTTCGCGGCCACGGCTGTCGACGCGGATCGCTGAACCGACAGCGTCCATCACGTCGATGGATTCGGTCTTGGTCAGCTCCCACGGACGCGCCTGGAAGGCATAAGGCTTGGAGGTCAGCGCGCCGACCGGGCACAGGTCGATGACGTTGCCCTGCAGCTCGGAGGTCATCGCCTGTTCGAGATAAGTGGTGATCTCGGCGTCCTCGCCGCGACCGATCAGGCCGAGCTCGGAGATGCCGGCGACCTCGGTGGTGAAACGGACACAGCGCGTGCAGTGGATGCAGCGCGTCATGATCGTCTTGACCAGCGGGCCGATATACTTGTCCTCGACCGCGCGCTTGTTTTCCTTATAGCGCGAACCGTCGAGGCCGAAGGCCATCGCCTGGTCCTGCAGGTCGCACTCGCCGCCCTGATCGCAGATCGGGCAGTCGAGCGGATGGTTGATGAGCAGGAACTCCATCACGCCTTCGCGGGCCTTCTTGACCATCGGCGTGTTGGTGAAGATTTCCGGCGCCTCGCCATTCGGGCCCGGGCGCAGGTCGCGCACGCCTATGGCGCAGGATGCCGCGGGCTTGGGCGGTCCGCCCTTCACCTCGACCAGGCACATGCGGCAGTTGCCGGCGATCGACAGCCGCTCATGGAAGCAGAAGCGCGGCACTTCCGCGCCCGCCTCTTCCGCCGCCTGCAGCAGCGTATAGTGGTCGGGTACCGAAATCTCTTTCCCGTCGACCTTAAGCTTTGCCATAGCGCCTCAAATCCCGCGGATGATCCGCATTCGTCCTGCTGGGGGCGCGGCAAGCGCTGCGCCCCGAATTCCAAAATTCAAGCAGCCTATTTGCCGCCCGCAAGCATTGCCGCCTGCCCTATCCAGTCGTCCCGGCCGATCCGGCCCTTGAAGCCGAGATAGTCGTCGGTCCAGGCCACCTCTTCCGTCGTCCAGGCCGCAACCTGGGCATAGGTCCAGACGCCGAGGCCGTTGAGCACCTGCTCGAGCTTGGGCCCGATGCCGGCAATCGCCTTCAGATCGTCAGGCGCCTCCGGCCGTTCGATAGATGCCGGCCGCCTGAAGTCTTCAGGCTGCAGAGCAACAGGCACCTCGACAACCGCAACATCAGCGGCATTCGCCGCTGGCGCTCCTGCTTTCGCCGGCCCGGCCTTTTCAAGCTTCAGGGCCAGCGTCTTCACCTCTGCAATCAGCGAGGCAGTCGTTGCCTCCGCCTTCTTCGCCGCCGTCTCGCGCACCGAACCATGCGAAGCACCGGCGAAATCGCCAAAATCCGGCGAGAACATGCGCTGCGCGGCTTCGGAAGCGCCCGATATGGCCCCCATCCACACGCCGAGCGCATGGCTGGCCAAACCGACACCAAGAGCAGAGGCAGCAGCGACGCCCGCAGCAGGGTGCACCAAAAGGTTCGCCGTGCCGGCGAACTCCTTCGGCAGCATCGCCACGAAGTCCCTGTTCATCTGCTCCAAACGTTCCATCTCAGGCACTGCAACTTCGGGAATGGGAAATGTCGACATTGGTAAGCTCCTTGTCGCCTTCGCCGTTCGCCTCTGCCTCGTCGTTTCCTGTTTCGCCTCGGGCCTTAGGCCCGCACTTTCTGATTTTCCGTTACTCGGCCGCCACCAGCACCGGCTCGCTGCGGTGCGAATTGCGCGAGAACTCGTCGATGCGCCGCTCGATCTCCGGGCGGAAGTTGCGGATCAGGCCCTGGATCGGCCATGCGGCCGCGTCGCCCAGCGCGCAGATCGTGTGGCCTTCCACCTGCTTGGTGACGTCGAGCAGCATGTCGATTTCGCGCTTGTGCGCTTCGCCGCGCACCAGACGCTCCATCACGCGCCACATCCAGCCGGTGCCTTCGCGGCACGGCGTGCACTGGCCGCAGCTCTCGTGCTTGAAGAAGTAGCTCAGACGCGCGATCGCCTTAACGATGTCGGTCGACTTGTCCATGACGATCACGGCAGCCGTGCCGAAGGACGACTTCTTCTCACGCAGGCCGTCGAAGTCCATCGGGCAGTCGATGATGTCCTCAGCCTTCACCACCGGGCACGAGGCGCCGCCGGGGATCACGGCCAAAAGGTTGTCCCAGCCGCCGCGGATGCCGCCGCCGTGCTTTTCGACCAGCTCGCGGAAGGTGATGCCCATGGCCTCTTCGACCGTGCAGGGCGTGTTGACGTGACCGACCAGCATGAACAGCTTGGTGCCGACATTGTTGGGACGGCCGATGCCCGAGAACCAGGCCGCGCCGCGACGCAGAATGGTCGGCGCAACCGCGATCGATTCGACGTTGTTGACCGTCGTCGGGCAGCCATAGAGACCGACATTGGCCGGGAACGGCGGCTTCAGGCGCGGCTGGCCCTTCTTGCCTTCGAGGCTTTCGAGCAGCGCGGTCTCTTCGCCGCAGATATAGGCGCCGGCGCCGTGATGGACATAGATCTCGAAGTCGTAGCCGTTCTTGTTGTTCTTGCCGATCAGCTTGGCCTCATAGGCCTCGTCGATGGCCCGCTGCAGCGCTTCGCGCTCGCGGATGAACTCGCCACGCACATAGATGTAGGCGGCAACCGCCCCCATGGCGAAGCCGGCCAGCAGGCAGCCTTCTACCAGCGTGTGCGGGTCGTTGCGCAGGATGTCGCGGTCCTTGCAGGTACCCGGCTCGGATTCGTCGGCGTTGACCACCAGATAGGACGGACGGCCGTCGCTGACCTTGGGCATGAACGACCACTTGAGACCGGTCGGGAAGCCGGCGCCGCCACGGCCGCGCAGACCGGACGCCTTCATCTCGTTGATGATCCAGTCACGGCCCTTCTCGACGATGCCGGCGGTGCCGTCCCAGGCGCCGCGCGACATCGCACCGGCCAGCGACTTGTCGAAGCGGCCGTAGATGTTGGTGAAAATGCGGTCCTTGTCCTCAAGCATATTTGTGCTCCTCAGACCGGCTTCTTGCCGAAGACGCGGATGTATTCGGCCACACCGCCCTTGGCGAGCGCCTTGGCCTGCTTGACCCAGTCGTCACGCTCGATGCGACCATGAAAACTCAGATAGCCGTCGACCCACTCGCGCTCGGCCTTCTTCCACGACGCCACCTGGGCGAAGGTGAAGATACCCAGTTCGTGCAGCGTGCCCTCGATCTTCGGACCGACGCCCGAGATCAGCTTGAGGTCGTCGACAGCTGCAGGCTTGGCGATGCCGGCGGGACGGTTCTTGTCCTCGAGTGACGGCTTTGCCGGGGCATCGGCCTTCTTGGCCGGTGCTGCCTTGGGCTTCTCGGCGACGGCGGCAACAGGCGCCGGCTGCGGTGCTGCGGCAGGAGCAGCCGCTGCCGGAGCAACTGCGGCGGCCTTGGCGGCCTTTGCAGAAGCCTTGGCTTCCTTGTCGCGGGTCGTCTTGAGGACCGACTTTTCGTCCTTGAGCGCGGTGAACCCGGTCAGCGGCGCCGACAGGAAGCGACCCGTCTGCGGCCCAGGGGCCACCTTGTCGCCCTTGCCGGCCTCGAACAGGTCGATGATCTCGGCCAGACGCTCCGGCGTCAGATCCTCATAGGTGTCCTTGAAGATCATGACCATCGGCGCGTTCACGCAGGCGCCCAGGCACTCGACCTCTTCCCACGACAGCGTGCCCGCCTCGTTGGTGTGGAACTGGTCGTGGTGGATCTTCGAGCGGCACACATCCATCAGCTCTTCCGAGCCGCGCAGCATGCAGGGCGTGGTGCCGCACACCTGGATATGGGCCCGCGTGCCCACCGGCTTGAGCTGGAACTGCGTGTAGAAGGTCGCAACTTCAAGCGCGCGGATATAGGGCATGCCGAGCATGTCGGCGACGTGCTCGATGGCAGCCTTGGTCACCCAACCGTCCTGCTCCTGCGCGAGCATGAGCAGCGGGATGACGGCCGACTGTTCGCGGCCCTTGGGGTACTTCTTGATCCAGGTCTTGGCCTGCGACGTGAACGCCTTGTTGAAGGCGAAGGACGCTGGCTGGATGCTGGCTTCTGCGAGACGGCGAACTGACATTTAGCGGTCGACCTCACCAAACACGATGTCGAGGGAGCCGAGAACGGCCGAGATATCCGCAAGCATGTGGCCGCGGCACAGGAAGTCCATCGCCTGGAGATGGGCGAAACCCGGCGCGCGCAGCTTGCAGCGGTAAGGCTTGTTGGTGCCGTCGGAGACCAGGAAGACGCCGAACTCGCCCTTCGGCGCCTCGACGGCTGCATAAACCTCGCCGGCAGGCACGCGGTAGCCTTCGGTATAGAGCTTGAAGTGATGGATCAGCGATTCCATCGACCGCTTCATGGCCTGGCGCTTCGGCGGCACAACCTTGCCGTCGATGTTCGACACGGGGCCCGTGCTTTCCTTGCCGAGCAAAAGATCGACGCACTGGCGCATGATCCTGGCCGACTGGCGCATCTCTTCCATGCGGATGAGATAGCGGTCGTAGCAATCGCCGTTCTTGCCCACGGGGATGTCGAATTCCATCTCCGGATAGCATTCGTAGGGCTGGCTCTTGCGCAGATCCCAGGCAGCGCCCGAACCGCGCACCATCACGCCCGAGAAACCCCAGGCCCAGGCGTCGTCGAGCGACACCACGCCGATGTCGACGTTGCGCTGCTTGAAGATGCGGTTGGGGGTGAGCAGGTCGTCGAGGTTCTGCACCGTCTGCAGGAACGGATCGATCCACTTGCCGATGTCCTCGACCAGCTTCTGCGGCAGGTCCTGGTGGACGCCGCCCGGCCGGAAGTAGGCCGCGTGCATGCGCGCGCCGCAGGCACGCTCATAAAACACCATCAGCTTCTCGCGCTCTTCGAAACCCCACAGCGGCGGGGTCAGCGCGCCGACGTCCATCGCCTGCGTCGTGACGTTGAGCAGGTGCGACAGGATGCGGCCGATCTCGGAATAGAGCACGCGGATGATCTGGCCGCGCTTCGGCACCTCGATGCCGAGCAGGCGCTCGACCGCGAGAGCGAAGGCGTGCTCCTGGTTCATCGGCGCGACATAGTCGAGACGATCGAAATAAGGCACGGCCTGCAGGTAGGTCTTCTGCTCGATCAGCTTTTCGGTGCCGCGGTGCAGAAGGCCGATATGCGGATCGACGCGGTCGACGACTTCGCCGTCGAGCTCGAGCACCAGACGCAGCACGCCGTGCGCTGCCGGATGCTGCGGGCCGAAGTTGATGTTGAAATTGCGGACGGAGGTTTCAGCCATTTCGGCGCCTCAATTCGTCTTGGCTTTTTCGTCGCCCGGCAGCACGTATTCGGTGCCTTCCCAGGGAGACAAAAAGTCGAAATTGCGGAATTCCTGCTTGAGCTCGACCGGCTCGTAGACGACGCGCTTCTGCTCGTCGTCGTAGCGCACTTCGACGAAGCCGGTGAGCGGGAAGTCCTTGCGCAGCGGGTGCCCTTCGAAGCCGTAGTCGGTCAGAAGGCGGCGCAGGTCGGGATGGCCCGAAAACAGGATGCCATACATGTCGTAGGCCTCGCGCTCGAACCAGTCGGCACCCGGATAGACCGAGGTGATCGACGGCACAGGCGTGTCCTCGTCCGTGCTGACCTTGACGCGGATGCGCAGGTTCTGGCGCGGCGACAGCAGGTGGTAGACGACGTCGAAGCGCTTGCGGCGCTGCGGATAGTCGACACCGGCGGCGTCGATGAACGAGACGAACTGGCACTGCACGTCGTTGCGCAGGAAGGTCATCACGTCGACAATGTCGGCGGCCTTCACCGTCAGTGTCAGCTCGCCATAGGCGAGCACGCTTTCCTCGATGTCCGCATCGAGCTTTTCCGCGATATAGGCGGCAAGGTCCTTGAGGGCTTCACTCATTTGGGATCACCGCTCGATGGTGCCGGTGCGGCGGATCTTCTTCTGGAGAAGAAGGATGCCGTAGAGAAGCGCTTCGGCAGTCGGAGGACAGCCGGGCACATAGATGTCGACAGGCACGACGCGATCGCAGCCGCGCACCACCGAATAGGAATAGTGATAGTAGCCGCCGCCATTGGCGCACGAGCCCATCGAGATGACGTAACGCGGCTCCGGCATCTGGTCGTAGACCTTGCGGAGCGCGGGCGCCATCTTGTTGGTCAGCGTGCCGGCGACGATCATCACGTCCGACTGGCGCGGAGAAGCGCGCGGCGCAATGCCGAAACGCTCGGCGTCATAGCGCGGCATCGAGATGTGCATCATCTCGACGGCACAGCAGGCCAGGCCGAAGGTCATCCACATCAGCGAGCCGGTGCGCGCCCAGGTGATCAGCGCCTCGGACGAAGTGACGAGGAAACCCTTGTCGGACAGCTCGTTGTTGAGATCGCCGAAGAAGGCGTCGTCGGAGCCGATGAGCTTGCCGGTGTTCGGATCGATGATGCCTTTCGGCTTCGGCGCGATCAGGGTGCCGGAGGCGTCGTTCAATCCCATTCCAGCGCTCCCTTTTTCCACTCATAAATGAAGCCGATGGTCAGCACGGCCAGGAAGATCATCATCGACCAGAAGCCGAGCATACCGATCTGGCCGAAGGACACCGCCCACGGGAACAGGAACGCCACTTCGAGATCGAAAATGATGAAGAGGATGGACACCAGGTAGAACCGGATGTCGAATTTCATGCGCGCATCGTCGAAGGAGTTGAAGCCGCACTCGTAGGCCGACAGCTTCTCCGGATCGGGACTGCGGTAGGCGACAAGGAAGGGCGCCACAATAAGGGCTATGCCGACTACGAGCGCCACACCGATGAAGATGACGATGGGCAGATACGAACTCAGGAGAGCGTTCATGCTGCGAATTCCGTTGGTGGCCAATCCACCCAGACTTACAGCACGGGGTCCGTTTCCGGAAGCGCGACGGATTCTCGTCTGCCCTGACGAAACGGTCGTGCTGCAATGCGGCGACGGTTAGCGCAGGCGGTTCGGCGAAGCAAGCCCAACCTTGTCCAAAACGGGGCAAAGCCCACCGCTGGACCAAAATCCTGCCGGTGTGGCTCCTGTTTGATTTCCTTCGTCTTTTACTCCACTTTATTCTCCTGACAAGTCCGAACCCGCAGCCCTGCTAGCATCTGCAGCAAGAACTGATTCCACTGCCCTTGCGTCACCCGTTCCGAGACTGCGATAGCTTGCCGCAATGAAAGAAAGACTCTCCCTCGCCACCGCCCGCCGCATCGCTCTTGCAGCCCAGGGCTTTGCCGATCCGCGCCCCACGGGCGCGATCACCCGGCGTCATCTCCAGCGCGTTCTCGACCGCACCGGCCTGCTGCAGATCGACTCGGTCAGTGCGGTGGTGCGCGCCCATTACATGCCGCTCTATTCGCGACTCGGCCCCTACCCCATGGCCGTGCTCGACGACGCCATGCAGCCCAGGAAGCGAATGCTGTTCGAATATTGGGCCCATGAGGCCTCGCTGCTGCCGCTGGAGACCTTTCCGCTGATGCGCTGGCGCATGGCGCGGGCCGAGGACGGCATGTATGGCGGCCTGGCCAAGTTCGGCCGCGAGAACAAAGCCTATATCGAAGAGATATTCCGAACGGTCGTCGATCGCGGCCCCATCGCCGCCTCCGACATAGAAGGCGCAAAGGGCTCTGGCGGCTGGTGGGGCTGGAGCCGGGAAAAACATGCCTTTGAATGGCTGTTCTGGGCCGGACGCATCACCACCCATTCGCGCCGCGGCTTCGAGCGCCTCTACGACCTGCCTGAACGCGTCCTGCCCGGAGACATCTACAACCGCCCTGCCCCACAGGCGTCGGATGCGCATCGCGAGCTGTTGCGAATCTCCGCCCGCGCCCATGGCATAGCCACAGCCATCTGCCTGCGCGACTATTTTCGCCTGTCCCCTGCCGACATGAAAGGCCGACTCGAAGAGCTGGTCGAGACGGGCGAACTGATTCCCGTGCGCGTCGAGGGGTGGGACCGGCAGGCCTATCTGCATGCAGATGCCCGGATCCCGCGAAAAGTGCAGGCGCGTGCATTGCTCGCGCCCTTCGATCCGCTGGTGTTCGAACGCACGCGCGCCGAACAGCTGTTCGACTTCCGCTATCGCATCGAGATCTACACCCCGGCCGAAAAGCGCCAGTACGGCTACTACGTCCTGCCCTTCCTGCTCGGCGAGCGCATCGTCGCCCGCATCGACCTCAAGGCCGACCGCCCGGCCGGCATTCTCCGTGTCCATGCAGCCTATGCCGAGCCTTGCGCTCCGCCCGAAACCGCAGCCGAACTCCAAGAGGAGCTGAAGCAGATGCGCGACTGGCTAGGCCTCGAACGCATGGAAGTAACACCTGCCGGCGACCTCGGACCGGCATTGGCGGCGATGGCCATGTGACGTCTGGACGTGCCGGCAACTCAGCCGCGCAGCCCTTCACGCACCTCCATGAGTGCAAATCCCAGGAGATTTTCTCCGCGCCACTGCAGCGGATCGCCTGCACGGTCGTCGTCGGCGGCAAGCCCAATGCCCCATACGGCATCGACAGGGCTTGCCTCGACCAGAACGGCGTCTCCGGTAGAGAGCAGGAAGTCGCGCAATGCCGGGTTCTGTCCGAACTTGTGCTTGTTGCCTTCCGCCACGATGCGACCTTTTTCACGGTCCCAGAGAGTGGCGTCGAACCCCCGCACCTCTCTGCCGAACTGCTTTACCTGTTTTGGACTTCCAGCACCCAGTATCCTGGACGCGATTTCATGATCTCCAAACAGGCGAGCCTTTTCAGCCATCATCCAATGTTCGGCAGTTGGATAGCCGACGCCATCGACGAGAAACGAAGCTGCCCACCATTGACTGAGGCAAGATGAGGTAATCGTCCCGTCCTTTGACGGCTGGTGCCCCCAGAAAAACAGGAACTGCAAATTCGCCTGGGCGAGATATGCTTCTTCAACCTGAGCGCGATTTCGATACATGCACGTATTTGAAAAGGCGGGCCGCGCTTGTCAATCGCTGCGCCCAGGCCTGCAAGAGAACACCTGCGACGGCAGCTGTCGCTCTGCCGCGTTGACTCCACCCCTCGCCACCGCCTAAATCGCCTGCAGACGGTCCTTCGCCCGCAAAGGCGAAGGCTAAGAGGGAATGCGGTGCGGCGCTCTGGCGTCAAATCCGCGGCTGTCCCCGCAACTGTAAGCGACGAGCCAAGGCCGGTAACCACTGGGATGTTTTCCCGGGAAGGCGGTGCGAAGGCGACGACTCGCGAGCCAGGAGACCTGCCGTCTGCAACATTGATCCGATCGCCTGGCGGGTGTCCCAGGCAAGGAGCCTGGAATTTTGAAACTCGACGACAATTCCTCGGTCGAAATTGCAGACGCATCCAGCGGTGACGCCGACACGCGCGTTTCCGACGTGACGATTCTCGTCTGCTCCTCCTGTCGCGATGAAACCGGCTCGGACGCGCATCCGCGCGCCGGCGCCAAACTTGCCGAACACGCTCGCCTCGCAGCCGAGGGCGACATCGCCGTCCGTACTGTCGAGTGCCTGGGCAACTGCAAGCGCCGCCTCAGCGCGGCACTGATCCGCGACGGTTCGTGGAGCTATGTCTTCGGCGATCTCGCAACCACGTCGGGCGAAGACCTCGTTACCGGCGCAAGGCTCTTCGCCACCTCGACCGACGGCCTGATCCCATGGCGCGGCCGTCCCGACAGCCTCAAGCGCGGCCTCGTCGCGCGCATCCCACCACTTGCTCTCATCAAGGAAGACACATGACCGCCTCCGTCGAACGCGTTCCCTGCACCGTCGTCACCGGCTTTCTCGGCGCCGGCAAGACCACGCTTTTGCGCAACATCCTCGAGAACTCCAAGGGCAAGCGCCTCGCCATCATCGTCAACGAGTTCGGTGACGTGGGCATCGACGGCGAGATTCTGAAAGGCTGCGGCGTCGACGCCTGCCCGGAAGAAAACATCGTCGAACTGGCCAATGGCTGCATCTGCTGCACCGTCGCCGACGATTTTGTTCCAGCTCTCGACCAGATTCTGTCGCGCACGCCGAAGGTCGACCACATCCTGATCGAGACCTCGGGCCTCGCTCTGCCGAAGCCCCTGGTCCAGGCCTTCCAGTGGCCATCGGTGAAGAGCCGCGTCACCGTCGATGGCGTCATCGCCGTTGTCGACGGCCCAGCTCTCGCCGAAGGCAAGGTCGCCTCCGACATGGAGGCACTCGCCGCCCAGCGCGTTGCCGATGATTCGCTCGACCATGACGACCCGGTCGAGGAAGTGTTCGAGGATCAGGTCGCCTGCGCCGACCTCATCATCCTGTCCAAGAGCGACCTGCTCGACGAAGCCGGCCACGCTCGCGCCAGCGCCATCGTCGGCGAGCATCTCGCCCGCGCCGTCAAGATCGTGCCGTCGGCGCATGGCAAGGTCGACCCGTCGGTGCTGCTCGGTCTCGGCCTCGCCGTCGAGGACGACATCGAGAACCGCAAGACCCATCACGACGGCGCCTTCGACCACGAGCACGACGATTTCGACACCTTCGTCATCGAGATCCCCTCGATCGCCAACCCCGACGAACTGGCCAAGCGCGTCGCCACCGCCGCCGAAGAAGAGAACGTGCTGCGCGTGAAGGGCTTCGTCGATGTCGGCGGCAAGCCGATGCGCCTGCTCGTCCAGGCCGTCGGCCCGCGCGTCAACCACTACTATGACCGCGCCTGGAGCGCTGAGGACGACCGCCGCTCGCGCCTGGTCGTGATCGGCCTCAAGGGCCTCGACCGCCCGGCCATCGAGCGCATCCTGGTCGGCTGAACCGGACAGCCTGGATGCACATCCTCACCACCACATCCGCCTCGCTCGACGATCTGATCGAGCCAGTGGACCTCAGGCAGAAGCCTGCGGATGTGGTGGCGCTGTCCTTCACCGACAGCGACCTGGCCGGCCTCGCCAACGCCTGGAAGGCGGATGCTGAAAACCTGCCGTCGATGCGGCTCGCCAGCCTGCGTGACCTCCGCCATCCGATGTCGGTGGACCTCTGGATCGACAGCGTGGCTGGCCACGCCAGGGTCATCCTCGTCCGCGTCCTCGGCGGCCACGACTGGTGGCGCTACGGCTGCGACCAGCTCGCGGCTCTGGCGCGCGCAAAAGGCATCGCGCTGGCGCTGCTGCCCGGCGAAAGCCACGACGAGGATCTCAGGCTGATCGAAGCGTCGACGCTGCCGCGGACCGAACTCGACGCCCTGCTCGGTTATTTCCGCGAGGGCGGACCTGAGAACATGAAGGCGCTGGTCGCAAGGCTGGCCGGGCTGGCAGGTAGTAAGAACGCCGTCGCCGCGCCTGTGGCGATGCCGAAGGCCGGGTTCTATGATCCGGCGTTTGGTATTCTCGGCGATTTGGAAGCCTATCTAACCAGAAACGGTAGCGCCCTTTCGCGCCCCCCTCTGTCCTGCCGGACATCTCCCCCACAAGGGGGGAGATCAGCTGAGGCGCTGCCTTCGCAAATTCCAGCCCGTACAAAGGAAGCGCCGTCGGTGGAGCTGCCAATCTCCCCCCCTGTGGGGGAGATGTCCGGCAGGACAGAGGGGGGCGTGCAGGATCACGGCATCTCCAGCTCTCCTGCCATCCCCATCCTCTTCTACCGCTCTATGCTGCTTGCCGCCGACGTTGCCCCGATCGACGCGCTGGTCGAGGCCTTGAGAGCACAGGGACTCCGCCCCGTCCCAATCTTCGTCTCTAGCCTCAAGGACAAGGCCTCCCTCGCCTTCGTCGAGCAGGCCTTGGCCGAACTCCACCCCGCCGCAATCATCACCGCGACCGCCTTCGCCGCCGGCGCCGAGCCGGGCGCGGAAACGCTGTTCGACCGGGCCGGCGTGCCGGTGTTCCAGGTCATCGTCGCCACCACCCGTCGCGAAGCCTGGGAAGGCAGCCCGCGTGGCCTGGCGCCTGCAGATCTCGCCATGCATGTGGTGATGCCCGAACTCGACGGCCGCATCCTCGCCGGCGCCATCTCCTTCAAGGCTGAAAGCGAGGTCGACCCGTCCCTCGGCTTCCGCGCCTTCGCCAACCGGCCTGAACCCGACCGCGTCGACCAGGTCGCGCGCCGCATCGCATCGCACCTCAGGCTGCGTGAGACACGGCCCGACAAGCGCAAGCTCGCGATCCTCATCCCCGACTACCCCAGCGCCCCCGGCCGCACCGGCTATGCCGTCGGCCTCGACGTGCCATCAAGCGTGCTCGCCATGCTGCATGACCTGAAGGACGCGGGGTATGCGGTTGAATCGATTCCTCAATCGCCACGTGCTCTGCTCGATCTGATCGAGGCCGGCGGGCACGGGCTGGCGCTTGAGGACTATCTCGCGCTTGCCGAGGATCTGCCTGCGGCGGCAAGAAACGCAGTCGAAGCGGCATGGGGCAAGGCAGAGGCCGATGCGATCGACAGGACAGAGGGGGGCAACGTGGAGCGCGGCGCAGCTGCTTCCACTCGCACGCGCCACTTCCCCTTCCGTGCAGCAACCTTCGGCAACGTCACCGTCGCCCTCGCCCCCGACCGCGGCCGATCCGCCGACCGTCGCGCCGACTATCACGACCCCACTCTGCCGCCGCGCCATGCGCTGCTCGCCTTCGGCCTCTGGCTCCGGAAAGCCGTCGGCGTCCACGCCATCGTCCATGTCGGCGCCCACGGCACGCTCGAATGGCTGCCGGGCAAGGCGGTGGCGCTGAGCCGGGATTGTTTTCCCGAGATCGTCACCGGCTCGCTGCCGGTGGTCTATCCCTTCATCGTTTCCAACCCCGGCGAAGCGGCCCAGGCCAAACGCCGCATCGCCGCGGTCACGCTCGGTCACCTACCGCCGCCACTCGCGTCGGCTGGCCTGGACGAGCATCAGCAAAAACTCGAACGACTGGTCGATGAATACGCGCAGGCCGACGGTCTCGACCGCCGCCGCCGCGACCGGCTGGCAAAACTCATCGTCGAGACGGCATCGCAGACCGGCCTTGCCGCCGAAGCGGGCGTTGGCAATACGGACGCGCCCGATGAAGCGCTGCGCCGCATCGACGCCTGGCTGTGCGACCTCAAGGATTTCGCCATCAAGGACGGCCTGCATGTCTATGGCCGTGCTGAAGCCGATGAACCCGACGCAGCCCGCCGCACCAGTGCTGAAGCCGAGCGACAAAACCTGATCGCCGCCCTCGACGGCCGCCACGTCAAGGCCGGCCCCTCGGGCGCCCCGGCGCGCGGCCGCACCGACGTCCTGCCCACCGGGCGCAACCTGTTCACTTCAGATCCGCGCACCATGCCGACGCCGACGGCCTTCGACCTCGGCAAGTCAGCCAGCGACGAGATCATGCGCAGCTACCTGCAGAGCCATGGCGAGTGGCCGCGCGCGCTGGTCATCGACCTCTGGGGCAGCGCCTCGCTGCGCACCGGCGGCGAGGAAATCGCGCAAGGGCTGGCGCTGATGGGCTGCCGGCCGCAATGGGACGCCGCCACCGGGCGCGTCACCGGCATCGAGGTGCTTCCGCCGGCCACGCTCGGCCGCCCGCGCGTCGACGTCACCTGGCGCATCTCGGGTCTGTTCCGCGACATGTTCCCGACCCAGATCGCGCTCATCGACGCCGCCGCTCGCGCCGTCGCCACCCGCGACGAGGACGACCACGACAACCCGCTCGCCGCCAGCACCCGCGCCGCGGGCAAGGTCGAGCCGCGCATCTTCGGCTCCTCCCCCGGCACTTATGGCGCCGGCCTCGAGGACCTTCTGTCATCGGGCGATTGGCAGGCGCGCGAAGAGCTCGGCCGCGCCTATCTCGATGCTGCCTCCCATGCCTATGGCGGCAACGAAGGCGAAGGCTTTTCCGCGCCCGGCGCCTTCGCCGGCCGCATCGCCGGGGCAGACCTGTTGGTACATACCGGCGACGACCCCGGCCGCGACATCCTCGAAGGCTCGGCCGACGTCGCCTTCATCGGCGGATTTGCAGCAGCGGTCGCAGCTTTAGGCAAGAACGCCGACGTCATCGTGCTCGACACCTCCGATCCACAAAAGCCGAGGCCGCGTTCGGTCACCGAGGCCGTCGGCCGCGTCGTCAGGGCGCGCGCCACCAACGCCCGCTTCATAGCCGGCCAGATGCGTCATGGCCCGCGCGGCGCCTCCGAATTCGCCGAGACGGTCGACCGGCTGATCGGCTTTGCCGAAACGACAAACGCCATTCCGGGCGCGCTGATCGAGGCCGTTCACGACGCATATGTCGGTGACGACTTGGTGCGCGACTTCATGTTGCGCGAGAACCCGGCGGCAGCGAAGTTCATTGCCGAGCGTTTCGCCGCTGCCCGCCGGCGCGGCCTGTGGCACCCACTGCGCAACTCCATAGACGACGACCTCGCCAGCCTCATCGCCGAGGCCGAGGCGCGCGGGGTCGCGGCATGACCAGTTTCTCCCGCCGCGGTGCCTGTCCAGCACTTTCAGCACCGATGCCGACAGGCGACGGCCTCCTGGTGCGGATCAACCCGCTTGCTGGAGAAATCGCGCCCAACATTTTGATCGGACTCGCCGAATCCGCTGCGCGCCATGGCAACGGCATCGTCGAGGTCACGGCGCGCGGCAGCATCCAGATCAGGGGGCTGACAGCGGAGAGTGCGAGTCTGCTGGCCGAGGAAGTCGACACGCTCGGCATCGCGGTGCGTTCAGGCGTGCCCGTCGACACCAGCCCGCTCGCCGGTATGGATCCGGCGGAGATTGCCGATCCCGTGCCGCTGGCCGCCGCGATCCGCACTGCGATCGAGCAGGCGGGGCTGGCGCCGCGACTCGGGCCGAAGGTGTCGGTCGTGGTCGATGGGCGTGGTCAGATCGGGCTTGGCGCGATCATGGGCGATGTCAGGCTGATGGCTGTGGGTGCCGGGCGTTGGCGCCTGTCGGTGGCGGGCGATGAAGCTTCAGCGCCGTCGGTCGGCAAGTTCGGCTCCGATGCTGCCTGTATGGCCACGCTCAACATTCTCAACGCAATCGTAGCGCTCGGCCGCGAGGGGCGCGCCCGTGACCTCAGCCCTGAGGTCGTGCGCGCTGCAACGGAAGGGTCGGAAACCTCTCATTCCTTCGCACCCCTCTTAGCCGATTCAGATGGCTCGACACCTGAACACTCCGCCGTAACCGATTCATCTCCCATCGGAATCCTCCCGCTCTCCGATTCCCGAATCGCTCTCCGCATCGCCCTGCCCTTCGGCAGCATGGACGCCTCGACGCTGATCAATTTCTGCCGTGCGGCAACGGCCGCCGGCGCCACCGGCATCCGTCCAGCGCCCGGCCGAACCCTGCTCGTCATGGGTCCCGACCGCGCCTCCGCCGCTGCCCTCACCACCACGGCCAGCTCGCTTGGCCTCGTCACCTCGCCCAACGACCCGCGCATCCGCATCGCCGCCTGCCCGGGCGCACCGGCCTGCGCATCGGGCATGATATCAGCGCGTGACGTTGCCGCCGATATCGCTGCCGACCTCGGCGAAGACCTCGATCCGACGCTGTCCTTGCACGTCTCCGGCTGCGCCAAGGGCTGCGCCCATCCAGGACCGGCGACGCTCACCATCGTCGGTGACGAAAAGGGTGCTGTATTTGTCGTCGGCGGAACGGCGAAGGGCCTTCCGGCCGCCTACACCGCAGGATATGAAGCCGCGCGCGGCATGGGCCGCCTCACGAAATTGCTCGCCCAGGAGCGCAAGCCGGACGAAAATGCCGCCGCCTGCCTCGCAAGGCTGGGCGCAAAGCGCCTCGCGCAAGCTCTGGCACAGGAATGAACATGGCCGCCTACGATTACATCCATGATGGCACGGCCATCTACGAACGCTCCTTCGCCATCATCCGCGCGGAGGCCGACCTCACACGCTTCTCCGAAGACGAGTCGGACGTCGCGGTGCGCATGATCCATGCCTGTGGCCTGGTCGAAGCGGCCCAGCATTTCGTCTTCTCGGAAAACTTCGTCTCGGCCGCGCGCGCAGCACTCCAGGCCGGTGCACCGATCTTCTGCGACGCCGAGATGGTGGCGCGCGGCGTTACCCGCACCCGCCTGCCCGCCGACAACGAGGTCATTTGTACCCTGCGCGATGCGCGTACATCAGAGATCGCCAAGGAGATCGGCAACACCCGCTCGGCCGCAGCGATCGATCTCTGGATCGACAGGCTTGCCGGCTCCGTCGTCGCCATCGGCAACGCGCCGACCGCTCTCTTCTACCTGCTCGAAAAACTTCGCGACGGCGCTCCCAAGCCTGCCGCCATCATCGGCATGCCGGTCGGCTTCGTTGGCGCCGCCGAATCCAAGGACGCGCTGGCCGAAAATTCCTATGGCGTGCCCTATGCCATCGTCCGCGGCCGCCTCGGCGGCAGCGCCATGACGGCCGCTGCCCTCAACTCGCTGGCGAGGCCCGGCGTATGAGCGTGTCTGCTGCAAAGGGCCGCCTGATCGGCGTCGGCACCGGCCCCGGCGATCCCGAGCTGATGACGGTGAAGGCGGTGCGCGCGCTGGCCGAGGCCGACGTGATCGCGCATTTTTCCAAGCGCGGCGCCAATGGCAACGCCCGCACCATCACCGATGCGCATTTCCGCGACGGCGTGATCGAGCTGCCGCTGGTCTATCCGGTGACGACAGAAATCGACAAGGATCACGACGACTATCGTGCTGCCATATCAGGCTTCTACGAGGACTCGGCGCAAGCGGTGGCCACCCATCTCGACCAGGGCCGCACCGTCGCCATCCTGTCCGAGGGCGACCCGCTGTTCTACGGCTCCTACATGCACCTGCATGTGCGGCTGGCGCATCTCTACCCGACCGAGGTCATCCCCGGCGTCACCGCCATGTCCGGCTGCTGGTCGCAGACCAGCGTGCCGATCGTCCAGGGCGACGACGTTCTGTCGGTGCTGCCGGGTACCATGAGCGAGTTCGAACTCACCCGACGCCTCGCCGACACCGATGCCGCTGTCATCATGAAGGTCGGCCGCAACCTGCCCAAAATCCGCAAGGCGCTGGAAGCGGCAGGCAAGCTCGGCCGCGCGCTCTATGTCGAGCGCGGCACCATGCCGAACACGCAGCACATGCGGCTGGTCGACAAGGCAGACGACAAGGCGCCCTATTTCGCCATCGTGCTGGTTCCCGGCTGGGCCGGCAAGCCGGGAGCGGAATTGTGAGCGGCCGCCTCGTCGTCATCGGCCTCGGCCCCGGCAATCCGGTCCAGGTCACGCCGGAAGCCAGCCGGGCCGTGGCGGAAGCCAGCCATTTCTTCGGCTACAAGCCCTATCTCGACCGCCTCGACCTGCGCCCCGATCAGACCCGCGTCGCCTCCGACAATCGCGAGGAGATCTCGCGCTCCAATGCCGCACTTGAGATGGCAGCGGCCGGCCACAACGTCGCCGTCGTCTCCGGCGGTGATCCCGGCGTCTTCGCCATGGCCGCAGCAGTCTGCGAAGCGATCGAAGCCGGCCCCAGAGAATGGCGCGACATCGAACTTTCAGTCGTTCCCGGCGTCACCGCCATGCTGGCCGTCGCCGCCCGCGTCGGCGCGCCGCTCGGCCATGATTTCTGCGCCATCAACCTGTCGGACAATCTGAAGCCCTGGGATCTGATCGAGCGCCGCCTCGTCGCGGTCGCTGAGGCCGGCTTCGTCATTTCGCTCTACAACCCGATCAGCAAGGCCCGCCCGTGGCAGCTCGGCAGCGCGCTCGAGACCCTGCGCGCCCATCTGCCTGAAACAACCCCCGTCATCTTCGGTCGCGCCGCCGGCCGGCCCGATGAGCGGATCGAGATCGTCACGCTTGGCGAAGCAGCAGCCGAAAAGGCCGACATGGCGACCTGCGTCGTCGTCGGCTCGCCGGAAACGCGCCTGATTACACGCGACGGCAAGCCACCGCTGGTCTACACGCCACGCTTTTCCGCCGGGGTCGCGAAATGATCGACCATCTCGGCCATCGCGGAGACACTTGGAGCCGACGGCACCTCGGGCAGAGGCGGCCGGCGGAACAGGATCACCTCGATGCCGAGTTGCCTGGCCGCCGCGATCTTGCCGTAAGTCGCCTGGCCACCGCTGTTTTTGGCGACGATGACGTCGATCCTTTGCGCCTCGAGCAGCGCCCGCTCGTCGGTTTCGGCAAACGGCCCGCGCGCCAGGATGTAGGTCGCATCGGGCACACCGAGCGGCGGCTCGATCGGGTCGACGCTGCGAATGACATAGGCATGCTGGGAGGCGGTCTCGAACGCCGCCACTTCCTGCCGACCGAGCGCCAGGAACACGCGGCGGGGCGTCTCGCCGAGCGCTGCGACGGCCTGTTCGCCGTCTTCGACCAGCGTCCAGCGATCGCCGTCGACCCGCTCCCAGCCCGGACGACGCAAGGCGAGGATCGGTACGCCCGATATCCGCGCCGCCTCGGCAGCATTGGCCGAGATACGCGCGGCGTAGGGATGCGTGGCGTCGATCAACAGGTCGGTGCCGTGCTCCACCAGCCAGTCGGCCAGCCCCACCGCACCGCCGAAGCCGCCTGTTCGTACCGGCACCGGTTGCTCGACCGGATTTTCGGTCCGGCCCGCCATCGACAGGGTGAGGTCGAGATCTCCCCGCGCGGCCAGCTTCGCCGCCAGCTGCCGCGCTTCGGTGGTGCCGCCCAGGATCAAAACCGTCTTCATGATCGCCCGTTTTCGAGGGAAACTGCCGTTCACCCTTACCCTCTCCCGGTAAGGACGGGGAGAGGGGTTCGTCAACGCAGCCGCTTCTCCCTTCTCCCCACCTGCGGGGACAAGGCGCCGACAGGCAGATGAAGAGCAGCGCGGCATGACAACTTCACGCACCCCAGAGAAAAAATGGCTCACCGTCGTCGGCATCGGCGAGGATGGCGTTGCGGGTCTCGGCGATGAGGCCAAGCGCGCGATCTCATCTGCCGCCCACGTCTTCGGCGGCAAGCGTCACCTGGCACTCGCAGCTGAACTGATCCGCGGCGAAGTTTGCCCCTGGCCGACACCTTTCGACAGCGAAATGCGCGACGTCGTTGCCCTGCGCGGCAAAAATGTCTGCGTGCTGGCCTCCGGCGACCCCTTCCTGCACGGCGTCGGCGTCACCCTCACCCGCGCTGTGTCCGCGGCCGAGATGCGCGTCCTGCCTGCTCCATCGGCCTTTTCGCTTGCCGCATCCCGGCTCGGCTGGGCGCTGCAGGACATCGAGACCATCTCGCTGCATGGCCACGCCATCGACCTGGTCCGCCCACTGCTGCACCAGGACGCGCGCATCATCGCGCTCACCTCCGATGGCAACGCACCGGCGCAGATCGCCGCGCTGCTCGCAGACAGCGGCTTCGGCTTGTCGCGACTGACGGTGCTCGAAGCGCTCGGCGGCAAAGAAGAGCGGATCCGCACCACGGTCGCGGCGTCCTTCGACCTCGAAAACATCAATCCGCTCAACGTCCTGGCGCTTGAGCTTGAATCGACGCCGCAGGCGCGCATCCTGCCCTTGGCTTCGGGCTTGCCCGACGAACTGTTCGAGCATGACGGCCAGATCACCAAGCGCGAGATTCGCGCGGTCACCCTGTCGACGCTCGCCCCGCGTCGTGGCGAACTCTTGTGGGACATTGGCGGCGGCTCCGGTTCGATCTCCATCGAATGGATGCTCTGCCACCCCTCGCTGCGCGCCATCGCCATCGAGCACAACGTCGAACGCGCCGAGCGTATCGCCCGCAACGCCACCAACTGCGGCGTGCCTGGCCTGACGGTCGTCGAAGGCGCAGCTCCCGAGGCGCTTGTCGGCCTGCCCACTCCCGACGTGATCTTCATCGGCGGCGGCGGCTCGGAGGATGGTGTCTTCGATGCGGCCATATCAGCCCTTCGTTCCGGCGGCCGCCTCGTCGCCAACGCCGTCACCCTCGAAATGGAAACGCTGCTGCTCGCGCGCCACGCCTCCCATGGCGGCGACCTGCTGCGTCTGCAAATCTCCCGCGCCGCCCCTGTTGGCTCGATGACCGGCTGGCGGCCGGCAATGCCGGTCACGCAGTGGAGCTGGGTGAAGCCATGATGATCGCAGGCATCGGCTGCCGCAAAGGTGCGGCACACGAAGACATTCTTTCGGCTATCGAGACCGCGCTCGAAGCGCATGGCCTCGTGGTCACGGCGCTTTCGGCGCTTGCCACCGCGACACTGAAGCGCGACGAACCGGGCATCCTGGCCGCCGCACGCCGGCTCGACCTGCCGCTGCTGGTCGTCGACGACGCGGAACTGGCCGCCGCCGCATCCCGGACGCTCAGCCAATCGCAAGCGTCGCTGCAGGCCGCGGGCACGCCGTCCGTGTCGGAGGCTGCCGCCCTCGCCGCCGCCGGCGCGGATGCCGCACTGCTTGGCCCGCGCATATCAGTCGGGCCCGCCACCTGCGCCATCGCCACCTCTGGAGCCACAGCTTGACCGTTCATTTCATCGGCGCCGGTCCGGGCGCGGCAGACCTCATCACCGTGCGCGGCAGCCGCCTGCTCGGCGCTTGTTCGGTCTGCCTCTATGCGGGCTCCATCGTCTCGCCTGAGCTCTTGACCTATTGCCCTGATGACGCCCGGCTGGTCGACACCGCTCCCATGTCGCTCGACGAGATCGAGGCCGAATACGTCGCCGCCCACAAGGCCGGCCACGACGTCGCGCGCCTCCATTCGGGAGACCTGTCGGTGTGGAGCGCCGTCGCCGAGCAGATCAGGAGGCTGGAAAAGAACGGCATTCCCTACACGTTGACCCCGGGCGTGCCATCCTTCGCAGCGGCCGCGGCGGCACTCAAGCGCGAGCTCACCATCCCCGAAGTGGCCCAAAGCCTGGTGCTGACCCGCACATCCGGCCGCGCCTCGAAGATGCCTCCCGGCGAAACGCTGGCCGGCTTCGGACGCACAGGCGCGACGCTTGCCGTCCACCTCTCGATCCATGCCATCGACCAGGTCGTGGCCGAGTTGGCGCCGCATTACGGCGCGGAGTGTCCGGTCGCGGTCGTCTTCCGCGCCTCCTGGCCGGACGAACGCATCGTCAGGGCCACGCTGTCGACGATATCAGCTGAACTGGCAAAGGACCCGATCGAGCGCACGGCCATTATCTTCGTTGGCCAGTCGCTGGCGGCGGAGGATTTCCGCGAAAGCTCGCTCTATGACGCTTATTATCAGCGTCGCTTCAGGGGCCGCGACGGACTATGACAGGCGGCGAAGGGCGCATGCCCCATCAGCTCGCCCTCGCGGTTGAAAACGAGGATTTCGAGCGCGATGTCGGGACTGTTGAGCGCGCCGGCCGCCGTGCGCCAGGCAGCGGCCGCAACCGCGTCGCCGATCGCAATGCCGGCCTTGCGCGCCTCGATGAAGGCTTCGGCAACCGTGTTGGCGCCCCTGATGCGCGCTTCGAGTTCGGCATCCGCCCCGGCCTCGACAGCGACCGCAGCCAGGCCATCGAGATCAGCCGAACCGCGGTTCGAATGCACGTCGAGCAGGCCTTGCGACAGCTTGGTCATCTTGGCAACGCCGCCGGCAATCGTCACCTTGGGCACTGGATGGGCACGGATGTATTTCGCCATGCCGCCGACGAAGTCGCCCATGTCGATCAGTTGCACCTCGTGCAACCCATGGAATTTCTGCACCGCCATCTCGGAAGAATTGCCGGTCGAGCCGGCAACATGGTCGAATCCCATGGCCCGCGCCACGTCGACGCCACGATGGATGGAGTGGATCCAGGCCGAGCAGGAATAAGGAATGACGATCCCCGTCGTTCCGAGGATCGAGATGCCGCCCAAAATGCCCAGGCGCGGATTGAGCGTCTTCAGCGCCATCTCCTCTCCGCCGGCGACGGAAATCGTAACCTCGACATCTGCACCCTCGCCAAAGACCTCGGCCACGACGCCCGCAATCATCTTGCGCGGCACCGGGTTGATCGAGGCTTCGCCCGGCGGGATCGGCAGACCCGGCCGCGTCACCGTACCGACGCCCTTGCCGGCTTTGAACACAACACCGCTGCCCGGCTGCCCGGGTCGCACCGTGCTCATGACAAGCGCGCCATGCGTCACGTCGGGGTCGTCGCCGGCGTCCTTGACGATGCCGGCCATTGCCCAGCCTTCGCCGCGCTCGTTTTTGGCCAGCGCGAAGGCCACGTTCTGGCCGCCCGGCAGCACGATCTCCACCGGGTCGGGAAACGCACCGGTCTTCAACGCCAGACACGCCGCCTTGGTGGCGGCGGTGGCGCAGGCGCCGGTGGTCCAGCCGCGCTTGAGCGGACGATCTTCTTCATTCATGACGCGATCTATAGGCTTGCCGGATCGGCGCGTCATCGGCGAAAGCGACACGCATGACACTTGAAAACGCTATCGCGCGTTTGAACTACAAGCAGCAGGTGCTCGAACCCGGCCATGTCTGGCTTGCCGGCGCCGGCCCCGGCGATCCTGGCCTGCTCACGCTCGACGTCCTGTCGGCACTCGCCCAGGCCGATGCGCTGGTGCATGACGCGCTGGTGGCGCCCGAAATCGTCGCTGTCGCCGAGCAGGCGGAAAAATTCTTCGTCGGCAAGCGCGGCGGCCGGCTGTCGATCCCGCAGGGCGACATCAATGCGCTGCTGGTCAAGCTGGCGCGCGAAGGCCGCAAGGTCGTGCGGCTCAAGGGCGGCCATCCCTTCGTGTTCGGCCGCGGCGCCGAGGAAGCGCTGGTGCTGACCCGCGAAAACATCCCCTGGCGCGTGCTCTCGGGCATTACCTCGGCCTTTGGCGGCCTGTCCTCGGCCGGCATCCCCGCCACCATGCGCGGCGTCAACGGTGCGATCATCCTCGCCACCGGCTTTGCGGCGGTCAGCGACGACCGGCCCGACTGGGCAGCCCTTGCCCGCACCGGCCAGCCCATCGTCATCTATATGGGCCTGACCCACATGGCCGAAACGGTGACCGAGCTTCTGCGCGGCGGCCTTTCGGTCGACACACCCGCAGCCTTTGTCGAGAATGCCTCGACGCCTGAGGAGCGCACGGTCACCGCCACACTCGGCACCTTGGTTGCCACCGCCGAGCGCGAAAAGGTCGTCTCGCCTTCCCTCATCGTCGTCGGCGGCATCGTCTCGCTGCGCGCCGAGCTGATCGGGCAGAAATGACGGCGCGCGGGCTCATCATCGGCGCGCCACGCTCGGGTTCGGGCAAGACCAGCGTCACCATCGGGCTTTTACGGGCGCTCGCCCGCCGCGGCATCAAGGTCCGCGGCGCAAAATCCGGCCCCGACTACATCGATCCCGGCTTCCACGCGGCTGCCACCGGCTTGCCCGGCGTCAATCTCGACAGTTGGGCCATGGCGCCGTCGCTGCTCAACGGGCTCGCCGCAAATACATCGTCGGACGCCGAAATGGTGATCCTCGAAAGCGCCATGGGCCTGTTCGACGGCATTCCCTCTGAGAAGGGGCGCTCCGGTGCTGCCGCCGACCTCGCCCGGCTCTATGGCCTGCCGGTGCTGCTCGTGCTCGACGTCTCCGGCCAGTCGCAAACCTCCGCCGCCATCGCCAAGGGTTTTGCCACTTACGATCCCGACGTCCGCATTGCAGGCGTGGTGCTCAACAGGCTCGGCAGCGACCGTCACCGCAAGCTTGCCGGCGACGCCATCGAAGCGCTCGGCCTGCCCGTCGTCGGCGCGATCCTGCGCGACCCGACCTTGTCGATACCGGAACGCCATCTCGGCCTCGTCCAGGCCGAAGAGCATGCCGACCTCTTCGCCCACATCGAAAAGCTCGCCGACATGGTCGAGCGCTCGCTCGACCTCGACGCGATCATCGCGCTGGCGACGCCGCTTGTGCCCGCGGCTGGCGATCGATCCTTCGCCCTGCCGCCGCCGGGACAGCGCATCGCACTCGCCCAGGACGCTGCCTTCACCTTCCTCTATCCGCATCTCGCCGCCCACTGGCACGCCATGGGCGCAGAGCTGGTGCCGTTTTCGCCGCTCGCCGACCAGGCACCCGACACCAGCTGCGATGTCTGCTGGCTGCCGGGCGGTTATCCAGAACTGCACGCCGGCCGCCTCGCCGCATCCGGCACCTTCCTGTCGGGCACACGCCGCTTCGCCGAAACCAAACCGGTCCACGGCGAGTGCGGCGGCTTCATGGTGCTGGGCCGCTCCATCGAGGACGCCGACGGCGTCACCCACGCCATGCTCGGGCTGCTTGGCCATGCCACCAGCTTCGCCAGGCGCAAGATGAATCTCGGCTACCGCCAGGCCACGCTTTCCGCGCCCTGCCCGCTCGGAAACACCGGCAGCGTCGTCAGGGGTCACGAGTTCCACTACGCCCAGACCGTCGTCAAAGGCGACGACACGCCGCTCGGGCAACTGGCCGACGGCCAGGGCAATCCGCTCGGCAGCTTCGGCGGCCGGCGCGGCCATGTCACCGGCACCTTCTTCCACGCGATCGCCAGGGGCTGAGACCATGACGCCGGCGACGATCTTCGACGACATCCGCCTCGGCCTCGTCTTCTTCACCCGCCTGCCGCTGCCGCATTTCGAGGTCAGGGATCGCTCGCTTGCCGACGCCATCTGGACCGCGCCGCTGGTCGGGTTCGTTGTCGCCTTCCTGGCCTGGCTCGTCTTCGCCACCGGCCATGCCCTTGGTCTCGCCGAGGGACCGGCCGCAGCGCTGGCAATCGCCGCCGCAATGCTGGTCACCGGCTGCCTGCACGAGGATGGCCTGTCGGACACTGCTGACGGTTTCGGCGGTGGGCGCACACGCGAGCGCAAGCTCGAGATCATGCGCGACAGCCGCATCGGCAGCTATGGGGCGGCGGCACTGGTGCTTTCCGTCCTGGCGCGCTGGAGCGCGATCGTTGAAATCGAAGATCCGGCCCCGGTCTTCGCCGCCCTCGCCGCCGCCCATGTCGGCTCGCGCGCGCTCATCCCCGCCTTCATGCGCCATCTGCCGCAGGCGCGCGTTGACGGCCTTGCCGCCGGCGTCGGCGCGGTTGCAGACGGGGCCGTCATTGCTGCCCTCGCCATCGGCGCACTCGGCCTGCTGTTCCTCGGGTTCAAGGGCGCGATCGTCGCAGCTTTGTGCCTCGCCATCTTGTTCTTCGCCTTCAGAAAACTCTGCCTCGCCCAGATCGGCGGCCAGAGCGGCGACACCATCGGTGCTCTGCAGCAACTCGCCGAGATCGCCTTGCTTTTCACCGCATCCGCCATCCTGGCTTGATTCAGTTTTGGAGTATTCACTGCCATGGCCTTCAAATCATTTGATGAATTGCGTGCAGCCTGCCTCAACCTCCCTGCAGGCAACGATGCCGCCGCAGACGCCGTCGCCCGCCGCCAGGACACGCTGACCAAGCCGCGCGGCAGCCTTGGCAAGCTGGAGGAGATCGCCGGCTGGCTCGGCCGTTGGCAGGGCCGCGAGATGCCGAGGCTCGACAAGGTCAAGGTCGTCGTCTTCGCCGGCAATCATGGCGTAACCGCACAGGGCGTGTCGGCTTACCCCTCCGAAGTGACGGTGCAGATGGTCGCCAATTTCGCCGCCGGCGGTGCCGCCATCAACCAGCTTGCCCGTCTCGCCGGAGCCGAACTCGCCGTCATCCCGCTCGAGCTCGACCGCCCCACCGGCGACTTCACCCAGACATCGGCGATGAACGAGGCCGATTTCCTTGGCGCCGTCTCGACCGGCTATGATGCGGTGACACCCGATCTCGACCTCGTCTGCTTCGGCGAAATGGGCATCGGCAACACCACCCCGGCCGCAGCCATCGCCGCCGGCCTGTTCGGCGGCACCGGCCGCGACTGGGCCGGCCGCGGCACCGGTGTCGACGATAGCGGCCTGGCGCGCAAGTTCACCGCCATCGATGCCGGCCTGGCCCGTCACGCCGCCACCCTCGCCGACCCGCTGGCGGTGGCCGCCAATCTCGGTGGCCGCGAGCTTGCCGCCATCCTCGGCGCCACGCTCGCCGCGCGCCACCACAACGTGCCCGTCCTGCTCGACGGTTTTGTCGTCACAGCGGCGGCCGCACCTCTCGCCAAACTCCACGCGCAAGGCCTTGCCCACACGCTGTCGGCCCACGTCTCGGCCGAAGCAGGCCATCGCCAGTTGCTCGAAGCCCTTCAGCTCGCGCCGCTGCTCGACATGGGCATGCGACTGGGCGAAGGTTCAGGCGCCTGTCTCGCCGTCAACCTGGTCCGCTCGGCGCTGGAATGCCACACCCGCATGGCAAGCTTCGCTGAGGCTGGCGTCACCGACAAATAGTCGGCGATTTCTGCTCAGCCTGCCCGATTTACATCTTCGCAGAACTTGATTTCTGCCGAGACCAAAGAATTGGAATTGCATTCCACATAGCTTGGCGGAGGCAACCGGCCTCTGCCTCCCCGCCTCAAGCGCTCCCGGATACTTTGCCGCCAACTCTAGAAGTTGCGCAAAGTCTCAGGAGATTGCCCCATGAAACGCCTTCTGCTCGTCGGTGCGGCCATTGCCGCCATGCTCAGTGGCCCGCTGCACGCCCAGGCCGCCGACAAGATCCTCAACGCTTCCTACGACGTTGCGCGTGAACTCTTCGCCGATGAGAACAAGGCCTTCGTCGCCGCCCATCCTGGCGTCACCATCGACCAGTCGCATGCCGGCACCTCCAAGCAGGCGCGCTCGATCGTCGAGGGTCTTCAGGCCGACGTCGTCACCTTCAACCAGGTCATCGACGTCGACTTCCTGGTGCAGAATGGACTGGTGTCGAAAGACTGGCAGAAGGACTTCCCCAACCAGGCCTCGCCCTTCTATTCGCTGCCGTCCTTCCTCGTCCGCGCCGGCAACCCCAAGAACATCAAGGACTGGTCCGATCTCGTCCGCGACGACGTGAAGGTCATCTTCCCGAACCCCAGGACCTCGGGCAATGCGCGCTACACCTATCTGGCCGCCACCGCCTACGCCAAGGAAGCGTTCAAGGGCAACGAAGCCAAGATCAAGGAATTCGTGACCAAGCTGTTCGACAACGTGCCGGTGTTCGACACCGGCGGCCGCGCCGCCACCACCACCTTCGTCGAGCGTGAAATCGGCGACGTGTTGATCACCTTCGAGGCAGAGACCCGCGGCATCGCCAAGGAATACGGCACCGACAAGTTCCAGAGCGTCATCCCCTCCGTCAGCCTGCTGGCCGAATTCCCGGTCGCCATCGTCGACAAGGTGGTCGATGAGCGCGGCTCGCGCGACCTCGCCAAGTCCTATCTCGACTTCCTCTACACGACGGAAGGCCAGCGCATCGCCGCCCAGCACGGCAACCGCGTCCATGATGCAGCTGTCGCTGCCGAGTTCAAGGACCAGTTCCCCGAGGTTCGCCTGGTCACTGTCGAGGACGTTTTCGGCGGCTGGGACAAGGTGCAGAAGGAGCATTTCGCCAAGGGCGGAGTGCTGGAGCAGATCTACGGCTCGCGTTGAGATCTGCCTGTCTGACATCTGGAAAAGCCGGCCCAGCGCCGGCTTTTTCTCATTGAGTAGTGCCCGGAGCCAAATCCGGGCCGGATTGCCCGCCAAAGCCGCAAAACTTACGGAGTTTCAACGCCTTTCGGCTTGTATATCAAGTCTGTGGAATTTATCTCTGGTGGAAGCCGGAATGCGATGGGGACGAATCGTCATCCTTGGCCCTGTGCAACTCGCTGCGACTGGCAGCCGAAGTCGATGACGCGTTCAGGCAATGCTGACTAAAAAAGGCAAATACGGCCTCAAGGCCCTCGTGCATCTGTCGCAACTGCCTGCCGGCCAGTTGGCTTTCGTCGGCGACATCGCCACCGCCAACAACATCCCGAAGAAATTCCTCGACGCGATCCTGGGCGAGCTGCGCAATGCCGGCTTCGTGCAGAGCCGCAAAGGTAAAGATGGCGGCTACCGCCTCGCCAAGCCTGCCGCCGAGATCAAGATCGGCCATGTCGTGCGCGTGCTCGACGGGCCGCTGGCGCCCATCCCCTGCGCCAGCCGCACCCAGTACCAGCCTTGCGACGATTGCGACGAGGCCACCTGCCAGATCAGGCACATGATGCTCGAGGTCCGCCAGGCCATCGCCGGCGTGCTCGACAACCGCAGCCTGGCCCAGGTTCGCGACGCCGCCAATGACGACGTCATCGCAGAGGCCATACACCACGCCTGATCTGCTTGGTCTGGCTGCCCCTCTCCGTCAAACCGCGCGCCGGGCCTGAACCTCCTCCCGACCGGAAATGTCGGCGGCAGTGCGCTGTCGCCCGGACTGTTTGTCCGCTCCCATCCAGCGCCCCCATCCTGGCCGATTGCCAGGCGCCAGGACGATGAGGTCATAGCCATACCGGCCCGAGCCTCCTGACGGCACGAGCCCGACTATCGGCGCAAAGCGTGCCCGGCAAACGAATCCGCCAGACTCCTGCAATGGACACCTGCGATGTGGCTCGCCATCGGCCGCATGGCGGCCATGGAGCGATTGCACGGCAACTGCCAGGGGGAGGTCAGGATGTCGCTGCAGTTTCCAGAGAGACACGTGACCTTGGAAAGGCAAGCATGACCCGCCCCCTCCGTTACACGGCCTGCCTTGCCGCCGGCCTCGCCCTCGCCCTGATGGCCGGCCCCGGCAAGACGCACGGCAACGAAGCCGCCGGTTCGATTGCAGCAAGCTCGGACGCAGCGAAGCGTACGGTGTCGACCTTGACCGTATCGCGCGCCATGACCGAATGGACCCAGACATTCAGCGGTGTGCTTGTCGCCCGCGAAGAGGTCGCCGTCGGTGCACCGGCAGCCGAACAGCGTATCGCCGAGGTTGAAGTCGAGGTCGGCGACCGCGTGACCGCCGGCCAGGTTCTGGTCCGGCTCGACCCGGAAATGCGTGACAACCAGTTGCGCGAGGCCGAAGGGCGCCTGGCGCGGGCGGCGGCAGCGCTGGCACAGCAAAAGGCCAAGGCCGAACAGGCGACGGCGGCGCTGAAGCGCTCCGAACCATTGAAGTCGGCAGGCATCATCTCCAGCCAGGCATATGCTGAAAAGCTCTCCAACGAGGCGGTCGAGCGCGAGGGCGTGACACTGGCGCGTGCCGAGGTCAGCCAGGCCGAGGCACAGCTCGCGGAGTCCCGCCGCCAGCGCGACCGCAACGTCATCGTGGCGCCGGTCGACGGCATCGTCTCGGAGCGCCAGGCCAACGCCGGCGCATTGACGGGATCGGAACCGTTGCTCCGCCTTATCCGCGGCGGCGCCATCGAGATGGCAGCCGACATACCCGAGCGCCAGTTGCCGCTTCTGGCCGTGGGCCAGCCCGCCAGCATCGAGCTCGCCGGCACGAGCGACGCCCTGACCGGCAAGGTCAGGGTGGTCATGCCGAAGATCGACCGCGACAGCCGCCTCGGCGTGGCGCGCATCGCCGTCGACGGCAATGCCAGGCTTTTTGCCGGCGCGTTCGGCCATGTCAGGATCGTCGTCGCCAAGCGCCAGGCGATCGTCGTCGACCATTCCGCCCTGCTCTACCAGGGCCGTGGCAAGGACAAGGCCGTGTTCGTGGTCGAGGACGGCAAGGTGGCGTTGCAGCCCGTCGAAACCGGCCTGGCCGACAGCAGCCGCGTTGAGATCGTCGGCGGGCTCAAGGAAGGCGATGTCGTTGTCGCCAAGGCAGGCCCGACCCTGCGCGAGGGCGACGCCGTCGCCCCGGTCGAAATCAACAACACCACCGGAAACATCCGCCCGTGACCCAAAACATTTCCGCCTGGGCGATCCGCAAGCCGGTACCTGTTGTCGTCCTTTTCATCGTGCTGACCTTGCTTGGCTGGGCGTCCTATCTGCGCCTGCCGGTCAATGCCAATCCGAGCCTGTCGTTTCCGATCGTCACCGTCGCGGTAACCCAGCCGAGCGCTGCGCCGGCGGAAATGGAAAACCAGGTCACCCGCCGCATCGAGGCCGCGGTATCGGGGCTTGCCGGCGTGCAGAACATGCGCTCGACGATCAAGGACGGCGTGTCGACCACAACCGTCGAGTTCAGGATCGGCACCGATTCCGACCGGGCCGCCAGCGATGTGCGCGAGGCGGTGGGGCAAGTCCGGGGCGACCTGCCACAATCGATCCAGGAGCCGATCGTCTCACGCGTCGACGTCGAAGGCGGCGCGATCCTCTATTACGTCGCGCGTTCGCCCGGCATGTCGAACCTCGACCTCTCCTGGTTCGTCGAGGACACCGTCAATCGCGAGCTTCTGACCCTGCCAGGCGTGCAGAAGGCAGCGCGCTTCGGTGGCATCAACCGCGAAATCTCGGTCTCGCTCGATCCCGTCAAGCTGCAAGCCTATGGCGTCCCTGTCGACCAGATCAACACGGCCCTGCGCGAAGCAAACATCAATGTGCCCAGCGGCCGCGGCGAGATCGGCGACCGCGAGCAGTCGATCCGGACGTTGGGCAGCGTGCGTTCCCTCGAACAGCTTGCCGCCCTGTCGATCGCCCTGCCCGGCAATCGCTGGGTCCAGCTGCGCGACATCGCCACCATCGAGGACGGCCCGGCGGAGGCGCGCGGCTTTGCCCGCTTCAACGGCGACGCGGTGGTCGGCTTCTCGATCACGCGGGCAAAGGGCCACAGCGACACTGTCGTCGCCGCAGCCGTCGAAGCCCGCCTGCAGGAGATCCGCAAGGCCAATCCCGATGTGACTTTCGACCTCGTCATCGACAATGTCGAATACACGGTGGCGAGCTATGACGCAGCAGTGACCGCCCTTGTCGAAGGCGCGCTCCTGACGGTCCTGGTCGTGTTCCTGTTCCTGCGCAACTGGCGTGCGACCCTGATCGCCGCCGTCGCCATGCCGCTGTCGATCCTGCCCACCTTCGCGGTGATGGACCTTCTGGGCTTCACGCTGAACAGCGTCAGCCTGCTGGCGCTTACGCTGGTTATCGGCATCCTTGTCGACGACGCCATCGTCGAGATCGAAAACATCGAGCGCCATATCGACATGGGCCAGCGACCCTACGTCGCCTCGATCGAGGCTGCCGACGCCATCGGCCTTGCCGTGGTGGCGACGACCCTGACGATCGTGGCGGTGTTTGCGCCCGTCAGCTTCATCGGCGGCGCCGTTGGCCAGTACTTCCGCCAGTTCGGCGTGACGGTTGCGATTGCGGTGATGTTTTCGCTGCTTGTCGCCCGGCTGCTGACCCCTTTGATGGCGGCATATCTGCTGCAGCCTAAATCCGGCAGCGCTCACGCCGTCGAACCTTCACGCATGTCCCGCGGCTATCTCGGCCTGCTCGAGTGGACGCTTGGCCACCGCAAGACGACGGTAGCGCTTGCCGGGCTGTTCTTCGCCGGGTCGGTCCTGCTGCTGACGCAATTGCCGACCGGCTTCCTGCCCGCCTCCGACGGCAATGTCTCGACGGCACAGGTCACGCTGCCGCCGGGCTCGAAGCTCGACGAGACCGCGCGCGTGTCCGACGGCATCGTCAAGCGGCTGATGCAGCGCCCCGACGTCGAAAACGTGTTGGTGGTGACCGACGACGTCAACAAGGTGTCGCTCTTCATCAAGCTGAAGCCGCGCGCCGAACGCGAGCTCGACCGCAAGTCGTTCGAACTCGCCACCTTGCCGATATTCGCTGCGATCCCCGATATCCAGTTCGTCTTCAGTTCGGACCAGGGCGGCAAGGAGATTTCCATCAATCTCGCCGGCAACAACCCCGAAGAGCTCGATCGCGCCGCCGGCCAGCTGGAAACCGAGATGCGCGGCCTGCCACAGTTGGCAAACGTCATGACCAACCGGGCGCCCATGGCGCCGGAACTGCTGATCCAGCCGCGCACAGAGGAGGCAGCTCGTCTCGGCGTGTCGGTGACTTCGGTCGGCACCGTGGCGCGTATCGCCACGCTCGGCGAGACCGATGCCAACTCGGCTCAGTTCAACCTGGGCGACCGGCTGGTGCCGATCCGGGTCCGGCTGGACAGGTCAGCCCGCGGCGATCTCGATGTGCTGCGCCAATTGCCGATAGCGACCGCCGGAGGCAAGACCATTCCGCTCGTGGCCGTGGCCGACATCCATTTCGGTGCGGAGGAAGGCAATGTCGAGCGCCTCAACGGCAAGCGCCTGCTGTCTGTCGAGGCCAATCTCAAGGGCGTCACGCTCGGCGATGCCATGGCGGCGGTCCAGAACCTGCCGGCCCTGAAGAACCTTCCGATCTCGGTCACCAACGTCAAATATGGCGCCTCCCAGGAAATGTACGAGATGTTCCGCGGCTTCGCCATGGCGCTGCTGGCCGGCATCGCCATGGTGATGGCGGTGCTCGTCCTGCTGTTCCGGAATTTCCTCCAGCCCGTCACCATCCTGGTCGCCCTGCCGCTGTCGCTGGGCGGCGCAGTGATCGCGCTGATGCTCTATGGCGCGGCAATCGACCTGTCGTCGACCATCGGCATCCTCATGCTGATGGGGATCGTCTGCAAGAACTCGATCCTGATCGTCGACAACGTCATCGATAACCAGGCCGAGGGGCTGGATCGTCAAGCAGCGCTGATCAAGGCGGGCGCCACCCGCGCCCGGCCGATCGTCATGACGACCATCGCCATGGTCGCGGGCATGATGCCCGCGGCCATCGGTTTCGGGGCCGATGCCGGCTTCCGCGCGCCGATGGCCGTTGCCGTCATCGGTGGACTGATCACCTCGACCCTGCTCAGCCTGGTGGTGGTGCCGGTGGTGTTCACCTTCATGGACGACTTCAACGCCTGGGCCGGCCGCCGCCTCAAGCGGCTGACATCGGTGACCGAAGCGGACAAGGCCAAGGGTGCGGTGCTGGCTGGTGCGGCTCGGGACCAGGTTTCACCATGACGAGCCGTTCTGCAGTCCAGAGCGTTTCCGCTTTTCTTCGAATCGCGAAATCACGCTATCTCGTTGTTTTCGCGCAATTCCGGACGGAAAACCGCTGCGCACTTTTCCTGGAATTGCTCTAGACAACCCGGCGCAGCTGCACCGGGTGGCCGCGATAGGCCGGCGGGCGGTGCTCGTGCCGCTTGAAGGTCTTGCGCAACTGCGGGATGACCTTGCGACCGAAGGCGCCGATGGCATCGGCGGCGTCGAGGCCGTGGACGATGAAATCCGTCACTCCCGCCTCGACGAAGGCGGCCAGCCGTCCGATCCAGGCTTCCGGCGATCGTCCGAGATGCCAGTCGTGACGTCCCTCGCCGGCCTGGACAGGCAGCGAGAAACGGATCCGGCCGGCGCGGCCAAAAGGTTCCGCCGCGACCTTCACGCGACCGATCAGGCGGACGGTCTCTTGCAGGCTGTCCGCCGGAAGCTCGAACCGGTCTGCATGCCTGCCCGCGACCTTGAGCGCGATGCCCGACAGCCCGCCGAGCTGGAACGGCAGTTCAATGCCAGAAACCGGCTTGAGCGGCACGAAGCCGGCGTGCACGCGATAGAATGCGCCCTCATGATCGAATGGGGCCGCATTGGCCCACAGGCGCTTGAGCAGCGTCAGATATTCATCCGTGCGGCCGAGATTGCCGATGAGATCGTCGTCCTCGCGCACTTCGCGCCAATTGCGGTGCGAGGGCACGCGTAGCGACAGCCTTCCCGCGCCCAATTGTTCGAGTGCGGCGAACTGCCGGGCCGCAACAACAGGCGCGATGATACCCGGCCAGTGCGAAACCAGCACTCCGAGCGTGCCAGTGGCGCGCAATGCGAGCAGCGCCAGATCCATGTTGGCCAGCAGCCCGGCCATATCGTCGATCAGGACGCGGCTGAAACCAGCATCCTCGACCTGCCGCAGCCGCTGCACGGCAAGTGCGGTGTCCGAAAAGAAGGATGGGTGAAGTTCTTCGCTGTCGGCAACGCCGCCCGGGCAATGGGTGAAGTCGATCTGCATCGCAAACTCCTTCATCTTGTCAGGAATCGCATCTTGTCAGGAATCGTTGAGGCGCCGCCCGCGCCGGTTCACGCGTTACTCGAAAAAACCTTCGTCAGTTTGGTTGAGGGGCGCCCGCCTGCGGGCGCAAATGACGGCCGGTCTAGTGGACCAGTCCGACCACGACCGCCACGGTGAAGCAGAACGACACCGTGAACACGAGGTAGGAAGCAAGCCGCGCAAGGCTGACCGGCTTGCCGGCAGCGACCGCCAACTGGGCGGAACGGCCGTTCGAGAGATACTGGGTCTGTGCCATCGCAATCTCCATCATGCCGTTAGTCTATAAAATTAATAGACTTTGTCGATTGCTAATTTTGGCAAAATTGTGAAACGCCTTTGCGCGCCGACGCACCGGCATGAGCAAATTATCCCTCGACCCGAGACAAAAACCTGGCGCAACGGACAGGCTGGCCACATGCCAAAGCCTGGCCGACCCTGGAAAATCGTTCGAAAACAGATGGATAGATCGCCACCCCTGTTCTAGAGCCCAGGGGACAAAAAAGAATCCCGAAGATGCAGTGGCACCTTCGGGATACTTTCACATAGCGGACTGCGCTGGGATCAATAGCCGCGCGGGCACGCCGCGAGGTAGATCTGGCCATAACGATCGCGATAGCGGCACTGGTTTGGCTCGTTGGCACGGCCGATCAGCGCGCCGGCGACCGCACCCACGGCACCGCCGACAAGCGCGCCTTCGGCGCGGTTTCCAGGTGCAGCAACAGCGCTGCCGATTGCAGCGCCACCAAGGCCACCGATGGCAGCTCCCTGTTCGGTCTGGGAACAGGCGGCAAGCGGCACCAGAAGAGCAAGACTCAAAACCAATTTCTTCATCACCGTCACTCCGAAACAGATTGAATTGCCCACCGGAGTAAAAATGCGCGGCAGGCAAAAACGATCCATCGCATCCTAAATACGTGGAATCGTTGAGTCCCTTCGACTGACTTCATGCATCGGCAATCCGGCATGAATCAGGCAGCCATGCGACTGCAATCGGGCCCTGGCCCGATCTGTCGGGTCATCCGGTGGTCATCCGCTTCATGACGTCGGTCCGCCAGTAGAACTGGTGCAGCAGTGCGGCGGCAACGTGAATGCCGATCAGGACCCACATCAGCATCTTCAGCGGCCCGGAATGGATGGACCCGACGGCCTGCGCGCCGAAATAATAGGCGGCGATGCCTGACAGCGGCATGGCGAAGAACAACGCGTAGAACGCGACATGGCTGACTTTTGAGGCAAGCTTGAGCAGCGGCGGCTCGCCCAGGGGGTCCTCAGGCGCGCCCTGGACCAGCCGCAACATCAGTCGCAGCGCGGCGAGCCCGAGGATCGCAATGCCGACATAGGCGTGGATATTCGCCGACGCTACCTGATCGGCCGTCGGCGTCTCCCCTCGCCGCACCAGGTGCCCCCATTTGCTCATGCCGTCGGCAAACAGGAGGTTGAAGCCGATGAGCAGGACCATGCCCCAATGAATGATGCGCTGGGGCAGACTGAAGGCACTGGGGGCGTCGACCATATCGTTCTCCAACTTCACTGGCGGTCCATGACGCACCCGAAACCTGCCACGAGGCGAATGGTTCAATCCTGATCGCAAAAATTCAGGCTGGTTCGAACCAAAGGCACGCTACACGCTACAACTATAAGATGATCGATCAAGGCACGGCATCCTTGATCCAGGTCAAGCATCGCTCAAGCGCAAGATCCGCGGCCATCAGGCACATTGGCTCTTGCGGCGCAGGCGCCAATCCGGCCGGCGGTTCCAATTGCCGCCCAGCCTTGTTAGGCTTGGGCCATGAAGGCGACGGCTCAAGGCTCTCTCGCAACCATCCTGGCCCTTGCTTTGCTTTCGGCGGCAGGTTGTGCGTCGCAAGCAGGCTCTTCCGCCGGGATCGACGCGTCCAGATACGACGCGATGTCCTGTGCCGATCTCAATGTCGCGATGGGCGATGCCGCAAAGGGCATTTCGACAACCGCCATCAGCCGGGGCAAGGTCGCGCACTGGAACGTGCCCGTCTGGGCGCCGGGCGGCGCCAAGGCCGTTGCGCTCATCGAGGAGCGCCAGAGCGCCAGGATCGAGCGCCTTCGCCAAGAGCAGGCAGCCATCGACACCGCCAGAAGGCGCCAGTGCCGCTAAACGGGCAGTAATTCTCACGCCGGACCAAGCGGCCAATGGCCCGATCGATCCGCAAGACATCTGCCTTGCCCGCCGCACTTGATTTGACCTCGGTCTTGCCGGCGAATGTCGATGTGGGGGGATGAAGCGCTGCTATTTTCCGGATGGCGTTATGCTAACGTACCCTAAAGACTTGCAGAGGGCGAGCTATGGACCGGACATCTGCAGAAAACATCGTCTGCACGTCCATTCGTGCCGTTGCTTTGTTCAATCAACTCGCCCGTGAACTGCAAGGCACCTTGCCCACGGACGAATTTGAACTTCAACGGCGGGCAATTGGAAAAATAATGGGAAACATATGTGTCGATTTACTCGACCCGATAGCCTCGCAGTGTCCATCAGTTGATATTGAGACCAACCATGGTTGGCAAACCGCCGGAAGGCTGTTCGAACCAAATTGGCTCACGCGAGAAGACACCGATGTTGCTGCCACCAACAACCGCTAACTCTCCATCTCGGTAACTGTGCATTCATGAGTTCAAGGCGCAGTTGGTCGATGGCAACGTGGCTAATGCCTCGCACCAAACAGCGGAAAAAATAATCTTTTCAGAATATTAAGTGGTGGGTGCGACAGGGATCGAACCTGTGACCCGCTGATTAAGAGTCAGCTGCTCTACCAACTGAGCTACGCACCCACACAGTCGTTTCAACAACCGTGGCCGGCATATAGCCAACGTACTTTCGCCTGTCCACCCCTCAAATGACGGCGAAGGCCCTTGCTCGGCCGGGCCAGCATCATCGATGCCACGGCCTGGTTACGCAGGCTCCGCTTCGCCACTCAGCATCGCCGACATGAGGCAAAATGCGTGAAAATCGCACGTGCGCTCATGGTGAGCGAAACCGAAAGATCAGCGGAAATATTTGATTGTTTGGAGAAGAAGTGGTGGGTGCGACAGGGATCGAACCTGTGACCCGCTGATTAAGAGTCAGCTGCTCTACCAACTGAGCTACGCACCCACACAGTCGTTTCAGCGACCGTGGCCGGCATATAGCCAACGCATTTTTGCCTGTCCACCCCCTCGGGAGCTTTTTCTTCAAGTCGACAAAAATTCCTGCCTGTCAGGCGAAGATCACCCCTTCAGCCACCCGCACAGCGTGCCCGCCTATGCGCGCCGCAACCAGATCACCGCCCGCGACATCCAATTCGAGCCTGATTCTCGACGGACGCCCCATCTCGATTCCCTGTTCGATCCAGAATCGCGACACGCCGTCAGTCGGTTTGTCGAATTGCATGATGGCGCCGGCAAAGGCGGCCGCGGCCGATCCGGTCGCCGGATCCTCGTAGGATGGACTGCCCGGAACGATCATGCGGGCGTGGAAGGCGTTATCGTGGCCCACGGTCTCGCGGCAGTAGACATAGGCACTGGCGACCGCGGAATCGTTCTTGCGCGGCGAAAATGTGAACCACGCCTCATTATCGAAGCGGATCCGGGCCGCGACCTTCGTGTCGGCCACCGGCACCGTTATGTAGGGCACGCCGGCCGACCACAACGACACGCGATGATTCTCGAAGCCGATTTCGTGCGGGGAAATACCAAGAGCGGCGGCAACCGCATCGCTGCTTGCAGCCAGTGGCAGAGGCTCGGGAAGTTTCGGCAGGTCGAACTCGGCAAACAGGCTGTTGCCGATCTTGTTGACCGCACAGCGCACCAGGCCGATATTTTCCTCGAGCACGAAGATGCCGGCCAGATCGCTGTCCTGCGCCATCTCGGTCAGGGCGATCGCCGTGCCCACCGTTGGGTGGCCGGCAAAAGGCATCTCGTAGTCGGGCGTGAAGATGCGCACCTTCGCCTTATGGGTGGGCGTTTTCGGCGGCAGCACGAAGGCCGTTTCCGACAGATTGAACTCACGCGCGATCGCCTGCATCGACGCCGTGCTCAGACCGTTCGCCTCGACGACAACGGCAAGCGGATTGCCGGCAAGCCTGTCTTCGGTGAAGACATCATAGACAAAATACTTGCGCCCGCTTCTCATGTTTGCTCCTTCTGCCGCCGGCTATGTGAACTATAATTAATTTGAATTCCGGGGTCGTACGGCCGATCTGTGGACCAGAAGGGATTTCGAGGGATAATTGGGGACAGGGTTGGATCAGCTTGTCAATCGCCCAGAAGGCGCGACCGCAGAGACCATCGAGAAGGCGCTGGGCCTCGACAACAAGGGCCGCGCGCGCCGTCGCCGCAAGGGCTGGCTCTGGCTCGTCCTTGCGCTGGCGTTGGTCACCGGCGGCTATGTCGCGTACTCCTTTGTCACCACGCCCTCCGAACGTGTCGTCTACACCACCCAGCCCGCCGAGATCGGCGACCTGACCGTCGAGGTCTCGGCGACAGGTACCTTGCAGCCGCTTGTCCAGGTCGACATTTCGAGCGAGCTGTCGGGCGTGGTGCGTTCCGTCGCCGTGGTCGAGAATCAGCAGGTGAAGAAGGGCGACGTGCTTGCGGCCCTCGACACGACGAGGTTGAGCGCCCAGATCGAGCGCGCCGAGGCCTCGGCCAAGGCTGCCGCCGCCAAGGTCGAGGACGCCCGCACCACGCTGTCGCAGAACGCCCAGGCGCTGGTCCGCGCGCAGGAACTGGCCAAGCGTGGCATGACCACCACCCAGGCGCTTGAAGCCGCCACCGCCGAGCGCGACCGCGCCCAGAGTGCACTTGATATGGCCGAAGCCAACCTCGCCATAGCAGAGGCCGATCTCAAGCTGCAGCAGGCCGATCTCGCCAAGAGCACCATCTATGCGCCCATCGACGGCGTGGTCCTCACACGCTCGGTCAATCCCGGCCAGACGGTGGCCTCCTCGATGCAGGCGCCGGTGTTGTTCGTGATCGCCGCCGATCTGTCCAAGATGGAGCTGAAAGCCGCCGTTGACGAAGCCGATATCGGCAAGGTCGCCCAGGATCAGAACGCGCGCTTTACCGTCGACGCCTTTCCCGATCGCCGCTTCGACGCCTCGATCCGCGACATCGCCTACGCCTCGATCACCACCGACGGCGTCGTCACCTACAATGCCTGGCTCGAGGTCGCCAATGACGAATTGCTGCTGCGTCCCGGCATGACCGCCACGGTCTCGATCGTCACCCGCGAGGCCAAGGACGTGCTGACGGTACCGGCCACGGCCTTCCGCTATCGGCCAACGCAGGCGGCGCGCAGCCAAGGCTTCAGCCTGCAGAACCTGTTCATGGGGCGGCCGACGCGCGGCCCGTCCGACCGCAGCCGCCCTGCGTCGACGCCGACAGACGGCTCGCGCACCATCTACATACTCAAGAACGGCGCACCGGTCGCCGCCAAGGTCAAGACCGGCGCGACGGATGGCGACAAGACCGAGATCGTCTCCGGCCTCACTGCCGGCGACCAGGTCATCACCGCGTCGTCTTCCGCCAGATCCAATTGAGCGGGGCCATGGCTGACGCCCCGTTCATCGTCTTCGACAAGGTCTGGAAGACCTATGGCCACGGCGAAGCCGAGGTCAACGCGCTGGCCGGCATCGACCTGTCGATCCGCCAGGGCGAATTCGTGGCCATCATGGGCCCTTCCGGCTCGGGCAAGTCGACGGCAATGAACATCGTCGGTTGCCTGGATACACCGAGTGCCGGCCGCTACGGCTTCATGGGCGTCGATGCGGGCCGTCTGGACCGCAACCGCCGCGCCGTGCTGCGCAATCTCTACATCGGCTTCGTCTTCCAGGGCTACAACCTGTTGCCGCGCACGACCGCTGCCGAAAATGTCGAGCTGCCGCTGATCTATCGCGGCGTGCCGGCCCATGAGCGGCGGGAGCTTGCCATGCAGGCGCTTTCGGAAGTCGGCCTTCAGGGCCGCGAGCATCACACCCCTGCCGAACTGTCAGGCGGCCAGCAGCAGCGTGTCGCGATCGCCCGCGCCATCGTCACGCGTCCGACGCTGCTCGTCGCCGACGAGCCGACCGGCAACCTCGATACGGCACGCAGCCACGAGATCATGGATCTTTTGACGCGTCTCAACCGCGAACATGGCCTCACCGTCGTCATGGTCACCCACGAGGCCGACATTGCCGCCTATGCCGGCCGCACCATCGCCTTCCGTGACGGCCATGTCGCCTCGGACACGCTCAGGAAAAAGGCCGTGCGCGCATGATCTGGGAAACCGTCCGCCTCGCCCTTCGCTCCGTCCGCCGCAACGCGCTGCGCTCGTTCCTGACGCTGCTTGGCATCGTCATCGGCGTCGCCGCCGTCATCGCCATGCTGACCATCGGCAGCGGCACCACCGAAAAGGTCAAGGCCGACATCTCCCAGCTCGGCAGCAATCTGTTGGTGGTTCGCGCCGGCCGCCCTCCTGCCCCTGGCTCCGCGCCGCAGCAGACGATCCGCCCGCTCGGCGAAAAGGAGGTGGCAGCGCTTGTCTCGCATCTCGAAGGCGTGCGCGCCGTCTCTCCCGCCTCGCAGAAGCAGGTGCGCGTCGTCTTCGCCACCGAGAGCCTGACCTCCTCGGTGACCGGGACCGACAATGCCTTTCTCGATGCCCGCAACTGGAAGGTCGCGGTCGGCCGCCCATTCAGCGAGTCGGAGCAGCGGGGCGGCGTCAATGTCTGCCTGATCGGCCAGACCGTGCGCCAGCAGTTCTTCGGCGCCGGCGAACCGGATGGCGCGTCCATCCGCGTCGGCCGCATGAGCTGCCGCGTCGTCGGCGTGCTCGAGCCCAAGGGTTATTCGGGCTTCGGCCAGGACCAGGACAATGTCGTTTTGATGCCGCTTTCGGCGTTCCAGCGCCGCATCGCCGGCAATCGCGACATCGAGACCATCTATATCGCCGCTGACGACACCACGCCGACGTCGGTCGTCCAGACCCGCATCGAGGACATCCTGCGCGACACGCGCCGTGTCACCGCCGACCGCGAGGACGATTTCTCCGTCCGCGACATGACCCAGATTGCGGACGCCATGGCCAGCGCAACAACGACCATGACCGGCATGCTCGGCGCCGTCGCCGGCGTCAGCCTTTTGGTTGGCGGCATCGGCATCATGAACATCATGCTGGTGTCGGTCACTGAGCGCACGCGCGAGATCGGCATACGCCTCGCTATCGGCGCGCATGAGAAGCACATCCTCATCCAGTTCCTGGTCGAGGCCACGGTGCTCTCGCTGCTCGGCGGCCTGATCGGCATAGCGATTGGCCTGGCGCTGGCCGGCGCCGCATCGCTGGCGCTGTCTATCCCCTTCGCACCGAGCCTGGCGGTCGTGCTGCTCGCCGTCGGCTTCTCCGCGCTGATCGGCATGGTGTTCGGCTTCTTCCCGGCGCTACGCGGCGCCCGCCTCGATCCGATCGACGCGCTGCGCCACGAATAGCGCTATTGCTTCAACACCGTGTTGGAGGTGCCTTTCTCGACCTGGTCGATAACAAGCAGCTTGACCGGCTCGGAACCGACATTGGCGCCCTGGTGCCAGGTTCCGATCATCTCGACGATGAAGTCGCCCTTCTTGTAGCTGGTGCTCTTGCCGGTATCGACATTGGTCACCTCGAGCTGCCCTTCGAGCACATAGGCATAACGGGCGGAGGGATGCATATGAACAGGCAACTTCGCGCCCGGCGGTATCTCGAAGGACGACACCAGCACCTGCACGTTCTTTTGCGGCAGGACGATCGGCTGCCCGCTCGCGGTCTCGGTGACGGACGCAAGCGGCGTCACCACCACCTTGGCGGCAGGTGTGCTGTCGAGAGCGGCTGCCGCGATTGCTTGGGCAAGTACCCCTGCCACAGCGATGCCGAAGAATGCTCGTGATGAAACCGCAGCCATGCCAGTCCCCCTTATTGCCTCGCGCAGGAGACTGAAGCAGGGCTTGGGCGCAATCAAGAGGCAGAAGAGGCGTGACAACCGATCGGTCAGCGCTGAGAAAAATGCCACTCCACCAGCGAATGCATATGCGGCATCAACCCTTCGGGCAGGTCGTGCATGCCTCGGATGATGACAGGTCCCTCGATCTCGGGATCCGGGTCGGTGGCGACGAAGGCGCGGATGCGCTCGGCGAGTTCATCCGCCGTCTCGGCCGCACGGAAACAGCGGACGATGACGGTCCCGCTTTCGACCGACAGCGCATGGCAACGCTGCTCGCGCTCCGCCTGGCCGAGGTCCAGCCCGGTTTCCTCGCGCACCTCGCGCAGCATGTTGTAGTCGAGGTCGACGAGACCGTCGCGAAAGTCCTCGGGTTCGAAGGAGCCGGCGGCGAAATAGACCTTGCCGGCATTGGCCGTGTGGCTGCCCATGCGGATCGCGACCAGCGCATTGTCGCTTGAGATCAGCATGGCATGGGCAAAGGCATGTTCGGCGCTGCTGACGGGCTTGAGCTTGCGCCACAGCATGAAGGTCGAAAACCGCACCGCGTGGCAACGCCCAACCAGCCTGTTGTCGCGATAGGCAAGCTCCGACAGCAGAACCACGATACCATCGAACAGCGCCGGCCGCGCTTCTTTCTCGGCCTGCCAGTTGGCCGCAATCGCCTCGGCATTGTCGCGCTCGAAGGGATGCGGCTCGTCAACGAGGCGCACGTCGACCTCATCGACCGGGAGGATCACATTGCGCGGAATGTCAAAGGCCAAGGCAAAAACTCTCAGGCGATGTCGAGGGTGACGGCCACAGGGCAATGGTCGGAGGCCTTGGGCCTGTCCCAGCCGGCGCGCGGATAGCGGTCGACCTCCTGGCCGGGCGGGAACACGGTTCGCCATGGCTGGCCGCGGCGCACGATGTCGGGCCTCGCCTGCGCATTGGTCCGTGCCAGCGACGGCGACAACAGGATATAGTCGAGCTGGCACAGATGCCGCTCCTGCGGTCCGCGCGTGTGGTAGAGCGTCCAGCGCTCCATCTCCGGCAGGCGTTCGACGACATTCTCGGCAAAGCCATCGGCCAGGAGCACGTCGAGGCATGAGCCCGTCTCGTTGACCGGCGTGAAGCTGTAGCCCTGGTAGCTGTCGCCGCCGATCGCCAGCTTCTGGCGATAGTCGTTCATGTCGCCGCAGATCACCCAGCGCTTGTCGGCGACATGATCCTTGCCGAAGCGATCCTCGATGATGCGCCTGACCGCCTTGGCCTCGGCGATGCGGATGGGCATGGTCGCATCGCGGCCGTTCAGGCCATTGCGCGGCGAGCCCATCGACTTGAAATGAACGGAGTAGATGGTCAGCGGCTTGCCGCCGATCTTGACGTCGATCTCCAGGCAGTCGCGGCGGAAGATGCGCTCGAACGGCTCCTGCCCCAATGCCGCGAGCTCCGGCGTGTGCAGCCCGAACTGCTCGAAGGTCACATGCGCGTGGCTGGTCATGCGCACGAACTCGATCGGCTGGCCCTGCGCGGTCTCGGCCCGCATCATCACAGCCACGTCGATGCCACGGCTGTCGTTGCCGGAGGTCGTGTATTTGTGCTGGTAGCCCTGCCCCACCATCTTGAACAAATAGCCATATTCGAAGGCCTTCAGCGCCTCGATATTGTCGACCTCCTGCAGGCAGATGATGTCGGCGCGGGTCTCGGCGATGGCGAGCGCAGTCAGTTGCCGCATGTCATCGGCATGCGCAATGGCACGGGCCTGCTCGAGCACCCTGTACTCGGCCTCGCTGTGAATCTCGAACAGCGCAAGCGTCCGATCCTCGTTGAGCTGATTGCGATAGCCGGAATAATCGAACCTGTTCATCAGGTTCTCGACATTGAAGGTGGCAAGGCGCAGCGACATGGGCGCGAGCATTGCCCGCAAGATGCGTCAAACACAAGCCCTGTCACGGGCAAGCAGGCCGTTCATTGCACGTTCAGGCTGCGTGGCGAAAAATGCGGCACCTGGATCGAAACTGTGGGCTGGGGCCTTTGGGATTCGGACTCTGGAGACGACCATGCAACGCACCCTTTCATCCCTTGCCCGTTCGGGACTTGTCGCCCTCGGCCTTGTCGCCGGCTTGCCCTTTGCCGCATCGGCCGGCCCGATCGGCCTCGGCCAGATGCCGGCGCCCGCCCAACAGCCGAACGTCATCCCCGTGGCCAGTCATTTCTGCCCGCCTGGATCGGGCTGCTACGCCCGTCGCGACGGCTGGCGTGGCGATGGCTGGCGCCGCGACGATTGGCGGCGAGACTGGCGCCGTGATAATTGGCGTGGTGACGACTGGCGCTGGCGGCACCGCCCGCAGCACCGGCGCAACTTCAGCGGCACCGGCATCTACCTGAATTTCGGCATTCCGGCGTACCGCTATTACGAGCCGCGTTACTACCAGCCACGTTATGTCCAGCCGCGCCGCATCTATCGTGGCGAGGCGTCTTCGGCCCATGTCCGCTGGTGCTACAACCGCTACCGTTCGTACCGGGCCTGGGACAACACCTTCCAACCCTACAACGGTCCGCGCCAGCAGTGCTGGTCGCCCTATCGTTGAACAGCTTCGCCTGATCGATCTGCCGCACTGCCGGCGGCAGATCGCATAACATGATATTTACAAGTCAAGTGTATGAAGTCGCCGGAGATGCGGCCACACGGCCGCACCGAAGAGCCGACCGATGACCGACGAGACCGAAGCCAAACCTCAGCGCGAGCACCGCAATCGCGTGCTCAAGGGCGCGACGATCATCACCGGCGTCAAAAACTCCGAGATTGCCGTCACCATCCGCAACCAAAACAGCGGTGGCGCCGAACTGCGCGTGCCGTTGGACGCACGCGTGCCCGAGCGTTTCCTTCTTTATGTCCCGGTCGACGGCATCGGCTACCGCGCGGTCGTCCGCTGGCGCAAGAGCGAGCGCATCGGCGTCGAGTTTGAAGGCACCGAAGCCAAGCCCGCCTGGCACTACGGCTAAGTTGAGACGCCGAACTCAATAAGGTGTTCGCCTCTGCTTAACCCGAGACTTATTCCCGCAAGAAAGAAATCGGAAATCCGACAGCGTCATAATATCTTCGTCGCGAAAATCGAAGCAGCGATTCGCAGAGGCACATATGCCCGAGACGCCTGTTGTTTTGCTTATTCATGGGATCAGGACTGCCGCTTGGTGGCAAAGTCGTATCGCTTGGGTCATTGAACAACAGACTGCCGCCACCGTTATTCCCATCAAATACGGCTACTTCGACATATTGCGCTTTTGGTGCCCACTTGGCCTATGCCGCTCGGGGCCAATCGAAAAGCTTCGCCAGCAGATCGAAGGCGTTGCAAACACCTACAAGGACCGACCGCTTATAATATTTGCGCACAGCTACGGCACGTATGCGCTTACCCGTGTTATCGATCAGAATCCTTTCTTTCGCTTCGACCGCGTGATCCTATGTGGATCAATCGTGCCATCAACCTACGATTGGCGCAAAGTTCACGATCAGATCAAAGGCGATGAAAAGCGTGATGCCGTAGTTAATGAATGCGGTACGCGTGACATCTGGCCCGTACTCGCCCAGTCCATAACCTGGGGCTACGGCGCAACCGGAACTTACGGTTTCGGCACTTTCAACGTGCGCGATCGGTTCCACAATCTGGCCCATAGCGAATTCTTCTCGAACGAATTCGTCGAGAAGCACTGGATCCCGCTGGTGCAAGGCGACAAGGTGACGTTTTCCAAACAGGACATTGCCGGTACTGGCTCCCCTGCCTGGTTCACCCTTGTCCGTTTTCTGCCGATAAAGTTGGCTACCTTAATCGTGTTAACCCTAGGCGCTGCCGCGTATGCGATGTCCGCTTTGGGGCTAGGCGAGGCAACGGCTGCGTGCAAAGCCCGGGAGCAGCAAGTTGAAAGCAGTTGTTTCAACACAAGCGACTATGGCACCCCAGCGGAACTTCGCGAACACATCAACGACACCATCAAACAGGGCAATCGCGTCCTCGATATGAAGCAGAGCGAACTCTTCCCACTTCTGCGTAGTTATATCGACGCTCCGACAACGGAAAAGTGGACCGACATCATGGCGGTAACAAACATGCTGCTTGGCGCGATCAAAGACGGTCTGACGGAAATCGACCGCAACGCGAGTTTCAAGGAGGTCGGCGGCAGGGTCTACTACCTGACAAAGAACGACCATTTCGTTGTCGACCGCCAAGTCCTCAACGACTTCGATCAGGCTAGGGAACTTTTCGGTGATCGCATGATCATCATCAAAGAGATGGAGGGCGCCGGCAGCATGCCGAATGTCGAACGCGTCTCGGCCTGGAAGGCGCAATTGCAAAGCCTGCACGTCAAGCTCGACGGGGTACTCGAAGAACTCCTGCTGATCCTCGACCCACAGCCTCCATCGTAAACATTAAGACGGCGGATTGCTCCGCCGTCTTTTCCTTAACTCCGCAACAGTTGACGCGGACTTCTTAGTTCTTGGCCTTGTCGACCAGCTTGTTCTTGGAGATCCACGGCATCATGCCGCGCAGCTTGGTGCCGACTTCCTCGATCTGGTGAGCGTCGTTCATGCGGCGGATACCCTTGAAGCGGGCTGCGCCCGAACGGTATTCCTGCATCCAGTCGGAGGTGAACTTGCCGGTCTGGATGTCGTGCAGCACGCGCTTCATCTCGGCCTTGGTCTCGGCAGTGATGATACGCGGACCCGTGACATACTCGCCCCACTCGGCGGTGTTCGAGATCGAGTAGTTCATGTTGGCGATGCCGCCTTCATAGATCAGGTCGACGATCAGCTTCACTTCGTGCAGGCACTCGAAATAGGCCATCTCAGGCGCGTAGCCGGCTTCCACCAGCGTCTCGAAACCGGCGCGGATGAGCTCGACCAGACCGCCGCAGAGGACGACCTGCTCGCCGAACAGATCGGTTTCGCACTCTTCCTTGAAGTTGGTCTCGATGATGCCCGAACGGCCGCCGCCGACGCCGCAGGCGTAGGAGAGCGCGAGGTCAAGGGCGTTGCCCGAAGCGTCCTGGTGAACGGCGACCAGGCACGGCACGCCGCCGCCCTTCTGGTATTCGCCGCGCACGGTGTGACCCGGGCCCTTCGGCGCGATCATGACGACGTCGACCGAAGCCTTCGGCTCGATCAGGCCGAAATGGACGTTGAGGCCATGAGCGAACGCAATGGCCGCGCCGTCGCGGATGTTCGGAGCGATCTCGTCGCGATAGATGTCGGCCTGCAGTTCGTCAGGGGTGGCCATCATCATCAGGTCGGCCCACTTGGCAGCTTCCGCCACTGTCATGACCTTGAGGCCGTCGGCCTCGACCTTCTTGGCGGTTGCCGAGCCGGCCTTCAGGCCGATCACCAGCTCCTTGGCGCCCGAATCCTTGAGGTTCAGCGCATGCGCGCGACCCTGGCTGCCGTAGCCGATGATGGCGACCTTCTTGCCCTTGATCAGATTGAGATCGGCATCACGATCGTAATAGACACGCATTGGTGGGTTCCTTCCCGTTTGCAGTCAAAGGGCCTTCGGCCCGGTTTTCGCTCCATGAAGAGCCAGGAACTGCTGCGTCGCGCGCACGGCATCGCCGTCCATCTCCGCCTCAGTCAATTTCAGCCGGTCGCCGAGCAGAAGCCTGATCTGCACGTCGCGGGCGACCAGCCCAAAAAATGTCCGGAATGCCGTCTCGGCATCGTCGAATTCGAGTAGACCGGCCTCGCGGCCGGCTTCCAGCACCGGCTTCAGGCGCCGGCCCAGCGCAAAACGACCGCGCTCGAGCACGATGGCGCCGAGGTCGCGCTTGTCCGATCCGGCATGCACGACCCCGACCCGGTTCAGCGCAATCGAGGTGTCGCTTGAGATCACCCGCAGCCAGTCGGAGGCAAAACGTTCGAGGCTGGCGGTCAGTGCGGCAAGGTCGAGGCCCTTGCGGTCCACCGGCGTGACGCGAACCTTGGCCGCCTGCCACTGCACGGTGGCGGTCAACAGGCCGTCCCGGTCGCCGAACCATTTGTACAACGTTTCCTTGGAGCAGCTGGCGCGGCGCGCGACCGCCGTCATGGTCAGGCGGTCGCCTTCCTCGACGAGCAGGCGCAGCACGGCGTCGAGCACGTCCTGCTGACGCGCTGTCGGCCCCTCGCCTTCCATCATCTCGGTGGTTGTCTGCAACATCGTTCCCAGCCTGTCGCGCTCCGTCGGCTCGCTCTAAAGGAGCCGTACCGTACGTTACGGTTCGGCTTATGCCGCAATTTTCAAGGCCCCGCAATGGGCAAGTGCGCGGCGTTCAACAAATGTCGCTTGGCCGCACACCATGCATATGCACCCGGCAGGCCGGCCCCGCCCTCACCGCGGAAGATTTGGCTTGCCAGAGTTCCGCCGTTCCAAGAATATGACCTGGCTCGAACTATGCTGGAGTCATGAAAGTGAAAGCCTTGCATAGAGCATTTTGGATCGTCTCATTCCTCATCTTGCTGTTCGGAAATCACGCGGCGTCCGCCGCCGATCGTTATGAACAGCTATTCAGAGGAATGCTCACCCTCGCCGTCGAAGGGAATCCGGAGGCCCAATATCATCTGGGAATGATGCACAACAATGGCATCGGCACCGAAGCCAATCCAAGCGAAGCCTTCGAGTGGTTTCGCAAATCAGCCGCCTCGGGCGATCCGCTCGCGGCCTATAAGGTTGGATGCTATTACGACGGGCAATTTCCAGGTGTCGTTCCCGAGAACAATGTTCTCGGCCTGAAATACAAGCTGGTTGCCGCCGAGCAAGCCTATCATCTGGCCCAGACCTCAGTCGCCGAACACTACTACGCCGCGCAACAGTACGACGAGGCGATAAGATGGTGGACGGAAGCTGCAAAACAGGGCGAACAGACTGCAATCCGCCGGCTCAGCACGGTTTATGAACAAGGTGAAATCGCGCCAAGGGACCTGGCGCTCAGCTATCGCTATCTTTTGATGCTCGCGCAGATGCCTGACGTAATCTCTGACCAGTCGACAAAAGTCGCGAGGGACGCCGTTTTCGCGCAACTCAGCCCCGAACAATTGACCAAGGCCTCGGCCGCCGGCGCTTTCGTCGCACAACCGACACCCCTCACCCAGAAAGCACAGTCGGGTTTGATGGAGGCGATAAGGCTGTACGCGCTCAATCCGCGCTGACCACCTAGAGCAGGCGAGAAGGTAAACCGAGATCGACCGCCTCGACCAGGAAGTCGAGCAGCGCCCTCACCCGTGCCGGCACCGGACCGCCGCTGCCGAGGAAGACCGCGTGGACGTCTTCGAGGTCGCCGGGATTGGCCTCTTCGAGCACGGCAACCAGCCTGCCGGCCGCGAGGTCGTCGCGCACCTGGAACGCCGCCATCCGCGCAAGCCCGAGCCCGGCCAGCGCCAGCGCGCGCAACGCCTCGCCGTCGCTTGCCTGCGCGTTGCCGGTGGGCGCAACCTCGACAATGATGCCGTCCTGCAAAACCGGCCATCCCGGCATGCTGCGCACATAAGACGGGCCAAGCAGATTATGCCCTTTCAGTTCTTCAGCACTGCGCGGCTTCGCGCGCGTCGCGAAATAGGCCGGCGCGCCGACGATCGTCATGCGGGTCGCGCCGAGTTTGCGTGCGACAAGGCTGGAGCTCTTCATCGGACCGGCCCGGATCGCCACGTCTGCCCGCGCCTCGAGCAGGTCGACAACCGTGTCGGACAAGGCGACGTCGACGGAAATATCGGGATACCGGGCCAGGAACTGCGGCAGCAGCGGCAAAAGGAAATGCGTCCCGAAAGGCACGTTGGCGTTGACGCGCAGGCGTCCGCGCGGCGCTTCGCCTGATGCCGCGCATTGCTCCGCCTCCTTGAGATCCGCAAGGATGACGACACTGCGCTCGTAAAAGGCGCAGCCTTCGGGTGTCAGCTGCAGACGGCGGGTCGAGCGATTGACCAGTCGCGCCCCGAGGCGGCTCTCCAGCCGCGACACCAGCTTGCTGACGGCCGATGGCGACATCGCCAGCGTCCGCGCCGCGGCCGAAAACCCGCCGCATTCCACCACCCGGGCAAACACTTCCATCTCGCCGAAGCGATTGACGTCCACCCGCATCATTGTGACTTCACGTCATAAATCCTTCGCCAATATCATATCTACTTCATCATCCGTGGCGCGTCCATATCTCCTGTCACAAGGAGATTTGAGCGATGAAACAAAACACAGCCCTGATCGTCGGCGCCCATGGCGTCATCGGCAGCAATCTCGCCGGCCATCTGGCAGCACTCGGCAACTGGAACATCGTCGGACTGTCCCGACGCGGCGGCCCGAGCCAGGGCCAGATCCGCCATGTCGCGGTGGATCTGCTTGATATCAAGGACGCCAGGGAAAAGCTCGGCAGCCTGAGCGACGTCACCCACATCTTCTACGCCGCCTATCAGGACCGGCCAAGCTGGGCGGAACTGGTCGAGCCCAATGTCGCCATGCTGCGCAACGTCGTCGACACTGTCGAGCCGGCTGCCAAGAACCTGCGTCACATCAGCCTGATGCAGGGCTACAAGGTCTATGGCGCACATCTCGGGCCGTTCAAGACGCCGGCACGCGAGACCGACGCCAACCACATGCCGCCCGAATTCAACATCGACCAGCAGGATCTTCTGGAAGACCGGCAGCAGGGCAAGAGCTGGAGCTGGTCGGCACTGCGCCCCTCCGTTGTCATCGGCCAGGCACTGGGCAACCCGATGAACCTCGCGATCGCCATCGCCGTCTATGCCTCCATGTCCAGGGAACTCGGCCTGCCGCTGCGCTTTCCCGGCAAGCCCGGCGCCTATGACAAGATCATCGAGATGACCGACGCCGGCCTTTTGGCACGGGCCACCGTCTGGGCGGCAACGGACGAACGCTGCGCCAACCAGGCGTTCAACATCACCAATGGCGACCTGTTCCGCTGGAACGAGATGTGGCCGAAGATCGCCGCAAACTTCGGCCTCGACACAGCCCCGCCCTTGCCGATGTCGCTTGACACCATCATGGGCGACAAGCAGCCGCTATGGAACAAGATGAAAGCCCGGCATGGGCTGGCCGACACGCCTTACAGCGACGTGTCGTCATGGCGCTTCGCCGACTTCGTCTTCAGCTGGGACTACGACTTCTTCGCCGACGGCAGCAAGGCGCGCCGCTTCGGCTTCCACGAATTCGTCGACACTGAGGAGATGTTCATGCGCACCTTCGGCGAGCTGCGCCAGCGCCGGATCATTCCCTGATCGGCGGGGCTTCGGCCACGCCCGCGCCGACGCCTGGTGCACACAGGCCTTCTGCGCCCTACCGGCGACCGAGGCCAAGCAGCCTACTGTCCGTAGGGCGCAAGATAATGCGCGGGGATGGCGACCGGGAACAGTGCCCCCGACAGCGCCATGACTATCAGCCCCGCAAACAGCGCGCCCAGCCCGGCAAAGCCGCCGAGCAGGGTTGCGCCCAGCATCGGCCGGCTCGCGCCGACGTTCCAATAGGCCGCGCAGCCGACGTGGACGAACAGCGCGAGAACGCCGAGGAAATAATACGGCGCAAAGAACCAGTGCCAGGGTGCCGCGAAAAATCCCGCGGCCGCATAACGAAAATCGGTGTCGAGGCCAAAGGCGGCACGTCCGGCGATGACGGCCGTGACATGAACAAGCAAGAACAGCGCGAGATAACCGCCTGACAGGGCCTGAGCCCACGCGGCCACTCCCTTGATCCTGGTCAGGTTGCGCGCGAGCATGAACAGTCCGCTGCCGACCTGCCACAGGATGAGGCCGACCAACGCCACTTCGACATATGGCTGCCGATAGATCTGCCGCGCCTGTGCCATGAAGGCGATGTGCGTCTCCTGCCCGCCCAGACCGACGAGATGGTTGGTCATGTGCAAAAGCACGAAAAACCCGATGAAAAACGCCGACATGGCGTGAAGACCACGCAGCCCCTGCCGCACCAGCTGGTCGTCGTCCTTCATCTGGCCCCCTCTTGGATCAGACGCAATTCCTGATGGAAGACCGCTTCACCTTTCCTGGAATTGCTCCGACCGCATCCTCGATTGCAATTTCACCTGGGCCTGGGTCCGCTGCCGCACAACGGATCCGGCGACGCCGCAGGTCAGTTCAGCTTGACCAGTGCCACGCGCCGGTTCTTGGCCCGTCCCTCGTCATTGTCGTTGGTCGCGACCGGCGCCATCATGCCGGCGCCCGCTGCGGTCAGCCGTCCAGCGTCGATGCCATATTGCGACACCAGCGCCGACTTCACCGCCGCCGCCCGGCGATTGGACAGGTCGATGTTGTAGTCGAACTTGCCCTGGTTGTCGGTGTGCCCGACAACGGCCACGGCCAGTGCCGGATTGTCGCCCAGAAGCTTGGCGATCTCCTTCAGCGTCGGCTCCGACTCCGGCTTGATGTCAGCCTTGTCGGTATCGAAGAAAATGCCGTAGAGCGAAATGCCGCCGCTTGTCGAAAGCGAATCCGCCATCTTGGCGGCTTCCACCAGCACCATCTTCTTGTCGCGCGCCTTGGGCTCGACCACATGAACCATGGCGATGGTGCGCCCGTTCAGTTCCTTGCAGTAGAGATCGTCAAGCAGTTGGAAGGTCTGCACCGTCACGAATGCATCGCCGGCGTCGCGCGGTACCTTGGCGCTGAAATAGCGCTGGTCGGCGACCCCTGACGACGCCGCGCAGGCGGCATTCGAGAATGCCTCGACGCCCAGGTCGCTGTCATAGAAGAAATTCATCATCAGGCTCATGTCGCCGCCGCCGCTCGAGGCCGAGCGCGAGGCGTCGCCGCCGCACTCCTCCTTCTTGCACTCGAACGCCACCTCGCCGCCGGCCGCCTGCACCACGTCCTGGTAGTTGCGCAGCACTTCGAGCGGCGAACGGCCATCGGGCAGAACGTAGAAGATGCGCGTCAGCGTACCCTCGACCTCTTCCGCCTTCTCCGGCCTGAACACCCGGTTGTTGTTCTTGTCGCGCTTGTCGGGGTCGGCATCGGCTTTCAGCGCGGCCATCGGCACCGAAAAATCCGTGTAGTCGAGCTTCTGGTAGTAGACGATGAACGAACCGTCATAACGCTTGGCAAGCGCGTTGTCGGCGGAGCCCTCGATGTCTGCCGTCGGCACCGTCGCATCGGCCAGCGCGGGCACGCAGCCCGCGGCGACCAGCATCATCGCCGCAAGCAGCTGGCGCATTCCACGCGAAATCGAGCCCGTCATGACACGCCCCTCGGTTGATATGCCGCAGCGTAGCCACAACCGCATGACGGCTCAAGCCGGGATCTCGACCTCTTTCGCGAGGCCGAGCCAATCGGCTTCCGTGAGCCCGATCGCGGCAAAAGGATCGACCAGCGTGCCGGCAACGATCGAGGCCAGCAGCTGCGGCGCAGGCGGCACCTTGGCCACCGTCGCCACCAGCCTGTCACGCAGGAACGGCAACAGCACCGCATCCGACTGGTAGAACGGCGTGAACGCAAGCGAGAGTGCCTGGAAAAGCCTGATATGGGCTCGGCGGGACCGCGCATAGGCAGAGAGCGCCACATCGACCTCACCTTGCTGACGGAGCGCATGGGCAAGGGCTGCGGCATCGAGCAAGGCCATGTTCGCGCCCTGCCCCAGCTGAGGGCTGGTCGAATGGGCGGCATCGCCAATGACGGCAAAGCCCCGTGCCGCCGGATTTGCCAGCGTATGATGGCCGTAGCGCGCCAAAGTCAGCTGGTTGAAATCGTCGATCTGGTCGAGATAGGCAGAACATTCCGGCCACAAAGACGCGACCCGCCTTTTCCAGGCGCCGAGCCCTTCCGTGCGAACCCGCTCGGCCTCGTTTGGCTTCAGGCTCCAGAAGAACGCCGCCATGTCGAGCCCGCCTGGTTCCGCGCGACCTATCGGCAACACCCCGATCATGACGCTGGCGCGGCGGTAGCGCTGGATAAGTGCATTCGGGTGAAATCCTTCGCCACGCCAGGCGAGCGAAGCCCAGAATGCACCATATTCGAGCGGCCTGGGCTGATCGGTCAGCCCGGCGCTGCCGCGCAGCCTCGAACGCGCGCCGGTTGCGTCGACGACGAGATCGAACGTTCCGACAGCCCGCCCGCTCGCGTCGAGCAGTCGCGGTTTATCGCCAATGTCGACCCGTTCCAGTTCGACGTCGGTGACGATCTCGATTTTCTCATGCCGAGCCGCGCGATAGAGCACGCCGAACAACGCCGCGCGATGCACGGCCAGACCGAAACGGCCGCCGCTGCGGGCATCGTAACGAACGTCCAGCACCGTGCGCCCGCTCTCGGCGTCGGTGCCATGCAGCCTGTCGATGCGGCTGCCCAATTCCAGGATTTCGCGGAGAAGCCCGAGGTCGTCGAGCACGCTCAGCCCGGTCGGCTGCAGGATCAGCCCGGATCCCAGCGCCTTCGGCTCGGCAAAGCGCTCGAAGACGGTCAGCTTGTGACCATCGCGCCTAAGGTAGAGTGCCGCCGCCAGCCCTGCAGGACCAGCGCCGGCGATTGCGATGTGAAGTTTTCTGCCGTTCATGTTTGCGTCCGCCCGTATCGGACAGTCACGGGCGAGCAGATCTTTGGCAATGCTTCACTTTGCCCCGCCGACGCATCGGCCCGAAAATCGGAACCGATTTTCGGAAAGCACGATGCCCAGCTTCCAAGAGTTAGAACGTCCTCTGCGCGTCCGAATGTAGAACGTCCTCTGCGCGTCCGAATGGACGCACAGCGCTCTAGATCGAGACCTGGGTGCCGACCTCGACCACGCGCCCGGTCGGGATCTGGAAGTATTCGGTCGCATCGGCGGCCGTTCGCGCCAGTCCGATGAACAGCCTGTCCTGCCATCCCGGCATGCCCGAATTGGGCGATGCCTTCAGCGAGCGCCGCGACAGGAAGAACGACGTCGTCATGATATCGAACTTCCAGCCCTGCTTGCGGCAGATGGCCAGCGCCTTCGGGATGTTGGGCTGCTCCATATAGCCGAACTTCAGCTTGACCCGCATGAACAGGTCGTTGACCTGCTCCATCTTCACCCGCTCGCTGTCGGGCACGATGGGCTGCTGGGCGGTTACGACAGACAGGATCACGTTCTGCTCGTGCAGCACCTTGTAGTGCTTGAGGCTGTGCATCAGCGCTGTGGGCGCGCTGTCGGGATCGCTGGTCAGGAACACCGCCGTACCCGGAACGAGCTGCGGCTTCTTCTTGCTCAGGTTTTCCGCCAGGAAGTTCAGCGGAATCTCGTTCTTGCGCGTCTTGTCGAACAGATAGCGGCTGCCGCGCACCCAGGTCCACATGACGATGACGATGGCAAAGGCCACCAGCAGCGACGCCCAGCCGCCTTCATGCACCTTGACGATGTTGGACAGGAAGAAGCCGACGTCGATCAGCCCGAAGACGGTGATGACGGCAATGACGGCAAAGAGCGGCCAGCGCCAGATACGCAGCATCACGATCGACAGCAGCAGCGTCGTCACCAGCATGTTGCCGGTCACCGAGATGCCGTAGGCCGCAGCCAACTTGCTCGACTCGCCGAAGCCGACGACCAGGAGCATCACCACCAGGGCCAGCAGCAGATTGACGCGCGGCATGTAGATCTGGCCCAGCGTCGTCTCCGACGTGTGCAGGATGGCAAGGCGCGGCAGCATGTTGAGCTGCACCGCCTGGCGGGTCAGCGAATAGGCGCCGCTGATCACCGCCTGGCTGGCGATGACGGTTGCTGCGGTCGCCAGTAGCACCATCGGCACCAGCATCCAGCCCTCGTTCATCTCGAAGAAGGGATGGCCGACTGTGCCGCCATGCGACAGCACATAGGCGCCCTGCCCTGCGTAATTGAGCAGCAGGCAGGGGAAAACGATGATCAGCCAGGCCAGCACGATCGGACGGCGGCCGAAATGGCCAAGGTCGGCATAAAGCGCTTCCGCGCCCGTCACCGCCAGGAAGATCGCGCCGATGGTGACGAACGACACCTCCGGCTGATCCATCAGGAACTGGACGATGTAGATCGGGTTGACGGCAAGCAGGATCTCGGGGTCGTCGGCGATGTGGACGACGCCCGAATAGCCGATGGCGATGAACCAGATCAGCGTCACCGGCCCAAACACGATCGCCACGCCGCCGGTGCCGAAGCGCTGCACCGCAAAGACGACGGCCAGAATCATCAGCGTCAACGGCACGACATAAGGATCGAAGGCAGGTGTCACCACCTTCAGGCCTTCTACCGCCGACAGCACCGAGATCGCCGGCGTGATCACCGCATCGCCGTAAAACAGCGACGCGCCGACCATGCCGAGCGCCAGGATTATTCCCGAGTGCTTGGGCAGGCTGCGCCGCGCCAGCGCCATCAGCGACAGCGTACCGCCCTCGCCGCGGTTGTGGGCGCGCAGCACGAACATGACGTATTTGATCGTGACGATGATCGTCAGTGCCCAGATGATGAGCGACAGCACGCCGAGGATATCTTCGCGCGAAGCCACCTGCCCGCCCGACGACGAGGCAACCAGCGCTTCGCGAAATGCGTAGATCGGGCTCGTGCCGATGTCGCCGAAGACGACACCCAGCGCACCGATGACAAGAATCCTGATATCCTGGGAATGGCCGTCCTTCTGGACCGCCTGCCCGCCTGTTTCCGCTTTGCCAGCGCCGGCATCGGCCATGAACGACTCTCCGTGAAGCCGCGGGGCTCTACGCTTGCTGTATCGCAAAAGCAACAGCCGTTTTGTGACAGCTGATGTTCGATCTATGCGAAAAACGCAAGGCTCGTCACCATCCGCAGGCTTTCAGATACCGCTTGATCGTGTTTGCCATGCCATGCTCCAGCGCGTCCGCCGTCAAGCCGTGTCCGATCGACACTTCCGCCAGCCTGGGAACGCGGTGGATGAGTGCGGGCAGATTGTCGACGACGAGGTCATGGCCGGCATTGACAGCAAGCCCGGCGGCCATCGCCGCATCGGCCGTCTTGCCGAGCAGGTCCAATTCCCTGGCTGCCTGGCTCCGGTCGGAATGGCAGGCGCCATAGGGGCCGGTGAACAATTCGATCCGGTCCGCGCCCGTATCGCGCGCAGCATTCACCCCTGCCAGATCGGCATCGGAAAACAGCGACACCCTGAAGCCGCCCTTCTTCAGTCGGGCGACGACAGGCTTGAGGAATGCGCCCTGGGCAACGAAGTCCCAGCCATGATCGGAGGTTGCCTGCGTCGGATCGTCGGGAACGAGCGTCACCTGCTCCGGCTGGTGCTTCTCGACGAGCTGCAGGAAATCCTCGGTCGGATAGCCCTCTATGTTGAACTCGGCCTTGGGAAACTCATCATCGATCAGGGCCCTGATCTCGGGCAGGTCGGAAAAGCGGACATGCCGCTGGTCGGGGCGCGGATGCACCGTCAGCCCATGGGCGCCGGCGGCAAGCGCGATGCGGCCGAGCCCAGTGACGCTCGGCCACGGCAGGTCGCGACGGTTGCGCAACATGGCGATGGCGTTGACGTTGACGGACAGCTTGGCAGGCATCGGCAGCTCGCATCGGTTCACTGAATTCAAGCACCTAGCACGCCTTGGATGGGAACAGAGAGCGCTTTTGTGTGTTCCAGTATCAAAGCGCTGCAACGCATCGCCGCCGCCGTGCCAAACCACTGGTATCAAGAGGAAATTCGCATGAGCTCAATGGACGCCCCTCCCGTCTTTCGGCGCATCGACACCGACAAGAGTGACGTCTTCGGTTTCGAGATCGTCGGTCACTTCACCAATGCCGATGTCGAGAACGCGTTTGGCCTGCTCGACGCGGCTTATCAGGGCCACGACAAGATCGACGTCTTGCTGCGCGCATCGGGCTATGACGGCTTCGACTGGTCGACGCTGTTCAACCCCGACACCTTCAAGGGCAAGCTCAAGGCGTTCCAGCATATCCGCCGCTATGCGCTGGTCGGCGGCCCGGCCTGGATGGGCCCCATGGTCGGGCTCATCGCGCCGCTGACGTCGATCGAAACGAAACATTTTGCCGCCGCCGACGAAGCCAAGGCCTGGGAATGGCTGGGAGCGAAGCCGGCAGACGACATCTGACAGTCAGAGCGTCCTTTGGAATGCACGTCTAGAGCATTTTCGCTTTTCTTCGAATCGCGAAAGCGCTCTATCTCTTTGTTTTTTCGCAATTCCGGACGGAAAAACCGCTGCGCACTTTTCCTGAAATTGCTTTAGGAGAACTCGACCCGCTCTTGGTCGCGAAGGCCTACGCCACGATAGCGGCGGGGTTTGAGATAGCGGATGTTCTTGCGGAGCCGGCGCAACTGGTTGGCGAGCCTGATCGACAAGGGCGGCACGATGCGAAACCCGGCAAGATGCTTCGTCCACACATCCTGATTGCCGCTCCAGTCCCCACCCACGTCGCCCTCAGGAGAGGCGAGCAGCAGGAACGGTCTCTGTCGATTTGCCTGGGCCAGCAGGCCGGAAATCGTCTGCTCCTGGATGGGAGTGACCGGCATGCCCAGCACGACAAGCGCAGACAGATTGCTGCGCAGCGCGTTCTTCGTCACCGCGCACCAGGCATCGTGCTTTTGCCGGGCGACAGGATAGAGAGCGTCCAGCCCCCCGTCCGACAGGCCTTTGGGAAACTCGTGGTTGTGCGTCGTCCCGAAGCGGCGATTGAAGACGATGCCATTGCGGATGGCGAGATCCTCACGCTCGAACATGCCGACGAAATCGCGGCGGAAATACTCGATCACGGTGTCGGTCGGCGTAACCTGCCAATCGAACACGCCTCTTTTCGATACCTCCCGGCCAAATGCCTGCCTGATCCAAAACTTGGAGCGGCAGTTCTGACCGAGACCGATGACTTGCTGAAACTCGCTGCTGTCCATTGGCGACCGCCGATCGTTGGCTCACGCCAATCTGGCACAAACCACGCCGACTACAACCCTGCATCGCGCACCAGGGAAATCGGGATGGCCGGGTAAGTCCAGCCGACCAGGCTGTCGTCACAATCCGGTCACCGGTACCGGCCAGACATCGGTCATCATGCCAAGCATTCGCATCATCGATTCCATCACCGCCCCCGGCTCCGCATCGCGCCCGAATGAAGACAGCGCCGGCGGCAACGCCAATTGCGCCTTCGTCATCGACGGAGCCACCGGCCTCGGCGGCAACAGCATCGTCGGCCTCCACGGTTCTGATGCCGCCTGGCTTGCCCGCTTCGCCAGAAGCACCTTCGAAGAGCTGGTTCGCGACGGCCGCGAGCTTGCCGATGTCGTGCGCGAGCTCAACCAGCGCGCCTTCAATGTGGTGCATGAGGCAGCCCACGCCTTGCCGATCGAGCCATGGAACATGCCGGTCGCGGGGTTCCAGATGCTTCGCATCGAAGACGATGCCGTGATCACCCATGGCCTCGGCGACTGCCGCCTTTTCCTGGTCGACGCCGCCGGACGGCAATTCGACACCAGCGCCATCAAGAGCGCCCATGCTTATGAACGCGACGGTGCACGCAAGGCGATCGCCCAGTCCGGCGGTTTTGCAACGCATCAGGCGCTCGCCGACGCGCCCGTCGTGCGCGACGAGCTGCGCCGCCGCCGCGCCGCCTACAACCGACCAGGCGGTTCGGTATGGACGCTGGGAACCGAACCTGATGCCGCCGATCATGTCGTCAGCGAGCAACTGGCCGTAACCCTGCCCGCCCGCGGCCTGCTGTGCTCCGACGGTTTTGCTGCCCTTGTCGACCAGTACGACCGCTACGGCGTCGCTGAATTCGTCCGCACGGCCGGCAATGCCGGTCTCGCCCAGCTCTTGCAGGAACTGCGCCACATCGAGCGGATCGAAGACCCCGACGGCAAGCGTTTCCCACGCTTCAAAGTGTCCGACGACGCCACCGCGGTGTATTTCGAAATCGTTGCCTGAGGCCACTCAGGTCGGCCTCAACTCAATCGCTAGCGCACGATGGTCAGCCGCTCTGCCGCACGCGTGATCGCCGTGTAGAGCCAGCGCTGACGCGTGTCCTTGAAGGCCCAGCTTTCGTCGAACAGCACGACATTGTTCCACTGCGAGCCCTGCGCCTTGTGCACCGTCAGCGCGTAGCCATAGTCGAAATCGTCGTAGCGCTTCTTGGTGCCCCAGGGGATGTCCTCGTCGGGGTTCTCGAATGTCTGCTTCAACAGCTTGATCTTGGCGACGCCGCGATCCGGATCGTCCTCTTCCGGTGCGACCAGAAGATTGATGCCCGGCTTCACCGTCTCACGCGACGACGTCATGACCTTCCACAACGAACCGTTGAGCAGGCCCTTGGCCGGGTCGTTGCGCAGGCACACCAGCTTGTCGCCCGCCTGCGGATAGCCGGCGGTAAAGCCCTTCAGCTCGCGCAGTCGCTGATTGTAGCGCTTGCGCGTTCTGTTGGTGCCGACGAGCACCTGGTCGGCGTCGAGCACCAGATCCTGGGTCACGTCTTCCTTGCCGATCACCTGGGCGGTGCCATAGTCGCCGCGCATGAACTCACGGCCCTCGCGCACGTCGAGCGCCAGCCTCAGGATCGGATTGTCGCGCGCCTGACGATGGATTTCGGTCAAGAGGAAGTCGGGCTCGTGCTCGGTGAAGAAGCCGCCGCCCGAGATCGGCGGCAGCTGCGCCGGATCGCCCAGCACCAGCACCGGCGTTCCGAAGGTCAGGAGATCGCGCCCAAGCTGCTCGTCGACCATCGAACACTCGTCGATGACCACCAGCTTGGCCTTGGCGATGGGGCTCTGCCGGTTGAGCGAAAAGGTCGGCGACATCGACGTCTTGCCGGTCGCCTCGTCGGCTATCGCCTCTTCACCCTTGGGCCGGTAGATCAGCGAATGAATGGTGCGCGCGTTGGTGGCGCCCTTCGAGCGCAGCACCTGGGCCGCCTTGCCGGTGAAGGCGGCGAACTGCACCTGGCCATCGACATGCTCGGCGAAATAGCGCGCCAAGGTCGTCTTGCCGGTGCCGGCATAACCGAACAGGCGGAAAACCTGCGGCTTTCCGGATTTGAGCCAGCGCGCCACGGCCTGCAGCGCTTCGTCCTGCTGAGGTGAGAATTCCATAGGTTTGACTGACAGGATTCGGCCGCCAAGGGCAAGGGATTTGGCCATTTGGGCAAATCCGTCCGGGAAAGTCGCAGCCCTTCAACGGCCAGCGCGACACCGCATGGCAGCCAGTACGCGCTCAGCGCATGTTGCCCGTATGTCCCTGGGAGTATCTGCCGGGTTGTGGCCACACCGTCAGGCCATGGGGTTCGGCGCCGACGGGAACCTTCACAACGGCACCTGTCGTGGTGTCGAACATGTACACTTCGCTGTCGAAGCGGCCGGACAGCCACAGTTGTTTTCCGTCGGCGCTGACATTGCCCATGTCGGGGCTGCCTCCGCCCGGTATGGGCCATTGCGCAACGACCGTACGCGTGGCGAAATCGATGACAGAAACGCTGCCTGGTCCCTTTGGATGGGACTGATCCATGTGGTGGGTACCGCGATTGGAGACGTAAAGCCGTGTTCCGTCGCGGCTGACCGCAAAGCCGTGTGTTCCAACGCCGGTGGCAATGAAGCCGATCTCGGTGAAGCTGTCGCCGTCGATCAGGAAGACACCGTCATTCATCATGTCGGCGACGTAAAAAACCTTGCCGTCGGGCGAAAGCCTGATGTCCTGCGGCATGCCTTTCTTGGACAAGGTCAGGCTGCCAAGGACCTTCTGGTTTTGCAGATCGACCTTCACCAGGCCACCGCCGCCGAATTCGCAGGTGAATATGGCGTAGCTGTTGTCGGCGGCAAAATCGGCGTGATTGATGCCGTGGCAGGTCGGCGTCGGGATGACCGACTTCAGCGCCATGGTCTGCGGATCGCGCAAATCCAGCTGTTTCACCGCTTCGTCGACGACGATCGCCGAGCTGCCATCGGGCAGGAAATACATGTTGTAGGGATCGTTCACCGGAATGGCGGTGCCCGGCTTGCCGGTTTTTGGGTCGAGCGGCGTCAGGCTGCCCTTTTTCGTGCGGCTGGCGTTGTTGGCGATCCACAGCGTCTTCAGGTCCCATGACGGGACAATGTGCTGCGGCTGCAGCCCGACCGTGAACCGGTCGACCTCCTTCAGCGTCACCATGTCGATCACCGACACGCTGTTGGACGAGTGGTTGGGCACATAGACCCGCGGCAGCGCGTCCTTCGTCACCGGGCTCAGATGATCCGGCGTCGTCTGGCTGTAGATGTTGATCGGCACCGGCGATGCCGGCGGCTCGCTGCAGTCTTCGGGACACGAGCCGGCCGAGACGGTGGTTGCCGACAACATCACCAACACCAGCGACGGTGCGAAGACTGCCGAAAGAAGCTTGAGCGCTCCGGTCATTTTGGCTGCTTTGCAATGAAGTTGTTGATTGCCTCGACCGTTCCCGCAACGATCAGGTCGACGCCAAGCTGGCCGAATGCGGCCGACGAGCGCGTCGGGTCGCCATCGTAGACGCCATCGGCCGCACCGAATTTCGCCCCGCCAGCGATACGGTCCTGGCGCACCATGGACGGATCGATGGCGAGCATCAGCGAGGTGTCGGCCAAACCCGCATGCTTGCCGAGTTCGGACTGTTTGGCACCGGCAGCCAGGAGCTGCTGCACATAGGCGCCCTGGGTGATCCTGTAATATTCGAGCGCCGCAAAAACGCGGACTGGTGTCTTGCGCCATTCGCCGTTCAGGCGATCGGCCACCGCGCGTTCATTGTCCTGGTAGCTGCCGTGATCGCCGATCAGGATAATCGTCTTGAAGCCATGGAGCTTGAAACTGCGGGCTGCGGATTCAAGCAGTTGCTCGAAGGTCTTGTCGCTGATCGTGATCGTGCCTGGAAACTTCATATGGGCCGTCGGCGGATCGATGGTCCCTTCCGGCACATAGGAGATGACGGGCGCCACCAATGCGTTGCCCAGTCGCTCGGCGATCTTCTCGGCCAGAAACTTCACGCGCACATTGTGCTTGCCCAGCGCCATGGCGGGGCCGTTCTGCTCGGTGCCACCGATCGGGATGATGATGCTGGTCGTGCCTGCGTCGATGCGATCGCGCAGTTCGGTCCAGGTCTGGTCCTCAAGGAAAACCGACGCCGCGACAGCATGTGCCGGAGCCAGAAAAATCGACACCACGCAAAAAGCGGAAAAAGTGGCAAAGAGGATGCAGCGCCGTGCAAACATTGTGCCCCCATGGTCGAGACTAGAATGTACTCACCTGGACATTGCCACTTTGTTACACCCGTCAAGACCCGCCCGATCAGCTTCGGGCCGCGCCGCAGTCGCCCACCGATGTGGGAACATATTGTGCCAATTGATACCGACCTCCCTCAAATCCGCAGATTGGCTGCAAGGGACGATAGCCAGGCTGTGTTGGGATTGTACGAGCGGGCAGCCGATTTCGTCCTGCTGGAAACCGGCTCGGCCCCTTCCGGGACGACGGTTGACCAGTTCTTCTCCGATTGCCCGCCGGGCGGCGATCTCGCGGCATCGTGCAAGCTCGGCATGTTCATGCCTGACGGCGAGCTTGTCGCGATCGCTGATCTGGCCTTCGGTTATCCCGAGACTGACGACGCGTATCTCGGGCTGCTGTTGTTTGCCCCGCAAAGACGAGGACTGGGCCTCGGCCGCATTTTCCTCGAACACATCGAAGCCATTGCAAAAGCGCGCAACGCAAAACGACTTCTGATCGCGGTCCTCGAGGAAAATGTGCGCGGACGCAGCTTTTGGGAGCGCGAGGGATTTCACCTGATCCGGAGCTTTTCCGGTTTCGAGATCGGCCGGAAAACCCATACCGTGCACCGGATGTGGCGGCCGCTCTAGGCGAGCAGAAGCCACCGCATTCATTACGAAATCAAAGGCTTTCCGGATCGTTCGCCAGCAGGATCGGCTGACCGTGCGGCGTTGCGTGTGCTGCCCGTTCCCAGGCGGCGGCAACGATATCGACCTCGTCGCGTCCGGCAAAACCCTTGTCGGCCAGCAGGCCCTCGAGCGCGGCCAGCCAGCGCTCGTAATAGTCGCTGCCATCAGCCGCCGCGTCGGGCCGCTTCACCTCCGCCGACAGCCGCTCGGCCCATTCGGCCCAGCTGAAGACACCGCGCTCGTGCAACGCAACCACCATGGCGAAGGCTTCGGCTTGCCAAGGCTCCGCAAAGACCGGCGCATCGATCCCGCCATCCCCGACTGTCAGCCGCACTTCAGGCCGGTTCAAGATAGCTCTCCCAGGCATCGATGCTGACCTCCAGCGTCGGATCGGCGCCTTCGCCCCACAATTCCTGCGCCGAAAACACCACCGTGTAGACCCATTCAGGGTTTTCGCCCTGGCCGGGGGCATTGCTGTCGGGAAATACAAAACCTTCGCGCACTGCGTCGATCACGCCTTCCTTGCCGCGGGCGTAACGCGGCAGGCGGGTGTGACCAGTCGGATGGAAGTTCCTCGTGCGCACGCGCTGGCCGGCCGCAAACCGCTGAGGTTCCGCTACCGGCCGGTCGCAAGGGCCGCCCTTGGCAAGCGCAGCCGGCACATTCTCAGCCTTCAGCACCCGCTTTGGCGTTGCCGCCGGGTCGACAGCGTCGCCGGCGGCCAGATCGTTGGCGGTGACAAAGGCGTGCCGCTTGAGCAGGGTTTCCAGCGCCTTGATCCAGATCTCGTAATAGCTGGATGAATAATAATCGGCCGGGTGCAAAGATTCCCTGGCGTGCCGGCTTTCGTCGATGTTCCAGGCCCCCATAGCGCCGGCCGTCAGCGTCACGCCAAGCGCGCGCTTTTCCCATTCGGCGTGGAAATAAGGCTCGTCCTTCTCGGGCGCGACGGGGCCGAACCCCATCTGCCCGCCGAGATCGTGCGGCCCGTTCATGCAGCCTCCCTGGCTACGCCGGTGCCGATCATGGAATCGCGCGTCACCAGATCGGCGAGCCGTTCCTCGCTCCAGCCGTCGGTGCCCTCGGGCCGCTGCGGCACGACGAGATATCGCAGCTCGGCAGTCGAATCCCAGACGCGGATCTTTTTGTCCCGGGGCAGCGAGAGCCCGAATTCCTCGAGCACGCCGCGCGGGTCGATGACCGCCCGGCTGCGATATGGGGGCGCCTTGTACCAGACCGGCGGCAACCCCAGCACCGACCACGGATAACAGGAGCACAGCGTGCAGACGACGAGATTGTGCGTCGCGTCGGTGTTGAACACGGCCTGCATATGCTCGCCCTGCCGCCCCGTATAACCGAGCGACGCGATGGCCGCGGTGGCGTCGCGCTTCAGCCAGTCGCCGAATTCGGGATCGGACCACGCCCTCGCCACGACGCGCGCACCGTTGCGCGGGCCGACCTTGGTCTCGTAGGTGTCGACAATGACGTCGATCGCCGCCGGGTCGATCAACCCCTTTCGGGTCAGGATCGTCTCCAGCGCCCGCACCCGAGCTGCCATCGGGTCCAGTTCGTTGTCATGATGGTGATCGTGGTCGTGATGATGATCGTGCGACATGGGCCGAAGGTTATGCCCGCGCGGCACACCGGGCAAGCGGCTGACTTGGGCCAGCATCACCCGGCCCAAGAGCCACGGGACCAACTAAAAATGTCGCGTCAGCCTCTCGGCCGCGAAACATCGCCCGCTCGTCCGCCGGCACAGGCAAGGCGATGCCAGCGCGCTACGAGGCCGGCGATCGAGTTTTTCTGATTACTTGAGCATCGGCCAGAGCGTCGCGGCCAAAAGCAGGCCCATGGCGATGTTGAACCATTTCAGCCGCACCGGATCGGCAAGGAAACCACGCAGGGCCATGCCGAAGCCGGCCCAGCTCGAAACGCTCGGCAGATTGACCAAGGCAAAGGCACCCGAGATCAACAGCACCGACAGGAACGGCGCGTCCGGATTGGTGTAGACGGCCATTGCGGTGACCGCCATCACCCACGCCTTGGGATTGATCCATTGGAAGGCGGACGCCTCGATGAAGGTCATCGGCCGAGCCTTCACATCGCCGTCCTTGCCGAGCGAGCGCGACATGCCGATGCGCCAGGCGAGATAGAGCAGGTAAGCGCCACCGGCGATCTTGAGCACGGTGTGCAGTGCCGGAAAGGCCGTCAGCACAGCCCCTAGCCCGAAGCCGACACCGAGCAGCAGCGACAGAAAGCCGAAGCCGATGCCCAGCATATGCGGAATGGTCCGCAGGAAGCCGAAATTCACGCCCGAGGCGAGCAGCATGAAATTGTTCGGCCCCGGCGTGATCGAGGTCACGAAGGCATAGACCAGCAATGCGAGGAACGCGTCGTAGGTCACCTTTTCCTCCTCCCGGGATTATTATGTCAGCAATACTGTCCTTATTGAGCCGGATCAACAAGATTCCGCGTGTTTCGGCACGTTCTGGGTCGGCGAAGCCGGGCACGCTGCACCTATCGTTCGGCACAGGCTTCCATATTGACCGCGGCCAGGACACGGCGTAAGCGAACCCCTTAGCCGAATACCTATCCAGGGTTTCATTGCACCAGTTCGCCAGCAAGCGGACGATCGAACATTCTCAAGGGGAAGAGAAATGTCAGCACTCGCCAAGACCGAGCCCAGCAGCCTTACGCGCGAACTCATCGCCCATGCCGTGGCGAGCATCGAGGCGGCCGACCGTTTCTCCCTGCCCTTCCCACACATCTTCTTTCGCGATTTTTTCCCGCGCGATTTTTACGCCGACCTGATCAAATCGATCCCGACCGAAGGCTATGACCCGATCACGGGCGACGCCACCCGCATGGCGTTGCGGCTCTATGGCGACAATATCGGCAAGGTGGATGCCGAGCTGCGCGACATGTGGGCGGCGGTGTCGGAAACGCTGACGTCAAGCGAAGTCGAGAGCGCCATCCGCCATCAGCTTCATGAAGGCCTGGAAATCCGTGCCCGCGGCGACAAGTTCAAAAGCGTCGACGAGCTCCGGCTGGTGGCCAAGCCCGTGCTCTACAGCGACAAGGACGGCTACCAGATCAAGCCGCACCCCGACGCGCGCAAGAAGGTCGTCACCATGCAGCTCTACTGCCCGGCCGACGAGAGCCAGCGCGAGCTTGGCACGACGCTCTACCAGGCCTCGCTGAAGGGCCTGCTGAATGTCGGCTCCTACGGGCTCGAGCCGGTCAAGACCCTGCCCTTCCTGCCCAATGTCGGCTACGCCTTCGTCGTGCTGAAGGCCTATCACTCGCTGATGAAGATGAGCTGGCACGGCCGCCCGAAGATCAAGACGCCCATCGAACGCCCGCGCGTCTCGCTGCTCAACACCTTCTACATCAACGAGAACGTCGGCTTCTGAACTGGACAGGAGCCAGTACTAAAAAGAAAAAAAGCCGCCGTGCATTGCATCGGCGGCTTTTTCATTTGCATGGCGTCGACGAAATCACATCGCCTGCGGGCCGCGGTTCATTGCTGCCACGCCGGTGCGGCAGACTTCGACCAGGCCGAGCGGCTTCATGATGGCGATGAACTGCTCGATCTTGGACACCTTGCCGGTGATCTCGAAGATGAAGTGCTCGGTGTTGGCATCGATCACACTGGCGCGGAAAGCATCTGCCAGGCGCAATGCCTCGACCCGGGCGTCGCCGGTGCCGGCAACCTTGACCAGCGCCAGCTCGCGCTCCAGCGGCCGCTCCTGGCCGAGTTCGGCGGCGCGCACCGACAGGTCGACCACGCGGTGCACCGGCACGATGCGCTCGAGCTGGTGCTTGATCTGCTCGAGCACATGCGGCGTGCCGCGCGTCACGATGGTGATGCGCGAGAGGTGCTTCTCGTGCTCGGTCTCGGAGACCGTCAGGCTTTCGATGTTGTAGCCGCGGCCCGAAAACAGGCCGATGACGCGGGCGAGCACGCCCGGCTCGTTGTCGACCAGCACCGACAATGTGTGATTTTCCGGCAGCGCCGTTTCCTTGGCGATGAAATAGGCCGAACCGGTGGCTTGTAGCTGTGCGTTCATGAATGAATCTCGATCTGAGGCTTTTGCGCCAACTCGTTGATCGTGCGGCCCTCCCCGGAAGGCCGCACTTGGTTCGTCACACCAGTTCGCGGCCCTTGGCGTCGATGGCATTCGCCACCGCCTCGTCGGTCGCCTCATCAGGTAGCAGCATCTCGTTATGCGCCTTGCCCGACGGGATCATCGGGAAGCAGTTGGCAAGCGTTGCCACGCGGCAGTCGAAGATCACCGGCTTCTTCACCGAAATCATCTCCTTGATCGCATCGTCCAGCTCGTCCGGCTTGTCGCAGCGGATGCCGTGGCCGCCATAGGCCTCGGCCAGCTTGACGAAGTCGGGCATCGCCTCGGTGTAGGAATGCGACAGGCGGTTGCCGTGCAGCAGCTGCTGCCATTGGCGCACCATGCCCATGTAGGAGTTGTTGAGGATGAACACCTTGATCGGCGCATCATACTGAAGTGCTGCACTCATCTCCTGGATGCACATCTGCACCGAAGCATCGCCGGCAATGTCGATGACAAGCGATTCAGGGTGCGCGATCTGCACGCCGAGCGCCGCCGGCAGGCCGTAGCCCATCGTGCCCAGGCCGCCTGACGTCATCCAGCGGTTCGGCTTCTCGAAGCCGTAATGCTGGGCAGCCCACATCTGGTGCTGGCCGACCTCGGTCGTGATGTAGGTGTCCAGGTGCTTGGTGTTCTCGTAGAGCCGCTGGATCGCATATTGCGGCATGATCACTTCGCTGTTTGCCTTGTAGGCGTAGCTGTCGCGCGCGCGCCACTTGGCGATCTGTTCCCACCACGGATACAGCGCCTTCTTGTCGGCCTTGGCGGTCGCCCGCCACAACCGCACCATGTCTTCGAGCACGCGGCCGACATCGCCGAGGATCGGCACGTCGGCGCGCACGTTCTTGTTGATCGACGACGGATCGATGTCGATGTGGATCTTCTTCGAGTTCGGCGAAAACGCGTTGAGGCGGCCGGTGATACGGTCGTCGAAGCGCGCGCCGATGCACACCATGACGTCGCAATCATGCATCGCCATGTTGGCTTCGTAGCTGCCATGCATGCCCAGCATGCCGAGCCAGTTCTTGCCCGAAGCCGGATAGGCGCCCAGGCCCATCAGCGTCGAGGTGATGGGGAAGCCGGTCAGGTCGACCAGTTCGCGCAACAGATGGCTGGCCTCGGTTCCCGAATTCACCACGCCGCCGCCGGAATAGATGACAGGCCGCTTGGCGGTGGCCATCAGCGCGACCGCCTCCTTGATCCTCTCGAGGTCACCCTGGACCTTGGGCTGGTAGGAGGTGCGCGGCGCGGTCTGTGGCGGCGTGTAGATGCCCTTGGCAAACTGCACGTCCTTGGGGATGTCGACCACGACCGGGCCCGGACGGCCTGTGGTGGCGACATGGAAGGCCTCGTGCAGGATGCCGGCCAGGTCGTTGACGTCCTTCACCAGCCAGTTGTGCTTGGTGCAGGGACGGGTGATGCCGACGGTGTCGCACTCCTGGAAGGCGTCGGAACCGATCAGCGTCGTCGGCACCTGGCCGGTGATGCAGACCAGCGGGATCGAGTCCATCAGCGCGTCCTGCAGCGGCGTCACCGCATTGGTGGCGCCCGGACCCGACGTCACCAGCATCACGCCTGCCTTGCCGGTCGAGCGCGCATAGCCCTCGGCGGCATGGCCTGCGCCCTGCTCGTGGCGCACGAGGATGTGCTGGACGTCGTCCTGCTGGAACAGCTCGTCATAGATCGGAAGGACCGCGCCGCCCGGATAGCCGAAGAGGTGCTTGACGCCGTTGTCCTTCAGCGCCTGAACCACCATCTCGGCGCCAGTCATTTCGCGCCGTCCGCTGTCACTATGTCCGCTCATCGGTCCGTTCCGTCTTTCCTTCGCCGTACTTGGCGGTTGCTGCTCTGTTAGTCCTGTTTCGGGCAATAAAAAAGGCCCCCGAGGGAGCCTTTGCATCTGCGCATGGGGGATTTCGCCCGGCGGTTACACCGCCTTGCCCATGCGCAATCCTACTACGAGAATGAGTGTCGTATTCATGGGGGCGGACGTTAATGCGCAAAAAGCCCCACTGTCAACCTGAGCGGCGCAGATTTTTCCGCAGCGTCAGCCGAACCTCGTCGTTCGAATTTTCCGCATCCGCTTAACCTTTGCGACACCATCCGACCTCACCCGCCCTTAACCGCGCCGCGCTAAGGTCCGACAAGGGAATTGGGGAAGATCTCAGCATGTACGTCGAACGCCAGGCAGCAGCAGGCGAAGCCACGTCGCAGGAGCGCCGCGATCCGCTCCAGGACGATGCGCGCATTCTCGGCCACGTCGTGCAGTGCGACGGCGCCCGCGCCGTCATCAGCGCCTATGCCGAAAGCGGCGGCGCGGCGGCATCGGGGCTCTGGGCCGTCGGCCGCATGATCTCGATCAATCTGGGCGGGTCCCGCACCATCGGGCTCGTCTATTCCATCGGCAAGGCAGACCGTTCCTGGAGCCCGCAGGGCGACAACCCCATCGAAGTCAGCGTCGAACTCATCGGCGAGGTCCGTGACCTCGGAACCGAAAAGCGACCGGTCTTCGACCGCGGCATCACCACCTATCCTTATGTCGGCGCCGTCGCCCACCGCATCCGCAGCCGCGACCTGCAGGCCGTCTACGATCTCGCCGGCCGCCATGCCGTCACCATCGGCCAGTTGTCGCAGGACGAGAACATCGATGCCTGCATTGCCATCGACGAGACGCTCGCCCGCCACTTCGCCGTGGTCGGCACGACCGGCGTCGGCAAGTCGACCGCCGTGTCGCTGCTCATGCGCAAGATGATCGCCGAGCGCCCCGACCTGCGCGTGCTGATCCTCGACCCGCACAACGAGTTCGCGGCCTCGCTGCCCGAATATTGCGTCAAGGTCGACACCAACTCGCTCGACCTGCCCTTCTGGCTGTTCAAGCTGGAGGAATTCGCCGAAGTCCTGTTCCGCGGCCGCGAGACCGATGCAGAAGAGATCGACGCGCTGCGCGACCTCATCCCGGTCGCCAAGAACCTCTACAGAAACCCCAATGGCGGCGCCTTCCTGCGCCGCGGCGTCGACGCGCTGACCGCCGACACGCCGGTGCCTTATCGCATCGCCGATCTCATCAAGCAGATCGACGATCGCATGGGCATGCTCGAATCCAAGAATGAGCGCCCGATCCTGAAGTCGCTGCGGACGCGCATCGAATCGGCGCTGTCCGACCCGCGCTACCGCTTCATGTTCCATTCGCGCCTGATCGAGGACACGATCCACGAAACCATAGGCAACATCTTCCGCGTTCCGACCCAGGGGCGCCCGGTCACCTGCTTCGAAATGGCCGGCCTGCCCTCCGAGGTCGTCAATTCGGTCTGTTCGGTGCTGGCGCGCCTCGCCTTCGACCTCGCGCTGTGGAGCGAAGGCAAGCTCAAGCTTCTGCTGCTCTGCGAAGAAGCCCACCGCTACATGCCGGCCGACCATCGTCTCGGCTTCGCGCCCACCCGCCATGCACTGTCGCGCATCGCCAAGGAAGGCCGCAAATATGGCTGCTACCTCGGCGTCGTCACCCAGCGCCCGGGTGAACTCGACCCGACGATCCTGTCGCAGTGCTCGACCGTTTTCGCCATGCGCCTCGCCAACGAGCAGGACCAGGCGATCATCCGCTCGGCCATCGCCGATTCTTCCGCCTCGACCCTGTCGTTCCTGTCGTCGATGGGCCAGCGCGAGGCGATCGCCTTTGGCGAAGGCGTGGCGACGACCATGCGGCTGAAGTTCGAGAAGCTGCCGCCCAACCTGATCCCCGGCACCCAGAAGCGCGCCGCCGAAGCCCCCGGCGGCGACGGCAACGACGTCGATCTGGCCATGATCGTCGAGCGCCTGCGCAATGTTCCAAAGCCGCAGGCGGCCTTGGGTTTTGCCGAAACCGTCGATGTCCAGCGCCAGGCCGGCGACAGCGACTACCGCAAGCCGCCGTCCAGGCCCGAGCCCGACGGCGATTTCGACACCCGCTTCGGCCTGCGCCCGACCACTTTCGGCGGACGCAGCAGCGGCTGACAGCCTTGCTTGCAGGTTGGAAGGACGCCCGGCCCCACGTCCTAGCCGGGCGCTCCATGAAGCGGATTGGCTGAACCGTTGAGCACTTTGCGGCTTGGACGCGCAACGGGCGGCAATCGCCCCTGACCGGAAGCTCGTTTGCGCTGGCCGGGTTCACGCCCATGGCCCCAACGCGATGGTCCGCAAGACCACGTGGCGCCGGGTTTCGGCGGCATCGCCAACCAGGGCATATTCCCGCCCATTTGTCACAGCGGACCGCTGACAGTACTATCTGTCACGCGAGATACCATTGCCGTTCGTTCGAAACCGGGGTGTCCCATGCAGAGAACTCTCGAGCCTGAGATCATGGCTGATGCCGAGCAGTCCCTCGCCTATGCGAATGCCGACTTCGCCAGTTCAAATCAGCTGTTCGTCGATCATCTGCTGGCGAACAATCCGCGGGCCTTGAACGATGTCATCGACCTCGGCTGTGGCCCCTGCGATGTAATGTTGAGGCTGGCCGAGGCGTGCCCTGATATCCGCATAACCGCGGTCGATGGCTCCGCGGCGATGATCGAGCTGGCGACCCAGGCAGTGCGTGCGGCGGGCCACGAAGCCCGCATTGTGGTGATGCAGGGGTACATCCCAGGATTGGCGCTGCGTGAGCATGATTTCGATGCGATCCTCTCAAAGGACCTTCTGCACCACCTCCCTGACCCGATGGTGCTGTGGCGCGAAGCGCGGCGATTGGGACGGCAGGGGGCAGCTGTTCATGTGATGGACCTGATCAGGCCAGCCACGCAAAAAGACGCGCGCAACATCGTTGAGTCAGTGGCGCCCGACGAGCATCCAATTCTCAAGGAAGATTTTTACAACTCGCTGTGCGCGGCTTTCACGATCGAAGAGGTCGAGACCCAAATACGGCAGGCCGGACTGCCGCTGCGGGTGAGACCGGTCGGCGACCGTCACATGCTGATCAACGGCATATTGGGTTAAGACGCTCGTCAGCCGACTAAGTCGGCTCGCCAGCCTTACGTAACATTCCAGTTTGGATCTGTGCCGGAGGCACGCATGGCCGCGTCAGGCGCAGACGCGGTTGCGACCCTGCCGCTTGGCTTCGTAAAGCTGCTTGTCGGCACGCCGGTAGAAATCCTCGGCGCTCTCCTCGCGGTCCCACAATGCAAGCCCGACGCTCGACGTCACATTGAGTTGGGCTGTGCCCGCATCGATGGCAAGCGAGGCGATTGCCTTGCGCATGCGCTCGGCAAAGCGCTGCAGCAGCTCCAGGTCCATATTGGGCGCAACGATGGCAAATTCCTCGCCGCCCAGCCGCGCCACCACGTCGTGATAGCGGGTCATGTTCTTCAGGCATTTGCCGACCGAGCGCAGCACCTCGTCGCCGACGTCATGGCCATAGGTGTCGTTGACCAGCTTGAAATGATCGAGGTCGAGGATCATCAGGCCGACCGGTTTTCCGATGCGACGGAATTCGCCCAGATATTCCTTGAGCGCGTCGTCGAAATAACGCCGGTTCTGCATGCCCGTCAGGCCATCGGTCAGCGCTGCCTGCTCGAGATTGCGCGAGCGCGCGCTGAGCGACGCCGTCATCTCGCGCAGCTTGCCGCCTTCCTTCACCTGTGTGCGGATTTGCGGAAAAATGAAGAACAGCCCAAACACCAGCGTGCCGGCCAGAAGCAGCATGACCGCCAGCAGCAGCACCTGCAGCTGCTCGATGGCAGCGACCCGGCCGGGCATGTAGAGCTGCTCCGCCGGCCCGTGCAGCAGGCTCCAGCCATAGAAAATCGCCAGCGCTGCCGTCAAAATCAGCGCGATAAAGACGAAAAACGCGGTTTCAGCCTTGTGAAAGCGCATGGCCACCCTGGTCAAACCCCACCAGCTTTTATGCCATGCCGCGCCTTACGGACCGTTAATCGGCAGCTGCAAATGCCAACGCCAAGGCTCGGCCGGAATGCACCGTCAGTCGTCGGCCAGCCCGCCCGGACGACCGACCTCGCCGCCGATGCGGCGCCATTCCGGGCCGAACTGGTTGCGGAACCAGGTCGATTGGCGTTTCGAATATTGCCTTGTGGCGATCTTCGCCCGCTCGATGGCCTCGTCGAAACTCATCTCGCCGGCCATGGCACTTGCCAGCTCGCGCACACCGATGGCCTTCATCGCCGGCAGCTCGGGCGCAAGGCGCATCGCCGTGATCGCCTTGACCTCGTCCAGGGCGCCTGCCTCGATCATCTTGTCGAAACGCATGTCGATGCGCCGGACCAGTTCCTGCCGCTCCGGCTCGATGACGATGAAACGCGCGGTGGCGAGATCGATCATCGGATGGCCGCGGTCGGCCTGCCATTTGAGAATCGACCGTCCCGAGGCCTGGAGAACTTCGAGCGCCCGCACGATGCGCTGGCCGTCGCTGGCCTTGAGCCGCATCGCAACCTCGCTGTCGACCCTCATCAGGAGACGGTGCAGCCTGGGCGCGCCTTCCTCATTGAGGCGCCAGCGCCAGCGGTCGCGTATTTCAGTGGGGATTTCGGGCATCTCTGAAATGCCTTCGGCCAGCGCCCGGAAATAGAGGCCGGTTCCGCCGACAAAGACCGGCCGGTGCTCGTCGAACAGCCCGCTGTCGGCGAGCACGGCCACGTCACGAAGCCACGAACCGGTCGAATAGGCCGTCGCCGGCGAGACATGGCCGTAAAGGAAATGACGAACGCGCGTCAACTCATCGGCCCCGGGTCTCGCGGTCAGCACGTTCAGCACGCCATAGACCTGCATGGAATCGGCGTTCACGATCACGCCGCCGTCACGTTCGGCCAGCTTAAGCGCCAGCGCCGACTTGCCGCTGGCGGTAGGCCCGGCTATCAGGGTCGCGTTCTTGATGCGCCCCTCGTTCTTGCCGGAATTTTCGATGCCGCTCGTCGCCACGCTGATTTCCCATCCCGACCGCGCACTGCTGCAGCCGTCCCTTGCCGATAAGGCCTCTCGCGCCCTCGGCGCAAGCGGCATTGTCTGGCTTGCAGACGGCATCGCCTGCGACATCGCCCTGCCATCGGGCCTTGCGGCGGAAGCGGCAAGCCAGGCTCTGGCTTCGGCTCTGGATGGCGAACCCATCGATTTCGCCGTTCAGGACAACGCGACACGTAGGAAAAAGATCCTGATCGCCGACATGGACTCGACCATGATCGAACAGGAATGCATCGACGAACTGGCCGACGAGATCGGCGTCAAGGATCGCGTCGCCGATATCACCGCACGCTCGATGAACGGCGAGATCGCCTTCGAGCCTGCCCTGCGCGAACGCGTCGCCCTGCTTGCCGGGCTCGATGCCTCGGTCATAGACAGCATCATCAGGAACCGGCTGACGCTCACCTCCGGCGGCGGGACACTGGTCGCCACCATGAAGGCCCATGGCGGCTATTCGGCGCTGGTGTCGGGTGGCTTCGACGTCTTCACCTCGCGCATCGCAGCCATGCTCGGTTTCGACGAGAACCGCGCCAACCACCTGATCGAGGCAGACGGGCGGCTGACCGGCCAGGTTTCCGAGCCGATCCTCGGCCGCGCCGCGAAGGCGGTGGCGCTCAACGAGATTTCCGCACGCCTGGGCCTCAGCCCAGATGACGCAATCGCGGTCGGCGACGGCGCCAACGACCTCGACATGATCCGCCTTGCCGGCTCCGGTGTCGCACTCCACGCCAAGCCGTCGGTGGCAGCCCAGGCAAAAATCCGCATCGACCATGCGGACCTCACCGCCCTGCTCTACCTGCAGGGCTACAGCCGCGCCGAGTTCGCCTGATGCTGCCGATCCGCACCGATCGCCTGATCCTGCGCAACTGGGGGGAGCGCGACCGCGAGCTCTTTCATCGCATCAACTCCGACAACCTGGTGATGGAGTTCTTCGGCATTCGCCGCAACAGAGCCGAGAGCGACGCGCTTTTTGACAAGCTGCGCGGCAACATCGACCGCGACGGCTTTGGCTTTACGGCGGTCGAGATCGCGGAGACGGGCCAATGCATCGGCTTTGTCGGCATCAACCCGACCGATCTCGAGCCCTTCATGTCCAAGGGCACGATCGAGATCGGCTGGCGCCTGGCTCCCGAGTTTTGGGGCAAGGGCTACGTCACCGAAGCTGCCGAAGCCTGGCTCGAATTCTGCTTTGACCGGCTCGGCCTCGACGAGGTCGTCTCGTTCGCGGTGTGGAACAATGACCGCTCGACATCGGTGATGAAGCGGCTGGGCATGAGCAACGACCCGGCGCGCGATTTCGATCATCCCAGGGTCGCCGACGCCCATCTCAAGCGTCATGTCTACTACCGCCTGTCGCGCGACGACTGGCGATCAAGAAAAAAGGCGGCCAACTAGCCGCCTTTTTCTTTTCCACGCAGGAAGGCCAGCCCCGGCGATCTGCCGAGGCAGGCGAATTGCCGCCGGCCTCAATCCATCCGAAGCGTCACGAACCTCAGCTCGCCCGTCTTGGACGCCAGCATCAAGAGCGCGTTCTTGCGCCCCTGCTCCTTCAGCGCCGCAATGCGGTCGGTGACCTGTTTGGGCGACTTCATCTCTTCCTGGCCGATCTCGGTGATGACCTCGCCGGCGACGATGCCGCGCTCGGCCGCTGCCGAATCCTTGGCAACCGCCGTCACCACGACACCGGCCACGTCTCCGGCAATGCCGAATTTGGCGCGCGTGTCGTCGTTGAGTTCGCCAAGCGTCATGCCGAGCACGCTGACCGCGGCCACTTCGGCGCCCTTGTCGGCTCCCTCGCCCGGCTTGCCGGTTTCGCCCTCGGCCAGCTTCTCGCCGTCCTCGAGGCGGCCGAGCGTCACCTTGACGGTCTGCTCGACGCCCTTGCGCACGACGACCACGTCGACGGCCTTGCCGACGGGGCTCTCGGCCACGACGCGCGGCAGGTCGCGCATCTCGACGATGTCCTTGCCATCGAACTTGATGACCACATCACCAGGCTGGATCGCCCCGTTGTCAACCGGTCCGCCCTTGATGATGCCGGCAACCAGCGCGCCCTTGGCCGACGTCATGCCAAGGCTCTCGGCGATGTCGTCGGTCACCGGCTGGATGCGAACGCCCAGCCAGCCGCGGCGGGTCTCGCCGAACTGCCGGAGCTGATCGACCACGCCGGCCGCAATCTCCGACGGGATCGAGAAGCCGATGCCGATGGAGCCGCCCGACGGCGAAATGATCGCCGTGTTGATGCCGATCACCTCGCCGTACATGTTGAACAGCGGGCCGCCCGAATTGCCGCGATTGATCGCCGCGTCAGTCTGGATGAAGTCGTCATAGGGGCCGGAATTGATGTCGCGGTTGCGCGCCGACACGATGCCCAGCGTCACCGTGCCGCCAAGGCCGAACGGGTTGCCGATCGCCATAACCCAGTCGCCGATGCGCATCTTGTTGGAATCGCCGAACTTCACCGCCGTCAGCTTCTTGGCCTTCGGATCGATCTTGAGCACGGCGATGTCGGTCTTGGTATCGGTGCCGATGAGCGTCGCCTTCAGCTTCGAGCCGTCGGAGAAATTGACCTCGATCTCGTCGGCATCGGCGATGACGTGGTTGTTGGTGACCACGATGCCCTGCTCGGCATCGACTATGAAGCCCGAGCCGAGCGACTGCACCTTCTGCGGTGCGGCGCCGTCCTGGCCGTCGCGCTTCTTGAAGAAGTCGTCGAAGAAGTCCTGGAACGGTGCGCCCTCCGGCAGCTGCGGCACCGGCACGGCATTTTCGTTGTCGCCGTCGCCGCTCTTCACCGTCTGCGACGTCGAGATGTTGACCACCGCGCCCAAAAGCCCTTCGGCGAGGTCGGCGACGGATTCAGGCCCTTGCGCAAAAGCCGGGGCAACGAAGGTCGGTGCCGCCACCGCGCCGATCATCAGCGCCGTCGTTGCAGCCAGAGAAGCCTTTCGCATGGCGCGCAAAAGGGTTGTGGAATTCATCAGGGAAGCCTCCCGGGCTGCATTGGCGTTGATCGCGCCGGGCCGTCCGGACGCGAAGCGTCATGATGGAAACAAATAAGGCCTGTTTGCGACCATTGCTATCGGAAGGGAATAAATCATCCGTTATCCCCTGATGAGCCAGACGATGCCGACGCCGATGGCAATCGCCATCAGGCCGAACAGGCGCAATGCATTGTCAGGGATGTCGGCCATCTGGGCCGCGAGCCGCTTCATCTGGGCGGGAAAGCCGCCATAGACGACGCCCTCGATGACGAGAACGAGGCCTATGGCGACGATCAGATCCTGCACCGTCAGTTGCTGGTGCTGGGAGCGGCAGCGCCGGCCTGCGGGGCGGGCGTTACCTTGGGCGCGGCAGGAGCCGCACCGCCGTCTGGGCTGCGGAAGTAGCGGAAGAACTCCGACTCCGGCGACAGCACCATGGTGGTGCCGTTGGCGTCGAGCGCGGTGCCATAGGCACTCATCGACCGGTAGAAGTCGAAGAACTCAGGATCGCGCTTGAAGGCGTCGGCGAACACGGAGTTGCGCTCGGCTTCGCCCTGACCGCGCAGGATCTCGGACTCCTTCTGTGCCTCGGCGACGATCTCGACGACCTCGCGGTCAGCACGGGCGCGGATACGCTGCGCTGCTTCGCGGCCACGGGCGCGCAGCCTTTCGGCTTCGGCCAGACGTTCCGCCTTCATGCGGTCGTAGGTCTGCTGCGACACTTCGGCGGTCAGGTCGGTGCGGCGGATGCGGACATCCTCGACCTGCAGGCCGAGCGCGTTGGCGTCGGGCTGCAGCTGGTCGCGCACGTCGCGCATCATCGATGCACGCTCTTCCGACAGGGCCGACTCGAAGCCGCGCACGCCATAGACCCGGCGCAGCGCTGCGTCGAGACGCGTGCGCAGGCGCTGTTCGGCCAGTTCCACGCTACCCGAGACCGCCGAGCGGAACTTGCGGGCGTCGTTGATGCGGTAGGCCACGAAGGCGTCCACATCGTAGAACTTGCCGCCCGAGACCTGGACGCGGATGTCGTCGAGGTCGAGGCGCATGACGCGGTCCTCGATGATCTGGATGTTGTCGGCCTCAAACATCGAGAACGGCGCCTTGAAGTAGATGCCGGGCTCGGTCTTGACGTCGACGATCTCGCCGAAACGCAGCACGATCGCCTGCTGGCGGGCGTTGACCACGAAGATCGACGACCAGAGCAGGAACAGGATGATGGCAAAGAAGATGCCGATGATGGGAAGACGATTGGACATCAGTTGCCTCCCGCCGCCGGAGCGCGCTTCTGCAGTTCGGGCAGCGGCAGATAGGGCACAACACCCTGACCGTTGCCTTGCTCGACGATCACCTTGCCGGAGCCCTGAAGCACCTTCTCCATCGTCTCGAGGTAAAGGCGCTTGCGGGTCACGTCAGGCGCCTTGGCATATTCGTCATAGACCGAGATGAAGCGCTGGGCCTCACCCTGTGCTTCCTGAACGACACGGTTCTTGTAGGCGGCCGCATCTTCGCGGACCTGCGCTGCCTCACCGCGTGCCTGACCGAGCTTCTGGTTGGAGTACTGGTTGGACTCCTCCACGAAACGGTCTTCGTCCTGCTCGGCGCGCTGCACCTCGTCGAACGCATCGGCCACTTCGCGCGGCGGCGCTGCGTCCTCGATCGAGATAGCGTTGACCGTCATGCCGGTGCCATAGCTGTCGAGCGTCTGCTGGATGATGTCGCGAACGTTGCCGGCAATGCCCTGGCGGTCGTCGCGGAACACGTCCTGCGCCGGACGACGGCCGACCACTTCGCGCATCGCGCTTTCGGCCACCTGGCGCACCATCACGTCGGGATCGGCGACATTGAACAGATAGGCCGTCGGATTGGCGACCTGATAGGCCACCGAGAACTTGACGTCGACGATGTTCTGGTCGCCCGACAGCATCAGGCCCGAAGACGCAGTGCCTCGGACTTCGCCGATATTGACCAGCTTTTCAGCGGTGTTGACCTTTTCCACGGTTTCCATTGGCCACCAGTGGAAGTGCAGGCCCGGCTGCGACAGCTGTTCCTTCGGCTTGCCGAAGCGCAGTTCCACCGCAAGCTCGTCCGGCTGCACGGTGTAGACGGCCTGATAGGCCCACAGCGCCACCAGACCGACCGCGATCAGGCCGAACAGGGCTGCACTGGAGCCGCCGCCGCCCGGCAAGGCGCGCTTGAGCCGGTCCTGGCCCTTGCGAATGATGTCCTCGAGATCGGGAGGAGATCCGGGAGGTCCGCTCGGCCGCGGCCCTTGTCCCCAGGGGCCACCGCCCCCGCCGCCGCTGCCGCCGCCCCACGGGCCGCCGCCGCCTCCATTTTGATTGTTCCAGGGCATGAATGTCCTTTCAACTGCGAAACAATGACGGCCGCGCCTGAGACGGCCGCTTATTTACCGACACCATTTATAGGGATGCAATCACGCGCTTTCAACGCGACCACGGGATGCACCCGAGCTTTTCACTACAGATGTATGAGTACACACTTAATGCGTGACGGGACGCTTGCGATAAACTGTGTAGCGTGTCGCATGGCTGTCTTTTTCACCTGATGGAAAATCCTCCGAGCTTTCGACCGCCCAGATCTCGGGATCGATTTCGGGAAAGCGCGTGTCGCCGTCGGGCGAAGCCATCACATGGGTGACATGCAGCCGGTCGGCCAGCGGCAACGCCTGGCGATAGATTTCGCCGCCGCCGATCACACAGATGTCATTGGCATCGGGCATGCAGCGACCACGCGCGGTTGCCAGGGTGATGGCATCCTGCAGCGAATGCACCACCTCGGCGCCTTCGGCGCGGAAATTCGTGTCGCGCGTAACGACGATGTTCAATCGACCCGGCAGCGGCCGCTTGGGAAAGCTCTCCCAGGTCTTGCGGCCCATCACGATCGGCTTGCCCATCGTGTCGGCCTTGAAGCGCTTGAGATCGCTCGACAGTCTCCACGGCAAGCCATTGTCGCGCCCGATCACGCCGTTCTCGGCAATCGCCACATAGATCGCAACTTCCATCGGACGCGCTTCCCTGTCAGGGCGAATCTACGCCCGGCCGTTCATTGGCCGGTATCGTAGGGCTGCAGGATCAGAATATCGATATCGCGCTCGGGATTAAAATCCTGCGCCGTCATCTCGAAGGTCGTCGGGCCGGTCTTCTTCACGCCAGTGCCGCAGAAGCTGACGATGTTGGCCGGATCGCCCTTGTCGATGGTCAGCCTGAACTTGCCGATGGTGCCCAGCGCCCAGTTGCCGCCTGATGTCAGCACATAGGAAAGCCAGGTCTCGGTGTAGGGCGGATAACCGTCGGCGGCGGCCTTTGCCGCATTCGTGATCGCGCGTTCGAAGCCGTCGTCGAGGCAATATTTGCGCTTGTAGTCGTCGTATTGGCCCTGGAACTTGCCGTCCATATAGAAACTCACGCCGGCCGTGCCGCCGACGCTCGGCTTGTAGCTGTGCGCCACCTTCACAGGCTTGCCGGCCGGAAAGCTGGCCTTCCACCAATAGGCCGAGCGCAACTGCCAGAGTGGCTCGCGCACGCTCTTCATGCCCGAACCCTCGTCATATTCGTTGACGGTGATGAGACCGCGTTCCTGCCAGTCGGCGGCCACCTCCGGCGAGAGCGTCTCCAGCGCCTTCAGCGTCGCATCGCCGAACGGGAAATAGGGAACGCCTTTGGCGTCGAGCTCCTTGCCGATGTCGATGCCAACGGCATAGGCCGAATGCTGCAGCTCCGGCTTGACCTCCCGCCCGTCGATCGACACGGAGAAGCCGAGGAAATTGTCGGACGCATCGACAGGGATATCGACATTGGCATAGGGGCTGCCCTCGATGTCGGGCATCGGAAACGCCACCAGCGTCTCGACATCGCTGTCCGAATTGTTGCGGAACACATAGTCGACCGTCACCTTGTCCGCGGAGATGAACAGGTCCTCGCTCTCCATGGCGATCAGGTCGTTGCGGCCGAGTATCAGTCCGCCGGCGCTGAGTTTTGCCGTCGTGTCGTTGGCGAAGGCCGGAAGGGCCGCAAGCAGGCTCGCCGCCAGAAGCCCCGACCGCATTTCCCACGTCCCGTCTTTCGACATAGTTGCGCCCTCTCCCGCTTTCGGCAGGCAGCCATCCGGCAAGCCGTGCCTGCACCCCAAGCTCTAGTCGATCCCCCGCAGGCAGTCCAACGCGATGGAGCTCGCCAACCTTACGAAAGCGTATGGCGGCCGCGAAGCCTCGGTAACCTCGCACTGGCATGATGAAAATGCGCGGTGGTCGCTGTCGCAAGGTGAGGAGTTTCAGCAATGCTCCGGATGGCGGTTCTGTCGAGCACGCTCGCTCTGTTGGCAATCGCGACGGCTGCGGCGGTCCCTGCATCAGGGGCGAGCGCAGCCGAAAAGCCCGTTGCCGCCGAAAAGAACCCGCCCGGTGACATTCCCGACAGCCAGGTCTTCATCGACTACACCTCAAAGGACGGCTACGCCCTGAAGGTGCCCGAAGGCTGGGCGCGCACCGATCTTCCAACAGGCGCCAGTTTCGTCGACAAGCTGGACGGCGTCGTGGTCACGCGCAGCGACGCCACCCAGCCGCCCACAGTCGACAGCGTCCGCAAGGACTATCTGCCCATTCTCGAAAAGGAAGAGCGCGCCGTGCAGATCGGCGGCGTGAAGGCAGTCAAGCTGCCGGCCGGCAACGCCATCCGCATCGCTTACAGCTCCAATTCCATGCCCAACCAGGTGACCAACAAGCAGGTGCGGCTCGAAAACCAGCGCTTTCTCTATTTCAAGGACAGCAAGCTCGTGGCGCTCAAGCTCTACGCCCCGTTTGGCGCCGACAATGTCGATCAATGGAAGCTGATGTCGGAATCGTTCCAATGGCGCTGACATGAGTGTTCTGGAGGCGCACGAACTCTACCGCTTCTACCATGTCGGCGACGACGAGATTGCGGCGCTGCGCGGCGTCAGCCTGTTCCTGTCGACCGGCGAGATGGTCTCGGTGATGGGCCCCTCCGGCAGCGGCAAGTCGACGCTTCTCGCCTGCCTTACCGGTCTCGACGAACCGGATGGAGGTTACGTCACCGTCCGCGACCGTCTGATGACACGCCGCCCCGAAGCCGACCGGGCCACGATCCGCGCCGAAAACTTCGGCATCCTGCTTCAGTCGGGAAATCTCTTCCAGCACCTGACGGTGCGCGAAAACATCCTGCTGTCGATGCTGCTGTCGGGGCGCAAGGACAGGGAAAGGCTCACCGCCCTGCTGCAGGCAGTCGGCCTGTCGCATCGCGAACGCGCCTATCCGGCGCAGCTTTCCGGCGGCGAGACCGCGCGCGCCGGACTTGCGGCAGCACTTGCCGCCGATCCGCCGGTGCTGGTGGCCGACGAGCCTACCGCCGAGATCGACCGCGTGGCCGAGGAGCGCCTGCTCGAATATTTCGAGGCGCGCCGCGCCGCCGGCAAGACAACGCTCGTCGCCACCCATAGCGCTTCCCTTGCCGCACGGGCCGACCGCATCATCCATCTCGCGGACGGGCGCATCGACAATGTTTGATCCCCTCGTCACCGCGTCCGGCATCTCCAGGAGTTTCGCCGACGGCAGCGACGACGCCCTGACCGTGCTTTCCGACGTCAGCTGCCAGATCGACGCCGGCGACCGCATTGCGCTGGTCGGCGCTTCGGGCAGCGGCAAGAGCACGCTTCTCCATATCCTCGGCGGCCTCGACAGCCCGACGCTCGGCGCGGTCGCCTGGCCCGCGCTTGGGCCGCGCTCGTCGCTGCGGCCCGGCAAGGTCGGCCTGGTATTCCAGACGCCGAGCCTGTTTCCGGCGCTCACGGTCCTGCAGAATGTCGGCCTTCCGCTGGTTCTGCTGGAGCGCAACGACGACATCGATGCAAAGGCAGCAGCCATGCTCGAGCGCTTCGAACTTTCGGCCCTCGCCCAAAAGCTTCCCGAGGAGCTTTCTGGCGGTCAGGCGCAGCGTGTCGCCATGGCGCGTGCGCTTGCAGCCGGCCCGCGGCTGGTGCTGGCCGATGAGCCGACAGGCCAGCTCGACAGCGCAACCTCCAGGCATTTCATCGACCTTACCATCGACGTTCTGCGCAAGACCGGTACCGCACTGCTCATCGCCACGCATGACGAGGCGGTGGCCGAACGCATGAGCCAGCGCTGGTTGCTCGACCATGGCCGGCTTTCGCACCCGGTCGAACCGGAACGGAGGCGCGCGTGACCCGCCTTTGGCTGCTCGGCCTGCTGCGCCGTCGGTTCGGACGCCTCGCCGGTGTCGCCGCCGGCATCGCGGTGACGGTCGCTCTGCTCGCCTCGCTTGCGGCCTTTCTTGCCGACAGCAGCAGTTCGATGACGCGGCGCGCCGTGACCGCCGTGCCTGTCGACTGGCAGGTTCAGCTGGCGCCGGACGCGGACCTCGCAGCCGTTCGAAACGCGATCACCACATCCGCCGGCACCACGGCCATCCAGCAGGTGTCCTATGCCAATGTCGACGGGCTGGAGGCCAGCGCCGGCGGCACGGTGCAAACCACCGGCCCCGGCAAGGCGATCGCCTTCGACGACGGTTATCTCAAGGACTTTCCTGAGGAAGTACGGTTGCTTTCCGGCCGGCTCGACGGCGTTCTGGCCGCGCAGCAGACCGCTGCCAACCTGCATGTTGCGCCGGGTGATATCGTCAGCATCAAGCGCGTGGCCCTGCCCCCTGTCGACGTGAAGATCGATGGCATCATCGAGCTGCCCGACGCCGACGCCCTGTTCCAAAGCGTCGGCCTGCCACCCCAGGCCGCCCCTCAGGCACCGCCCGACAACGTGCTCGTCCTGCCATCAGGTCAATGGCAGCGCGTGTTCGGTCCGCAGCAGACCGCGCGGCCGGATACCACACGCACCCAGCTGCATGTGCGGCTCGACCGGACGACGCTGCCGGTGCGCCCGAGCGATGCCTGGACATCGGTCACCGGTGCCGCGCGCAATCTGGAAGCCAGGGTCGCCGGACAGGCGCTCGTTGCCAACAATCTCGGCGCACGGCTCGATGCCGTCAGGGGCGATTCGCTTTATGCCGCAGTGCTGTTCCTGTTTCTCGGCATTCCCGGTATCGCCTTGGCCTGCCTGCTCACGGTAGCCGTCAGTTCAGCCGGCGCAGACAGGCGTCGAGCCGAACAGGTGCTTCTGCGGGTTCGCGGTGCGAGCCTGCGCCGCATCCTCATGCTCGCCTCTGCCGAAGCGCTGCTCGTCGGCGGCATCGGCATTGCGCTCGGGCTCGGATTGGCATTGCTGTTTGCAAGGTTGCGGCTTGGCGGCGATGCAGGGTTCGGCATAGGGGCGATGGGCCTGTCCATCCTCACAGGCCTGCTGCTTGCGCTGGCAAGCTTCCTCTACCCCGCCTGGCGCGACAGCCGCATGGCGAGCGTCAGCGCATCGCGCCGCGTCGTCAGCCGCACCGCCCGGCCCCTGTGGGCGCGTCTCTGGCTCGACGTGCTGCTGTTGTGCGCGGCACTTGTGCTGTTCTGGCAGTCGGCGAGCACCGGCTACCAGGTTGTGCTCGCGCCCGAGGGCGTGGCTGCCACCGCGGTCGACTACAACGCCTTCATCGCGCCGGCCCTGTTCTGGATCGGCTCGGCGCTCCTCGCCGTCCGCGTCTCGGCCCGAATCATCACCGCCAACGGCGTGCTGCTGAAGACCCTGGTCAGGCCGGCGGCCGGCACGCTCTCGACCATTGTCGCCGCGGCCCTGTCGCATCAGGTGGCGCGCATCACCGCGGGCATTGCCATGACCGCGCTTGCCGTCTCCTTTGCCGTCTCGACCGCGGTCTTCAACACCACCTACAATGCCCAAGCGAGGGTCGACGCGGAGCTTACGAACGGCGCCGACGTCACGGTGTTCGGAACCGAGGCGCACCCGGCAGGGGCGAGGCTGGACCAGCTCGCCGCCCTGCCCTCCGCCGACGCTGTCCAGCCGATGCAGCACCGCTTTGCCTATGTCGGCAACGACCTTCAGGATCTCTACGGCATCGACCCGGTGTCCATCGACGACGCCACCGATTTTCCCGACGCCTATTTTGCCGGCGGCAAGGCCGCCAACATCCTCGCCCGCCTCGCCGAAACGCCGAACGGCGTGCTGGTCTCGGAAGAAACCGTGCAGGACTTCCAGCTTTCGGTCGGCGACACCATCAATCTCCGGCTCCTCAATGCATCCGACCACCAGTACCATCAACTGCCGTTCACCTTCATCGGCGTGGTGCGCGAATTCCCGACAGCACCCAGGGACTCCTTTTTGGTCGCCAACGCTGCCTATGTCGCGGAAGCGACCGGTTCGGACGCCAGCGAATATGTGCTGATGCGCGCCAAGGGCGATCCGACGGAACTGGCCGGCGAAGCTTCGGCTGCGCTGGCCGGCGACCCTGCGCTCAAAGTCAGGGACGTCGGCTCGGCCGCCCATCTCATCAGCTCCAGCCTGACGGCGGTCGATCTGTCGAGCCTGACGACGATCGAACTCAGCTTCGCCCTCGCCCTCGCCGTCGCCGCCGCTGGCCTGATGCTCGGCCTAGGCTTTCTCGACAGGCGGCGCAGCTTTGCCATTCTTTCGGCGATCGGCGCCAAGCCCCACCAGCTCGCGGCGTTCCTCTGGGGCGAAGGATTGCTGGTGGCCGTCGGCGGGCTGGTTTTCGGGCTGTTGTCGGGACTGACGATCGCCTGGATGCTGGTCAAGCTCTTGACCGGCGTGTTCGACCCTCCAGCGCAAGCGCTGTCGGTGCCCTTCGCCTATCTGGCCCTTGTCCTGCTGCTGCTGATCGCATCCATCGTGCTGGCGATCCAGCTGACCCGCGCGATCGGCAACGCCGACGCGCCGCAACGGCTGCGCGAACTTTAGCTGTCCCGGATCAAACCGCGATTGGCGCGCGGATGGAGGCGTCGGCGACGTAGTTTTCCAGCCGGAAATCCTCGAAGCGGAAGGCAAACAGGTCGGTTATTTCAGGATTGATCCACATCGTCGGCAGTGCCTTCGGCGTGCGCCCGAGCTGCTCGCGCGCCTGGTCGAAATGATTGTGGTAGATGTGCGCGTCGCCAAGCGTATGGACAAAATCGCCCGGCTTCAGCCCCGTCACCTGCGCCACCATCATCGTCAGCAGCGCGTAGGACGCGATGTTGAACGGCACGCCAAGGAAGATGTCGGCCGAGCGCTGGTAGAGCTGGCACGAAAGCCTGCCGTCGGAGACGTAGAACTGGAACAGGCAGTGGCACGGCGGCAGCGCCATCGCGTCCACCTCTTCCGGGTTCCAGGCCGAGACGATCAGCCGGCGCGAGTTCGGGTTCTTCCTGATCTGCACCAAAAGGTTGGCAATCTGGTCGATTTCGCCGCCGTTTCGCGTCGGCCACGAGCGCCACTGCTTGCCATAGACCGGGCCGAGGTCGCCATTTTCGTCGGCCCATTCGTCCCAGATCGAAACGCCATTGTCCTTGAGGTACTTGATGTTGGTGTCGCCGGCCAGAAACCACAGCAGTTCGTGGATGATCGATTTCAGGTGCAGCTTCTTGGTGGTGAGGACGGGAAAGCCTTGTCCCAGGTCGAAACGCATCTGGTAGCCGAACACCGAGCGCGTGCCGGTGCCGGTCCGGTCGCCGCGATCGGAACCGTTTTCCATGACACGGCTGAGAAGGTCGAGATACTGGCGCATCGGTCGGGCTCGATTCGTCGATTTCCAGATCATAGCCGAGTGGGCCGGCTCTGGAAACGAAAGCGCGGCCTGTCCCCAGACGCATTGACGCGGGCACGCGCCAAAGACAGCGGCACACCGCGCCCGGACGGCGCAACGATCAGCGGGAAAGCAGGCAAATCGGGCAGCTCATTGCGCCGCCCGGCCTGAACCACCAGAGACCGGACCGAAATTCGGCCCGGTTTTCAGGGTTCGATCGGCAAAAAATCAGGGATCAGATCGCGCCGAGCTTCCCGAGCTCCTTGGCGACCAGATAGTAGAAGGTGACGCGGTTCTTGGTGTGGTCGGCCGACATGGCCTTGCAGACCTTCTCCAGTGCGCCATCGGCCTTTTTGGCATCCTCGACGCCGAGCTTCTTGGCGATCCTGCCGGCTTTCACCCGGTCGAGTTCCTTGGGATCGGTGCAGGAGACCAGCGAGGAATCGCGGTTGCGCAACGCGATGCCGAGATGCTTGACGATCTTGGTCACCGCCTCTTCCTTGGCGCCGGCATCGTACTTCTTCACGTCTGCAAGATAGTCGCTCATGAGTATTCCCCTCGTCGACAGATTGACGTCATCTCCCGCGGGGACTGCCGGCCTTGACCGGTTCATGCGCAATGCAAGCTTTCCCCAGCGTTGGGAGCTTCTGTTCGCGCAGAGCGCGAGTCAACCCTCGGAGTTCGCGTGGCATCATAAATCTGTTGCGGATGGATAGGTTAGGCGGCTTTCCGCCCTTCCCTTTTGGGCGGCACATCCTTATATTCGCACCGTCAGCTTGACTGACTATGGCGATAAACTGCCGATGAAATAAGCCATTCGGACCCGGGGGCGGTACCCGGCGCCTCCACCAAAAGTCGTCGTGCAATAGAGCGACGGTTTTTGCTGGGGGCGAAATAGGATCGACGAGGGTGTAAAGATCGGACTTTTGCTCGGCATTGTACCACCGTTATCGGGCTAAACTTATAGTTGCCAACGACAACTATGCGGAAGCACGTCTCGCTGCTTAATGCGGTGCGATAGCTTCAAATTAAGTCCTAGCGGTTCGCACTTCTAGGCGGGGTTCGGAGGTACCTGGCAACAGAAACCTCCACTTCTCCCCCCTCGCTACCTTTCGCTTCGACCCTGGCGGACCTTCCGGTCGCCCGGCCATGCCATGCACGTCCGATTGCCGTGCAGGCTGGTGCACGCCTTTGCGTGCGAGCCACAGTCGACGCGCGCCCTCAACCTCATCTCTGGAGACCAAAATGCATCGCGACAGCGACCGCTTCTTCGTGCTTTCTGGCGGCCCCGGATCAGGCAAAACCACGCTGATCGAGGCGCTCGGCAGCCTGGGTTTCGCCACGACAGTCGAGGCCGGCCGGGCCATCATCCGGGACCAGACTGCCATCGGCGGGCCAGCCACCCACCAGAACGACCCTGCCCTGTTCGCCGAAATAATGCTTGCCTTCGACATGCAGTCCTACCGCCAGGCGCTGGGCAAGGAAGGCCCGGTCTTCTTCGACCGCGGCATTACGGAACTTGCCGGATATCATCGGATGATGGGCATGTCGGCACCGGCACACTTCCGGACTGCGGCGGAACGGTTCCGCTACAACCCCAAGGTCTTCATCGCGCCGCCATGGCCGGAGATCTTTGCCAATGACGGCGAGAGGAAGCAGTCATTTCGGGAAGCAGTCACCACCCATGACGCGTGTGTGCGGATCTACGCCGAGTTCGGCTATGAGATCGTACCACTGGCCAAGGCATCGGTCGAAGAACGGCTGCGCTTTGTCCTCGCCGAGATCGGACTGTAAAGGCGCTGCCTGAACACCGCAGATCGATCAGGCCATGACGGACGTCTGCGCTGCGTTCTGGAGCAGGCGCAGCCTGGTCAGGCAGCGCTCGGCAGTTGCACGCCCTCGGCAAAGGTGCGGTTGCGGCCGCCGCGCTTGGCTGCATAGAGGATCTTGTCGGCGCGGGCGATGGCCTCCCAAAGATCTTCGCCCGGATGGAATTGCGCGATGCCGAAGCTGCAGGTCACCCTGAAATCGGCGGGCAGTTCGGCAAAACTCAAGCCGGCGATCTCGCGCCGCAGCCGCTCGGTCAAGGTAAATGCGTCGTCGACGGTTCTGTCCTTCAGCACCATGACGAACTCTTCGCCGCCGGTGCGCGCCGCCACGTCGCCCTTGCCCAGGCTGCGCCTGATGATGCCGGCGAAGCTCGCCAGAACCACGTCGCCGGCGGCATGCCCGAAGCGGTCGTTGATGCCCTTGAAGCGATCGATGTCGCAGGCAACGATGCTGAGCGGCTTGTGCCTGCCGACAGGGTGCAGGCGCGCCTCCCGCCCTTGCAGGCCACGGCGGTTCAGCAGCCCGGTGAGCGGGTCGGTGTCGCGTTCGGCTTTCAATGCCAGCACGATGTCGGCGCAGGCCACCACCAGCAGCCCCAGCCCGCTGGCCGCGCCGAGCACCGACATGCTGAACTGCGCCCAGATCCAGAACTCGGATTCGAAGAACGCACCGATGTTGTCGGAAGGGATCGAGCTCTTGTCGAGCAGCACGCGCACGAAGAAGGTGATCCCCAGCCAAAACAGCAGCCAGACCATGGCCCGGTCGATGACATTGCCGCGCACCAGGTCGCGCAACTTCCAGGCGCCGCTCAGGATGATGCAGCCCATGCCGATATTGAGGGCATAGACGCGGATCTGGAGGTTGTTGTCGACATAGTAGAAATAGCACAGCAGGCCGACGATCGCGGCAAACCAGGCTGCATGCAGGGCCAGCGGCATCGATCTGCCGGAACGCGCAAGCACGCCCTCCACCAGAAGCAGCGGGCCTGCGGCGTAAAGCATGGCGGAGACGATGGTGTTGTAGCCGATATCGGGCGGCCACAGGGCGAACTGCACGATGGTGCCGCCGCCGACCGCCGCGAACGCAAGCGCGAAAAACAGCAGGTGCCGCCGGCGGCGCTCCAGCAGCCATACGCAAAAGAACGTCGCTGCAAACAGCAGCAGCAGGGCGGAAGGGATGAATTTCAAGATTTTCCGCGGGCCTCTGGCGTCGTCGCTACTTCCGGTGGTCTTGCGGAGACTTACCGGCCCATAGGTAAACAAGACGATATCAAGGCTGGGTGAAGTCGGCCGCGAGTTGTTGGGCCAGCCGCGCAGACAGGCGCCACGAGACGACGGCCTGATGACTTGGGGCCGGGCGTGCGCCCGGCCCCAAAAACCTATTCGGCCGGCACTTCGGCGACGTTGCGGCCACGGCCGAGCGTCACCTGGGCGAGCCCGAACGCGATGACGGCCGAGATCGTGATGCCTGCGACCATCGGCAGCGGCGTGCCGTCGAAGAACAGGCCGGCCACCGCCATGGCGGCTGCGCCGATGGCAAAATGCAGCGTACCCATCAGGGCCGAGGCGGTACCTGCGATCTCGCCGTGCTCTTCCATTGCCAGAACCGACGTCGTCGGGATGACCAGGCCAAGGAAGCCGTAACCGACGAACAGCAGCACAGCGAGCACGTCGAGACGGTCGACGCCCGAGGCGAAGACGGCGAGCAGCACCACCATCATCGTGGCGTAGCCGACGACGGCCACCCGCACCACGCGCTTCAGCCCGAAGCGTTCGGTAAGCCAGCCCGTCAGCTGCGACATGCCGATGAAGGCGACCGCATTGATCGAGAAGAACACGCTGTAGATCGACGGCGACAGCCCGTAGTGGTCGATCAGGATGAAGGACGAGTTGGCGAGATAGACGAAGAAGCTGGCGATGCCAAAACCGCCGATCGCGGTCAGTCCGAGGAAATTGCGGTCGCCGAGCAGGAAGCGGTAGCCGACGAGCGCACTGCGGATCGAGCTTTCGGCTCGATGATCGGCTGGGCGCGTTTCCCTGAGCGACGTTGCCAGAAGGATGACCGCCAGCACCGCGGCACCCGTCACCGTCCAGAACACGGCACGCCAGCCGAGGCTTTCGATGATCAGGCTGCCGATCAAAGGCGCGAGAATGGGCGACACGCTGAAGACGAGCATGAGCAGCGACATCAGGCGCGCGGCTTCGGTTCCGGTGTGCAGGTCACGCACGATGGCGCGCGGCACAACCATGCCGGCCGAGGCACCGAGGCCCTGCAGGAAGCGGAAGGCGATCAGCCATTCGATGTTGGGGGCCACCGCCGCGCCGACGGCGCCGATGGCGAACATCACGAGGCCGATATAGAGCGGCGCCTTGCGGCCGATCATGTCGGAGATCGGGCCGACGACGATCTGCGCCAATCCCATGGACAGGAAGAACACCAGAAGGCTCATCTGCACGGCAGCGGTGCCGGCATTGAGATCGGCGCCGATGGTCGGCAGCGCCGGAAGATACATGTCGATGGCGAATGGGCCGATGGCCGACAAAAGGCCGAGCACGACCGCTACGCGGAGGAATTGGGGTGTCATGGCGTGATTCTTTCGGTCTGGTTTCGGTCGCAGCTGCGACACGCAATCCAAGGACGTTCGGCAATGCGAGTTTACGACTCCTCCCGACCCGAAACTCGATTGCGTCCAGATTTTTAGACATGCTTGTCCAAATCGTCAATCACCTGTATATAAAAATGATGACACAAGCGACTGCTCCTGACATTTCCACGCTGCGCAGCCATTCGGCCAAGCGGCTGTCGATCCTTGACGCGGCGGCCCGTGTCTTTTGCCGGGAAGGCTTTGCGGGTGCCAATATCGACCTGATCGCCGCCGAAGCCGGCGTGTCCCGTCAGACGGTCTACAATCACCATGGCGACAAGGAGAACCTTCTGGTCGCGGTGGTTCGCGAGATCACCGAGCGCATCAATGCAGGCGTCTTCGATACGCTTGCAACGTTCCCCGACAAGCCTGTCGACCTGGAGGCAGAGCTCATCGCCTTTGCGGTCAGGCTCAACCAGAACTGCCTGTGCAACCGCGACGGCAAGTTCCTGCGCAAGCTGTTGCAGACCGAGGGCGAGCGTTATCCCGAACTGTTCGCCGGCTGGCGTGACCAGGGCCCGGCCAAGACCTGGGCCGCTCTTGCCGCCCGTTTCGCCCGCCTGACGCTTGCCGGCTGGCTCGATCTCGACGATCCCGATGTCGCCGCGCGCCAGTTCCTGGCGCTCGTCAATGCCGATCTGCAGATGGCATTGATCTTCGGCGACACCGTCTCCGAGGAGCAGCTCGAGGCAGCCGCCACCAATGCCGTGCGCTGCTTCCTGCGCGCCTATGGCAAGCCTCGCCCGATCGCGACCTGACCAAGCTTCAATACGGCGCTATATCCGGTTTACGCCGGCCTCAAGCTTGATTACAGGTAAGGGAACGATTCAATCGGACCCGTACTGTCCTATGGCCGAAGACCAGATCCGCTATGACATTCTCGCCCAGGAGGCACTGCGCGGCGTTATGCGCAAGGTCCTGGCGGAAGTCGCGCGAACAGGATTGCCGGGCAACCATCATTTCTTCATCACCTTCATGACCGGCGCGCCGGGCGTGCGCATCTCCAGCCGCCTGCGCGAGCGCTATCCGGAGCAGATGACCATCGTCATCCAGTTCCAGTACTGGGACCTCAAGGTCACCGACACCGGCTTCGAAGTGGGTCTCTCCTTCTCCGATATCCCCGAGAAGCTCGAAATCCCCTTCTCCGCCGTGCGCGGCTTCTACGACCCTTCGGTCAACTTCGAGCTCGAGTTCGAGGTCAAGACCGACACTGCCGAAGTCGAGCCGGCTCCGGCCGAGCCGGTGGCCGTGGTCAAGCCGGCCGAGCGCAAGTCGGAATCGAAGAAGAAGGCCGCAGCCACCGAGGAAAGCAAGGAAGCCCAGGACGAGGCTGCACCCGGCAAGGGCGCCGAGGTCGTCTCGCTCGACGCCTTCCGCAAGAAGTAGCCCTGGGCGGTCGCCATGGCCGACATCGTCAATCTCCGCCAGTTCAAGAAGCAGAAGGCGCGCAGCGATCGCGAGGCCCAGGCCGAACAGAATCGCGCGCTCCACGGCCGCACCAAGGCCGAAAAGCAGCGTGACAGGCTCACCGTCGAACAGGCCGAAAAATTCGTCGACGCCCATCGCCGCGACCGCAAGCTCGAAGACGGCGAGCCCCAGCTCGACAAGCCTCAGGTCGACAAGCCCCGGGACGACAAGCCCCAAGACCACAAATCATGAGCCTTGTCGCAAAGCGTTCGGTGAGCATCCGCGGCCACCGCACCAGCTACTCGCTTGAAAAACCCTTTTACGACGATCTTTTGGCCATCGCGGCAAGGCGCGAAATGACGCTCGCCGGCCTCGTCGCCGAAGTCGACGCCAACCGCCCGCGCGACGCCAATCTCTCCTCCGCCCTCCGCCTCTTCGTGCTCGAACAGGCAAAGTTGGGAACGTTGGCCAGGATCAATGAGGTCGCCACCGACTAGCGCGCTTCCGCTTTTCTTCGAATCGCGGAATCCCTCTAGCTCTCTGTTTTAGTTTTACGCAGTTCCCGACGGAAAACCGCTGCGCACTTTTCCTGGAATTGCTCTGGATTTCAGCGCTGACGGTTGTTGCATCGACAGGCATTGCTTGGCACCGAATGCAGATGCCGCGCGGCCTTACTGTGGCTCGAGCGACTTGAGGAATTCGTCGAGACTGAGCGGTTCGAGCTTCTTTTTCACCGGCGCCGGATCGGGTGCAGTTGTCGGCTCGGCAGGCGCTGCCGGCATGTCCAGCGGCCGCGCCTCGGGCAGCGGCGCGCGTTCGATCTCCGATGCAGGTTCGGGCTTGGCAGCCTCGGCATCGCGCCTTGCCTTGTCCTCTTCAGCCTGCCTGGCCTTCTGTTCGGCCTCCAGCTTGGCCTCGGCGGCTCGCCTCGCCGCTGCCTCGGCTTCCTGCCTCGCCCTGGCCTCTGCTTCGTGGCGCGCCGTCTCTTCCGCTGCAAGCCGCGCCTTCTCGGCTGCTGCGTCCGCCTCGGCCTTGGCTTTGGCCGCCGCTTCGGCGGCACGGGCTTCTTCTTCGGCCTGCAGGCGGGCCGCTTCAGCCGCGGCCTTCGCCTCCTGCTCGGCCTTGATGCGGGCCTCCTCGGCGAGACGCGCCTCTTCGGCGATGCGCTCGCGTTCGGCCTGCTGGGCCGCGAAATAACGGGCTTCGCGCCGCAACCGCTGCTTTTCGAGCAGAACCGCCTGCATCGCCTCGACGCGGGCCTGCTCCTTCTCCAGCGCCCGCTGGGTCAGGAACTGCGCCAGCGGCGCGCTGTCGAAGGTAAGCGTCGTCGCCTCGGGACTGCCTTCGAGCCGGAAATTGAGCGTCGGTTCGGAGCCCTTGACCTCTTCCTTGCCGGGGGCATAGGCGATGCCGCCGGCGCCAGCTACGGTGCCGGCGTTGAGATCGGCGCGCAGATCCGCCGTCAGCGTGGCCGAGGAATTCTTGAGTGTGAGAGGCGGTGCCCGCAGGATGCCGGCGGCCAGGGTGAAGGCGACATCGGCCTGATCGGCGCTGAAGCTGCCGTCGCCGGCGATGGCAGGGGCGAACTCCGCCACCCGCGCCGCATTGACATCCCGTCCCAACGCATCGGCCTTGGCAATCAGCGACCCGAAGGCATCGGGGTTGAAGCCCGGCACCACAAGGCCGTCCACGACAGCCGTTCCCGAGCCTGACAGCGACGCCACCAGCCCCTCGACCGACTTGCCGCTGCCCGACAGGCTGGCCGAAAAACTGCCCTTCCCGCCAAGATTGGCCGCAGCAGGAATGGCCGAGACGTCGGCGCCGTCGAGCTTGAGCTGGCTGGTCAGGAGTCCCGTGCCGTCATTGTTCTTGAGTTCGGCCAGCCCCTCGAGGCTGCCGCCGAAGATCTTTCCCTTGACGTTGGACAGCCTGAGCGACTGCCCGTCGATCTTGAGGCCGAGCGACGCGTCGTTCACCACCGCCAGCGGCTCGGCTGCCAATAGACCGGCAACAATGTCCAGTTCGGCGTTGAACGGCACAACCGACTTCGAGGCAAAGGCGGTTTTCGGCCAGCCGCGCCCCTCGACAGCCAGCGCATTGGCGCCCAGCAGCATCTCGGCGAATGGCCTCAGATCCAGCTCATCGACCTTGAGCGAGCCGGCGAGATGCGGCACGCCCTCGGCCAGCGTCGCCTTGAGATCGCCCGCAAACGCGCGTTCATTGAGGGTGCCCGTCAGCTTGCCAAGCGCCAGCTGCCCTTGGGACAGATCGGCGTCGGCGGCAAGTTCCACCGCGGTGCCCGTGCCCATGCCGGGAACCGAAACGCCCGTCGTCATCAGCCAGGGTTCGATATCGGCCGCCTGCAGGGTCGCCCGGCCGCGCAGGCTCGCCACATCGTCACGCAGGGTCATCGTTCCGGCAAAACCGGCCGATGCGTCCTCGCCGGCCATGCTGGCGGTGACGTCGAGGCCGCTCCGCGCCGCGCCAGTCGCTGCGATCTCAAGTTCGCCCTGCCCCGTCATGCCCAGCGGCAGGACAGGCAGGCCGGCCAGGGCGAGAAGCGCCGTGGCGTCGTTGTTGTGCGCCGAGAGGTTGAGCTTGATATCGGTCGCTTCCGGCACGCCGGAATAGGCAGGCGCCGACAACGTCGCCAGAAGATCGGAACCGCCCGCCTCGCCCTTGGCGCTGAGCGCCAGGCCGGCCGATCCGTCGCCGTTTTCAGCGGCACTTGCAACGAAGTCGATGCGGGCGTCGGTCAGCAGATCGGGATATGCGGCCGAACGCGTGGCAAGCCCGCTCAGCACGCGATTGTCGGGCCATTGCCGGGCGGCAAGCGACACCAGCGGCGCAAGGTCCACGGCAACGATGGATGCGTCGAGATTGCCGGTCGGGGCCTTGGGAAAATCCTTGATCTTGCCGGTTGCGCTCAGCGACGCGCCGGCAAGCCCACCCACCGAAAGCCGGTCGATCTCCAGCACGCCTTCCCGAAGCCTGAGCGCGGTATCGAGCGTATCGGCGCTGAGCCCGGCAAAATTCACCGGCCCGGCCTTGACCGCGAGGTCGAGGTCCGTGTCCGCGAAGCGGTTGGCGCCTTGGTCGGTGACGAAAAGCGAAGCAAAGGCGCGCATGCCTTCGAGATCGAGTTCGCTGCCGTCGAGCTTCATCGTCACCGAAGCACGGGCGTCACCTGGCTGCAGACTGTCGAGTTCGCCGGTGAACCTCGCCTTGCCGAGGATCAATTCGATGTCGTCGAGGCGCTGCTGCTCGCGCGTCAGCGCAACCTTGGCCTTGAACCCCGCAGCCGGCAGCCGGCGCACCGCCTCGTCGATGTCCTTCGCCACCCAGGCGGCGAAACCGGAGGGCTGGCCCACCGCCAGGAGCAGCTGTCCGTCGAAGCCGAGCGAATCCTTGGTATGCAGGAAGCCTTCCGCCTCCAGCCGCGCCCGGCCCGGCAAGGTCGCTGCCAGCGACTTGAGTTCCCACCCGGTATCAGAAGGTTCGGCCTTCAGCCTGACGTCGCGTACCGTCGTGTCGCCGGCAACGATCGCCGGCAGGTCGACGTCGACGGTGCCGGGTATGGTTGGCCGGGGCAACGCCACCAGCGTCTTTTCCAGCGCCGTCAGCCGCTCGGACACCGACAGCCCGGCCCCACCGGTCTCGCCGCCGACAGCTTCGTCGAAGCGCACCTGCGCGCCCTTGGTCGAAACCGAAAAGCGCGGTGTGGCGCCGAGGTCGATCTCGGCTGTACCGTCGGCGGTATAGGGATCTTCGAGCGGTCCCGTCTCGAAGCGGAATTCCTCGATGCCGAGCCTGGCATTGTCGAGCGCGAACTTGCCCTTGACGCGGAAGCCGGGGTCGACGGGTTTGGCAGGCGCCTTCGCGGCGTCGGCGGCAGCTTGTCCCTGCGGCTCCGCCCGGTTCTCCAGCAGCGTGAAGCTGCCGGAATAGAGCCCTCGCCCCTTTTCCATGCTGACATTGCCGTCGCTGTCGAGCACGACGCCAAAACGCTCCGGCGTGGCGCGTACCCTCAGCCGCATCTGGCCGGTCGGCTCAAGCGCACCCGTCGACGCCGACAGCTGCGTCGGCATGCCGTCGACCTTCACCGTCCCGTCGATCCGCCACGGCCCCGTCAGCGCCTTGGCGGAGACGGCCATGTCGATGCCGGAAAGCACATGCTCGCGCCCGCTGACCTCGTGGCGCAGCGTGACCTGCCCGTCGCTGATCGTCAGCTTCTCGATCGATATCTGCCTTGCATCGAAGGGCGTCGAGGGGCGTATCGCCCAGTCGACGGTGCCATCGGCAGCGACGTCGATGGTGGCGACCGGGCGGACCAGCCGCATGTCGAAGATCAGGAACTCGCCGCGCAGGAACGGCGCCAGTTCGGAGTCCATGGAGAAGGTCTCCACGGTCATCGCCGGCTCGCCATTGGTGCCGCCGCCCACGGCGACGTCGGAAAAGGTCACCGACGGAAACGGCAGGATGCGCGCCGTCACATCGCCCTGCACCGTCACCTTGCGGCCGAGAATGACGCTTGCCTCGCGCTCGAAATCGGCCTTGTAGCCCGACCAGTCGATAAAATACGGCCCCACCAGCGCCGCACAAAGCGCCAGCACGAACAGGCCACCAAAAATCACGAACAGGCGAGCGAGCATTGCCTCGGGGCAAACAGGTTAGTGTCCCAGGCTTTTAACCGCAGGAGCGTGGTCATTTGGTGACATGTTGGGCTGTGCGCTCCGGCACGTCAACGCCGCGCGACACCTGTACAGAGAAATGCGCTTCGAATGCCGGATTGGCGACACGAAACGAAGCTCGGGCGGCTGTTTGATAACTCGCCCTGCCGTGGCATATGGCGTGGCTTTCGAGAACCGGAGCGCAGCGGACATCGAGGTCCGTGAGCACCGGAAGCGGAGAAAGCTGCGTCAGATGACCGGCAGGGTAGAGTTTGCAACAGCCGTCAGCGTGCGTCGCGCTTGGCCTGTGCCACCGCCGCCGCCTTGCGCAAGCGCCCGCGCTCCATCGGCCTGACGAGGCTTTTCGCCTTGGTGTTCTCCACCGCCCGCATGCCCTGATGCGCCTGCCGCGTGTTGAAATCGTCGGCCTTCGCCGTCTTTTTCTCCTTGGTCAGCGCCAGCGCGTGACGGGCATTCTCGACCAGCGCGATGCGCGCGCCCAGCTGGCGCCGGCGCTCCTGCTCGCCGTTCAGGCGCCTCATGCCCATCGCCAGCACGCTGAGCTTGGCCTTGGTGCCGTGATCCTTGGTCACCGGCTGGGCGCCCTTGGGGGCTGCCTTGCCGCGCATCTCGCGGCGCATGCGATGCGCGTCCGACTGGACCTTGTCGCGCCGCTCGCGCAACAGCTTGGTCACGTCGCGCAGCTCCTTGTCCGAAAGCTCCTGCACGCCTGGGTGGCGCGACTTTTGCACCAGTTCCAGTTCGTCCTTGGTGAGCAGCCGTTGTTCCTGCTTTTGCGAAACCGCCATGTCGATGTCCTCGCCTTGATTGTCCGGGCCTTGACCATCCGGTTGCCTCGCAGGGAGGCAACCGGACTGTCCGCCCGAACTATGGCACGGTCAAGCCGGCCGGTGCATGCGGAACACCTCGAGCGGTCTTCCCTCGTCGTCCTGGGCATGCCTCAGCGTCTCGGCAAAGCCGAGGCGCCGGTAAAAACCGACCGCCGCATCATTGTCGGCGTAGACCTCGACGTCGAGCGCGCCCTTGAGCCCTGCCACATGCAGCACCAGCGCCTTGCCCAACCCGAGACCATGTGCCGAAGGGCCGATGAACAGGCCGCCGATGAAGTCGTCGATCAGGCCGATGAAGCCGGCCGGCTTGCCGTCCAGTTCGATCACCCAGTTCTCGGCCTGCGGCAGGTAGATGTTCCTGACCTTGACCTGCTGGTCCAGCAAGTCGGCTTCGGACAGGAAAGGATGGCCGACGCGCGATGCCTCGAGCCAGATGTCGGCCAGGCGATCGCAATCGGTTGGGGAATAGGCGCGGATCGTCGCGCCGTGAACGTGTTTCATGGATTTGTCCTTGGAATATGCTTTTCAGAGATGGGTGCGAGCACCCGTTCGGCCGTGAGGCCGTCATCGGCATGTGCCGACGCTTCAGCGATTGAAGTCTCTGCGCATAAGATTCCTTGTTGGACGGCGCCGCACTAGCAAGCCGGCGTCAGCGGGTCAACGCCCCTACCGAGCCGCAGGCAGTATCTTGCCCGGGTTCATGATGTCGAGCGGGTCGAGCGCCCTCTTGATCGCCCGCATCACCTCGACGCCATGACCGTGCTCGCGCTCCATCAGCCCCATCTTGCCCTGGCCGATGCCATGCTCTCCGGTCGAGGTGCCGTCCATCGATATCGCCCGTTCGGCCAGCCGCTTGACGAACTCCTCGGCCTTGCCGATGTCGGCCGCGTCGTTGGGGTCCATCAGCACCAGCGTGTGGAAATTGCCGTCGCCGACATGGCCGACGATGGGTGCGATAAGACCCAGCCGCTCGATATCGGCCTCGGTCTCGGCAATGCATTCGGCCAGCCTGGAGATCGGCACGCAGGCATCCGTCGACAGCGCCCGCGCCCCCGGACGCAGCGTCTGCGACGCCCAGTAGGCGTCGTGCCGCGCCTTCCACAGCTTGGCGCGCTCCTCGGCGACCTTGGTCCACAGAAACGGCCCGCCGCCGAACTCTGCCGCGATCTCGCCGAACGTTTCCGCCTGCTCGGCCACCCCGGTATCCGAGCCGTGGAATTCGAGGAACAGGCAGGGGCTCTCGGGATAGTCGAGCTTGGAGTAGGTCTTCATCGCCCGCATCTGCAGCGCGTTGACCAGTTCGATGCGCGCCACCGGAATGCCCATCTGGATGGTGGCGATGACAGCCTGGCACGCTGCCTCGACGGACGGGAACGGGCAGACACCGCCCGAAATCGCCTGCGGAATGCCCTGCAGCTTGAGCGTCACCTCGGTGATGATGCCGAGCGTGCCTTCCGACCCCACCAAAAGCCGTGTCAGGTCGTAACCGGCCGAACTCTTCCGGGCACGATGCGAGGTCGTAACCTCGCTGCCGTCGGCCATGACGGCCCTGAGCGACAGCACGTTCTCGCGCATCGTTCCGTAGCGCACCGCATTGGTGCCGGAGGCCCGTGTCGCAGCCATGCCGCCGAGGCTGGCATTGGCACCGGGATCGATGGGGAAGAACAGGCCGGTGGCGCGCAGATGCGTGTTCAGCGCCTCGCGCGTCACACCCGCCTCGACCGTACAGTCGAGGTCTTCGGCATTGACGGACAGGACCTTGTCCATGCGCGACGTATCGACCGAGATGCCGCCGGCCGGCGCGTTGACATGACCTTCGAGCGACGTGCCCGTGCCGAAGGCAATCACCGGCACACGATGTTGCGCGCAGACGCGCACCACGTCCTGCACATCTGCGGTGCTTTCGGCAAACATCACGCCATCGGGCATCTGGTTGGGCAGGTAGGTGGTGGTGTGGCCGTGCTGCTCGCGGATCGACTGGCCGGTCTGGAAGCGCTCGCCGAATTTCTGCTTGAGGATGCCGAGCGCCGTGGCAATGCCCTCCTCGTTCCGGACCATCGCCCTCAGGTCGCTCAGAGCCATGTTTTCCTCCGCGATTGGAACAGCCTGGCGCCTTGCCGGCACCTTATGCTCCGGTAATCTGCCAGCATCGGTGGTTTGTCCAGCGCCACCAAAGGCCAAGTCGAAGAGGATCGTCCATGCCAGTGCCATTCGTCTCAAGCGTCATGGAGATCGAGAAAGGCTGGATCGACTATAACGGCCATCTCAACATGGCCTATTACAACGTGCTGTTCGACCGCTGCAGCGACGAGGCGCTCGATGCGCTCGGCATGGGCGCAGCTTACGTCCGCGACAGGAAACTCACCATCTACACGGCGGAAGTTCATGTCTGCTACGTGCAGGAGCTGCATCTCGAGCACCTGGTCACAGCGACCTTCCATCTGCTCGACCATGACGACAAGCGCCTGCGCGTCTATCAGGAGCTGCGCCATGTCGATGGCTGGCTGGCGGCGACATCGGAATATCTCGCGCTGCATGTCGACATGACCGGCCCCAAGGTCGCCCCCTTCCCTGGGGACATCATGGCCAATCTCGATGCCATGCGCGCCGCCCATGCGGCCCTGCCCATGCCAGAACGGGCCGGCCGCTCGATCGGCATCAAGCGCAAGCCGGCATAGTGGCCTGACGGCCACATCAGGCCGCCAGGATTAACGTTACCTGTTCATAAACATGCTTTGCAGCCGTCGGTTCGTTGCCTGGACCGCGCCCCGCTCCGACACTTCCACGCAGGCGAAGTTGAGTCGCGGCGGGCACCGGACGTCTCTGAGGCAAGGCATGCACACTGACATCGAAGCGACTGCCAGCAAGCTCGCCTGCGATCCGCGCATCAGCGACTACGACTTCTGGCGTTCGCTCCGCAACCTCAACAACGAGATCTTCGAGATCGCCAACAACAACGAGCCGATCCCGATCGAGATGCTGCGCTGGCGGGTCATCCTGCGCCAGGCGCGGTCCAAGCGCGGCGTCGCCTGAATTCGCGCCCGCGCAGGGCCTAACCTTTCCGAAATATTAAATTTTTGTCATGTGCCGCGGCCCCGAGAGTGCCGCCACAATCGAGGCGAAGCATGGCCGCGCTGGCTTCGCCATGCACGCAGCGTCTTCGCCCATTCTCAGGCGATCCACTGGCGCATTCCGATGCCTCCATGAGCTCGTTTCTGGTCGGGACGGATGGTTCGTCCCGGGGGGCGCAGCTTTGTCCGCAAGGAGGACGAGACAATGAGCTTTTCCAGGCTTGTAACTTCATGTGCGTTCGGCCTGACGGGGGTGGCCTTCGTGGCGCTCGCCACGCCAGGCTTCGCCGCCAACCCGTCGGCGGCGCAATCGACCACCAAGGCCTGCAGCCAGCAATACCAGGCCGCCAAGAAGGCCAACACGCTGAATGGCGAGAAATGGCCTGAGTTCCTGTCCAAGTGCAGCGCCGCGATGAACACAAACGCAGCGCCCGCAACTGCCCCCGCCAAGAAGCAGACCAATGCCATGGCGCCGGCAAACACCAACACCAGCACCACCAAGTCAGCAACCACCAAGTCAGCAACCACCAAGTCCGCATCGGCCGCCTCAGGCAACACAGCCGGCCATCAGAGCACCCAGCAGATCTGCAGCCAGCAATATCAGGCGGCCAAGACGGCCGGCACGCTCGGCAGCCAGAAGTGGCCCGACTTCCTGTCAAGCTGCAGCGCCAGCATCAAGAACGACAAATCCGATGCCACGATGCCGGCCGAACCCACCGTCGCTTCGGCCAAGCAGGCCATGCCCGCCACCTCGGCCAACGGCAAGCCGCTGTCGCCGGGTGAAGTCGCCTTCCGCCAGCGCATCCATGAGTGCTCGACCGAATGGCAGAGCGAGAAGTCCGCAGGCACGCTGCCTGCAGGCGCCAAGTGGCCGCAATTCTGGAGCCAGTGCAACGCCAAGCTGAAGGCCCAGGGCTAAGGAGGCAAGGCATGAATGCGCAGGACATCGTCGATTCCGTAGCGACCCAGATCGGTGTCGATCCAGCCGTGGCCGAGAAGGCCGTCGGCATGCTGCTTTCGGTGATCGAACATGAGTCCGGCGGGGTGGCCAGTGCCGGGATCTTCTCGAAGATACCCGGCGCCGACGACCTCGCCCACAACAACGACGTCATGGCTGCTTCCGGCGGCCAGGGCGGCCTGTTCGGCAGCTTGAGCTCGGCGCTTGGCGGCCTGCTCGGCGAAAAGGCCGGCGCCATGGTCAACGGCTTCTCGCAACTGCAATCGCTCGGTCTCGACACGAGCCAGATCGAGCAGGCGGGCGAGACCCTGATCAGCCAGGCCAAGGCAGCCGCCGGCCCCACCGCCGTCAACGGCCTCGTTGAAGCGGTGCCCGCACTCAAGGGGCATTTTGGCCTCTGACATCAGCCAAACGGAAAAGCCCGCGCCTTGTGCGCGGGCTTTCTCGTGGACCGGGCGCCGGATCAGACGCGGAAAACGCCCTGGAGCGTTTCCGCTTTTCTTCGAATCTTCGAAACCCGCTATCTCTTTGTTTTGCGCAATTCCGGACGGAAACCGCTGCGCAGTTTTCCTGGAGTTACCCTATCCCAGCTTGTCCTTCAGGAACGCGACCGTTCGTCCCCAGGCGAGATCGGCCGCCGCCTTGTCATAGCGTGCTTCCGACGTGTCGTTGTTGAAGGCGTGCTGGGCGCCATCGTAGACGAAGACCTGAAACTCCTTGCCGGCCTTCTCGAGCGCCGCCTTGTAAGCATCGATGCCGGCGTTGATGCGCTCGTCCTTGCCGGCATAATGCAGCATCAGCGCCGCCTTGATCCTGGCAATGTCAGCCTCGTCCTTGGGCTGGGCGCCGTAATAGGCGACGCCGGCCGAAAGCTCCGGCGCATTGACCGCCAGCGTGTTGACCAGGCCGCCGCCCCAGCAGAAGCCGACCGCGCCAACCTTGCCGTTGGACAGCTCATTGGTCTTGAGGAAGGCCACCGTCGCCACGCCATTGGCGATCGTCTGCGCCGCGTCCATCGAACCGAACATCTCACGCGCCTTATCCTCATCGGCAGGCGTTCCGCCCTGCGGCGACAGGAAGTCGGGCGCCAGCGCGACGAAGCCTTCGAGCGCCAGTCGCCGCGCCACGTCGCGAATATGCGGGTTCAGGCCGCGATTCTCATGGATGACGATGACCGCCGGCAGCTTGCCCGACTGGTCGGCAGGATGGACCAGATAGCCCTTCATCTCGCCGGCGGCGCCCGGATAGGTGATGTCCTCGGCCTTCAGCCGCTTGTCGTCATCGGCGACGATTGCCGCACGCGCCTGGTTGGCGGCGAGCATGGGCACGATGACGGCCGCTGCCGCGCCGGAGCCCGCCAGCCTGGTCAGCTTCTCCATGAAGCCACGCCGGTCGAGCGTCAGATGGGTGTATTCGTCATAGGCATCGATCATCGCCTGGGTGATGGCAGGTCCTGTCATGTCTCGCTCCCTGTCTTCGACTTCAGGCGGCGAGTTTAGCGTATGCAAATGTAGTTGGTGTCACGGTTGCGTGAAGTTCTGCGCGCCCGCGCCGAAAGCAGCGCGGGCGCGTTTCGAAAGCAGCTCGGTCAAAAGCGGCTCAGTCCCGGCTTTCCATGAAGCGGATGCGATTGCCGAACGGGTCGATCACCTGGCACTCCAGCCCCCATTCCTGGTGCTCCAGGCCAGGGCGGTTGTACTTGTAGTCCTTGGCGACCAGCCCTTTCTGGAAGGCTTCGACGCCCTTCATGTAGCAGACGGCGGTCGCGCCGGGGCTGGCGTCGCCGGAATGCTCCGACAGGTGCAGCCTCAAGCCTCCGCGCGACACCTGGCAGTAAAGCGGCGCGCCGGGATGGAAGCGATGCTCCCAGTCGATCGTGCAGTCGAGAAAGCCTTCATAAAAGCCCCTCGCCTTGTCCTCGTCGAAGATGCGGAAGATCGGCACCGGCTGGGTGAAACTCACAACACCGGCCGTGGGCTCTTCCGCCTTGTCCAGCTTGCTCGACAGGATGTTCCAGTTGTCGACGCCGAACTGGCGGGCGACGATTTCCAGCGCCTCGCTGTGGCTGACATCGAGGTTCTTTTGGGCAAGCGCCTCGCGCATGGCTTTCGCCATCGCCTTTGCGTCACGATAGGTTCGCATGATCTTCCGATCCTCTGGATGTGGCGAGAAATCCCATCAGTGCCCGCATTGCCGATGCTCTCACCATCCCACGGGATCAGGTGACGGAAGCGTCCGATGTGTTCGCCATACCCTTGTCGGGGCGCGAGCTGCCGGCCACATCATGCCGTGCGGCAAGCTAGCCGTGCATCTGATTTCCGGTCAAGACCGTCAGGCGCGGCGCTGGTCCAAAAACCTTCGCACGCGCTCGAGCAGCGGGACCGCTTCGGCAAGCGTCTCTGCCGACACGCCATCGACAAGTGCAGCAAGTTCCGGCGTCAGCGCCATCACCGTTGCATCGCGTGCCTTCATGCCATCAGCGGTCACCGAGACGAGCTTGGCCCGGCCGTCGCTGTCGTCGGGGCGGATCACGACCAGCCCCTTGCCCGAGAGATGGCCGAGCGTGTTGGTCATTGCGGCCTTGGTGACCTGCATGGCATTGGCGAGCCGGACCGGGCTCCATTCGCCGCCGAGCCTGCACAGATGGTTGAGCACGCCGAACTGCGACATGGTCATCCCCTCAGGCATCAGCTTTTCCAACGCCGCGCCCGAAAGCTGCGAGATGATGGCGATCTCCGCCATGAACCGGAAGGCCTGCTCCGCCGGGTTGGTCTCTTCCGTCATCCGTTCCTGATCCGGGTCTCCGCCTGCCAGCGCGGGCTGGCGACGATTTCAGGACCATAGCCGAGCCGAACGAACATTTGCAGCGTATCACCCGGACTGATCCCCAGCGCATTGCGCATCCTCTCATAATGCGGCTGCATCAGTGCGAACTCCTGCAGGGCCTGGCTGAACGGCTGCATCGACAGTCCCGCGGCGGTCGCTGCCAGGTTGAGCCGGACATGGTCCCTCCCCGCGGCGATCTGATCGGCACGACTGTTGCCCGATGTCGAGAGCCACAGGAACGCCATGGCCGTTTCGAAAGGTTCCTTGAGGATCGGCAGTTGCTGCTGAAACGCGGTGGAACTGGTGTCCAGTATCACCTCGCGCGACAGCAGGCCTGAAAAGGCCAACGCCTCGATGAACGCCCCTGACAGGTCGATCCCGTCGGGATTGGCCTCTATCTCGGCCTTTCCGATGCGCATGAGGTCAACGCTTTCCTTGAAGGTCGGCGGGTTTTTCAACTCCGTGAACATCGCCTCCCAGGCAATGCCGCGCAATTCGGCGACCTGTCCTGCATCGTTCGTCCAGGAAACGGCGCTGGTCCGCGCAGCCTTGGCGACCCGTTCAAGATCCGCTGCGGCGACGCTTCGCGCCGTATCATAGGCCTCCTTGTTCGAACGGCGGACAAGAACCTGCCCGAACAGCGGGTCCGCAACCGCATTCGCATCGGCGACGAGGCGGATTCGCGCCACTGGCCGCCCGTCGAGCCGCGGCTGCGGCTCGCCATCAGGAAACAGCGTGACCTCGGCCCGATGTCCATCGGCAGCCGCTGCCTGGCTGAGCAGCTCAAGGAAGCAGCCAAGCCCGATGGTGATCTGCCGGTCGAAAGGGTCGGTCTCGGGCAAGCGGCGCTCGGGATCGCAATACAGCGTGATTTCGTCGACGACCGACAGGTCGGCGATCCATGGCTGGCGGTTGTGCGGATTGGGCGCGAGGATGGCAAAGGACAGCGCGCGGCGGCGCGGGTCTCTGCCGCCATGGCCGGCAACCGCCCACGCAGCCCGCGCCTGCGCTGGATCGCGGGTCGTCGCCCAAAGCGCCAGACCGCCCGCCGCCAGGATCAAGCTGCCGCCTGCCAACGCCATGAATTTCCGCCGCGGCACCATGCCCAGCCTCCATATAGTTTATCATTAAACTACTTAGTTTAACATTAAATCACATGTCAAGATGGTGGAGCGAGGGAACAAAACAGAGACACGGCTGGCCTTTCCGCCCCGAATCACTACATTCGGGGCAAATGTCAGACTTTCCGGACGACATGCCCTTTTTCGACGAGCCCGGCGGGATGCCGCCCCGGGCTGCCGGCACAGCTGCGCCCAGCGGTATCGCCGCGCGCGCCATGGCTGCCCGTCAGGCGCCGTCGGCTCCCGATTACCTCAAGGGCCTGAACCCCGAGCAGCGCCTGGCCGTTGAGACGACGGAGGGCCCGGTTCTCGTGCTTGCGGGTGCCGGCACCGGCAAGACGCGCGTGCTCACCACCCGCATCGCCCATATCCTCAGCCAGGGCCGCGCCTGGCCCAGCCAGGTGCTGGCCGTCACCTTCACCAACAAGGCGGCGCGCGAGATGAAGCAGCGCATCGGCCACCTTGTCGGCGAGGCGGTCGAAGGCATGCCGTGGCTCGGCACCTTCCACTCAATCGGCGTCAAAATGCTGCGCCGCCATGCCGAGCTTGCCGGCCTGCGCTCCGACTTCACCATCTTGGACACCGACGACGTCATCCGCCTGATCAAGCAGCTGATCCAGGCCGAAGGCCTCGACGACAAGCGCTGGCCGGCGCGCCAGTTCGCCATGATGATCGACGGCTGGAAGAACAAAGGCCTTGGCCCCTCCGAGATTCCGGAAGGCGACGCCCGTTCCTTCGCCAACGGCAAGGGCCGCGAGCTCTACAAGGCCTATCAGGACCGGCTGCAGACGCTGAATGCCTGCGATTTCGGCGACCTTCTGTGCCACCCGATCCGCATCTTCCGCGCCTATCCTGACGTGCTCAAGGAATACCACAAGCGCTTCAAATACATCCTGGTCGACGAGTACCAGGACACCAACACCGCCCAGTACATGTGGCTGCGGCTGCTTGCCCAGGAGACCGGCGCTCCGGGGCAAAAAAACGTCTGCTGCGTCGGCGACGACGACCAGTCGATCTATGGCTGGCGCGGCGCCGAGGTCGACAACATCCTGCGCTTCGACAAGGATTTTCCGGGCGCCGTCGTCATCCGGCTCGAGCGCAACTACCGCTCGACCGCCCATATCCTGGGTGCTGCCGCCCATCTGATCGCCCACAATGAGGGCCGTCTCGGCAAGACGCTGTTCACAGAACAGGCCGACCCCGACGACGCCAAGGTCAACGTCCACGCCGCCTGGGATTCAGAAGAGGAAGCCCGCGCCGTCGGCGAGACGATCGAGCAGCTGCAGCGCCAGAAGCACAATCTCAACGACATGGCGATCCTCGTCCGCGCCTCGTTCCAGATGCGCGAGTTCGAAGACCGCTTCGTCACGCTTGGCCTCAACTACCGCGTCATCGGCGGCCCGCGCTTCTACGAGCGCCAGGAAATCCGCGACGCCATGGCTTATTTCCGGGTCGTGGCCCAGGGGGCCGACGACCTTGCCTTCGAGCGCATCGTCAACGTGCCCAAGCGCGGCCTCGGCGAAGCCACCATTCGTCAGATCCACGACACTGCCCGCGCACTCGGCATGCCGATGCTGCAGGCGGCCGCCCAGCTTGCCGAAAGTGACGAGCTCAAGCCCAAGCCGCGCGCAGCCCTTCGCGAGGTCGCGGCCAATTTCGAACGCTGGCAGAAGGCGCTCGACAACACCCCGCACACCGAACTCGCCGAGATCATTCTCGAAGAGAGCGGCTACACCGACATGTGGAAGAACGACCGCTCGGCCGAAGCGCCGGGCCGGCTCGAAAACCTCAAGGAGCTCATCCGCTCCATGGAGGAATACGAGTCGCTGCGTTCCTTCCTCGAGCATGTCGCGCTCGTCATGGACGCCGAGCAGGACGAGCAGCTCGACGCCGTCTCGATCATGACCCTGCATTCGGCCAAGGGTCTCGAATTCGAGACCGTGTTCCTGCCCGGCTGGGAAGAAGGCCTGTTCCCGCACCAGCGCGCGCTTGACGAGGGCGGCCGCTCGGGCCTGGAGGAAGAACGCCGCCTCGCCTATGTCGGCCTGACCCGCGCCAAGAAGAACCTGCATCTGTGGTTCGTCTCCAACCGCCGCATCCACGGACTGTGGCAGTCGACGATCCCTTCGCGTTTCCTCGACGAACTGCCCGAGGCGCATGTCGAAGTGGCGGATGCCGGCAATTCATATGGCGGTTATGGCGGCGGCGGCCGCAATCCTTACGGCGCGTCGCGTTTCGACGATGTCGGCCAGAAATCCTTCTCCAACACCTATGCCACGCCCGGCTGGCAGCGGGCACAGCAGAACCGCACCGAAGCCACCGACCGTAACTGGGGGTCTCGCTCCGGCCATTCGGTCGAGCGCATCGGTTATGGCGAGACCGATTCCGGCTTCGGCGCCGGCCGCGGCTCGGTCAAGGGCCGCACCATCGACGGCGAGCTGGTCGCCAAGTCGGTCTCGACGGAACCGTCGCGCTTCAAGGTCGGCGACCGGGTCTTCCACCAGAAATTCGGCAACGGCAACATCTCGGCCATCGACGGCAACAAGCTGACCATCGACTTCGACAAGGCCGGCCAGAAAAAGGTGCTGGACGGCTTCGTGAACCCGATCTGAGCAAGCCGCTCAGGCCCCTTTGCCATCCAGTGCCGCCCTCTGCAGGAAATCTGCACGAAACTCCTGAACATCTCCTCGTTCCGGCCACCATGCGTGCCCGATGCGGCGGCACAGATGCCGCATGCAAACGACATCAGACATCGCTTCCCGCACGCCCCGGCAACTGCCCAGAAGGCTCCTTTCGGAAGCCTGGTGGCTGGCTGATCCAGCCCGCCCCCAAACACCTGCCGCGGTCATTCCGCTTTCCAGGGTCCAACTGACAGAACGCCATGACTGCGAGATGGAGCGCAGCGCATGAACCTCTCTCTGTCTCAGGCAGCTCTATCCACCAGGATCGGCATCGTTCTGCTGCTGACGCTGGCAGCCGATTTCCTGCTGTTCAGACAGCCCCTCGGCATCTCCCTGTTCATCTTCGCGAGCCTTGTCGCCGCAGCCGTGATCGCCCTCCATCCGAGATCCCCCTACCCCGGTTCGCTCCTGGTCAAGCTGGCGATCGCTGGCGCAGCCGTCATGCCGCTTGCCGAAAATGTCAGCCCGCTTTCGGCAGCAGTTTCGACGATAGGTCTTTCTGTCTTTGCCCTCTCGATCTCGGCACGCCTGCGATCAGGCTCGACAAACGTCCTCAGGCTCGTCGCCGGCTTTCTCGTGACCATCCCCTTCAGCTTGCTGCACGACATCCCGCGCCTCCGGAAATTGACCAGGACCGACAAGGGCGTGCGCTTTGCAAGTCTAGCGGCATGGACGCTCACTGTTGCGCTGGGGGGCGTGTTCATCACGCTCTTCGGCATCGCCAATCCCGTCATCGGCTACTGGATATCGCTTATCGACCTCAGGGCAATCCTCGAGCTTCTCGACATCTGGCGTCTCGCCTTCTGGCTTATCGTGATCGGGCTCGTCTGGGGCTTCCTCCGGCCGCGATTGCCGCGTTGGTCCCGCAGGTACGTCTCTTCCACTGTGGGAACAGCCACACCCGACCAAGACGGCAGGCCGGCCACCACTCTGCAACAGGCGATATTCGGCACGGCCGCGATCCTGCGCGCCCTCGTCGTGTTCAACCTCTTGTTTGCCGTACAGACAGTGCTCGACGGCGCCTATCTCTGGGGCGGCGTGGAACTGCCCGCCGGCATGACCTACGCAACCTACGCGCATCGCGGCGCCTATGCCCTGATCGTCACCGCCCTGCTTGCCGCAGTCTTCGTGCTTGCCGCCCTGCGCCCCGGCAGCCCGACGTCGGCCGACCGTCGCGTCCGCAGCCTCGTCTATCTCTGGTCGGCGCAGAACGTCGTGCTGGTGATTTCGTCGATCCTGCGGCTCGATCTCTATGTCGGCATCTATTCGCTGACCTACTGGCGCGTTGCCGCCTTCATCTGGATGGGGCTGGTGGCGATGGGCATCGTGCTGATCGTCGCCCGCATCATGCTCGATAAGTCGAACGAATGGTTGCTTGGCGCCAACATGCTGACGCTTTCGGCTGTTCTTTACACCTGCTGTTTCGTCAACTTCGCCGCAATCATCGCGCACTACAACGTCACCCATAGTCGTGAAATGTCTGGCGAGGGATCTGAATTGGACTGGTCTTACTTGCAGTCGCTTGGGCCTGCCGCGATCCCCGCGATCGATCTGGCCTACAAACGCTCGAACAGCATGGGGGCAGACATGACGGCAAGCTTCTGGGCACGTTGGCGCGAAGCGGACCGTTTCCGCATCGACCAGCAGAACTGGCGCGCCTGGAGTTTCCGCAATCACCGGCTCGCCCGCCATCTCGGGCAACCGCTCCTTCCCACCATGAATGCTCCGCGGTGACGGCAATGTCCCGACACATCCTCGTCGTCGACGACGACCCTCATATCCGAGACGTGATCTGCTTTGCCCTCGACAAGGCTGGCATGGAGACCGAGCCGGTGGCCGACGGCATGGCTGCACTGGCACGCATCGAACGCCGCATGCCCGACCTGATCGTGCTCGATGTCGGCATGCCCGAAATGGATGGGCTGGAACTGTGCCGAAGGCTCCGGCGCACCTCCGACGTGCCGGTGTTGTTCCTCTCGGCCCGCGACGAAGAAATCGACCGAATCCTCGGCCTCGAGATGGGCGGCGACGACTACGTCACCAAGCCGTTCAGCCCCAGGGAACTGGTGGCGCGCGTCAACGTCATCCTGCGCCGGGCCCGTCCGGCCCCGATCGAAGATGCATCGCCCCAATGCCTCGCCCACGGCCGCCTTGCGCTCGATTCGCTGAGACGGGCGGTCAGCTTCGACAATCGCGGCCTCGATCTCACGGCTACCGAGTTCACCATCGTCAAGGCGCTGATGGTCAGGCCGGCGCATGTGCTGAAGCGCAATCAGCTGATCGAGGCCAGCCATGCCGCCAACATCCACATCTCCGAGCGCACCGTGGACAGCCATATCAGGAACATCCGCGCCAAGTTTGCCATGTCGGGCTGCAGCGACGTGATCGAGACCGTTCATGGCGTGGGTTTCCGGCTCGGACGGTGCGGCGCGTGACCGACAAATGGCGCCCGCCGGTCGGCCTCGTCGTGCTGGCCATCTTGATGACCGTGATGGCGCTGCCGCTGGTCGGGCTGTTCTGCTTCCAGATTTATGAACAGCGCTTCGGCGCGGACGCCGGCGCGGCACTTGTGTCGCAAGGCGCCATCGCCGCATCCGCCACGGTCGTCGGCGTCACCCTGCTGATCGCCTTCGTCTTCATCCGCACCATAACCCGCCCCATGCACGATCTGATGGAGCGGACGGCGCGCATCGCCGAAGGCGAAATCGACGCTGCCCGCCCGCTTGCCCATCATGGCACCCGCGAGATGGCGGAACTGTCGAAGGCCTTCCTCGACATGGCGCGCAAGCTGCAGGCGCGCTCCGACACGATCCGCACCTTCGCCACACATGTCTCTCATGAGCTGAAATCGCCGCTGACGGCCATCCAGGGCGCTGCCGAGCTGCTGCGCGACGCTGGCGACGAGATGGACCCGGCCACGCGGATACGCTTCCTCGACAACATCGTCGCCGACACCGACCGGTTGAACCGCCTGGTTCGCCGCCTGATCGAACTGGCCCGCGCCGACAGTCCCGGCCTGTCCGGCCAGAACACGTCACTTGCCGAAATTCTCGGCCACCTCGCCCCTGTCGAAGGCGTCGATGTTTCGATCGCTTCAGGCGCCGACACGCGCTTTGCCATCTCGCCTGAAAGCGGAGCGGCGATCCTTTCCAATCTCGTCGACAACTCGCTGCATCACGGCGCCAGCCGCCTTGTGCTGGACGCGAGCGGTTCAGGCGGCATCGTCATCATCGCTGCCGCCGACGACGGCCATGGCGTGTCGTCGAACAATCGCGGACGCATCTTCGAGCCCTTCTTCACCACAAGGCGCGAGAGCGGCGGGACCGGCCTGGGTCTCGGCATCGTGAGGACGCTTCTCAACGCCCATGACGGAACGATCCGGCTGTCGGACGCAGACAGGGGCGCGCGCTTCGAGATCAGGCTGCCGGCGGCGTGAGGCGCAGCCGGCAACGATTGTTCGCCGGCCACTTATCGGTTGCCGCCTTGCATGGGCAGGAATAATATTAGTTTGCACTAAATTTGCTCACGCAGGGAGGCGATGACGATGCGCCAGTATATCGACTGCCGTGAATACCCCAGTGAAATGAAGTGCACGGTTGCCATTTCGGCCGACAGCGAGGACGAACTGATCAACGCTGCCGTCCAGCATGCGGTTTCCGTCCACAGTGCTCAGGACACACCGGCCTTCCGCGCCGAAATCAAGAAAGTGATCCACAAGGGCGCGCCGCCAAATTAGAATTTCGTCGATCCAAAGGGCGTGACCAGCAGCGGCCCGCCTTGTCGGGCTGCTGTGGCGGCGTCACTAACAGCTATTGGCCGGGCACTGGGTGTGCTCCGGCACGCATGTCACGCAACCGCTCGGCAGCGGAAGCGGCCAGTTCGGCATACTGATCTTCCAGCGCTTCGGCTGCGACCAGCACCTCGGGTTCGAAATCGTTGGCCTCGAGCACCTGCCTGAGTTTTTCGACGAACTCGGCCTGCTGCTCAAGCGCGGCAAACAGCTTCTTCACCTGGTCGCGGCTGATGTCGGGGCTGGCGAGCGTGGCTGGCACCTCGCGCGCCATCTGCGCGCCGGTCTCGGCCTGTTCGCTGAGAATCTTCAACCAGTCAGTCACAACGCACCCAAACCCCACCATGATCTTGTGCCCGCAAGGCGCGATCGTCAACCTGCAGTCACAATGCAGGCGGCCGCATCGCCTATTCCCTCGTCCGCCGATTGCGTTTCACTGCTTCCTCGCATTTCCTCCTGATGTCCTCGACCTCGCTCTCGGTCAGATGCTCGATGCCGATCAGGAGGTTGCGCGCATCGCCGACGCGGATCAGCTCGTCGAGCTTGGCCTGGATGGCGGCACCGTCGCGGTTCTGGGTGTTCTGGATGAGAAACACCATCAGGAAGGTCACGATCGTCGTGCCGGTGTTGATGATCAGTTGCCAGGTATCGGAAAAGTTGAACAGCGGCCCTGTCACCGCCCAGACCAGGATAACCAGGCAGCACAGCAGGAACGACAGCGGCGTGCCGGCGGCAAAGGCAACCTTGTTGGCAATGCGGGTGAACAGGCGCTCGAACATCGCGGCATTTCCTCGTGACGCAGGAAAAACCGCCTGATAGCGGCTCTGGTTCCACCCAGGCCATCGGTCACAATGCCGCCAGCGCCTCCCTGAGAACGACGGCCTGGTTATGGGTCTCGTCGCGGGCCGAATAGACCAGCGTCAACGGCCGCTTGCCGGCATGGGCCCGCAACGCTTCGAGTTGCGCGTGCTGGCCATCGAGCTCGGCGAGGTAGCGTGAGCGAAACTCATCCCAGCGCGCTGGCTCATGGCCGAACCACTTTCGGAGTTCGGTCGAAGGCGCGATCTCCTTCATCCAGAGATCGACCGCAGCCGCCTGCTTGCTGACGCCGCGCGGCCAGACGCGGTCGACGAGCACGCGCAAGCCGTCGTCGGGCGACGGCGCCTCATAGACACGCTTGATGCGGATATCAGCCATACGCACCTCCACAGACGATGGCTGGGGCGCGGCCGCAGACAGCCTAGCCCCAGCGGTCCAGAAACGCCTCGATCGGCAGCGTCTGCATGTCGGGAATGGCCTCGAACAGGCGCTCTGCCGGCCAGTCCCACCAGGCAAGCGCCTCGATGCGGGCGACAACCTCTGTCGGAAAACGCATCTTCAGCCGCTTCGCCGGCACGCCGGCAAAAACCTCGAACGGGGCGACGTCACGGGTCACCACCGCGTTGGCGCCGACGACCGCGCCATTGCCGACGCTGACGCCGGGCATGATCACCGCGCCGTGGCCGATCCAGACATCGTGCCCGATGCTGACGGGTTTTGCCCTGCGGCGCTCGCGGAAAGCGCCGTCGACGCCGAGATAGCGGAAATATTCGTTCGGCCGGTAGCTCACCTTGTGCGTCGTCAGCCGCTCCATCGGGTGGTCGAGCGCATTGATCCGCGTGTTGGCCGCGATCGAGCAGAACTTGCCGATGGTGGTGTAGATCGCCTCCGAATGGCGCTCGAAATAGGAGTAGTCGCCGACAACGACTTCGCGCAGCACCACGCGTTCGCCGATGGCGACATGGCGGCCGAGCCGGCAGCCTTTCAGCTCTGATGTCGGGTGGATGCGCGGTTCGTCATCCTTGAAGCGAAGGTCGGCTTGATCGTTCATGAGGCGGGTTTACGCCCGCCCCACACGCGCTGCAAGCTACTGCGGCTTGCCCTTGGTCCAGGTGACGTTCTGGTTGTACAGCGGCACCGTCGTCATCGACATCTTGGCCGAGCCGTTCTGCACCTGGCGCGAATGGGCGAGATAGATCAGCGTCTCGTTCTGCTTGTCGTAGATGCGGTTCACCACCTGCTCTTTCCAGATCAGGCTGATGCCCTGCTTGAACACCTCCTCGCCGCCCTGCTTGAGGCTGATGTCGCCGATGGTGATCGGCCCGGTCTGCTGGCACGAGATCGCCGTGTCCGACGGGTTTTCGAACCAGTTGCCCTTCTGCAGCCGGTCGATCACGCCGCGGTCGAAATAGGAGACATGGCACGTCACGCCCTCGACCTTGGGGTCCTTGATCGCCTCGACGAGGATGTCGTTGCCGAGCCAGTCGACGCCGACCTCGCCCACCTGTTCGGCCAACGCCGGAGCTGTGGCGCCAACTGCAACTGCGGTGGCAAGGACGAAAAGGCTGAGCCGCATGGTAACCTCCTGGGATCTGATGCAGTCAGAACTTGGGTCCGCCAGTCGCCGGTTGCAAGGCGCAAGTCTTCGTCACGCTCGCGAAATGGTGTTCCCAAGCACAGAGGCGGCGTCAACATGTCACTTTTGGCAAAGCCCGCGCCGCGCTATGAAGGAGCGATGAAACAGGCTCAGCCGATATCGCTCTCGACGACCGCGTGGCTCGCGCTCGGCGCGGCAGCGTTTGCGGCCGCCTCGGGCCTTGCCTTCGCCTCCTGGCTGGACAAGGCGGGCGGAATCTTCATGTCGCTCGTCGACGCCGGCATGTCCTGGTGCTTCTGATTTCGCCGACACCCCAAACCGAAAGAACCCTCCCCCGATGATGCGCACGATCCTTGCCGGCATTCTGGTCCTCATGGCAGCCGGCGTCGGCTGGCTGACCTTCGACTGGTACCAGAAGCAGAACACGGCCCAGGCCTTTGGCGCGCCCTTCGTGCTCGTCGACCAGAAGGGCCAGGAAATCACCGAGGCGGCCTTCCGTGGCCAGCCGAGCGCGGTGTTCTTCGGCTTCACCCATTGCCCCGAGGTCTGCCCGACGACGCTGTTCGAACTCGACGGCTGGCTCAAGCAGCTCGGCGACGAAGGCAAGAACATCCGCGCCTATTTCGTCTCGGTCGACCCCGAGCGCGACACGGCCGAAGTGATGAACAGCTACGTCACCAACGTCTCCGACCGCATCACCGGCATCACCGGCACGCCGGAAAAGATCGCCGCCATGACCAAGGCTTTCGGCATCTATTCCAAGAAGGTGCCGACCGAAGGTGGCGACTACACCATGGACCACACGGCCTCGGTGCTTTTGCTCAACAGCAAGGGTGATTTCTTCGGCACCATCGCCTATGAGGAAAACCCAACCGCCGCGCTTGCCAAGCTCAAGCGGCTTGCCAACGAAGGCTGACCTTTCGGACCCGACATGACCCAGACACGGCTGCACATCACCACCGGCCGCGAAGCCGCCAACCGCATCTTCGCCGCCCTCGAAACCGCCTTCGAGGAAGATGGCTGGCCGATCGCCGTGATCGAGGTCGACGAGGACCGCGACATCCACGAGGTGTCGCTCTATGCCGACGGCGAGGTCGAGGACATCGCCCGTCGCATGGCCGAGGTGGTTGCCGAGGCGGGCCACAAGGGCCCGCTTGGCCGCGAGGTGCTGCCCGATGTCGACTGGGTGGCGAAGTCGCTCGAAGGCCTGAAGCCGGTCGAGGCCGGACGCTTCATCGTCCATGGCGGTCACGATCGCGAGGACGTGCGCCCTGGCCAGATCGCCATCGAGATCGAGGCTGGCCTTGCCTTCGGCACCGGCCACCACGGCACGACGGCCGGCTGCCTGGAGATGATCGAGAAGGTCGTAACCACGGAGACGCCGGTCAACGCGCTCGACCTCGGCACCGGCAGTGCTGTGCTGGCAATCGCGGTCGCCAAGCTGGCGCCGATCCCGGTTCTCGCCACCGACATCGATCCGGTCGCCACCGATGTCGCTGCCGCCAATGTCCGCCTCAACGGCGTCGAGGCTCATGTCGAGACGGCAACGGCCGAAGGTTTCGACGACCCGATCTTCGCCGCACGCGGCCCCTTCGCGCTGATCGTCGCCAACATCCTGGCACAGCCGCTGATCCTGCTCGCGCCCGAGATGGCAGCGCATCTGGCCGCCAACGGTTCGCTGGTGCTGTCCGGCATCCTCGACCGCCAGCATGACGCGGTGCTCGAAGCCTATGTGGCGGCAGGCTTCCGCCACATCGAGACCTTCCACAGGGAAGGCTGGGTCACGATCCACCTCAAGAACTGACGCCGTTTTCGTGTCCTCGCAGAGACAGCCGCCGCTGGCCCAAGCCGGCGGCGTTGCCAGTCTATGCACGCGACGATAACGTCGCCGACAATCAAGCTCTCCCGGGAAACAACCATGTTCCAGTCCTTTGAATCGGCCGGCGACCCAAGCGTCGGCAAACCGCGCGTCGCCCTGCTCCGTCAGTGGATGAAGCAGAACGGCATCGACGGCTTCATCGTGCCCCGCGCCGACGAGCACCAGGGCGAGTATGTCGCCGCCCGTTCCGAGCGCCTGAAGTGGCTGACCGGCTTCTCCGGCTCGGCGGGTGTCGCCATCGTGCTTGCCAACAGCGCCTATGTCTTCGTCGACGGCCGCTACACGCTGCAGGTGCGCGACCAGGTCGATCTCGGCATCTTCACCATCGAGAGCCTGATCGAGACCCCGCCTGCCCTTTGGATCCGCGAAAACCTCGCCAAGGGCACCCGCCTGGGCTTCGACCCGTGGCTGCACACCATCGGCGACGTCAAGGCGCTGAAGGCCTCGGCTGAAAAGGTCGGCGCAACGCTGGTGCCGCTGACCGAAAACCCCATCGACGCCGTCTGGCAGGACCAGCCGGAGGCGCCGCACGCCAAGGTCGAGATCCATCCGGAAACTTTTGCCGGCGAGCTCGCCAAGGACAAGCTCAAGCGCCTCGCCGCGGCCATCTCGGCCGAAGGCGCAACCCACGCCGTGCTCACCGACCCATCGTCGCTGGCCTGGACCTTCAACATCCGTGGCGGCGACGTGCCCCACACGCCGCTGGCGCTCGGCTTTGCCGTGCTTGCGGCCGACGGCTCGCATGCCGTCTATCTCGACAAGCGCAAGCTCGGCCGCACCGAAGAGGCCTATCTGACCCAGCTTGCCGACATCAAGGCGCCCGCCGAGCTCGAGGCCGACATCGCCGCCCTCGCCCGCTCCGGTGCGCAGATCGCGCTCGACCCGGCTCTCGCCGCCGACAGGCTGCGCGCCCTGATCGAGGACAATGGCGGCTCGCTCGTGCTGGCGGCGGACCCTGCCCGCCTGCCCCGCGCCACCAAGAACAGCGCCGAGATCGCCGGCTCCCGCGCCGCCCATCGTCGCGACGGTGCGGCCGTCGCCAAGCTGCTGTGCTGGCTCGATAGCCAGACGCCCGGCAGCATCGACGAGATCGCTGTCGTCACCAGGCTTGAGGAGGCCCGTCGCCTCACCGGCGAGGAAACCCAGATGCCGCTGCGCGACGTGTCCTTCGACACCATCTCGGGCGCCGGCCCCAACGGCGCGATCATGCATTACCGCGTCTCGCGTCAGACCAGCCGGGTGCTGGCCGACGGCGAGCTGTTCCTGCTCGATTCGGGCGCGCAATATCAGGACGGCACCACCGACATCACCCGCACCGTGCCGGTCGGCAAGCCTACGGAGGAAATGCGCGAACGCTTCACGCTCGTGCTCAAGGGCCTGATCGCCATCTCGACGGTGCGGTTTCCCGCGGGCACGCGCGGCGCCGACATCGACGCGCTCGCCCGCATGGCGCTGTGGCGTCATGGTCTCGATTTCGCCCACGGCACCGGCCACGGCGTCGGCTCCTATCTCGCTGTCCACGAAGGCCCGCAGCGCATCGCCAAGACCGGCATGGAAAAGCTGCTGTCGGGCATGATCCTGTCCAACGAGCCCGGCTACTACAAGGAAGGCCACTACGGCATCCGGCTGGAGAACCTGATCCTGGTGACGCGCCCCGACGAGTTGCCGGGCGGCGACATCGCCATGCACGGCTTCGAGACGCTGACGCTGGCGCCCTTCGATCAGCGCCTGCTGCGCACCGACCTTTTGACCCGCGACGAGCTCGACTGGCTCAACGCCTATCACGCGCGGGTTTTGATGGAGATCGGGCCGATGCTGGACGGCGAAACGCTGGCCTGGCTGGAAAAGGCGACGACGCCCATTCACTAACCGAGTGATTTGCTGCCGGCCTCATCTGGGGCCGGTGGTTTGCCGGCCGCTTTAGGAAGGCGGCGGCACAGTCCGCTGGATCAGCCGATAAAGTGCCGCAGCGCGATCAGGGTCACGGCTCCCGCCAGGAACATCGCCATCAGCCCGCTGCGCAGCGAAACGACTGCCGCGACCGCAAGTGCCGCCAGTTCAGCCGGCCCGGCCGACAATGTGGCCGGCGCCACAAGCGTCGTCAGCACCGCTGCCGGCACCGCATTGAGCCCGGCCTCTACGCGCGGATGCAGCCGTTCGAAGCGCGACAGCACCAGATGGCCGCCGACGCGCGTCAGGTAGGTCGCCACCGCGCTGGCAATGATGATCCAGAATGTCGTGCTCATGAGTTGGCCTTTGCCATGCGGACAGGCATTGCCGCGGCAAACAGCACGCCGGCGAGCGCGCCGAGCGAGACATGCCAGGGCGAGCCCACGGTCTTGTAGGCGACCATCGAGGCGATGGCGCTGGCGATCACGATCGGCAGCCAGCGCGGCCGGTTGCGGAAGCTCATGACGATGCCCAGGAAATAGATCGGCAACAGGAAGTCGAGGCCCAGCGCATGGGTGTCGGGGATGAGCCGGCCGAACAGCGCGCCGATGCAGCTTTCCACCACCCAGCACGTATAGAGCGTCAGGGCCATGCCCATGTACCAGACGAAGCCGACCTTGTTGCCCTGCTCGCGGATGCGCTCGGCCTCTGCATATTGCGGATCGGTCAGGAAGAAATAGGCGATCGCCTGCTGGACCCAGGGCCAGTGGGCGATGTGCGGGCCGATGGCAGCCGAATAGAGCACGTGGCGGAAGTTGACCGCAAAGATCGACAGCACGATCAACCATGGCGCGACGTGCTGGCCGAACAGCTCGATGCCGACCAGCTGGCTCGCGCCGCCGAAGATCGTGGCGCTCATCAAGGTGGCCTCGCCGACCGTGAAGCCGTTGTCCACGGCAAGCGCGCCGAACAGCACGGCAAAGGGCCCCGAAGCGACCACCACCGGCACACTCATCCGGGCACCGCGCGCAAACTGCGCCAGACGATCGCTCACGCTTCAAGCCTCCCTGAAAAGAGGCACTGAATAGGTCAGCCTGAGGGCGCTGTCACATCAATTCGCTTGAGCCAAGGCTTCAGCGAAACTCAGCTCTTCCGGGCCGTTCTGGTTGCCGGCTTGACCGAGCAAGGCGTGTAGCCGCCGGCGTGAAGGCGTCCCGTCGTCATCTCGAGCTTGATCGGAAGGTCACGCAACGACGACACGTTGAGCTTGCGCGCCGCCGCCAGCGCCACCTCGCCGCAAGCATGGGCATCCTCGGCCGCATTGTGGTGCTTGAACGAGAAGTCGATATGGCGCGACACCTCGTTGAGCCGGTGCGAGGCAAGCTCTCGCCACACCACCTTCGCCATCTTGAGTGTGCAGACATAGTCGATGTCGGGACAGGTGACGCCATAGAGCTGATAGCTGGCCCTCAGAACACTCATGTCGAACGACGCGTTGTGGGCAATGACGAGCGTGTCCGAAAGATCAGCCTCGAACTCCTCCATCACCTCGGGAAACTCGGCGGCATCCTCGACATCTGCAGGGCGTATGCCGTGGACCGCGATGTTGAAGCGCGAAAAACGCATGTCCCTGGGCCTGACAAGCCGTTCCTCGACGCGGATGACCGCGCCGTCTTCAATCCAGGCGAGCCCAACCGAACACGGGCTGCTGCGCTGCTCGTTGGCAGTTTCGAAATCGATGGCCAGTGCACGCATGAAGTCGGTCAGCCCACCTGCCCGACGCGTTCAAACCACTGGTCTTCAGTGATGACCTCGATGCCGAGTTCACTTGCCGTTTTCAGCTTCGAGCCGGCGCCCGGCCCCGCCACCACAAGATCGGTCTTCTTCGACACAGATCCGGCAACCTTGGCGCCCAGCTTCTCGGCCATGGCCTTGGCCTCGTCGCGCGACATCTTCTCCAGCGAACCGGTGAAGACCACCGTCTTGCCCGAAACCGGCGACGACACGTCGCCGATGCGCTCCTCGTCGAGCGGAACGACCTCGGCCAGCAATGCCTCCACCACCTGCCTGTTGTGCTCTTCGGCGAAGAACTCGACCACGGCTTCCGCAACGATGGTGCCGATGCCGTTGATCCCGGTCAGTTCCTGCCAGGCGGCATTGCCCTTGTCGCCCTTGCCCTCGGGCATCACCGCCGCCGTGCCGGCGGTTCGGAACGCGTCGAAGCTGATGTAGTGGCGCGCCAGCCGCTTGGCATTGGTCTCGCCGATATGGCGGATGCCGAGCGCAAACAGGAAGCGCGAGAACTCGACCTGGCGGCGGTCGTCGATTGCAGCATAGAGCTTGCGGGCCGAGGTCGCACCGAAACCGTCGATGTTCTCGAGCTTGGTCAGCGAGCCTTCCTGTCGCTTCCTGAGCGTGAAGATGTCGGCAGGCGAGCCGATATGCAGCGACGGATCCTGCGACTGGAAGAAGAACTCGATCTGCTTTTCGCCCAGGCCCTCGATGTCGAAAGCGTTGCGCGACACGAAATGGCGCAGCCGCTCCACCGCCTGCGCCGGGCAGATCAGGCCGCCGGTGCAGCGGCGCACCACCTCGCCCTCCTCGCGCACGGCATGGCTGTCACAGGCCGGGCAGCGGGTCGGGAACAGGTACGCTGTGGCATTCGCCGGCCGCTTCTCCACAACGACGTCGAGGATCTGCGGGATGACGTCCCCTGCCCGCTGGACGATGACGGTGTCGCCGACGCGGATGTCGCGCCCCTCGCGGATCGGCTGGCCGCTGTTGCCGATGCCCTTGATGTAATCCTCATTGTGCAGCGTGGCGTTGGTCACGACCACGCCGCCCACCGTCACCGGCTGCAGCCTGGCCACCGGCGTCAGCGAACCGGTGCGGCCGACCTGGATGTCGATGCCGAGCAGCGTCGTCGTCGCCTTCTCGGCCGGGAACTTGTGCGCAATCGCCCAGCGCGGGCTGCGCGACACGAAGCCAAGGCGCTGCTGCAGATCGAGCCGGTCGACCTTGTAGACCACGCCGTCGATGTCGTAGCCGAGCCCGGCACGGTTGGCCTCGATCATCCGGTATTGCGACAAAAGCCCGTCGACGCTGTCGAACACCTTCATCAGCGGATTGATCTTGAAGCCGTAGCTGCCGAACGCCTGCACCATGCCCATCTGCGTGTCGGCGGGCATGTCGCTCACCTCGCCCCAGGCATAAGCGAAGAAACGCAGTGGCCGGCTTGCGGTGATCGAAGTGTCGAGCTGGCGGAGCGAACCGGCGGCGGCATTGCGCGGATTGGCAAATATCTGCTTGCCCGCCTCCTCGTTGCGCCGGTTGAGCTCGGCGAAATCGGCGTGGCTCATATAGACCTCGCCACGCACCTCCAGCACCGCGGGAAAGTCTCCCGACAGCACGTTGGGGATGTCGGCGATGGTGCGGGCGTTGGCGGTGACGTTTTCGCCCACCTGCCCGTCGCCACGCGTCGCGGCCGTCACCAGCCGCCCGTTCTCGTAGCGGATCGACAGCGACAGGCCGTCGATCTTGGGCTCGGCGGTGATCGCCACGGGCTCGCTCGCGCCGAGCCTGAGAAAGCGCCTGATGCGGCCGACGAATTCGCCGACATCCTCGTCGGCAAAGGCGTTGTCGAGCGACAGCATCGGCACGACATGGGTAACCTTGCCGAATTTTTCGGAGACGGCCGCACCGACCGACTTCGACGGCGAATCCTCGCGCACCAGATTGGGGAAGCGCTGTTCGATGGCGAGGTTGCGGCGGCGTAGCGCGTCATAATCCGCGTCCGAGATGGTCGGCGCATCCTCGGCATGATAGCGCAGGTCATGCCCGGCGATCTCCAGCGCCAGCCGTTCCAGCTCGGACGCGGCCTCGGCCTCGCTCAGCGATTCGACCGGCTTTTCGGACATGGTGCACTCCATCTTGGCGCGTCGGCCCGAAAATCGGACCCGATTCTCGGAAAGCACGATGCGCAGACTCAATAAGTTAGAGCATCCTTTGAGCGTCCGTACGGACGCACAAAGGATGCTCTAATGGCCGGCACCATAAATCAGGATGCGTCGGCGCGGGAGCCGCCCCCAGCGAATTCCACGTCAAATCAGCAGAGTCGCAAAGGCTCCTGACATCAGGAACCAGCCTTTGGGCAAGTCAGGAAGCAGCGGCCGTGTTCTCGCGCAGCAGGCGCTCGGCCGCGGCGCGCGCCTCCTCGGTGATGGTCGCGCCAGAGAGCATGCGGGCGATCTCTTCCTGCCGCGCCAGACGGTCCATCTCGTGGATGCCGGTGGCCACCTTGTCGGTGTTGCCCTTCTTGGAGATCAGGAAATGCGTCGACGCCCGCGCCGCCACCTGCGGCGCATGCGTCACCGACAGCACCTGCACACGCCCCGAGAGCCGCGCCAGCCGCTGGCCGATGGCGTCGGCCACGGCACCGCCCACGCCCGTATCGATTTCGTCGAAGACCAGCGTCGGGGCCGAACCACGATCGGCAAGCGCCACCTTGAGCGCCAAGAGGAAGCGCGACAGCTCGCCGCCCGAAGCCACTTTCATCATCGGGCCGGCCCGCGTACCGGGATTGGTGCGCACCCAGAACTCGACCTGATCGATGCCTTCCTGCATGCGATTGTCGGTCTCGCTCGACATCTCGACAAGGAATTCGGCACGCTCGAGCTTCAGCTCCGGCAGCTCGGCCATGACGGTCTTGCGCAGGCTCTCGGCAGCCACCTTGCGCAATTCGGACAGGTTCGCGGCGATCCGGTCATAGGCCTCGCGTGTGGCGCGCGCCTGTTCTTCCAGGGTCTTCAGGCGCCCCTCGCCGGCATCGAGATCGGCAAGGTCGGCAACCATCGTGTCGCGCAGCTTGGCCAGGTCGTCGACAGCGACATTGTGCTTGCGGGCGGCAGCGCGCAGGGCAAACAGCCGTTCTTCCGCCTTTTCCAGCCGCTGCGGATCGTATTCGGTGGCTCTGAGTGCGGCATCGACGCCCGACTGCGCCGCATCGAGCGAAATCATCGCCTCGTCGAGCGACTTTACGACGTCGTCGAGCAGGCCCGGCACCTCGGCCGCCTTGCGCTGCAGGCGCCGCAACAGGCTCGCAAGCTGCGGCAGCGGCGAAGACGAGCCCGACAGCACGTCCTGCGCATCCTGGATTTCCGACGCGATCTTTTCGACACGCATCATCGCAGCGCGCAATTCGGCCAGTTCGCTCTCTTCGCCCGGTTGCGGGTCGAGCTTGGAGAGCTCGGTCACCGAAGCGCGCAGATATTCGGCCTCGCGGGCGGCAGCCTCCACCCGGGCGCGATGGCGCGAAAGCTCCTGCTCGGCACCGCGCCACAATTTCCATGCCTCGGCCGTCGCCCTGGCCTCGCCGACATGGCCGCCGAAGGAATCGAGCACGTCGCGATGCGCACCGGCGTCCACAAGGGCACGGTCGTCATGCTGGCCATGGATTTCGACCAGCGCGCGGCCGATGTCGCGCATCAGCGTCACGCTCGACGGCTGGTCGTTGACGAACACACGGGTGCGCCCGTCGGCCGTCTGCACGCGCTTCAGGATGACGTCGCCGTCGTCTTCGATGGCATTGTCGGCCAGCAGCGTGCGCACCGGGTGGTTGCGCGGCACGTCGAAGACGGCCGTGACCTGCCCCTGGTTGGTGCCGTGGCGGACAAGCGAAGCATCGCCGCGCGCGCCAAGCGCGAGCGACAATGCGTCGAGAAGGATGGATTTGCCGGCGCCGGTCTCACCGGTCAGCACGGAAAGGCCTGGCGTGAAATCGATATCCAGCCGTTCGATCAGGACGATATCGCGGATCGACAGTCTGGAGAGCATCGATTTGGTGTCAGGCGCCGGAGAACAGTTTCCCGGCCTTGGAAATCCACGAGCCGGCATTCTCGCGCGGCTGCAGGCCGTTGGTCTGCAACAGCTTGTAGGAATCCTTGTACCACTGGCTGTCAGGATAGTTCTGGCCGAGCACGGCAGCTGCCGTCTGCGCTTCCGAGGTCAGGCCCATCGCGTAATAGGTCTCGACCAGACGGGCAAGCGCTTCTTCGATGTGACGCGTGTTCGAGTAGTTCTCGACCACGTTGCGGAACCGCTTGGCGGAAGCGATGAACTCGCGGCGCTCGAGATAATAGCGGCCGATCTGCATCTCCTTGCCGGCGAGCTGGTCGCGGGCAAAGCGGATCTTGGCGTTGGCGTCGTCGACATATTCCGACGCCGGCCAGCGCTGCACCACTTCCTGCATCGCCTCGATGGTACGGCGTGCTTCCTTCTGATCCTGCGTGACGTCGCGAATCTGTCGGAAGTAGCTCAGGCCGATGATGTACTGGGCGTAGGCGGCGTCGTCGGTCGAGGGGTAGAGCGCGAGATAACGCTTCGCCGAATTGATCGCTTCTTCATAGGAGCCCTGGCGATAGCTGGCGAAAGCGCCCATCACCATCGATTTGCGGGCCCACTCGGAATAGGGATGCTGACGGTCGACCGCCTCGAACTTGCGGCTGGCCTCTTTCAGGCGGCCGGCATTGAGGTTGGCAAGACCCTGATTGTAGAGCACGTCGGCCGGCTCGGTCTGTTCGACATAGGTCGCCAGATCGACGTCGGCTTCACCAGACATGCAACCGGAGAGCGCAAGCGTCGGAATGACGAGCGACAGCGCCACAGCAAGAGGCGTCACGCGCAATTTCGATCGATCGGCTCGTATCAATGACATCACTGAGTTCCGCCCCTTCGGCGCTGTTTCGCTTTTAGGCACTGGCCATAGATCACAACTGGCCGTGCCGGGCAACGCTATCAGCGGCCAATCGCGCAATTTTGTGGCACGTGAACGCGCATGCCATTTCGCCGGTCGAGTGGTGCAACAAGGTCACACCACCCTTCCCCGCAAGGCTGCGATCAGAGCATCCAGGGCGCGTGGACAGCCGCGCTGACGGCGATGAGTTCGGCCGAACGACCGCGCTCGCGACGCGACGTCTCGACGATTTCGAAGGCCGAACGATCGGAAAGCAGGCGACGCAGGGCAGACGCGTTGAGCCTGTGGCCGCCGCGATAGGAGCGGAAGCAGCCGATGAAGCGCGCGCCGGCAAGCGCCAGGTCGCCCATCGCGTCCAGCGTCTTGTGACGCACGAACTCGTTGGAGAAGCGCAGGCCTTCCATGTTGATGATGTGGTCGTCATCGCCGATGACAACCGAATTCTCCAGCGACGAGCCGAGCGCATAGCCGGCTGCCCACAGGCGCTCGACGTCCTTCATGAAGCCGAAGGTACGGGCCCGCGAAATCTCCTTGCGGAAGATGTCGTCGTTGATGTCGGAGGCAAAGGACTGACGGCCGATGGCCGGGCTTTCGAAATCGATCTCGACCTCGAAGCGCGTGCCGCCATAGGGGCGGAACTCGGCCCAGGAGGCGCCGCTTTCGATTCGCACCGGCTTCAGCACGCGGATATAGCGGCGCTTGACGTCGAGCGTTTCGATGCCGGCCTGGTCGATGGCTTCGACGAACTGCGCAGCACTGCCGTCGAGAATCGGAATTTCCGCGCCCTCGACCTCGATCACCAGATTGTCGATGCCGAGGCCGAACAGTGCGGCCATAAGGTGCTCGATCGTGGCGACATGAACGCCGGCGGGATCGCCGAGCAAGGTGCAAAGATCCGTTGCACCCACTTCTGACACAATTGCGCGGAACTCTTGGCCATCAACGTGGAAAACCACACCCGTGTCGGCATCCGCCGGCAGGAAATGGATGGACACGGGCTTACCGCTATGCACGCCGATCCCAGAGAGGGTCGCGCGCGATTTGAGTGTTGTCTGAAAATCCTGCAAGTCGATCCCCATATGCCCGTCCACATCAGGCCTGTTCTATCGCTCTACGGCGACAGGCCCTTCTCGGCTCTGATGGACGGGGCCTCATCCCCTTTGCACCCGTCCGGCCGAATTTGAGGCGCCATGCGTTCGTCAGAACTGGCGAAAGGCGCCTCGAGATTTCAAATCTGGCTACTGCATCGTCCGAAGGCCGAGACCGACTCCCGGTCGAATGCACCAGACGGCGCGAAGATAGTCTTCCGGATGGTAGACTCCAAATCACGGTTTCTTACTCCGTGTAACTGCGAGGCCACTTCGACTCGCTCCGACAAGCTCATGTTTTAAATGATCTTTTCAGAGCAAAAGGCGGACGTCGAGACGCCCGCCTTTCAAACCGTGTTACCGGTCGTTCACAGATCAGTTCGCTTGCCGGCGCAGGAATGCCGGAATCTCCAGCTGGTCGTCTTCCTGAGTCCGGGCCTGCGGAGCAAGACGGCCCTGGTCGTCGAGCTGGCCGCGGCGCGGCGCGTAAAGCTGCGACTCCTGGCTGACCGTGCGGCGCTGTTCCGGGGCCGGCTGGCGCAGCTTCGGCTCGCGCGGCTGGGCAGGCTGGAGGCGTGCCGGCTCTTCCTCGCGGCGGGTCAGGCCGCTCGTCAGGCGCTTCAGCAGGCCCATCGGGCCGCGCTCTTCATGGTCGACCGGCTGCGCCTTGGCTGCCACCTCGGCCTTCACCATCGGCGGGAAGTCCTCGACGCGCGGCATGCGCGGGGCGACAGGAGCCGGCTGCATCATTTCACGATGCTGCGCCTGCTGCTGCACCACCGGCTGCGGAGCCGGCTGGTGGAACTGCTGCGGAGCAGGCTGGTAGGCCTGCGGCTGAGGCTGCGGCTGGGCCGCCGGAGCTGCAAACAGCTTGCTCTGCGGGCGGAAATCCTCGGCCGGAGCGGCGGCACGCGGCTGCGCCATGGCGGCTGCGTTGGCCTCGGCGAGGCGGATGGCCTCGGCGATCGGGTCGTTGGTGCGAACTTCCATGCGCGGCTGCTCGACCGGAGCGGCCTGCTGCGGTGCCGGGCGCACTTCGGCCGGACGCTGCTGCTGGGTGGGCTTCGGCGCCTGACGGATGGAGATCGGCGCTGCTGCCATGTCGGCGGCGGTCTTGTCGATGCCGGTGGCAACCACCGACACGCGGATGACGCCCTCGAGGTCTTCATCGAAGGTGGCGCCCAGGATGATGTTGGCGTCCTGGTCGACCTCCTCGCGGATGCGGGTCGCAGCTTCGTCGACTTCGAACAGGGTCAGGTCGCGACCACCGGTGATCGAGATCAGCAGGCCCCGCGCACCCTTCATCGAGGTTTCGTCGAGCAGCGGATTGGCGATCGCAGCCTCGGCAGCGGCCATTGCGCGGCCCTCGCCCGAAGCTTCGCCGGTGCCCATCATGGCCTTGCCCATCTCGCGCATCACCGAACGGACGTCGGCGAAGTCGAGGTTGATCAGGCCTTCCTTGACCATCAGGTCGGTGATGCAGGCGACGCCAGAATAGAGCACCTGGTCTGCCATGGCGAAGGCGTCCGCGAAGGTCGTCTTGTCATTGGCGAGGCGGAAGAGGTTCTGGTTCGGGATGACGATCAGCGTGTCGACGCACTTCTGCAGCTCTTCGATGCCGTAGTCGGCCGTCTTCATGCGGCGCTGGCCTTCGAAGTGGAACGGCTTGGTGACGACGCCGACGGTCAGGATGCCTTTTTCGCGCGCGGCGCGGGCCACGACCGGAGCAGCACCCGTGCCGGTGCCGCCGCCCATGCCGGCGGTGACGAAGCACATGTGGGTGTTGGACAGGTGATCGATGATCTCGTCGATGCACTCCTCGGCGGCCGCGCGGCCGACCTCGGGCTGCGAACCGGCACCCAGGCCCTCGGTGACATGCGCGCCGAGCTGGATGAGGCGCTCGGCCTTCGACATCGTCAAAGCCTGAGCGTCGGTGTTCGCCACCACGAACTCGACGCCGCGCAGGCCGGCGGTGATCATGTTGTTGACCGCGTTGCCGCCGCCACCGCCGACACCGAACACGGTGATGCGTGGCTTGAGCTCGGTGATGTCCGGCTTCTTGAGATTGATCGTCATAGTCCTCGTCCTTTTTGCCTTTGAAGCCGCTTCGCCGTGCGGCCTTCTATGGGGCTGACCCCGTCAATTTCTAAAAACTGTCTTTCAACCACTGACTCATGCGATGCAGTCTTCCGCCCGTCCCGGTCGCCCTGTAACCGGACATCCCCTTCGCCGACTGGCTCTCGATGCCCACCATCTGCGGGTAGATCAGAAGCCCGACCGCCGTCGCGAAGGCTGGCCCCTTGGCCGCCTCCGGCAGGCCCGCCACGCCGAGCGGGCGGCCGATGCGAACGTTGCGGCCGAGAATGCGTCGCGCGGCCTCCGGCAGGCCGACCAGCTGGCTGGCGCCACCGGTGAGCACCACGCGCTTGCCGATGGCGTTGCCGTAGCCGGACTTGTTGAGACGGTCGCGCAAAAGCTCCAGCGTCTCGTCGATGCGGGCGCGGATGATGCGCGTCATCACCGAACGCGGGATCTGAAGCGGCACTTCATTGTCGTCGACGCCGATCGGCTGGATGCTGATCAGGTCGCGGTCGTCGGTGCTGCCGGGCAGAGCCGAGCCATGCATGACCTTGAGCCGCTCGGCATCGTCGAGACGGGTCGACAGCCCCTTGGCGAGGTCCATCGTCACATGGTTGCCGCCGACAGGAACCCCGTCGGCATGAACGAAGCGGCCTTCCGAGAAGACCGACAGCGTCGTGGTGCCGCCGCCCATGTCGATGCAGGCAGCGCCCATTTCCAGCTCGTCGTCGACGAGCGCGGCAAGGCCGCTGGCATAGGGCGTCGCCACCATCTGCTCGACGGAGAGGTGCGAACGGTTGATGCAGAGCTCGAGATTGCGCAGCGGCGCGGAATCGCCCGTCAGCACATGCATGTCGACGCCAAGCGTGTCGCCGACCATGCCGCGCGGATCGCGCACGCCGCGCTCGGCATCGAGCGAGAAGGCGATAGGCAGCGAATGGATGACCTCGCGCTCGGCGCGCAGCGCCTGCTTGGCGCCGGCCGACAGCACGCGCTTGACGTCGGCTTCCTCGACCTCATGCCCGCCGAGATTGATCGTGGCGGTGAAGGATTCGCTCTTGATGCGGCCGGCGGAGAGATTGACGATCAGGGAATCCGCGGTCAGCCCGGCCATGCGCTCGGCGGCATCGACAGCCAGGCGGATGGCATGCTCGGCACGGTCGAGATCGACGACGACGCCCGACTTCACGCCCTGCGACTTCTGGTGGCCGATGCCGATGACCTGGGCCTGGTGCGTACGCCCCTTGAGCAGCTGGCTGCCCTCGGCCGGCTTCAGCTTGGCCACCACGCAGCAGACCTTGTTCGAACCGACGTCGAGCACCGTCAGGATGCCCGAGCGGCGCGAAGCCGGATCTTTCTGACCACCCAACCAGCTCATATTCTCTTCCCCGTCGCCGCCTTGACGACCTTCGGCTTGGCTTTCAGCTCGTCCTGGCGACGTTCCATCGCCTCGGGCGTCAGCTGCACGACGAGCCTGTCCGTAAAACGCATGTCCACCGCCGCGATGTCGCGGGTCAGAAGCGCATCGCTCTTGTCGAGCGCAACGAGATCGGCAAGGGCTGCCTCGACCTGGGTCTCGGGCAGCTTGACGGTGATGCCGTTGTCGAGACGCATGTCCCAACGGCGCTCGCCGACGCGGATATAGCCACGCACCCGCGACGCCAGCTCGGGATAAGCCTGGACCTTGGCAACAAAAGCGGCAGCACCTTCCGCGGCGCCCAGGCCGACGACCAGCGGCAGCATCGCCTGACGACCGCCGACATAAGGCGCGATCACCGCGCCATCCTTCTCGATGACGCTGAGCTGGCTGCCATGCTGCCAGATGGCAAAAGCGTCGCGCTCGTCAACGCGGACCTCGATCGTGTTCGGATAGACCTTGCGGACGGCTGCTTCGCGCACCCACGGCAGCGAAACGATGCGCTCGCGCGCACTCTCGGGATTGAAGCCGACCAGCGACGTCCAGCCATCGAGCTCCAGCTTGTCGAGGATGTCGATCTCGGAGGTCTCGCGATTCCCGGAAACCTTGATCTGGTCGACGGCGAAACCGCTGCGGGCCGTCACCCCCTGCACCATCGCAGGCATGTGACCGCCCAGATAGGCGCCATAAAGCGAGCTTGCGGCCAGGAACGACGCAGTCAGCATCGACGCGGCATAAGGCGGCGGCGTGAACTCGCCGCGCCCGAAGCGCGCCAGAATGCGAACAGGCTTGCGCAGCAGCCGCGGCAGCACAAAGTGCTCCGCAGACAGGGACAGCCCGAAGACGCCGGACTTCGCGCCGCGCACCTCCCTGCCGTATCCCGACTTCAACGCAAACAAGAAGCGTCCTCCACCATCCAACTCAACAAATCACCAAACGAATGCCCAGCCTGGGCAGCGATTTCCGGCACCAGCGACGTGGGCGTCATCCCGGGTTGCGTATTGATTTCCAGCCAGACGACCTCTCCATTTTCGGAATGGCGGTCGTCGTACCGGAAGTCAGACCGGGAAACGCCCCGGCACCCGATCGCTTGGTGAGCCTTGAGCGCCAGTGTTTGTATTTTTTGGTAAATATTCGGTGAAACTTTCGCGGGGCATTCGTGCTTTGAGCCGCCGGGAACATATTTTGAATCGTAGTCGTAGAAGGAATGCCCTGTCGGCACGATCTCGCACACCCCGAGAGCCACATCGCCCATCACCGCGCAGGTCAGCTCCCGCCCATGGATGTAGCGCTCGACCATGACAGTCTCGCCATAGCGCCACTCGGGCGACGAGATGATTTGCGGCGGATGCGACTGATCCTCCTTCACGATCACCACGCCGAAGCTCGACCCCTCGGCAACCGGCTTGACCACATAGGGCGGCTTCATTGGATGTTCGTTGCGGATGGTGAAGCGATCGAGAACCCTCGATTCGGCCACCGAAATGCCGGCCGCCCTGGCGACCTTCTTGGCCTGCTCCTTGTGCATGGCGAGCGCCGAGGCCAGAACGCCAGAATGGGTGTAAGGAATGGCAAGGAATTCAAGGACGCCCTGGATCGTGCCGTCCTCGCCGAACGGACCATGCAGGGCATTGAAGGCGACATCGGGCTTGAGCGCCGCAAGCACTTCGCCGACATCGCGACCGACATCGACCCGCGTGACCTTGTAGCCCACGCTTTCCAGCTCGTTCGCACAGGCATTCCCCGACGAAAGGGACACGGGCCGCTCAGACGAGAATCCACCCATCAAGACAGCAACGTGCTTCGACTTCATCCCCGGAAATCCCCTCTCAATGCCAAGCACAACACCCTGATTCCAAAGACTGAATCTCAGCCCTCCGGAAGTTGACCTTCCGGATGAAAACGCGGGTTACGCGTTACGCGACTCAAATCAGGAAACGCTTTAGGTCAGAGAATCAGAGACTTGATTCCGTGGCAAGCACCGATTGAAAATCGCTGCGATTTCATGACCACGGGGCGAATCTACTGAGCCTCCGGAGCAACGGCAGCCAGCGAAGACCAGACAGCAAGAAGCCCCCGGCGCAGGCGCACCGAGGGCTTCGAAAATGGCTATCGCGATGCCGTGAGGCGGATGCCGCCTACAGCATTTGCCCCAAAAATTCCTGCACTTCGTGGCCCGGCTTGAACTGGCCGATGCGCTTGATTTCCCACTGCAGGCGAATGCCCGAATTCTCAAGCACGCGGCTGCGCACCGTCTCGCCGAGATATTCGAGATCGTAGCCGGTGGCCGTGCCCGTATTGATCATGAAGTTGCAGTGCATCGGCGACATCTGCGCGCCGCCGATCATCAGCCCGCGGCAGCCGGCCTTGTCGATTTCCTTCCAGGCCGAAGTGCCCTCCGGGTTCTTGAAGGTCGAGCCGCCGGTCTTTTCGCGGATCGGCTGCACCGTCTCGCGATGATGCTGGACCGCATCCATCGCCGCCTTGATGGCGTCCTTGTCCTCGGCATATCCCTCGAAGGTCGCCGAGGTGAAGATCAGGTCGGCAGCGGCCGACGAATGGCGATAGCTGTAGCCCATGTCGGCATTCGACAGCACATGCAGCTTGCCCTTGCGGTCGAGCGCACGGACTTCGACGACACGCTCACGCGTCTCGACGCCGTTGGCGCCCGCATTCATGCGCAGCGCCCCGCCGATGGCGCCGGGGATGCCATGATAGAAATGGAAGCCGCCGATGCCGCTGTCATGGGCAAGCGCGGCCACGCGCTTGTCGGGCGTCGCAGCACCCGCCGTGATTCCCGTCGACGAGATCGCGGTCGCTTCGCCGAACCCCTTGGCCGAGAGGCGCACCACGAAGCCGGGAATGCCGCCTTCGCGCACCAACAGGTTGGAGCCGATGCCGACGACCAGAACCGGGATCTCCTCGGGCACCGCCCTCAGGAAATCGGCGAGGTCTTCCTCGTCGGCCGGCTGGAACAGCGCGTCGGCGATGCCGCCGGCGCGGAACCAGGTGATCTTTTCCATCTCGGCATTGGGCGTCAGCCGCCCGCGCAGGCTCGATAGACGATCCCCGAGCTTTGCGATCAGCGCCTCGCCTCCGCCGGTCACGCCCCGCCCCCTGACAGTTCGCCCGGCAACGCATAGGCCCACTGGGTGATGTTGCCGGCGCCCAGGAAGACGACGAAATCGCCAGGCCTGGCCAGATCGCGCACCACGGGCGCAATCGCGGCCGGGCCCTCGATATGGCGGGCGTCACGATGGCCGCCCGCACGGATGCGCGCCACAAGCGACTCGGAATTGATGCCGTCGATGGCGTCCTCGCCGGCTGCATAAACGGGCGCGACCATGACCGTGTCGGCGTCGTTGAAGCAGGCCGAGAAGTCGTCGAACAGATCGCGCAAGCGGGTGAAGCGATGCGGCTGGGCAATGGCTATGACGCGGCCCTTGGTCGCCTCGCGCGCGGCGCGCAGCACAGCCTTGATCTCGACCGGATGGTGGCCGTAGTCGTCGAACACCTCGACGCCGTTCCACGAGCCCGTGTGGGTGAAGCGGCGCTTGACGCCGCCGAAGGACGACAGCCCGCGCTTCACCGCCTCGGCCGAAATGCCGAGTTCGGTGGCGACCGCGATGGCAGCCGTGGCATTGGAGACGTTGTGGCGGCCCGGCATCGGCAGGCGCAGGCCCTCGATGACAGTCGACGACGCCGACTTGCGGTTGCGGACCACCACGTCGAAGACCGAGACGGCGCCATCCATGCGGTGGTTGGTGAAACGCACGTCGGCCTGGGTGTTTTCGCCATAGGTGATGACGCGGCGGTCCTCGATATGGCTGACCAGCGCCTGCACCTCGGGATGGTCGGTGCACATGACGCCGAAGCCGTAGAACGGCACGTTCTCGACGAACTGGCGGAACGCCTCGCGCACCTTGTCGAAGGTGCCGTAGTGGTCGAGATGCTCGGGGTCGATGTTGGTGACCACTGCAATGTCGGCAGGCAGCTTGAGGAAGGTGCCGTCGCTCTCGTCGGCCTCGACCACCATCCACTCGCCCTCGCCCATGCGGGCATTGGTGCCATAGGCGTTGATGATGCCGCCATTGATGACCGTCGGATCGAGACCGCCGGCGTCGAGCAGCGTCGCCACCATCGAGGTCGTCGTCGTCTTGCCGTGGGTGCCGCCGATGGCGACCGCATTGCGGAAGCGCATCAGCTCAGCCAGCATTTCGGCGCGGCGCACGACAGGCAGCAGTTTTTCCCGCGCAGCGATCAGTTCCGGATTGGACTTTTTGATCGCGGTCGAAACCACGATCACTTCGGCGTCGCCCAGGTTCTCGGCCTTGTGGCCGACAAAGCACTCGATGCCCTTGGCGCGCAGGCGCTGCACATTGGCGCTGTCGGACTGGTCGGAGCCCTGCACCTTGTAGCCGAGATTGTGCAGCACCTCGGCGATGCCGCTCATGCCGATGCCGCCAATGCCGATGAAATGCACGAGGCCGATGGTCTGCGGCATCTTCATGACCGCACTCCCTTCTTGAATTCCGAAACGGACTTTTTGGACGCAATAGCCTCTGCGAGGTCGGCGAGCAACCTAGTGGCATCCGCCTTGCCGACTGACTTTGCGGCAGCGGCCATGGTCGAAAGCCGCGTCGGATCGCTCATCGCGTCGCCCAAAAGCTCGGCGATGCGCTGGGCCGAAAGCGTCGCCTGCGGGTGCACTTCGCCGCCGCCGGCCGCAGCCAGCCGCGCGGCATTGGCTGCCTGGTCGTGGTCGAGCGCATAAGGATATGGCACCAGCAGCGCCGGGCGGCCGATGACCGAAATCTCGGAAACGGTCGACGCACCCGAGCGCGAGATCACCAGCTGGGCTGCGGCCATGCGCTCAGCCATGTCGGTGAAGAAAGGCGACACGTCGGCGGCGATGCCGAGCTCGGCATAGGCTGCCTTGACCTTGTCGGCATCTTCCTTGCGCGCCTGCTGGGTGACGTGCAGCCGCTGGCGCTGCTCCTCCGGCAGCAGCGCGATCGCCGCCGGCATGGCCTCGGAGAAGAACTGGGCGCCCTGGCTGCCGCCGAAGACCAAGAGGTTGAACTGGTCCATGCCGCCGGAAGCCACGTAGGGCTTCTTCGCGGCCTCGATAACCGCCGGGCGCACCGGGTTGCCCGTCACGACGATCTTGGCGCTGTTGGCGCCCGCATTCTCGGGCAGGAAGCCGCCGGCAATGGCGTCGACCTTGCTGGCCAGCGCCTTGTTGGCGCGGCCCATCACCGCATTCTGCTCATGCACCATGGCAGGCACGCCGCGCCGGGTCGCAGCATAGAGCGGCGGCAGGGTCGGGTAGCCGCCAAAGCCGATGACGACCGAAGGCTTGATTCTGGCGATCACCTGGGATGCCTGGCGCACGCCGCTCCAGATGCTCCAGAACGCGCGCGCCAGCGCAATCGGGTTCTTGGAGCCGATGGTCGAGGACTTGATCGGATGGATCGCCGCAGCCGGAAACTTGCCGGCGAAACGCTCGGCCCGGTCGTCGGTGGCGAGATGCACTTGCCAGCCGCGCGACGCAAGCTCATGCGCCAGCGCTTCGGCCGGAAACAGATGGCCGCCGGTCCCGCCGGCGGCAAGCATGATGGTACCTTTGGTCATATCTTACTCGGCTGGCAGCGGGTTTCGCTGCATGGACGCGTAGCCGGTCGGGCGGAACTTCTCCGGCTTCTTGCGGGTCAGCGCCAGCACCATGCCCATCGAGATGGCGATGGCGATCAGCGACGAGCCGCCATAGGAGATGAAGGGCAGCGTCATGCCCTTGGCCGGCATCAGCTGCAGGTTCACGCCCATATTGATGACCGACTGCAGGCCGAAGACGACAACGAGGCCGGCAACCGCATAACGGGTGAAGTCGTCATGCTCGCGCAGTGCCGTGCGCAGGCCGCGCAGCACGATGAAGGCGAAGATCGCCATGATGATCAGGCACAGGATGATGCCGAACTCTTCGCCGGCCACCGAGAACACGAAGTCGGCATGGCTGTCGGGGATGACCCGCTTGACCGTGCCCTCGCCCGGCCCGACGCCGAACCAGCCGCCATTGATGATGGCATCGCGGCCCATGTCGACCTGGAAGGTGTCGCCCTCGCCGGTGACGAAACGGTCGATGCGGCCAGCGACATGCGGGAAGATGGTGTAGGCCGCAGCCAGGCCGCCGACGCCGGTCATGCCGAGCGCGATGATCCAGAACCACGACATGCCGGCCATGAAGAACATCACGCCCCAGGTGCCGAGCACCAGCATGGTCTGGCCAAGATCGGGCTGCGCCACCAGCAGCGCAACGACGAGGCCGAGCAGGATCATGGCAAACAGATTGCCGGGAATGTCGGGCTGGCGGTCATGTTCGGCAAACAGCCAGGCGCAGATGACGACGAACGCCGGCTTAAGGAACTCCGACGGCTGGATCGAGACGCCGGCGAGCGACACCCAGCGCCGCGCGCCCTTGACCTCGACGCCGATGAACAGCACCGCCACCATCATCACCAGCATGATGCCGAGCATGACCAGCGCCATGCGCCTGATCTGCCGGGAATCGAGGAACGACACTGCGATCATCACCGCCGCCGCCGGCAACGTGAAGATGATCTGGCGCGTGGCGAAGTGGAAGCTGCCGAGGCCGATGCGCTCGGCGACCGCAGGGCTTGCGGCGAATGAAAGCACGATGCCCAGCCCCATCAGCGACAGGAACGCCGCCAGGAACCAGCGATCGACCGTCCACCACCACAGTGCGACGGGACTTCTGTCGAGACGGCTAGCCATTACCTTGCCCCTCCGATAGCGCTGACGCCATCAATAGCATTCACAGCTTGCCTGAAGGCTTCGCCGCGAATTTCGAAGTTCTTGAACTGGTCGAAGCTGGCGCAGGCCGGCGAGAGCAGAACCACCGCCTCGCCGCTGTCGTCCTTGGCCGCATCCTCGGCGGCATGCTCGACCGCAGCCGCCAGCGTGCCCGAAATCTCGTAAGGTGCCGCCTCGCCGAGCGTCGCCGCAAAGGCCGGTGCCGCCTCGCCGATCAGATAGGCCCGCGCGATGCGCGGGAAGAAACTGCGCAGCGGCTCGATACCGCCCTCCTTGGGCAGCCCGCCGGCGATCCAGTAGACGCGCGGGAAGCTCGACAGCGCGGGTGCCGCCGCATCCGCATTGGTCGCCTTGGAATCGTTGACGAACAGCACGTGCCCCTTGCGCCCGACCTGCTCCATGCGATGGGCAAGGCCTGGGAAGCTTTCCAGCCCGGCCTGGATCTCGCCAAGGTCGAGACCGACCTTCAGGCAGGCGACAATGGCTGCGAGCGCGTTCTGGGCGTTGTGCTGGCCGCGCAGCGAGCCGATGCCTTCGAGGAAGGCGATGCGGCTGTAGCGGCCGTCGATCGCTTCCATGATGTCGGTGCCGTCGGCGAAATAACCGTCGGTCAGCGGCAGGCGCTTGGAAATGCGGACCACATCCTTGCCCACCCGCTCCAGCCTGTCGGCGATCTGGGCGCAATAGACGTCGTCGACGCCGATGATGGCGGTGTCGCTGCCCGCCACCAGCCGCTCCTTGATCGAAGCATAGTGCTGCATGGTGCCGTGCCGGTCGAGATGGTCGGGCGTAAGGTTGAGCAGGATGCCCGCCGTCGGATTGATCGATGGCGCAAGGTCGATCTGGTAGGACGAGCACTCGACGACATAATGGCGGTCGGCCTCAGGCGGATCGAGCGTCATGACGGCGCGGCCGATATTGCCGCCCATCTGCGTGTCGCGGCCGGCCGACTGCAGGATGTGCGCCGTCAGTGCCGTGGTCGTCGACTTGCCGTTGGTGCCGGTGATGGCAATGAACGGCGCTGTCGGGGCAGTGGCGATGCGTTCGCGCGCAAACAGTTCGATGTCGCCGATGACTTCGACGCCGGCCCCGCGCGCAAGTTCGACGGTCCAGTGCGGCTTGGGGTGGGTCAGCGGCACGCCGGGCGACAGCACGAAGGAGGCGATGCCGGCCCATTCGATGCCGCGCAGGTCGGCGGTGGCGATGCCTTCGCTCGCTGCCTTGGCCACGCTTTCGGGATTGTCGTCCCACGCCACGATATCGGCGCCGCCGGCCGCGAGCGCACGCGCTGTCGCAATCCCCGACCCGCCCAGCCCGAAGAGCGCTACTCGCTTGCCCTGAAATGAGGTGGCGGGGATCATGGCGGGCCTCAGCGCAGCTTGAGGGTGGAAAGACCGATCAGCGCCAGGATGACGGCGATGATCCAGAAGCGGATGACGACCTGGCTTTCGGTCCACCCCAGCTTCTCGAAATGGTGGTGGATCGGCGCCATCAGGAAGACGCGCCGGCCGGTCATCTTGAAGAAGCTGACCTGGATGATGACCGACAGCGCCTCCATCACGAACAGGCCGCCGACGATGGCCATGACGATCTCATGCTTGGTGGCGACCGCAACCGTGCCGATGAGGCCGCCGAGTGCGAGCGAGCCGGTGTCGCCCATGAAGATGGCGGCGGGCGGCGCGTTGAACCACAGGAAGCCGAGGCCCGCACCGATGACCGCGCCCAGAATGACGGCCAGCTCACCGGTGCCGGGCACGAAGTGGATTTGCAGATATTCGGCGAAGACGGCGTTACCCGAGAGGTAGGCGATCACGCCGAAGGATGCTGCCGCGATCATGATCGGCACGATGGCGAGACCGTCGAGGCCGTCGGTCAGGTTCACCGCGTTGCCGGCGCCGACGATGACGAAGCAGGAGAACGGAATGAAGAACCAGCCGAGATTGAGCAGCAGGTCCTTGATGAAGGGGAAGGTCAGCGACGACGAGAACGGCGCCTGGCCGTTGTGCATGATGATCCAGGCGGCGATGCCGGCGATCACGAATTCGATGCCCAGGCGCGCCTTGCCGGACAGGCCGAGATGCGACTGCTTGGTGACCTTGAGATAGTCGTCATAAAAACCGATGGCGCCGAAGCCGAGCGTGACGAACAGCACCACCCAGACATAGACGGAGGCGATGTTGGCCCACAAAAGCGTCGAGCCGATGATGCCGCAAAGGATCATCAGGCCGCCCATGGTCGGTGTACCGGCTTTCTTGAAATGGGTCTGCGGGCCGTCGGCGCGGATCGGCTGGCCCTTGCCCTGCCGCAGGCGCAGCGCGTTGATGATCGCCGGCCCGAAGATGAAGACGATCAGCGCCGAGGTGATCAGCGCGCCGCCGGTCCTGAAGGTGATGTAGCGGAAGACGTTGAAGAACGACACCTTGTCCGCGAAATCGACAAGCAAAGTTAGCATGCGTATCCGTCCCCCGAGACCCGGTCAGGTCTGTGTGGTGTTGCCGGCATGAGCCGGGAAAGTCTTGATCATCGCCTCGACCAGGCGCGAAAAGCCGATGCCTTTCGACGACTTGATCATGACGGCATCGCCGGGCCGAAGCGTTTCGAGCAGAAGCGGCTTCAGTTCCTCGACACCGCTGCGATACTCGGCCCTGATCCCCTCGGGCAGCGTATCGGCGAGCGCCTTCATTTCAGGCCCGGCCATGAGCACAAGGTCGGTGCGCGTTGAGCTGATAAGGTCGGCGAGGCCAGAATGCAACTTGGCCGAATGGTCGCCCAGCTCCAGCATGTCGCCGAGCACAGCGATGCGGCGGCCGTTTCCGGACACCGGCGTGGCGTCCAGAAGCTCGATCGCAGCCTTCATCGAAGCCGGATTGGCGTTGTAGCTTTCGTCGATCAGCGTGACCGGCCCGTCGGGCAGTTGCAGCAGGTGGCGCTTGCCGCGCCCGCTTTCGGCCGACATCGAAGCGAGTGCGGTCGCCACCGTCGGCACGTCGGCGCCGCACAGATGCGCCGCACCGAGCACGGCCAGCGCATTCTGGACGATATGGCGGCCGGGTGCGCCGATGCGGGCCTGGATATCGCGGCCGCCGATACGGGCGACGATCATCGAGTGATCGGCCTCGAGCGTGCATTTCAGCAGCCGATACTCGGCCTTCGCATCCTCGCCGAAGCCGAGAATATCCTCGACGCCGGCAGTCTGGGCCAGCTTTTCGAGCAATTTGAAGCGGCCGTCGTCGCGGTTGAGCAGCACAGCACCGCCAGGTTCGACGCCTTCGAAGATCTCGGCCTTGGCCTTGGCGATCTCGTCGAGACTGCGGAAGAAGCCGAGATGCGCTGCGGCAATCAAGGTGACGATCGCGACATGCGGGCGGACCATGCGCACCAGCGGGCTGATCTCGCCCGGATGGTTCATGCCGATCTCGAACACGGCGTAGTCGCTGTCGGCGGGCATGCGCGCCAGCGTCAGCGGCACACCCCAATGGTTGTTGAACGACGCAACCGAGGCATGCACCTTGCCGACCGAGGACAGCCCGTGGCGCAGGGCTTCCTTGGTGCTGGTCTTGCCGACCGAACCTGTGACGGCGACGATCCGGGCCCCCGAGCGCGCCCGCGCGGCGATGCCGAGCTTTTCGAGCGCGACCAGCACGTCGGGCACCACGATCATCGGCGCGGTCAGCCGCCCCAGTGCCGGCAGCTTGCCTTCGGCGACGATCAGCAGCCCTGCCCCGGCCTTGACGGCTGCAGTGGCGAAGTCGTGGCCGTCCATCGCCTCACCTTTGATGGCGAAGAACGCTTCACCCGGCTTCAGCGTGCGGCTGTCGATGGAAATGCCCGATATGCCCTCGGGCATCTGGCCCAGCGGCCTGCCGCCCGTCGCCTCGACGAGAGCCTCGGAGGTCCAGAGCAGGCTCATGCAGCGTCTCCGAGCGCCTTGCGCACTTCTTCATGGTCGGAGAAATGCAGCGTCTCGGAGCCGACGGTCTGGCCCTCTTCATGGCCCTTGCCGGCCACGATCAGCGTGTCGCCCTCGCGCAGCAGCGCCACCGCCTCATGGATCGCCTTGCGGCGGTCGCCGATCTCGATGGCGCCGGGTGCTGCAGCCATGATGGCGGCGCGGATGGTCTCGGGCACCTCGGAGCGCGGATTGTCGTCGGTGACGATCGTGATGTCGGCCAGTCGGGTCGCGATCTCGCCCATGATCGGCCGCTTGCCGCGGTCGCGGTCGCCGCCGCAGCCGAACACCACGACGACACGGCCGGTCGTGAACGGCCGCACCGAGGCGAGCACATTCTCCAGCGCATCGGGCTTGTGGGCGTAGTCGACATAGACGGGCGCGCCCGAAGACGTGGTGCCGACGAGGTCGAGACGGCCAGGCGCCCCCTTGAGATGCTCGAGCGCCGACAGCGCCTTGGCGACGTGGGTGCCGGTCGCAATCGCGAGACCTGCCGCCACGAGCGAATTGGCAACCTGGAAGTCGCCGGCCAGCGGCAGGTCGATTTCATAGATCGTGCCACCGCATGCGATTTCGGCGCGCTGGCGATGGCGTTCGTGCTCGACGCGCTTGAGGCTGAGGAAATCGCCATGACGTCCGACCGTCAGCACCTTGAGACCTGCGGCGCGGGCCGCGTCGACCGTCGGCTGCGACCAGGCGTCGTCGGCAAAGATCACCGCCGGCGCGCCCTTGGGCAGCAACGTGTCGAACAGGCGCAGCTTGGCGCGATGGTAGTCCTCGACCGTCGGATGGTAATCCATGTGGTCGCGGCCGAGATTGGTGAAGCCTGCCGCGGCGAGCTGAACGCCATCCAGCCGGCGCTGGTCGAGGCCGTGGCTTGAAGCCTCCATCGAGGCATGGGTCACGCCTGCATTGGCAAGTTCGGCCAACAGCCTGTGCAGCGCCACCGGATCCGGCGTCGTCAGCTGGCCGTATTCGTTGCGGCCCGGCGCCACGACGCCCGTCGTGCCGATGCTGGCGGCGGCATAACCCGCCTGCTCCCAGATCTGGCGGGTGAAGGCTGCGACCGACGTCTTGCCGCTGGTGCCGGTCACGGCCACCATGGTTTCGGGCTGGCGGCCAAAGAACTTGGCGGCGCTGAGCGCCAGCGCCTGGCGCGGATCGTCGACCGAAATCACCGGCACGCCGATGGAGCCGAGCTCGGCGCCCCTGGCAGCCACGACGGCCAGCGCACCGCGCTTGGCGGCATCCCCGGCATAGGCGGCGCCATCGGCCTTGCTGCCGGCAACGGCAAAAAACACGGTTCCGGGCACGACTTGCCTGGAATCCGACGACACCCCGCTCACCTCTACATCGTTGGGATTGAGCCCATCGACAGGCAGGACACCGGCAAGGTCTATCAGTTTCATTGAGGTCCGTTCGCTACAAACAATTGGCGCGCCCCGCAGGCGCGCCCATGGAATCAAGGGTAGGAAGCCAGCGTTGCCGCACCTTCTTGGCCGAATTCTGGCTTTACGCCAAGCAGGGACGCCGAACGCCGGATAATGTTGGACACCATCGGCGCGGCAGTGAAGCCGGCCGTGGCCGAACGGGTGGACCCTTCCATCTTCGGTTCGTCGATGATGGTCAGCACCAGATACTGGGGATCGTCCATCGGGAAGGCGGCGAGGAAGGCGTTGAAGTTCTTTTCCTTCGAATAGCGCCCGTTGACCACCTTTTCCGCCGTTCCGGTCTTGCCGCCGACGCGGTAGCCCGGAACCGTGCCGCGCTTGCCGGAGCCGCCGGGAGCCGTCGCGTTCAGGTTATAGAGATAGCGCATGTCGGCGCTGGTCTGGTCGCTCACCACCTTGGTCGAGACGGCCATCGCCTCTTCCAGGGTGCGCGGCAGGAAGGTCGGGATCATGTAGCGGCCGCCATTCATCAGCGCGACCGCACCCGCTGCCGTCTGCAGCGGCGTCGTCGAGAAGCCGTGGCCGAACGCAGCGGTGATCGAGTGCACCTTCTTCCAGACCTTCGGCTCGGTGGGACGCGCCGATTCCGGAAGTTCGGTCTGCAGGCGATCGAGCAGGCCCAGACGCTTGAGGAACTCGCGGTGTCCCTCGATGCCGACGACGTCGGCTTCCTTGGCCGAACCGATGTTGGACGAGAAGATGAACACTTCCGGCACCGTCAGCACGCGGCCCTTGCCGTGGAAGTCGCGGATGGTCTGGCGACCGATTGTCAGCGGACGGCTGGCATCGACGGTGCTGTTGAGCGACATCTTGCCCGAATCCAGCGCCATCGCCGTGGTGAAGCTCTTGATCGTCGAGCCCATCTCGAACAGGCCGGCCGACATGCGGTTCAGCCTATCCTTGTCCTGGGCGTTGAACGGATTGTTCGGATCGAAGTCCGGCACCGAGCCCATGGCGAGGATTTCGCCTGTCTTGACGTTGATCACGACAGCACCGGCAGCCACGGCGCGGTACTTTTCCATCGCCGCCTGGATCTCGTCGCGCACGATGTGCTGGACGCGCAGGTCGATCGACAGACGGACAGGCTTGAGGTCCTTGGCAACCGCAAGGCCCGAAGCCTGCAGGTCGGCAAGGCCCTGGTCGTCGATATACTTCTCGAGACCGGAAATGCCCTTGTTGTCGATATTGGTCAGGCCGACGATGTAGGACGTCGTTTCGCCGCCCGGATAGAAGCGGCGCTTTTCGGTGCGGAACGCGATGCCGGGAATGCCGAGCGCCATGATCTCGGCTTGCTGCTTCGGTGTCAGCTGGCGCTTCAGCCAGACGAAGCCCGTACCGCTCTTCAGCTTGTTGTAGGTCTGCTCGACATTGAGGTCGGGCAGCACCGTCGACAGCTTTTCGATGGCCTCGTCGGCGTCGACGATGCGGCGCGGCTCGGCAAACAGCGAGGCCGTCTTGATGTCGGTGGCAAGAACCTCGCCGTTGCGGTCGACGATGTCGGGGCGCGAGGCGGTGATGCGGGATTCCGGCCCGGCCGATGTATCGGGGTCGAGCATGCCGAGATAGACGAGACGCCCGGCGATGGTGGCATAGATGCCGAAGAACACGGCCATCGTCATGATGACGCGGTTGCGCGTGCGCCCGCCAGTCGCCTTGCGGGCGCTGTCGACGACGATCGCGGTTTCGGCCTTGGCCTTGCTGCGCTTCTTGCCGAACAAGCCGATCATCGAGCGATGCCTCCGGTAACGGTCTGGTCGGTGCCTGCGGCGGCCATGCCGCCCTCTCGGGTCAGGTCCTCGATCGTCAGCTCACGAACCGGCAGGTCCTTGAGATTGACGATCTGGCGCGCATCCACCGGGTCCAGCTTCAACTCCGATTGATAGGCCTGGGCCAGCTTCTGAAGCCGCGCCGGCTGGGTCAGAAGGCTCCAGTCGGCCTTGAGCAGGTCGATGGTGTCTTCCTCGTAGCGGATCTGCGCCTCGATCTTGCGCACCGCCTCGAGCCGGTTCTCGGCCTCATGCTTGGTCTGGTAGGTGAAGGCCGCAGCCCCGACCATCGCGGCGATCAGGATTATGTCGCTGGTACGGAACATGGTTCACCTTTCTCCCGACTGGCCGACGTCGGGGAGCTTCGGAAGTCCGAAGATGGAAAAATCCTCGCCGCGCGGCGCAACGGCGGTGCGCACCGCAGCCCGCAGCTTGGCGGAACGGGCACGCGGGTTGACGGCCGTCTCGGCATCGCTTGGGCCCACCGCCCCGCCAGCCTTGGTGAAGGTGGTGGCGATCGCCTCGAGTTCCGGCATGTAGCGCGAACGCGACGGCGCGCTCGAACGGTCGGTGATGAAGCGCTTGACGATGCGGTCCTCGAGCGAATGGAAGGTCACGACGACAAGGCGCCCGCCGGGCTTGAGCGCGCGCTCGGCGGCAAACAGCGCCCGCGCCAGTTCGCCCAACTCGTCATTGACGTAGATGCGCAAAGCCTGGAAAACGCGCGTCGCCGGATGGATCTTGTCCTTGGGGGCGCGGCCGATATGCGTCTCGATGGCGTCGGCCAGGTCGAGCGTGCGCTCGAACGGCTTTTTCTCGCGGCGGCTTTCGATCATGCGGGCGATGCGGCCGGCATGACGCTCCTCGCCGAGGAAGCCGAAGATACGCGCCAGATCGCCTGACTTGAAGCGATTGACCACGTCGGCAGCGCTGGCGCCGGCCTGTGCCATGCGCATGTCGAGCGGGCCGTCGGCGCGGAAGGAAAAGCCGCGCTCGGCCTGGTCGAGCTGCATGGACGAAACGCCGATGTCGAGCACGACGCCGTCGACCTGGTCGACATGCTCGTCGAGACTGGAGAACGGCGCCTGGACCAGCCTGAGCTTGCCGCCCGACTGGCTTTCAAGCGCCCTGCCCGCGACAATGGCATCGGGGTCGCGATCGATGGCGACAACAGAAGCGCCAGCCTGCAGGATCGCCTTGGTGTAGCCGCCCGCGCCGAAAGTGCCATCGACATGCACTTCGCCCTCGACCGGATGAAGTGCCGCAAGGACTTCGGCGAGGAGAACCGGAATGTGGCGGGTCGGTCCGCCGTCAGCGTGATGGTCGTCGCCGTGACCTGCCATCATTCCGGTTGCTCCCCAGGCTTCGTCCCCTGCCGAAGCTTCAAAAGCCGGGCGCGAACTTCCGCACCATGGGTGCGCAGCCGTTCCGGCTCCCACATCTGAAAAAACTGTCCGCGGCCGACAAAGGCCACGTCCGTCGTGATACCCGTATGTTCCCGCAGGAAATCCGAGACCGAAATACGCCCATCCTGATCGAGTTTCAGGAAAGTGCTGTCGCCATGCACGAAGAAGGACATGTCGTCCGCCGTCTGCAGGAATGGGTCCTCTTGCGCGATGCGCTGCTCGTAGCGGTCGAGAAGATCGAGCCCGCCGACATCCAGCGCCGGAACGTCCAGCGCCCGCAGCGCATAGAGCTCCTGGTAGCCGCGCTTCTGCAATACGGCACGGAAATGCGCCGGAACGGAGACCCGCCCCTTCGCATCGATCCTGTTCACCGCACTCGAGAGAAACCGGTCCATCGCTTGATCCGGCCGTTGCGGCCGCGCCCCTCGTCGTCACGGCCGAACCCTGATGGTTCGGCCAAAATCGCCAGCCCTGAAAGTCCCCGCAGTCAACAAATAGGTCGCGACCCGCAGCCGCCGCGGCTGCCGGTCCGGCGAACGCCCTACCCTTTACTGAAACGAAATCATGGTTACCGATTTGGGATAACATGGGGTGATATGGGCGTCAACGGGAACTGGGCACACAACGACGTCGCAACCGACCTTTCGGGGCCTTTCACGGCATCCCGATTTTTATGATCCCTTAAGGCTAACGAAGTCTTACGTGGCACAATGCAGGAGTGGCTTTTCGTCTTGCCGCGCAAGCACCTGGGGCCTAGCGTTGAGGCGTCTTCTGACTGCCAGGGAGAGATCGCAGATCATGTCCGAGACCATGAAGGCCCGCGCCGCAACCCTTGCCCACCTGCGCCGCTCGAAGCTTGAGGTCGGCGATCCGATCCCGGTTCCGCTGACCATGGCCTCGATCTACCACGCACCCGGCGACGCCACCGGTCATAACCAGTATGGACGCTTCAGCAACGCCAACTGGTCGGCCACCGAAGAGATGCTCGGCCACCTCGAAGGCGCGCCCTGCGTTGCCTTTCCTTCAGGAATGGGTGCAATTTCGGCTGTTTTCTTCGCCCTGCTCAAGACCGGCGACCGCATCCTTGTCGCCTCGGATGGCTATCACACGACACGCATCCTGGCCGACCGCTTCCTCGGCGCATTCGGGGTCAAGACCGACATCCGCCCGACGGCGACCTTTCTCGATGGCAGCTTCGATGGTTATCGCCTCGTCTTCATCGAAAGCCCGTCCAACCCGACGCTCGACATCTGCGACATCGAAGCGGTTGCCGCCGCAGTGCATGCGGCAGGCGGCCAGCTCATCGTCGACAACACCACCATGACGCCGTTCGGCCAGCGCCCTCTCGACCTCGGCGCCGACATCGTCGTGGCCGCCGACACCAAGGCGCCAAACGGTCATTCCGACGTGCTGTTCGGCCATGTCGCCAGCCGCAACCCCGACATCATCGCCGCCGTCACCGAATGGCGGCAGAATGCCGGCGGCATCCCCGGCCCCTTCGAAGCCTGGCTCGTGCATCGCGGCCTGGAGACACTGGAACTGCGCTTCGACCGCATGTGCTCGTCGGCGGAAATCCTTGCCCCGCGCCTCAAGGCCCACCCTGCCGTCGGCGCCTTGCGTTTCCCGGGCCTCGAAGGCGATCCCTCGCACAATCTGGCGCGCGTCCAGATGGACCGCTTCGGCTTCCTCATCAGCTTCGACCTGGGCTCGGAAGAGCGGGCGGAGGATTTCATCAACAATTGCGACCTGATGCACGCAGCCACCTCTTTCGGTGGCGTGCACACCGTCGCCGAACGCCGGCTGCGTCGCGGCGACGCCGTCACCCCCGGCTTCGTCAGGCTGGCGGTCGGCTGCGAGCCGGTGGAGGAACTCTGGGCGGCAATGAAGGCGTCGCTGGACCGGCTGGGCGATTGACGTCGGCCAGGCATCTCCTGTCGGAAGAGATGGTGCGATCAAATCGCACCGCCTTCACGTCGCCGGCCGAACGCCGGCTCGGCGCTTGATTCGACATGCGCGAAAAGCGCTCGAACGCCCTGAACAGACAGCAAAAAGGCAGCGCCAGCTGGCCTATAAGCCGGGTTCTGTATGGCCCCCGCACCTTGCGGCGCGGAAACGTGGCGGCCATTCTTCTTGGACGCATGTTGCCATGCGCCTCACGCAACCTACCCGGGCGGTGAGCCGGAAACAGCCCTGAGGGTTTCCCCTCGCACCACCCCTATTCGGTTTTGCTCCCGGTGGGGTTTACCGTGCCGCTCCTGTTGCCAGTCGCGCGGTGGGCTCTTACCCCACCCTTTCACCCTTACCGCGGAAACCGCGGCGGTTTGCTTTCTGTGGCACTTTCCCTGGGGTCGCCCCCGCCGGCCATTAACCGGCACCGTGTATCCATGGAGCCCGGACTTTCCTCACACGCTGCCTTTCGGCAATTGCGCGTGCGGCCGCCCGGCCAGCTGGCAGGGCGTATAAAAGGGTTCGCGCGGCAAAAGGCAAACGAAAACGTTCGCCTGTCGCACGAGCCGCCAGGCTCCATCGGGTATCGCCGCATCGGCCCGAAAATCGGAACCGATTTTCGGAAAGCACGATGCGTAGTCGCAAGCATGTAGAGCATCCTTCAGGCGTCCATGCGGACGCACCATACTCTAGCCGCCGATGCGGGCCTGGACCTTCTTGCAATAGGCGGCGGAAACCGGGTTCATGCGCTTGGCGCCATGACCGGCATTGTACTTCAGGATCGTTCCGCAAGTGGTGCCGCCGCTCAGTTCATGCGCCTTGGCAAGATAGAGCATGCCGAACTTGATGTTGGTTTCCGGGTTGAACAGGCCCTTGGACGAGCCGCTGTAACCCATCATGCGCGCCGTCGCCGGCTTGATCTGCATCAGGCCGATTTCACCGGCCCGGCCGCGTGTGTTCGGGCGATAATTGCTCTCGACGCTGATGACGGCATGCGCCAGCGAAACCGGAACGCCATAGGCGGATGCGTAACGGGCAACGATCTCGCCATAAGGCTTGCCGGTTGCCTTGGTCGCCGTGGCGGCGTTCGCAGCCTTTTGGGCCTGGTCCTTGATGTTCCTGGCACCCTTGCCGGCGATTGACGCCGTGGTGAACGTGTCGATTTCAGCCTTTTTGGAGCAGCCAAACAGATAGGGGCATTCGTCTGCCTTCTTCTCTTCGATCTTGGCGGTCTTTTTGCTCTGGGTGATGATCGTCTTCGAGGCCTTGACAGCGCCGCCCTGGGCGTTTGCGGCAAAAGAAGTCAGGCCGGCGGCAACAGCCACCGCAACAACGGTCAGATACTTCATGTTATCCTTGTTCTCGACAGGCCGCGCGAAATGATCGCGCAGCATCCCTTCCTGACGCCGGGAGCTCTCTTCGGAGCGTTGGCAGGATTAGCCGGCGCCTTGCACGGCGATGCATTTGCCGGGGGAACTGGCGGGAAAAATGTCCAGGCAATTCACATTGAATGACAGGTTGTAACCTTGTCGAATCAACCTGAATTAGTCGTCAAGCCCATCCGGGAGCGCGGCAAGCAGCCGGCGCAGCGTCGAAATCGTCGACCGATCGGCCACGCCGTCAACGCAGCTTGTCCGGAAATGTCGTTGAAAAGCTTGGATAGTTACCTCTGTCTGCGGGTCGAACTGGCCGGTGATTTCGACACCATAGCCATAGAGTGCGAGCATCGATTGCAGCTCTTCGACCGCATCCCCGGCATCGCCGGCACGCAGCGTGTCGTGCCCGCGACGCGGCGAAGGTGCGACCCAATGACCGATGCCCGAACCATGCAGTGAGCGCCACGGGAACAGCTCGCCCGGGTCGATTTTGCGGCCGAGCGCCACATCCGAGTGGGCAAGGACACGTTCCGGCACGATCGCATGGCGGGCAATGATGCCCTGGCAGAGCGTTGCCACCGCCGTCATTTGCCGCTTGGGAAAGCGGCGGTAGCCGAGCGTATGTCCCGGATTGACGATCTCGATGCCGACCGACGCCGAATTCACGTCGGTCAGGCCCCGCCACGAGCTTTTGCCGGCATGCCAGGCACGGTCGCTCTCGCGCACCATCTGCACGATGCGCCCATCCTCGTGGACGAGATAGTGCGACGACACCTCGCTTGCCGGATTGCACAACCAGGCCTCGGCGCCGTCACCGGTCTCCATGCCGGTATAGTGCAGCACGATCATGTCGGGCTTCATGCCGTCGCGCCGCTGCCCGAAGTTGGGCGAAACCCTCACCTCGGCATGCGGATGATCGGGCAGGAAACCGCTCATGCGTGCCGGAGCCCCCTTTCGATCATCTCGTAGGCGGCGTTGATCGCAGCAATGCGGGTCGTTGCGATGCGGATGAACTCTTCGGGCAGGCCGCGCGCGATCAGCTTGTCGGGATGGTTGTTGGCAACCAGCTTGCGATAGTGCTTGCGCACGTCCTCGAAGGATTTGCCGCGTTCGATGCCCAGCACGCGATACGGGTCGGCGTCGCCGAGATCGAGATGACGCGCCAGGATCGTCTGGTAATGCACCTCGTCGATGCGGAAGATCTGCGACACCTTGTGCAGGAACGAGCCTTCGCACTGATGCATCAGCCCATCGGCCTTGGCGATATGGAACAGCCCGTCGAGAATGTCTTCCAGCATGCCGCAATTGGCGTGCCCGGAACCGCAGAGCTTGGCCATGCGCTCGGCATAGAACTCGAAGCCGGCGACGTCCTGCTGGGCGATCTCGTAGAGCCGCGCCACATCGCGCGCATGCTCCGGCGGCACCGCGAATATTTCGTAGAAGGCCCTGATCTCGGCCTGCGAGACCACGCCGTCGGCCTTCGCCATCTTGGCTGACAGGGCGATCATCGCCACGGAAAACGCCACCCGGCGGCGCGTTTCCGCATCGCCCGAGAATACGGTGCGCACGGCCTCCACGACATCGGCGACGCCGTTGGCGGCAGACACCGAGATACGCGCAATGAAATCGCCGAGACGGTCCCAAATCGACATGGCCGCTTCTTAGGATGAAACCTTCGCAATTGCGAGACGACTTTGTGCAGCAGGCATAACTTTTGTCGGCAACACTCTGAAAACGATCTGGCCGAAGCAGATCCGACCGAAGTAGATCTGGACCAAAATTCTGGACCAACGGAAATTCCGCGACGTGTGGGCCGAGGCCCGCTAACCCTTGCGCCATGGACGCACGCAACACCATTGAAACCGGTTCAACCGTATCGCGCGAAACGATCGGCCTGGCGCTTGGCACGCTCGGCGTCGTCATCTTCGGCGGCACCTTGCCTGCGACGCGCGTCGCCCTGACGAATTTTTCGCCATGGTTCGTCACCCATGGCCGCGCCGCCATGGCCTCGCTCGCCGCGGCCCTGCTGCTCCTGATCCTGCGCAAGCGGTTTCCGAAGAGCGATGCGCCGGCATTGTTCCTTGCCGGCCTGCTTCTGGTCTTCGGCTTCCCGATCTTCTCATCCATCGCCTTGCAGACGGTGCCCGCCTCGCATGGCGGGGTGGTTCTCGGCGTCCTTCCGCTGACCACCAGCATCTTTGCCGCCATCATCGGCGGCGAGCGGCCATCGCCGTTGTTCTGGATTTGCGGTGTCGCAGGCGCTGCCCTCGTCGTCACCTTCGCCGTCAGCGACAACGGCATGCAGCTTTCGAGCGGCGACCTGTTCCTGTTCCTCGCGGCGCTGTCGGCGAGCCTTGGTTATGTCGTGTCAGGCAAGCTGTCGCGCCGCATGCCCGGTTGGGAGGTCATCTGCTGGTCGCTGATCCTGACAGCGCCGATCTCGATCCCCGGAGCGCTGTGGAGCTGGCATCCCGAATTCGCCAATGCTTCTCCGGCACAGGCATTTTCGTTCTTTTATCTGAGCTTCGGCTCGATGTTCCTCGGCTTCTTCGCCTGGAACGTCGGCCTCGGCATGGGCGGCATTGCCCGCGTCAGCCAGGTCCAGCTGCTGCAGTCCTTTGTCACGCTGGCCATCTCCGCCTTCCTGCTTGGCGAACATGTCGGCGCACATACGCTGCTGTTCGCCCTGGGCGTCATTGCCATCGTTGCCCTTGGCAGGCGCGCGCGCGTTTCGCGCTGACATCCCAATCAGCCGGGCCAATCTAAGAGGCCCGGCAATCAAAGGGGCCAGCCCAAATGAAAGAGGCCGGAGCGTCTGCTCCGGCCTCTCCTCCTCCCGCCGAATTATTGTGCGGGGGCTGCCGGCTCGACCGGCTTGGGCTGCATCTGTCCGCCCTCCTGCATGCTGCTTGAACCGCTATCCGGCGCAGGCGTGATGCTCTGCGTGGTCGTGTTGTCGGTTGCCGGCGGCTTGGCTGCCTCAGGCGTCGCCGGCGCCGGCGTCATCGGCGCGGGCTGTGTCGCTGAAGGCTGCTCGACGCTCTGCGTCGTCGTCTTGTCGGTGCTGCTGTCGCTGCATGCGGCAACGGTCAGAAGTGCCACGGCGGCGGCCGACGCGAGAATGAGTTTCTTCATGATCTATCTCCTTCGCTGATGCGCCCGACAGGCGGGCCGTCGGGGAAAGAATGCTCCGGCTCCGGATGGGTTGCTTCACGTTCGGTATCGCCATGTCACATCAGGGCCCGGATCGGGTCCCGGTCGAAGCCCCGATCGAAGTATGTCGCAGCGGCGTCATCCGCCCGTCACCGCGCTGTCATGCCGGTGCGTTACCCGCTGCGCCCAACAACGAAGCGGGGAATCGCATTTCCATGACCGACGTTTCCGGAGAACTTGTCTTTCGTCGCGGCAAGAAAGTTGGAAAGGCGGTCTACCAGAACCGCGCACTTTCGAAGGAAGGCCTGTCCGAGCGCCTCTTCGCCCTTTTGTTCTCGGGCCTGGTCTATCCGCAGATCTGGGAAGACCCCGATGTCGACATGGAGGCCATGCAACTCGCCGAGGGCCACCGCATCGTCACCATCGCCTCGGGCGGCTGCAACATCCTCGCTTATCTGACCCGCTCGCCGGCCAGTATCGACGCCGTCGACCTCAACGGCGCCCACATCGCGCTGAACAAGATGAAGCTGGCAGCTGTTCGCCACCTGCCCTCGCAGGCCGATCTGTTCCGCTTCTTCGGCGAGGCCGGCATCGGCCACAATTCCCATGCCTATGACCGCTTCATCGCCCCCAATCTCGACGCGGCGAGCCGCACCTATTGGGAAAGCCGCAACTGGCGCGGCAAGCGCCGCATCGCCACCTTCGACGGCAATTTCTACAAGACCGGCCTGCTCGGCCTGTTCATCGCCGCCGGCCATCGCGTCGCCAAGCTCTACGGCGTCAACCCGGCAGAGATCATGATCGCCCGCGGCCGCGCCGAGCAGCGCCGCTTCTTCGACGAAAGGCTGGCGCCGGTGTTCGAGCGCCGCCTGCTGCGCTTCGTCACCTCGCGCAAGTCTTCGCTTTTCGGCCTCGGCATTCCGCCGGCACAATATGACTCGCTGCTGACCTCGGGCGACGGCTCGATGGCCGGCGTGCTCAGGGCGCGGCTCGAAAAACTCGCCTGCGATTTCCCCCTGGAAGACAATTATTTCGCCTGGCAGGCTTTTGCCCGTCGTTATCCCAAGCCGGGCGAGGCAGCCCTGCCCGCCTATCTCGATCAGGCGAACTACGCAACGATCCGCGCCAATGCCGATCGCGTGGCAGTCCACCACGCCAACTTCACCGAGCATCTCGCAGCCAAGGACGCCGGCTCCGTCGACCGCTACGTGCTTCTCGACGCCCAGGACTGGATGAGCGACGCCCAGCTCAACGCGCTGTGGACCGAGATCACCCGCACCGCAGCAACAGGTGCCCGCGTCATCTTCCGCACAGCCGCCGAGCCCAGCCTGCTGCCCGGCCGCCTGTCGCCTGCCCTGCTCGGCCAGTGGCACTACGAGGCCGACCAGTCGCTGCACTACACTGCCCGCGACCGCTCGGCGATCTATGGCGGCTTCCATCTCTATGTGAAGAAGCCGGCATGAGCGCGCCCGAACTTTCGGTCGGCCATTCCGGCCTGATGGACCAGGTCTACCGGCATCAGCGTCATATCTACGACCTGACCCGCAAATATTACCTGCTTGGCCGCGACCGCATGATTGGGGAACTCGCGCCGCCGCCTGGCGGCACCGTTCTCGAGCTTGGCTGCGGCACCGGCCGCAACCTGATCCTCGCGGCCCGCCGCTATCCCGAGGCGCATTTCCACGGGCTCGACATCTCGGTCGAGATGCTGGCCACCGCCCGCGCCGCAATCGCCAAGGCCGGCCTGCAGGACAGGATCACTCTCGCCCAGGCAGACGCCACCGCCTTCGACGCCGAGGCGCTGTTTGCCAGGAAAAGCTTCGACCGCGTGTTCGTGTCCTACTCGCTGTCGATGATCCCCGGCTGGGAGCGCACGATCGCCGCCGGTCTCGCTGCCACCGATGGCTCGCTGCACATCGTCGATTTCGGCCAGCAGGAGCGGCTGCCAGGCTGGTTCCGCAGCCTGCTGCGCCGCTGGCTCGCCAAATTCCACGTCACCCCCCGCGAGACGCTGGCCGAGGAGGCCTCGCGCCAGGCGCGCGAAGCCGGACGCGACTTCCGCTTCACCCGGCTCTATCGCGGCTACGCCTGGCTCGCCGTCATCGGCGCGCCGAAGCTGCCGCTTGGCACGTCGGGTTGATCAGCGCCGGGAAGAAGCGACTGCCTCGAAGCTCAAGCCGAAGCGCATAAGATATTTGCGCAGCCTGTCGGCATCGTTGCCGCTGGTCTTCAGCTTGCGCGACTGCGCGAACAATTCGCGGCCGGCGGCGCTGAGCGAACTGCTTTCACGACAGACCTTCAGCACCGCCGCCAACTGCGCGCGATCGAACAGATCGAGACGATCCGCATCATCCGCCCCCAGCACCTCCCGCAACATATCATCCGACGCATCGATGCCTGAACCGGCGCGCCACAATCCGCTGAGGCCGGCGATCTCGTCGCGAACCGTCTCTTCATCGATCCGGCCCTGCGGCGCCAGCGTCGCCATACGGGTGACTGAAGCCGACAGGTCGCGAAAATTCGCTCTCCAGGAAGCTTCCGGCGCCATGGCGAAGGCCAGATACAGCGCGCGGGCCTCCTTGTTGAAAGTCACATTCTGTCCCTCGCGCTGGCTGAACCGGCGCAGTTCGAAGTCCAGATTGGGTTCGATGTCCTCCTTGCGGTCGGCAAGCCCAGGCAATTGAAACGTCCAGAGATTGAGACGGGCGAAGAGATCCTCGCGGAAACGGCCTTCGCGGACACCGATCGAAAGATCCCTGTTGGTTCCGGCCAGCAGTTGGAAATCGGATGTCGTGTCCTTGTCGGCACCAACCGCCAGGAAACGCTTTTCCTCAATGGCGCGCAGGCACATCGCCTGCTCATCCAGCCCGAGTTCGCCGATCTCGTCGAGAAACAACACCCCCTTGTCGGCCGACTTCATCAAGCCCGCCCGCTCGTTGTGCGCGCCCGTGAACGCGCCTTTGACGTGGCCGAAAAGAGTGGACATCGCCTGATCGCCGCGCAGCGTGGCGCAATTGACCTCGATGAAGGCGCCCGAAACTTGCCGTTGCGCCTGCTTCAGCTCGTAGATGCGCCTGGCCAGCTGCGATTTGCCTGCTCCCGTCGGCCCCGTCAGCAGCACCGGCGCCCGCGAACGGATCGTCACCTTCTCGATCCGTTCGATCATCTGGTTGAAAGCGGCATTGCGGGTGGCGATGCCGGATTTCAGAAAGGAAGTCGCCTCGTTTCGTTCCGCCTGGAAACGCGTCGCAATCGCGTCGTAGCGCGACAGGTCGAGATCGATGATCGAATGGTCGCCGGCGTAGTCCACCTTCGGCTCTCCCCGCCTGGGCGGCGACAACTGCAGCAGCCGCCCTGGAATGAACCGCGCCTCGGTCAAGAGGAACCAGCATATCTGCGCCACATGCGTGCCGGTGGTGATGTTGACGAGATAGTCCTCTCGCTCCGGATCGAACGGATAGGCATGAGCGAATTCACGCAGGCCGGTATAGACCTCGCTGAAATCCCAGGGGTCCTTCATGGCAATCACATGCTGCCGGACTTCCGTCGCAGGCGACACCTGTCCGATATCGGCAATGACCTGCCTGGCCAGCCCTGCCGAATGGGCATCGTGGACCAGTTCGAGCCGATCGATGAACAGCCCCTGCTGCTGGCACAGCGCCACGGTGGGGCGCCAGCGCTGCCAGCGATCCTCGCGGCCGCCGACGTCAAGCGTGGTTCCGAGAATTCCGATGGCTACACGACGCCGCATCTCTTATCCATTTGTCTAACTGCTTATCCAAATACATATCATCATATCACCACCTCCAACAACCAGTTCGCTTGGCATTCGCCGCATCAAAAATTTGTTTTGTTTATTTTCAACTAGTTAGAAAAAATCTTCAGCCAAAAACGCCCATCTTTTGAAAACTGGCACGCGACTTGAAATGTGGTTTGCGTGAACAGAAGGATGAAAGAGATGGCAAACAAATCCGTGTTTGCGACGATAGCGGGAAAGCTGCTCCCGCGCGCCGACGCCAGGAATCATGAGGGCGCCCAGGCCTATGGCCTGACGCCGCACCAGGCGCTGGCACAGCTGGCATCGACGGGAACGTTCAACGCGACCTTCTATGCCGATGCGCGGGAGCAGCTGGACGAGGTTCTCAAGCTTGCCTGGCAGGTCGAGCCGGACTTTCTGGCCAAGACTGCCGTGCATGCTTTCGAACGCGGCTACATGAAGGACATGCCCGCTCTGCTTCTCGCCGTCCTGTCACAGATGCAGGGCAACGAGTTCGAGCGCGCCTTCGGTCGCATCGTCAGGAACGGCAAGATGCTGCGCAACTTCGTGCAGGTCATGCGGTCCGGAGCGACGGGGCGCAAGTCCTTGGGCACGCGTCCCAAGCGGCTGGTGCAGAAATGGCTGGAGCAGGCCGCCGACGTCGAAATCATGCGTGCGGCCGTCGGCAACGACCCGTCATTGGCAGACGTCATCAAGATGGTTCACCCGAAGCCGGTCTCGGCATCGCGTGAGGCTCTTTATGGCTACCTCATCGGCAAGCCGCACGATGTCGACGCATTGCCTGACGTGGCGAAGGCTTTCGAGGCGTTCAAGCGTGACCCCTCGCAGCCCTTGCCGGCTGTACCGTTCCAGATGCTGACTTCGGTGCCGCTGACCAGGGAGCACTGGGTACAGATCGCGGAAACGGCCGGCTGGCAGATGCTGCGGCAGAACCTTAACACCTTTGCGCGCAACGGCGTGTTCGAGGTGGAAGGGTTCGCGGAAAAGCTGGCCAGGCGCCTGAGCAACGAAGGTGAGATAAGCCGGTCGCGGGTGTTCCCCTACCAGTTGATGGTGGCGTTCAACAATCTCGTTGAAGGCGTGCCGTCGGTAATCAGGGACGCATTGCAGGATGCCATGGAACTGGCGATTGCCAACGTTCCGAGCATCGAGGGCAATGTCGTCATCTGCCCGGACGTCTCCGGTTCCATGGGGTCTCCCGTGACCGGATACCGCAAAGGCTCGACGACGGCGGTGCGCTGCATCGATGTGGCTGCCCTGGTGGCCGCCGCGCTGCTGCGGCGCAACCCGAACGCCAAGGTCCTGCCCTTCGAAGGCGATGTGGTGAACATCCACCTCAACGCTCGCGATACGGTGATGACCAACGCACAGAAGCTCGCGGCGATCGGCGGTGGCGCAACAAACTGTTCGGCGCCGCTTGCCAGGCTGGTGAAGCAGCGGGCCAAGGTCGATCTGGTGGTGTTCGTATCCGACAACGAGTCCTGGCTGGACGATCGGGCACGAACCCATCACGGCACGGCAACGATGCAGAACTGCTGAAGCAGGATAATCCTGATGCCAAGCTGGTCTGCATCGATATCCAGCCGAACGTCACGACCCAGGCCTGGGGAGGACCGGATGTGCTCAACATCGGGGGCTTCTCCGACCAGGTCTTTGCGGTGATCGGCACCATGCTGGCGTCGAATGGCGATCCGGACCACTGGGTCCGGACGATCGACGCCACCGAACTTTGATCAGGCTCCCGGCGGCGGCAGTCGCCGGGAGCACGCAACACGGGCGTGACGAATGCCGATGGAACTACAGGCTGAAACCTCCAGGTCGCGGGTTCGAATCCCGTCGGGTCCTCCACCATGGACCCGTAGCTCAGTGGATAGAGCAGGTGCCACCATAAGGTGGTTGTTTCATCACCCTTGTCGTCATGCCCAGCGTATCCGGGCCGCCAACGGCAACGAGAAAGGAAGAAAACAGACGCGTGACGAATGCCTTTGGAACTACATTCAACACTTCGTGTCGCGGGTTCGATCCCCGCCGGTCCCGACACCATGGGGCCGTAGCTCAGCGGTAGAGCAGAAGTAGTGTTTCATAATCCCTTGTCGTCACACTCTGAAAATGTCGTCACATTTTGAAAACACGGACGCGGCGAATGCCGGATGGAACTACAGCACCAATCGGGAAATCCGTGAGGTTCGACTCCTCACCAGTTGCATGCGCTCTCTGGCACGAGCGGGACCCCGGGGTTTCATCATACTTTGTCGCCGCGCCCGAACCGAATTGGCGAATGCAGGCCGGACTACAGGATAGAGCACCCACGTCGAAAGACGTCGGGAGGTCGGGTGTTCAAGCCACCCCTTCGATCCCAAGGCAGTTTGACGCCCTGGGAAACGAAAGTAGCTCAGTTTTGTCCTGCCGCTCTTGTCGCCAGTCGATGCACAGCAAGTCGAATGCCTGCCGGACTACATCTGGCGCTGGGTGGTTCGATCCCACCCCGCCTGTCCTTCCCGGACAGGCGGAAGTCCGGCAAATGATTGTCGACTGCTGTGCTGGCAAATGAGCGAATGAAAGTGAGACCATAACGCAGATGCGGCCCGCCGAGCGGGCGCCGAAAGGCTGAACATTCCTTTCCGGAGCATCCGCGTGTCGTCTTGATGCAATTCGGCCGCAGCCGCGGCCAGTTTGAAAGCAACTGACATGAAAGAAGTATTGAGCGGACAGGATTTGATCGACGCCGGCATGCGCCAGGGCAAATGGTTCGCGCCGGCCCTCGCCGCAGCCAACGAACTGCTGGACAAGGGGGGATCGCATGCCGACGCCCTCCAGACCGCGCTCGGCTTCGCGCCGCCGCCGACTGTGCCTTTGCACGCGTCCGGCGCGATCCCGTTTCACCTCAACATCGAGGCTGAAACGCCCGATGAGCAGGCAAACATCGACGCTGTCGCCGCCAGCATGCAGGCGCTGATGCGCACCCCGGTGGTGCGCGCCGGCGCGATCATGCCCGATGCCTGCCCGGCGGGACCGCTGGGCACCATTCCGGTCGGCGGCATTGCCGTGTCTGAAGCCATACATCCGGGCATGCACTCGGCCGACATCTGCTGCTCCATGGCCATCTCGGTGTTTCCCGGCGTGGCTCCGGCGGCATTGCTCGACGCTGCGCACGCGATCACGCATTTCGGGCCGGGCGGACGTCCGCGTGGCCAGCAACTGCGCCCGGATGCAGCGATCCTCGAGCGCTTCGCAGCCAACAGGCTGTTGAGCGACGCGACGAGTGCGGCGATCGAACATTTCGGGACGCAGGGCGACGGCAACCATTTCGCCTTTGTCGGCACGATCAAATCGACCGGCGAGACCGCGCTGGTGACGCATCACGGCTCGCGTGCGCCAGGCGCACGTCTTTACACCAAAGGCATGAGGATCGCCGAAGCGGTGCGCCAGGAAAAATCGCCGGAAACCCTGCCGCAGAACGCCTGGATTCCGGCCGACACGGCAGAAGGCGATCTCTACTGGGACGCTTTGCAGGCCATTCGCGAATGGACCAAGGGCAACCATCTGGTCATCCACGACATGGCGGCCGAAAAATTGTCGGCGCGGGTCTCCGACCGGTTCTGGAACGAACACAACTTTGTCTTCCGCCGCTCGGATGGCCTGTTCTACCACGGCAAGGGCGCGACACCGGCCTTTGACGGGTGGGCGCACGATGCCACCGACCTGACGCTGATTCCGCTCAACATGGCGGAGCCAGTGCTGATCGTGCGCGGCAAGAATGCCGACAACGGACTCGGCTTCTCGCCGCACGGAGCGGGACGCAACTACTCGCGCACCCAGCACAAGCGACAGCAGGCCGGGCGGAGCGACGCCGAAATCTTCGCTGCGGAGACGAAGGGGATCGACGCCCGCTTCTTCACCGGAAGAACCGACATTTCGGAGTTGCCAAGCGCCTACAAGAACGCCAGCGCCGTGCGACGCCAGATCGAGCGCTACGGCCTGGCGGAAGTCGTCGACGAGGTGCTGCCATATGGCTGCATCATGGCCGGCGACTGGCAGGCAGACGCACCCTGGCGCAAGAAACGGCAGGCGCGCGAGCAATAGGGCGAATGCCTTGGGATACGACGTCGAATGCGGAACTTGCCAATCCGCATTCGACGATCACCTGTTGCGACCCCTCAACGACCGTTGCTGTCAACTTAGCGCACCGCGTTGATCAATGCGGAAAGCATCGCCTGCGGCTTGTAGTGCAGCTTTGACGGCGTCAGCCCGAGCCTGACCACCACCAGATTGGCCGATGGCGCAATCGCCACCGTCTGTCCGTCATGGCCCTGCATCCAGAAGGTATCCGCCGGCAGGTTGAAGCCGGTGTCGGGGTTCTGCCCCGCTGGCGTGCCGCCTTCCGGCCCCTGCAGCCACAATTGCCCGCGGCCATATTCGCCAATCGGGGCGGCCGGCGCCTTTTCGCGCATCCACTGGACATAGCCCTCGGGCAGGATGCGCGTGCCGTTCCAGACACCGTCCTGCAGCAGGAACTGGCCGAAGCGGGCCCAGTCATGAGCGGTCGCATACATGTAGGACGAGCCGGCAAAGGTGCCGCGCGCATCCGCCTCGAGGATGGCGCTCGACATGCCGAGCGGCCCGAATAGCCGCTCCCGCGGCCAGGCCAGCGCCTTGGCCGGGTCGGCCACCGCATCCTGCCACAGGCGCGACAAAAGCACCGTCGTGCCGCTCGAATAGGAAAACACCTTGCCGACCTCACCTGTCAGCGGCTTGCCCCCGGCAAACCCGGCCATGTCGGGTTCGAGATAAAGCATGCGGGTAACGTCGGTGACGTCGCCATAGTCCTCGTTGAATTCCAGCCCGCTCGACATCGCCATCAGGTCGGCGAGGCTGATCGCCGCCCGGCCGTCGCCTTTCCAGGCATCGCGCAGGCCGGTCTTGTCGACCGCCATCCTGCCGTCGCCGACCAGCGTGCCGATAATTGCCGCCGTTACCGTCTTGGTCATCGACCAGCCGAGCAGCGGTGTCTCAGCGCTGAACCCCTCGGCGTAGCGTTCGCCGACGATGCGCCCGTTCTGGACCACGACGACGGCTCGCACGCCCGGTCCGGCCAGTGCGGCATCGTCGAGGATGGCGTTGATCTCGGGCGCCTGCGACGGCTCCACCTTCTCGCCTTCGGGCCACAGCGCGTCCTTGTCGGCGGCAGGTGCCGCCGGCACGGCGCCCAGCTTGGCCGCAGCTATGTCGCCGTCGGGAACGCTCGTGCAGCCGGCGCCTTCATGGGCAACCGCAAGCCCCCGGCCGAAGACGCCGAACAGCCCTGCCCGCACCGTGCCCGCCTCCTTGTCGACGGTGACCTGCATCAGCCGAAGCAGCGGATGGCCCGGCGCCTGCACATCGTCGGCCAGCACCTGGCCGGCATCGCGCCCTGCAACAAAGACGTTGGAACAGACGATCTTGGCCGCGTAACCCGAGCCGACGCGGATCAGCGCCGGCGGCGCGAAATAGAGCCAGCCGGCCAATGCGACGACCGCAAGGACAATGAGGGCCGCAAACCATTTGATAATCTTGCCAACAATGCGCATTGCTTCCTCCGCCGGGAACCATGCTTTCGCCATGGAATTGCCGTCATTCCTCACGCAAATCGGGAAGGCTGTCGAGCACGATCAACCCTTTATCAACCATGATCGGCGAAGACAGGGAGGGGATATGCGGCCGCGTGGGATATAGCCGCGATCCATCACAAATCTGCCTGACCGCAAGGTCGGCTCCTTAGATGCTCGTTCCGATCGGCCGTGCCGGTCCCTGGGAGACGTGATGCGCCGCGCTTCGGCCCTCTTGCTGCTTGCCTTCCTCAGCGCCTGCTCGACGGCGGACACGCTGTCGCTCGCCCCCGTCGGCAACTCGACGGTCACGGCGTCCAACGTGTCGGTCAAGAACCCGCGCTTCGAGGACAGCGACCCGCATCAGTGGGAGAGCGGCGCGCCCTGGACCTATGCCGTCCACGGCACCGACGTCTCAAAATACCAGACCTCGATCGACTGGCCGCAGGCCAAGGACAGCGGCATCTCCTTTGCCTTCATCAAGGCGACCGAGGGCGGCGACCGCGTCGACGACTATTTCGACGAGCATTGGCGCGCCACCAAGTCGGCCGGTGTGCCGCGCGGCGCCTATCATTTCTACTATTTCTGCCGCCCTGCCGCCGAACAGGCGCGCTGGTTCATCCAGAACGTGCCCAACGAGCGTTCGTCGCTGCCGCCCATCCTCGACATGGAATGGAACCCGCAATCGCCGAGCTGCAAGCTGAGGCCGGCAGCCGCCACCGTGCGCAGCGAGATGAAGATCTTCCTCGACATCGTCGAAAAGCACTATGGCAAGAAGCCGGTCATCTACACCTCGATCGACTTCTTCGAGGACAACGAGCTGTCGACGTTCCGCGGCTATCCTTACTGGCTGCGCTCGGTCGCCGGCCATCCGTCTTCGCGATATGGCAGCCACCCCTTCACCTTCTGGCAGTACACCGGAACCGGCGTCGTGCCGGGCATCAGGGGCAATGCCGACATCAACGTGTTCAACGGCACCGAAGCCCACTGGAAGAAGTGGCTGGCCGCCAACACGAAGTAGCACTCCAGACGCCCGGTCTGCACCGCCGGGCTGCACATTTCGCATGGCAGATGCGACAAGAAGAGGGGGTGCGGCCCTCGCGCCGGTTCTGTAGAAGGCCGGCAAAGACAATGACTTGGCCGTCAGCCTGATTTCGCCATTTTGCGAAGGCACCAAGCTCGACGTGACGGGCCAAGCAGGAGACCTGCCCAATGAGACTGCCGAGCAAGGCGCTGATCGCCATCCTTTTTGCCACCGCCGCCCTGCCCGCGGCGGCCCAGGACACCGCTGCCGTCCCCCAGGGCGCGCCTGCGGCAGCCCTGGAATGCGGCGACGACTTCGCCACCTGGAAACAGAACCTCGCCAACGAGGCCCGCGCCGCCGGCGTCGGCGAAAAGGGCCTGTCGGCACTCGCCAATGCGACGCTCGACCAGAAGGTGCTCGACCGCGACCGCGCCCAGGGCGTGTTCTCGCAGACCTTCACCCAGTTCTCCGAGCGCATGATCAGCGACTACCGGCTGAAGCATGGTGCTGCAAACCTGCAGAAATACGGCAGCTACTTCGCCAAGGGCGAACAGGATTACGGCGTGCCTGGCCCCGTGGTCGCAGCCTTCTGGGCGCTCGAGACCGATTTCGGCGCCGTCCAGGGCAATTTCAATTCGCTCAACGCGCTCGTCACGCTTGGCCATGACTGCCGCCGCCCGGATCTGTTTCGGCCGCAGATCGTGCCGCTGCTCACCCTGATCGACCGCAACGTGCTGCCGGCCGACGTCCAGGGCGCCTGGGCCGGCGAAATCGGCCAGACCCAGATCCTGCCGTCGGACTATCTGGCGCGCGGCGTCGACGGCGACGGCGACGGTGTCGTCGACCTGCGCAACAGCCCGGCCGACGTCATCCTGACCACCGCCCGCAAGATCGAATCCCGCGGCTGGAAGCGCGGCGAGCCCTGGGTCCAGGAAATCCGCGTGCCCGCCGAGATGGACTGGGCGCTGACGGGCCGCACCAACAAGCTGCCGCTGGCCGACTGGGCCAAGATGGGCATCACCAACCGCGACGGATCTGCCCTGCAGGACAACGGCCTGAAGGCCGGCGTGGTGCTGCCGATGGGCCGCAAGGGCCCGGCCTTCCTCACCTACGAAAACTACGACGTCTATCTCGAATGGAACCAGTCGGCGACCTACACGCTGACGGCGGCCCACCTCGCTGCCCGCCTCGCCGGCCAGCCCGCCTTCGACCGTGGCAACCCGGACGCAGGCCTCACCGGCGATGCCATGAAGGCCCTGCAGCAGAAGCTCCACGACAAGGGTTATGACGTCGGCGGTATCGACGGGATTCTCGGCACCAACACCCGCGAAGCCATCCGCCAGGAACAGATGCGCCTCAAGCTGCCGGTCGACGGCTGGCCGACGGACGAGCTGCTGGCGGATCTCTGAGGGAATAGGGAATAGGGAATAGGGAATAGGGAATAGGGAATAGGGAATAGGGAAGGATTACAACGTCTTGCCGTTGGAAACTCCCACTTCTCACTATTCACTATTCACTATTCACTATTCACTATTCACTATTCACTACCTCGCTATTCACCCTTCGCCATTCTCAAAACAACGCCGTGGCGCTCTCGTGCTTCGGCTTCCAGCCAAGCTCGGCGCGCGCCTTGTCACCGCTCAGCTGTTGGCTGATGGCATAGCCGCGCGCCCATTCGCCGAGCCGCTCCGCAGCCTCGTCGACGCTGACGACACGCATCTCCCGGCGTTCCACCTCAAGGTAATCCGCCACGCCTGATATGATCGCGCCCTGGATCAGGCCTGATATGGCCGAGCCGTTGTAGACGGATCCGGCCCGCGCCCGCTCCATGGCCAGCAGATAGAGATCGGCAAGGTCGCCGGCATGGACGAGCGGCCAGACGACATCGAGCGAGCCGATGACGTCGACGGCATGGCCTTCGCGCAGAGCGTCCATGAACGACGAAAACACGCCGCCTTCGCCGGAGTAGACCATCGCGGGATGAATGACGACGCCTTCGACGTCCGGCGCCTCCAGCACGCGGCGCATGTTGTCGATCATCCAGCCGAAGGCCGGCAGCGGATCGAAAGCGCTGTCTTCGGTGGCCACACGCTCTCCCGTCGCGCCAAACAGCCAGCAGCCGCCGGTATAGACGAAGCGCGGCCGCTTCGGCATGACGCCCAGCACCGGCAAAAGCGCATCGAGCAACGCCGTCTCGACCGGCCCCATGTCGTCGCCGAAATCGGCCGCCGCATGGATCACGGCATCGACGGGCGGAAGCTTGCCGACCCATGCGTGCGGTGTCCGCAGGTCCCCGAGCAGCGGCACAGCGCCTGCCGCCGCGAGACGTTCGGCCGACGCTTCGGAGCGAGCAAGGCCGATCACCTCATGGCCGCCTTCGATGAGACGCTGCAGGACATGGCGCCCGATGAAACCGGTGCCGCCGAGAAGGAAAACATGCATAGGTAAGGCCTTGATACGAATAGCGAATAGTGAGTAGTGAGTAGTGAGTAGTGAGTAGTGAGGTGCGTAGATCGGAACGCACCCAGGGCTATTCAAGCCACGACCCGTTGTTCACTATTCCCTATTCCCTATTCCCTATTCCCTATCCCTCTCACTCCGCCGCCATCGTCTCCAGGCTGGCAAAGCCCTGCGGCGCGTCGCCCTCGTCGAACGGCGTCGTCACCTCGACGAAGGTGTCGGGATAAAAGCCGTTGAAACGGGTCCTGAGCGACAGCGAGTAGGCCCCGATATGGCCGATCTCGATCCAGTCGCCGGTGTCGATGGTCTCGGGCAGCCAGAATGGCCGCGACAGGATGTCGACGGAATCGCAGGTCGCCCCGCACACCTTGAACGGCACGATGTTGCCGACGTCGCCGTTGCGCGTGCGGATCGCCGGATCGGGAATGAAGCGCGCCGGCAGCGTGATCTTGCCGGTCCATGAGTCCGACAGCGACGCCCAGATGCCGTCATTGATGTAGAGCCGCCTGCCCTTGCGCAACAGCACGCGCACGATCAGCGACAGGCAGCGCGCCACGATCACCCGCCCCGGCTCGGCCACCAGCGGCATCTCGTCGAAATTATATTCCTTCAGGTCGCCGCGAAAGCGCGACATGATCTGGCCGATCGAGGGCATGGCCGGCTTCTTCGAGTTGGGGTCATGGCCGTATTCGGTCGGGAAGCCCCCGCCGACATCGAGCCCGGCCAGATCGAACGACACGCGGTTGCGGACCCAGTCGACCGAGGCCAGCGCCCGCTCATAGGTGTCGGGGTCTTCGATCTGGCTGCCGACATGGAAGCACAGGCCGACCTTGTAGCCGTTGCGGTTGAGCCGCTCGCAAAGTTCCACGGCATTGGCCGGCCCTGCCCCGAACTTCTTCGACAGTTCGTAGGCCGCCGACCCTTTGGTCTGCACGCGCACGAACACGGTGATCGCGCCCGGGTCGATGTCGAGCGCCCGCACCACCCGGTTCAGCTTGTTGATCTCGTCCTCGTGGTCGACGGCGATGACGCGGATCCCGTAGGTCTCCAGTGCCAGCCTGATGTCCGACTGCGCCTTGACCGGATGCATGTAGATCATCTCGGCCTCCTTGGAGACCTCACGCACCGCCGCGAATTCGCCTGGCGAGGCCACGTCGAACATCGTAACGCCGGCCTCCACCAGGGCTTTCAGCACGATCAGCTCGCCATTGGTCTTCACCGCATAGGCGGTCTTGCCGGGAAACATGTCCATGAAGGCCCGAGCGTCTGCCTTGAGCACGTCCGGCCGGAAGCAATAGACCGGGGCATCGGGGCGGAGAGCGAGGGCTGCCTCGCGTGCATTCTCGAATCGCTGCATGGAAGCTCCTCGTGTGCCGGCTGAAATCTAACCCAAGCGGACTGCGATGCAACCTGAGCAGATTTCCGGGCGGGTTTTGGCAGGAATGTTGCGTCAGGCTCTTTGAATCGGGTGGCTCTATCGGTGAATCGCGCATAGCGATTGAATGTGACGAAGCGAAGAAGGGACCGGCAATGAGCGCACGTGACTGGGCAAGGCTGCTGCTTCTGGGCCTCATCTGGGGTGGGTCGTTCTTCTGCGTGCACATCGCGGTCGCCGAGATCGCGCCGTTGAAACTGGTGATGTTCCGGGTGCTGATCGCGGGTGCCGCCCTTCACCTGTTCCTCTTGCTCCGCGGCCCCTCCTTCCGCCTCGCCATACCCCATATGGGCACGCTGTTTTTCCTGGCGGTGCTCAACAACGTCATCCCGTTTTCGCTGATCTGCCTCGGGCAGACCGAGATCGGCGCCGGCCTCGCCTCGGTTCTCAACGCCACCACGCCGTTCTGGACCCTCATCATCGCCAACATCGCCACCAGCGATGAGAAGCTGAACTGGAACAAGCTGGCCGGCATCGGATTGGGCATCGCCGGCACCGCCATCATGGTCGGCCCGGGCATGGTCGCCGGGCTCGGCGGCCCGGTGTGGGCCAAGTTCGCCCTTGTCGGCGCCTCGCTTTCCTATGCGCTCGCTTTGATGGTGGCGCGCAGGCTGAGGGGCGTTCCGCCCGCCATCATCGCCACCGGCCAGCTGACGGCCTCGTCCATCATCATGGTTCCGCTCGTGCTGGCGCTCTACGGCACATCGGGCCTGATTGCAGCCAGCAGCAATGCCTGGCTGGCCACGCTGGCGCTGGCGCTGGTCGCCACGGCTTTCGCCTATATCCTGTTCTTCAAGCTGGTGGCCTCGGCCGGCGCCACCAACACGTCGCTGGTGACGCTCATCGTGCCGGCAAGCGCCATGCTCCTGTCGGTGAGCTTCCTGGGCGAGCGTCTCGAACCGTTCGAACTGGGTGGCATGGTGCTCATCGCGCTGGGACTGGTCACCATCGACGGGCGGCTGTTCAAGCGCCGCGGCACGGTGGGCGCCTGACTCGGCAAACAGAGATTCCGGCGGGGACTCGTGCCGGAGCAGATTGCTGCAACGCCACCTTGCGTGCCCGGATGGGGACGCCCGGCGCGGTCGTGGCTAATCGATTAGCCACAATTTCTCCACAACCCTTGCCGGTGCATTTACCAAGTAAATCCAACGGCTAAGAGCAAAAAACGTGTCGTATTTCTCATAATTCTGTCGCAATGCAGCACATTTTTTCCTTGCGTGTGACCGAAATGCCCCTAGATTCCGGCCTGTGGCTTGCAAAGAGGAGGCTATGCATGGGACTGACTAGGTCAATCAATGCAGTCATGATTTGCGCTGCCTTTGCCTTCATCGGCGCGCTTATTGTCGGAGTTCTTCCATAGGCCGCTTGACGGCGGAAGACCAAAGCACCTCCAAGGTGGAAGCTTTCGAAAAGGCCGGGATCACCCTCCCGGCCTTTTTGATTCCGACATTTCCGACCGGTCAGGCCGCGGCCGATCCCTGCAGTGCCGGCTGCGGACGAATGCCGATCATGTGGCACACGGCCACCACCAGGTCGGCGCGGTTCATGGTGTAGAAGTGGAAGTCGTTGACGCCGCGCTCGACCAGATCGAGCACCTGCTCCACCGCCACCGCCGAAGCCACCAGCGCATGCGTCTGCGGGTCCTTGTCGAGGCCTTCGAAACGCTCTGCCAGCCAGCTCGGCACATGCGCGCCGCAGCGGGCGGAAAAGTTGGCCACCTGCGTGAAGCTGTGGATCGGCAGCACGCCCGGCACGATGGGAATGTAGATGCCGGCCTTGCGGGCGCGCTCGACGTAACGCTCGTAGAGGTCGTTGTCGAAGAAGAACTGAGTGATCGCGCGCGTCGCGCCATTGTCGACCTTGCGCTTGAGCATATCGAAATCGGTGACGAAGTCGGGGCTCTCAGGGTGCTTCTCGGGATAGGCCGACACCGAGATGTCGAAGTCGCCCTGCGCCTTCAGCGCACCGACCAGCTCGGCGCCATTGGCATAGCCGCCGGGATAGGGCTGGTAGGCGGCGCCAACGCCCTCCTTGGGATCGCCGCGCAGCGCCACGAAGCGCTTGACGCCCATGGCGGCGAACTCGGCGATAACCTGGTCGACCTCCTCGCGCGAGGCGTCGACGCAAGTCATGTGCGCCGCCGGGGTCAGCGTCGATTCTTCAAGGATGCGCCTGACCGTGCGGGCCGTGCGCTCGCGCGTCGAACCGCCGGCGCCATAGGTCACCGACACGAATTGCGGCCGCAGCGGCTCAAGCCGGGTCACCGTGTCCCAGAGGCGCGCTTCCATGTCGTCGTTCTTGGGAGGGAAGAACTCGAAGGAAACACGGATCTTGTTGCCGATGTCGGAGCGCCTGGAGAGCGGAAATTGGTTCATCAGGCGGTTTCCCTCGCGAGTTCAGGATTGGGGTCGGCGATCAGCAGGCGCCTGTCGCGCGCCAGCCAGAGTTTGACGGTCAGGCTCGCCTTGGACGAGCCGCGCGGTTCGAATTCCTGGGTCTCTTCGAGCTCGAGACCGGCATCGGACAGCCAGTCCTCGATCTGCCGGTCGGAGAAGCCGAGGCGCGCATGCGCATGCTCGGAGCGCAGGAAGTCGAGCCCGTGGGGAGCGAAGTCGACGATCACCAACCGTCCCGACGGGCGCATCAGGCGCGCGGCCTCCTGGATGGCGCGGGCCGGATCGTCGAGATAATGCAGCACCTGGTGGATGGTGACGAGATCGAAGGCGTCGCGCTCCACCGGCGGCGAGAAGATGTCGCCCTGGCGAACCTGGGCGTTGGCGATGCCGGCCTTGTCGAGATTGGCGCGCGCGACCGCCAGCATCTCCCGCGACATGTCGATGCCTATGCCGCGGCGATAGAGCGGGGCAAATATCTCGAGCAGCCGGCCGGTGCCGGTGCCGAGATCGAGCATCGACTGGAACGGCCGCTTGCCGACCAGCTTGACGAGAGCGGCCTCGACGGCACGGTCGGAGGCGTGCAGCGAACGGATCTCGTCCCAGCTTGCCGCATTGGCGCTGAAATAATGCGCCGCCCTCTCCTGCCGCTTGCGCTTGACGTCCTCTAGCCGCTCGAGATCGCGCCTCACCTGCCCGTCGCCCTTGTCGATGCCGGCGACAAGGCCCTGCACGAAGCCGCGCGCCTGGTCGGCGTCGGACAGGCGGAAGAATGCCCAGGAGCCCTCCTGATAGCGGTCGATCAGACCCGCTTCGAGCAGCAGCTTGAGATGACGCGACACGCGCGGCTGCGACTGGCTGAGAATCTCCGTAAGGTCGGAGACCGTCAGGTCGCCGTGCGAAAGCAGCGTCAGGATGCGAAGGCGGCTGGATTCGGCTGCCGCCTTCAAGGTATCTACCATGGTGTCGAGCGTCACATGCATCGGCTTTGGTTCTCGCCAAAAGACATAAACATATCTTTATGTGACGTAGCGAGCGATTGCAACGCCCAATGTCGCATGCGGGCAAGAAAATGGCGCGGCTGTGGGAGGTGTCATGCAGATGTTCGAACAGCGCGACGGCGAAGTGGCACTTCCGGGCGATCCGGCAACTGATGCCGACGACGCCCGCCTCGCCTATGTCGGCCGCATCGCCTCGCCCTGGAAGCTGCGCGAGGACTGCCCCAAGAACATGAATGCCGCCCGCGAGCGCGGCGGCGGAGCCACCGTGACGGTCAATGCTGCCTACCGCGCCGGTCTGGCCGGGCTCGCCGGCTTCAGCCATGTCGTCGTGCTCAGCTGGTTCGAACAGGCGCCGCGGAATCTGATTGTCCAGAAGCCGCGCCATGCGTCTGACGCGAAAGGCGTTTTCGCCCTGCGCTCGCCGGCCCGACCCAATCCCGTCGGCCTGCATGTCGCCCGCATCGTCGCGCTCGACATCGACAACGGGACGGTCGAGCTCGACGCCATCGACGCGCTCGACGGCACGCCTGTCATCGACCTGAAGCCCTATTTCGCCTCGGTCGACGCCATTGCCGACGCCACGCGCCCGAGCAAGGACACCTGAATGCCAGCCCCCACCGGCCGCCAGCGCGCCGTGGCCAAGGCGCTGACAGCACTCCTGCCGCTCGCGCCCTACTCCGACACCGAGGTGATCCGCGCCGACGCGCTTGCCGTGCACATGAAGACGCTGCCGCCGTCGATCGCCGTGTGGCTGGCGACCGTCGCCCATGTCCGCCACGCCCATACCGATTACGAAAAGCTCTTGTCGGAAGGCTACGACCGCGATTCCGCCCGCTTCTTCGTCATCGACCAGGTCAACGCCACCCTCACCCGCTGGCGCGCCACCCGCCTGCTCGACCCCGACGACGAAGACGTCTGAGACGTCGCAGGCCTCCTCGGACCGTTGCCCGCCTGCGCGATCTTTGCTTTTCTAATGGCTCCGGAGGAGCGAGCGCATGACGGCAGGTACCGAGCCCTACCGCCACCATCACAAGGATGGCAGCCTCTGGATCGTCGGCCAGCTCAGCGACGACAAGGCCGACGGCTATTGGGAGTGGTTTCGCAAGGACGGCACGAAGCTCCGCTCCGGCCACTTTGCAGGCGGCGTGCAGGTCGGCGACTGGACGACCTACGACAAGGCAGGAAAGGCCTACAAGGTCACCACGATCAGAAAGCCAAACCCGGCCTCGGTCACCACCGGCAGCACCCTCCCGCGCTGATGGCTACGCCCTGTAGATCCACTGCTCCGGCACACGCACCGAAACCTCTTCGCCGGCCGCGATCACGCCTGGCTTTTCCACCCAGGCGACCAGCCCGCGCAGGCGGCGCGACACTTTCGGAAACAGCAGCGAGCCGGCGTCGCCATCAGCCATGCGCGCATGCTCGGCAATCGAGCGCCCGGCCACGCGGCATGGCGCGTTCTGGCCGTCGATCTTGATGGTCACGCCGCCCTTGAAGAACAGCATCGTGCCCGAAGGCAGCATCGACAGCATCGGCACGCCGTCGAGCAGCAGATTGGCGCCGATCCATTCCGGCTTGATCTCGTCCAGGCCCATGCGTTCGGCCACGATCGCCATCTCGTCCGGCGCCACGATGGACAGCTGGCGTTCGTTGCGCATCTCGGTGCCGCGTGGATACCACGGCTCGCGCCCGCCTGAGCGGCGTGTATGTCCGGCATGGAAATCGCCCGCGATACCCTCGAAGCTCAGCGGCAGCGTCTCCACCGCTTGCGTGACGAAATGGTCCGCAGGCGCGGTGTACACGCCGGCAACCCGCGCCGCGAGCTTTCTGCCCGGCAAAATCTCGGGTTCGCCTTCCCTGTGCATCGTCGGGTCGAGCATCTCTAGCCTCTCGGTTTCAGACTGCTGCTTTGTTCCGTAGCCGCCGGAAAATCCAGCCAATAAGCCTGATCCCAGCGATCATCCGAAATGATGGATCGCACAGCCCGGCACAGCAGCCTCACATCATCCTGACCAGCGCACCACCGATGGAATAGCCGGCGCCGAAGGCGCAGATCAGCCCATGGTCGCCCGGCTTTAGATCCTCGTGGTTCTCCTTGAGCGCGATGATCGCGCCGGCGGCCGCCGTATTGCCCAGCCGCTCCAGCACCATCGGCGCGGTGTCGTGGTCGGCCTCGTGACCGAGCGCCAGCTTCAGGATCATCGCGTTCATGCGCGCATTGGCCTGGTGCAGCCAGTAGCGCCTGATATCTGATGGCGTCATGCCGTGGTCGGCGAGGAAAGCGGTGATGAAGCGGTGCGCGGCATGTGTCACCTCCTTGAACACCTTGTTGCCCACCTGCTTGATCATGTTGCCCTCCATCTCGACGACGGAGGTGTTTTCCTGCCCGGCGCGCAGCAGGAAGCCGAAATTGGTGCGGATGTTGTTGGAGAACTGCGTCCAGTTGCGCGTGTCCAGCATCTCGAAACGGCCCGGCCGCGTCTCCTTCGGCCCGATTGCCTCGATGACCATCGCCACCGACGCATCGCCGAAAATGAAATGCGTCTGCCGGTCGCGGAAATTGAGATGGCCGGTGATGATCTCCGGCGTGACGATCAGCACGCGCTTCTGCCCGCCGGAACGGACGAGATTGAAGGCCACATGCAGCGCTGCCGCCGCCGACGAGCAGCCGAGGCTCATGTCGAACGCCGCGCCCTCTATGCCGAGTTCCTTCTGGATCTCGATGGCGATTGCCGGATAGGGCCGCTGCTGGTGCGACGCGGCACAGATCACCATGTCGATGTCGGCGCCGGTCAGCCCGGCATGATCGAGCGCCTTGCGGGCCGAGGCGACACCGAACTCGGCCTCGACCGACAGCGCGTCGTCGGCGCGGGCCGGAATGCGCGGGCTCATCCTTTCAGGGTCGAGGATGCCGTCGAGCGTGTGCACGTGGCGTTGCTTGACGCCCGAAGCATAGACGATGAAATCGCTGTCCGATTTCTTGATCGGCTCCTGCCCGGCAGCTTCGCGCCTGGCGTTCTCGCCGTCGGCCCATGCATTGAAGCTCGCGACCAGCTCGTCATTGCTGATCGTAGCCTCGGGAATTTCGACGCCAATGCCACTGATGATAACGCGATGCATGAAAATCCGTCCGCCGCATGAACTCATGGGCACGGCCCCCAGAGGCCATCTGCCTTCGAAGGACCCCGCCCCAACAAACAAGAAGGAACCGCAAGGTTCCCGGCGCGTCCTGTCCCCGTATTCACCGGACTCGCCACCGCGCAGTTTACGTCACATGCCGGCGTTCGAATACGCCTTGTGTGACAGTTAGCCTGCTATCCTGCCTTATCCTCTCTGCGCCACCATGAACAGCCTGGGAAAGCGCAACAGGACCTTGCCGTCGGCAGCAGGCGGATAGGCAGCGGCGATGCGCGCCGTATAGGCGGCGAGATAGGCTTCGCGCTCGTCCGCCTCCAGCGGATCGACGAAGGGCTTGAGGCCCGTGCCCTTGACCCATTCGACGATGGCGGCAGCGTCCGCCAGCGGGTGGTTGTAGACCGTGTGCCAGATGTCGACCCGCGCCGACAGCGGCACAAGCAGGTCGTAATAGGAAGCCACCGACGGCAGTCTTCCGCGTGCGGCATCTGCGATCTTCGCCGCAAACGGCACCGAAGCCGCCGTCTCGCGCATCGCCACATGCGACGGCTCGCCGATATTGTCGGGCATCTGCACCGCAAGGTAGCCGCCCGGCGCAAGCAGCCCCATCAGCCGGGCCAGAATAGCCTGGTGGTCCGGCAGCCACTGGAACACGGCGTTGGCGAAGATGACGTCGACCGGCTCGTCCGGCGTCCAGTCGCGCGCATTGGCGAGCTGGAAATCGACGCCGGGCAGCCGCTTCCTTGCCTGCTCGATCATGTCGGGCGACGTGTCGAAGCCTGAAACTCTTGCCTCCGGCCAGCGCTCGACCAGCAACTCGGTCGAATTGCCGGGACCGCAGCCGATATCGACCACGCGCCTTGGCCGGTCCAGCGGGATCTGCGCCAGGAGATCCCGTGACGGCCGTGTCCGCTCGTCCTCGAATTTGAGATATTGCGTGGCGGACCAGTCTTTCATGTCGGAAACTCCCGAAGCTATGCCTGAAAACAAAAACGCCCCGCTTTGGGCGGGGCGTTTTCAAAAACCTTAGCGCGTCAGGCGCTTGTGGCTCATCCGGTGCGGGGCGGCAGCCTCCGCGCCGAGACGACGGATCTTGTCCTTCTCGTATTCTTCGAAGTTGCCTTCGAACCACTCGACATGCGCGTCGCCCTCATAGGCGAGCATGTGGGTGGCCATGCGGTCGAGGAACATACGATCGTGGGAGATGATGACGGCGCAGCCGGCATAGGCTTCCAGAGCGTCTTCGAGCGCACCCAGCGTTTCGGTGTCGAGATCGTTGGTCGGTTCGTCGAGCAGCAGGACGTTGCCGCCGTTCTTCAGCATCTTGGCGAGGTGGACGCGGTTGCGCTGACCACCCGACAGATTGCCGACCTTCTGCTGCTGATCGCCGCCGCGGAAGTTGAACGACGAGCAATAGGCGCGGCTGTTCACTTCGTGCTTGCCGAGCTTGATGACTTCGGCGCCGCCGGAAATCTCTTCCCAGACGGTCTTGGTCGGGTCGAGGGCGTCGCGGCTCTGGTCGACATAACCGAGCTTGACGGTCTCGCCGATACGGATCGAGCCGCTATCGGGCGTTTCCTGGCCGGTGATCATCTTGAACAGCGTCGTCTTGCCGGCGCCGTTCGGGCCGATGACGCCGACGATGCCGCCGGGCGGCAGCTTGAAGTTCAGGTTTTCGATCAGCAGCTCGTCGCCGTAGCCCTTGTTCACGCTGTCGACCTCGATCACCACATTGCCGAGGCGTTCGCCGGCCGGGATGACGATCTGCGTGTCGGTCGGCTTGCGGTTCTGCGACTGCTCGACCAGTTCCTCATAGGCCTTGATACGCGCCTTGGACTTGGTCTGGCGTGCCTTGGGCGAGGATGCGATCCACTCGCGCTCACGCCAGATCGCCTTCTGGCGCGAGTCGTCTTCTCGGCCTTCCTGGATCAGGCGCTTGGCCTTGGCGTCGAGATACTTGGTGTAGTTGCCCTCGTAGGGGATGCCGCGGCCGCGATCGAGCTCGAGGATCCAGCCGGTGACGTTATCGAGGAAGTAGCGATCGTGGGTGATGATCAGCACCGAACCCGGATAGTCGCGCAGGTGCTTTTCCAGCCACGCCGTGGTCTCGGCGTCCAGATGGTTGGTCGGTTCGTCGAGCAGCAGAAGGTCGGGCTGCTCGAGCAGCAGGCGGCACAGCGCGATGCGGCGGCGCTCACCACCCGACAGCTGGGTCACTTCGGAATCGCCGGGCGGGCACTGCAGCGCGTCCATGGCCATCTCGACCTGCTGTTCCAGGTCCCAGAGGTTGAGACGATCCATCTCGTCCTGCAGACGCGCGCCCTCGTCGGCGGTCTCGTCCGAGTAGTTCATCATCAGCTCGTTGTAGCGCTCGATGATGGCGGTCTTCTTGGCAACGCCGTCCATGACGTTCTCGAACACGGTCTTGGCCGGATCGAGATGCGGCTCCTGGGCCAGGTAACCGACAGTGGCGCCTTCGGCCAGCCAGGCCTCGCCCGACCATTCCTTGTCGAGGCCGGCCATGATCTTGAGCACGGTCGACTTACCGGCGCCGTTCGGGCCGAGGATGCCGATCTTGGCGTCCGGGTAGAACGACAGATTGAGGTTATCCAGCACCTTCTTGGTGCCGTAGGACTTGGTCAGTCCCGACATGTGATAGATGAACTGGCGAGCCACGCGCGCGTATCCTGCTTCAAGTGAACGGAGATTTGCGCGCTATGTAGGCCATCCCACCCCAAACGGCAATCGCCATTTGCCTCAGGAACGTACCAGTTCCTCCAACAGCCACCGTCCGATCGGCCATGTCGCGGCGAAATGCGCAAGCGCCTGCTCGGCAAAATCGGGCGCCTCGGCAGCCGCGGCCGGCAGCTCGATTCCGGCATAAAGCCCCTCGAACTTGAGCAGTTTGGCGCGCGGATGATCAGGGTCGCACCCACGCGGCACGCTTTTGCGCGTCTCGCCGCCAATCTGATAGGCGCCATCGATCGAATTGATCGCGGCCATCAGGCGCTTTCCGGAAGCATCTGCCGTAACCGCCCGCCTGAACCCATCCAGGACAGGCTTTTCAAAACCGTGCATGCCGGTCCCGAGAAAAATCGTGCTCGGGGCGATGCGCATGTAGAAGCCGGGGCAATCCCAGCTTTTCTTGTCGCCATGCCAGAACCAGACGTCGAGATGGTTCTTGTAGGGCCGCTTGTCCTTGGAGAACCTGACGTCACGATTGATGCGGGCAATCGAGCCGTTGATCCTGGGATCGAAGCGCACCGTCGGCGAAATCGTCACAAGCCGCGGGCCGATGATTTCGACAAAGCGTTTGGCCGGCGCGACATAGCCAGCCTCATAGAGATCGCGGCTGGCATCGAACCAGGACTTGCTGTTGTTGTCTTCGATCCCACGCAGGAACTCTAAAGTCTCAGGCGGGAAGCCGCCAATCTCATCACCAGCCACGACCATGCTCCACTGCTCGACGACGGCGAGACTATCACCGCCTTCGCCCGCGCCAAGACGCCACCACGAGGCTGTTGCCCGACGCTGACGTCACGGCACAGGACCGGCAAGAACCTTGTCTGCGCCAAACCGGCAGCTATCATCCCGCCCCTCGACACGGGTCGTACCCGAAAGCCCCCGACGCCTCCCATTCCGCCAAGGAGCCCCATGCTCACCGAAGCGCAAGTCCTCAAGCTCTCCATCGCCGTCACCTTCGTCGTTGCCCTGTTCGGCATCGTCTTCGGTATCCTGACGGGATCGTTCTCGATCGCCTTCGACGGCGCCTACTCGCTTGCCGATGCCTCGATGACCATCCTGGCTCTGGTGGTCGCGCGCCTTATCACCAGCTACGCCACCGAAAGCGGCAAAGGCCGGCTGCGCAAGCGCTTTTCCGTCGGCTTCTGGCATCTGGAGCCGATCGTGCTCGGCATGAACGGCATCGTGCTGATGAGCGTTTCGGTCTACGCACTGATCAACGCCATCAGCAGCCTGCTTTCGGGCGGACACCAGCTCGAATTCGACTACGCCATCGTCTATGCGGTCGTCACCCTCGCCACCTGCCTGATCATGGCTTATGTCGGCCGACGCGCCAACCGCACCATCCAGTCCGACTTCGTCGCACTCGATGCCACCGCATGGATGATGTCGGGCGGCATAACCGCAGCACTGCTTATAGCCTTCATCGGCGGCCTGCTTGTCGAGGGCACCGGCCTTGCATGGATCGCGCCCTATGTCGACCCCGCCGTGCTGGCGCTGGTCTGCCTGGTCATCATCCCGATGCCGTTGGGCACCGTGCGCCAGGCCTTCGCCGATATCTTGCTGATCACGCCCGGCGCCCTCAAGGCTCATGTCGACGAGGTCGCACGCGCGACCGTCGCCAAGCACGGCTTTCTCGCCTATCGGGCCTATGTCGCCAGGATCGGGCGCCTGTCACAGGTCGAGCTTTATTTCATCGTGCCGCCGGGCCTGCCGCCGAAGGCAATCGAAGACTGGGACAGGCTGCGCGACGAGATCGGCGATGCCATCGGCGACGAAGGCCCCGACCGCTGGCTGACCATCGCCTTCACCGCCGACAAGGAATGGGCCGAGTAGGCCGGCAGGAGCTGCCGCCGGCCAGGCTAGCCGCGCTTCTTGATGACGCCGTAGACGATGTTGCGGTTGGCGCCGAAGAACACGCTGGCATCGACCGCGTTGCGGTCGACGCTGTGGTTGATGATGCTCCACATGTCGGCCTCCGAGCGCAGCAGCAGCGCCCAGTTCATGAAGGTCTCCATATAGCCGTCGACGACGATGTCCTGGGCGAAATTGGCAAACAGCAGCGTGCCGTTCGGCTTCAGCATCTTCATGCATTTACGCGTCAGCTTCACCGCCACCTTTTCCGACAGATAGTCATAGAGACCGGCCGAATAGGCAAAGTCGAAATGACCGAGCTTGTAGGCGTCGGTCAAAATCCCGCGCACCGAACCGTCGACAGTCTCGACGCAGGTGCCGGTGAAATCGCGCGTGATCGAGCCGACGCTCATCGGGTCCTGGTCGAGCGCGACCCATCGCTTGATGCGCCCTTCCCTGAGCGCCGTCGAACGGTCCGCCTCGCGCAGGTGGCCTGCGGCAACGGTCAGGATCTCGGTGTCGGCGCCGTGCGCTGCCGCGATCTCGTCGACATATTTGGTCAGAAGGTCACGCCGCTCGCGCACCGCCACCGACGACGACGCGTCCTTGGTGTAGTCGTAGAGCGCGCGCCCGAGTTCGGTCGAGCCAGTCACGTCGGCGTCGACGCTCTTGTGGCCATAGATGAAGTCGAGCAGCTGGGCGTCGCCGGAATAGCCCCGTGGCTTTTCGAACGACCAGCGGGTGAACGGGTCCTGCAGGAAGTATTCGGCGACCGGATGCTCCTGCGCGATCGGGATCAGCGCCTGCCAGACATCGACGGGAAAGCGCTCGCGCGCCTGGTGCAACTGCCCGGCCAGTTCGTGGATGATTCGGGCCGGAGCATTGCCTTTTTCGAACCGCTGCTGGGCGAGGCTCAGAAGCAGCGCCAGATGCGCCTTGGCGACTGGAAGGCTCTCACCTTTGAATTTCTTTGAAGTCGAAGCGAGCTCTGCTTCGATTGCCGCGGGAGTGATGAGACTAGCACCGTCAAATGCAACACGTTTCACGCGATACCCCAAGTCTTAACGAGACGTTAATTTTATGATCGAGATTTGAGACATTATCCAGTGGCAAAAATTCTCATCTCGCGGCAGCCAAAACTTTTATGAGGTGCGGCTTATATTTCTTTCGGCCGCCCCTAGGAACATTCATTCAATTTTACTAAAAATTCGTGGACGGCGCGTAGCATTCCGTAAGAGCCGCACGTTATTGTTGTATTCTTGGACTGGGGGAATGCTGCGTGTCAGTGGTGAGCAACTACGTCCATCGTCGCAACAGATGCGTCTGGACGACCCATTGAGCGCGGAAAAGGAGACGATGGATCAAGGCACGCCACATACTTTGGCAGACCTGGCAGACGCCGGCATCGAAGGCCCGCGCCAACTGTCGGATGCCGAGTTGCGCGCCATGTACCGCCAGGCCGGGGCAGCCGCGCGCCGCAAGGACACGCGCCAGGGCCTGTGGATCGCCGTTATCACCTACCTGCTGTTTTCGGTCACCGACGTCCTTTTGATCCCCGATGTCGCCGCCTATACGATCATCGCGCGCTTCGCGATCGGCGCCAGCGTCCTTTTGCTTCTGGAAATCCAGATCCGCAGCGAGGTCGACACCAAATGGCTCGACCTGACATGCGCCACCGCGCTGATTACAGGCTATGCCGGCTGGCTATTGCCTGCCGTCATGACCGATCTCGCCCAGACCATGTCTTATTACATGATCTTCGGCGCCATCTTCATGATGGGAGCGAACCTGTTCTTCAGCTTCCACTTCCGGCTTTCGGTGATTTCGTCGGGCATCATCCTCTGCATCTTCTTCGTCGCCCTCTATCTCATTCCAGAAAATGCGCCCTACCAGCTGGCCTTCGGCACCTTCTATATCTCCTGCTTCGCCTTCACCTCCTTCGTGAACTGGAAGCTGAACCGCGAGCGCTACCACGTCTTCCTGAACGCGCTTGAGGCCAAGACCCAGCAGAAGGAGGCGACCGAGCGCGGCCATGCGCTGCTGCGGCTGTCGCGAACCGATCCGCTGACCGGGCTGGAGAACCGCCGCGCCGTCGACGAGCGCTTGAGGGATTACTGGAACGACTGGCAGCGTTTCGGCGCCGGCTTTGCCGCCATCCTCATCGATGTCGACTTCTTCAAGAAGTACAATGATTCCTACGGCCATCAGGAAGGCGATCGCTGCCTGACCCTGATCGCCGACGCGCTCGGCACGACCATCGCCCAGTATAACGGCTCGATCGGCCGCTACGGCGGCGAGGAATTCATCGCCCTCGCCCGCCTGTCGGACCGCGAGCAGGTGGCCGAGCTGGCCGAAATCATCCGCAGCACGGTCGAGGACCTGGCGCTCAAGCACAACTACCGTCGCGACGGCATGTCCATCGTCACCGTCAGCGTCGGCGCCGCCTTCACCCGCAACCAGACCGGCGCCAAGCTCGAAAAGATCATCCACGAAGCCGACCGCGCGCTCTACCTCGCCAAGGCCAGCGGCCGCAATTGCGCCTGGCTGTTTGATCCGAACGACCCGCAGAGCAGCGACGAAAGCGAAAACATCGCGGCCCTGCTGAAGATCGCCATCGAGCAGAGACTCGTATCGCTGGTCTACCAGCCCATCCAGAACGTCATCACCGGCCGCGTCGAGGCCGTCGAGACGCTGATGCGCCTGAAGATGCTCGACGGCACCTCCGTACCGCCCAGCCTGTTCATTCCGGTGGCGGAGCGGACAGGCGCGATCATCGAACTCGGTCGCTGGGCCGTGCACACCGCCTGCCAGGAGCTTCTCGCCGGCGGCCATGTCGACGTCGTCAGCGTCAACGTCTCGCCCATGCAGCTCAAGACGCCGGGTTTTGCCACCTCGATTGCCGCCATTCTGGGGGAAACCGGCGTCGACGGCCGCAGGCTGGCCTTCGAGATCACCGAAGGCCTCGAAATGGAGATGCACTCGGACATCCTCCGCTGCATCAGCGACCTGAAGCTGCTCGGCATCAGGATCTGGCTCGACGATTTCGGCACCGGCTTCGCCGGCCTGTCATGGCTGCGCCTGATCGATTTCGACACGGTCAAGATCGACCGCTCGTTCCTTCACGACTGCACCGACCCACGCGGCCGGGCCATGCTTCAGGACATCATCGGCCTGGTGCGCAACCGCGGCCACAAGATCCTGGTCGAAGGCGTCGAGACCGAAGAGCAGATGGAACTGATGCGCGAGTTCGGCATCGACCAGGTGCAGGGCTTCCACATCGGCCGCCCTGCCCGCGCCGCCGATTTCCGCATCAAGAAGCCGATGCAGAAACTCCCGGTCGCGGTGCTGAAGTCGGCCTGACCAGCGGCCAGGCCGATCAGCCTTACGCCTTGATCCGCCAGCCGGTCCTGAAGATCCACCAGACGGTGACGAGGCATGCGGCGAGGAACACGAGCGTCATGCCCAGGCTGATGCCGACATTGACGTCTGACACGCCGAAGAAGCTCCAGCGGAAGCCGCTCACCAGATAGACCACCGGGTTGAACAGCGACACCGTGCGCCAGAATGGCGGCAGCATGTCGATGGAGTAGAAGCTGCCGCCCAGGAAGGTCAGCGGCGTCACGATCAGCAGCGGCACCAGCTGCAGCTGTTCGAAATTGCCGGCCCAGATGCCGATGATGAAGCCGAACAGGCTGAAGGTGACCGCCGTCAGCACCAGAAACAGGATCATCGCCAGCGGATGCTCGATGTGCAGCGGCACAAACAGCGAGGCGGTGGCCAGAATGATCAGGCCGAGCAGGATCGATTTCGACGCCGCCGCCCCGACATAGGAGATGACGATCTCGATATAGGACACCGGCGCCGACAGAAGTTCGTAGATGGTGCCGACGAATTTCGGGAAATAGATGCCGAACGAGGCGTTCGAGATGCTCTGCGTCAATAGCGACAGCATGATCAGCCCCGGCACGATGAAGGCGCCGTAGCTGATGCCGTTGATCTCGCTGATGCGCGAGCCGATGGCAGCGCCGAAGACGACGAAGTAGAGCGACGTCGAGATGACGGGCGAGACGATGCTCTGCAGCAGCGTGCGCCAGGTGCGCGCCATCTCGAACAGATAGATTGCGCGGATCGCGTGAAAATTCATCGCCGTTCCCTCACCAGATTGACGAAGATCTCTTCGAGCGAGCTCTGCTTTGTCTGCAGGTCCTTGAAGCGGATGCCGGCGTCGTTGAGATCCTTGAGCAGCGCCGTGATCCCCGTGCGCTCGCCCTGCGTGTCATAGGTATAGACAAGCTCGTGGCCGCCATCGGCCAGCTCCAGCCCGTGGCTGGACAGCGCCTCCGGCAACGCTTCGAGCTGTGCCTGCAACTGCAGCGTCAGCTGCTTGCGCCCAAGCTTGCGCATCAACTCGGCCTTCTCCTCCACCAGCACGATCTCGCCCTTGGAGATCACGCCGACACGGTCGGCCATCTGCTCGGCTTCCTCGATATAATGGGTGGTCAGGATGATGGTGACGCCGGTCTCGCGCAGCAGGCGCACCACCTCCCACATGTCGCGGCGAAGCTCGACGTCGACGCCTGCGGTCGGCTCGTCGAGGAACAGGATCTGAGGTTCGTGCGACAGCGCCTTGGCGATCATCACGCGCCGCTTCATGCCGCCCGACAGCGTCATGATCTTGTTGTCCTTCTTCTCCCACAAGGAGAGATCCTTCAGGATCTTCTCGATATGGGCGGGATTGGCCGGCTTGCCGAACAGCCCGCGGCTGAAGCTGACGGTCGCCCACACCGTCTCGAAGGCGTCGGTGGTCAGCTCCTGCGGCACAAGCCCAATGCGCGAGCGCGCCGCGCGATAATCCTTGATGATGTCATGGCCGTCGGCCAGCACCCGACCCTCGGACGGATTGACGATGCCGCAGATGATGCTGATCAGCGTCGTCTTTCCGGCGCCGTTGGGTCCGAGCAGCGCGAAGATTTCGCCGCGCCGGATGTCGAGATTGATGTTCTTCAGCGCCGAAAACCCTGAGGCATAGGTCTTCGACAGATTGGAAACGGAGATAATCGGCTGCATGGCGATCACTTCAGCGAAATGGAAAGGTGTCGAGGGCAAGCGGCCCCTGGAAGGTTAGCGGAATATATGGGCTGTCTCCTGGCCTACAAGGCCGGCGCCGACACCTCCTGACATAGTTGCTGTGAAGCGCCTCCCGCTCGGCCTTGACGGCCGCACCCGCGTCCCCCAACAGTCCCTGCCTGAGGGGGAGAAAAAATGCCTTTCGACATCGTGACCCCGCTCGCTTCGCCCACCGGCGCCGAGCTCAATCTGTATATCCGCCATAGCGCTGTTCCGGCCCGCGCCGCCGTCCAGATCAACCATGGACTGGCCGAGCATGCGGCGCGTTATGCCCGCTTCGCCGATTTCCTCGCCGGCCATGGCTACCATGTCTACGCCCACGACCATCGCGGCCATGGCTCGACCCGCGCACCCGATGCCCCCACCGGCCGCTTCGCCGGCAAGGATGGCGTCGACAAGGTCCTGGGAGACCTTCTCGCCGTCCACGACCGCATCGCCGCCGACCATCCCGGCCTGCCCATCATCATCTTCGGCCATTCCATGGGCGGGCTGATCGCGCTCAACTTCGTGCTCCGCCATTCAGACCGCGTAGCTGCCGCCGCCATCTGGAACGCCAACTTCTCCGCCGGCATCCTTGGACGACTGGCCCAGGCGATCCTTGCCTTCGAACGTTTCCGGCTGGGCTCGGACGTGCCTTCCCGCATCCTGCCGAAGCTCACCTTCGGCGACTGGGCAAAAAAGATCGCCGACCGCCGCACCGACTTCGACTGGCTGTCGCGCGACCCGGCCGAAGTCGACGCCTATGTCGCCGATCCGCTCTGCGGCTGGGACGCGTCGGTGTCGATGTGGATCGATGTCTTCGAACTGGTCTTCGCCGGCGCCGACGACCGCAACTTCGCCGGCGTCCGCAAGGACCTGCCCTTCAATCTCGCCGGCGGCCAGCGCGACCCTGCCACGGATGGCGGCAAGGCGGTTGAAGCACTGGCTGCGCGCATGCGCCGGATGGGCTTTTCGAATCTTGTTTCAAGGATTTATGCCGAGACCCGCCACGAAAGCCTCAACGAGGTGAACCGGGACATGATCATGGCCGATCTGGCCCGCTGGCTCGATGCTCTATCCCTCAAACGGACGGCGACAACTGGTCCATAGCATCGTGGTGGCGGCGACCGGGGACTCCTGATAGAGCGTGGCGCGACTGCAATGGTTTCTGGTGCCTCATGAGCAATCCGCCCCTTCGTGGCGTCCGTGTCATCGAACTCGCCCGCATCCTCGCCGGCCCCTGGGCAGGTCAGCTGCTCGCCGATCTCGGCGCCGATGTCATCAAGGTGGAAAATCCCGACGGCGGCGACGACACCCGCAAATGGGGTCCGCCCTTCGTCACCGGCCATGACGGCGAGAACCTGTCGGCAGCCTATTACCACTCCTGCAATCGCGGCAAGCGCTCGATCGCGCTCGACTTCTCGACGCCCGAAGGCTCCGAGATCGTGCGCAGGCTGGTCGCCGATGCCGACGTGCTGATCGAGAACTTCAAGCTCGGCGGTCTCAAGAAATACGGACTCGATTATGAGAGCCTGAAGAAGATCAACCCAAAGCTGGTCTATTGCTCGATCACCGGCTTCGGCCAGGACGGGCCCTATGCCGCCCGCGCGGGCTACGATTTCATCGTCCAGGGCATGTCGGGCCTGATGTCGATCACCGGCCCCGCAGGCGGCGAGCCGCAGAAGGTCGGCGTCGCCGTCACCGACATCTTCACCGGTCTCTATTCGGTCATTGCCATCCAGGCGGCCCTTCGCCACGCCGAGGCCACCGGCCAGGGCCAGCATGTCGACATGGCGCTGTTCGACACCCAGATGTCCGTGCTCGCCAACCAGAACCTCAACTATCTGGTGTCGGGCAATTCGCCGGTGCAGATGGGCAATGCCCACCCCAACATCGCGCCCTATGAGGTTCTGCCGGTCAAGGATGGGCATTTCATCCTCGCCGTCGGCAATGACGGCCAGTTCCAGAAATTCTGCGCCATCGTCGGCCTCGAAGACATCGCCGCCGACCCGCTGTTTGCCACCAACTCGGCCCGCGTCGCCAACCGCGTCGCATTGCGCGAAAAGATGGTCGCGGCCCTCGCCGGCTTCGAGCGCGAGGCGCTGCTCGCCTTGCTGGAAAAGGCCGGCGTGCCGGCCAGCCCGATCAACAATATCGGCCAGGCCTTCGCCGACCCGCAGGCCATTGCCCGCGGCATGCGCATGGATCTCGACGACGGCCACGGCAACGCCCTGCCTTCGGTGCGCGCGCCCATGGTCATGTCGGAAACGCCTCTCGCCTATCAGAAACCATCACCGCGGCTCGGGGAACACACCGCGGAAATCCTTGCCGAACTGGAGAAGAACGAAAAATGAAGACCGGCGGACAACTGATCGTCGACGCACTCGAAGCCAATGGCGTCGACCGCATGTATTGCGTGCCGGGCGAGTCCTACCTGGCCGTGCTCGACGCGCTGCATGATTCCAAGATCCGCAGCATCGTCTGCCGTCAGGAAGGTGGCGCTGCCATGATGGCAGACTGCCATGGCCGCCTCACCGGCAAGCCCGGCATCTGCTTCGTCACCCGCGGCCCCGGCGCCACCAACGCGTCGGCCGGCGTGCACATCGCCATGCAGGACTCGATCCCGATGATCCTGTTCATCGGCCAGGTGGCGAGCCACGCCAAGGAGCGCGAGGCCTTCCAGGAGGTCAACTATCGCCGCTTCTTCGGCGACATTGCCAAATGGGTCGTCGAGATCGACGACGCCGCCCGCATTCCCGAGCTGCTGACCCGCGCCTTCTCCGTCGCAACATCAGGCCGTCCCGGTCCCGTCGTCGTCTCGCTGCCCGAGGACATGCTGACCAGCGTCGTCGAGGCCCCGGCCGCCCTGCCGGCCGTGCAGGTCGAGACCCGTCCCGGCGATGAGGAACTGAACAAGCTCGAGGCCCTGCTCAAGGGCGCCAGGAACCCCTTCGTCATCCTTGGCGGCACGCGCTGGAATGCCGAAGCCGTCGAAAGCATGAAGAAGATTTCGGAAGCCTGGTCGCTGCCGGTCGGCGTCTCGTTCCGCCGCCAGATGCTGTTCGACCACCTCCATGAAAACTACGCCGGCGACGTCGGCATCGGCGTCAACCCGAAGATCGCCAAGGCGATCAAGGATGCCGACGTGGTGCTTTTGGTCGGCGGCCGCTTCGGCGAAATGCCGTCATCAGACTACACGCTGATCAAGAGCCCCTACCCGGACCAGAAGCTCGTGCATATCCATGCCGACGCCGATGAGCTTGGCCGCGTCTACCGTCCGACGATTGCCATCAACGCGTCGCCGGCGGCCTTCGTCGAGGCCTTTGCCAAGCGCAAACCGGCCGCAAAGCCGGCATGGGCCGAAAACACCAAGGCGCTGCACGCGGCCTATCTCGAATGGTCGACGCCGCCGCTGACCGGCCCGGGCACGGTCCAGATGGGCCCGATCATGAACTGGCTGGAAAAGGTGCTGCCCGAGGACGCGATCCTCACCAATGGCGCCGGCAACTACGCCACCTGGGTACACCGCTTCCACCGCTTCCGCCGCTACGCCACGCAGGGCGCGCCGACGTCGGGTTCGATGGGCTATGGCACGCCGGCTGCAGTCGCCGCCAAGGCCCTGTTCCCGGATCGCGTCGTCGTGGCCTTCGCCGGCGACGGCTGCTTCATGATGAACGGCCAGGAGTTCGCCACCGCCGTGCAATACGGCCTGCCGATCATCGTGATCGTCGTCAACAACGGCATCTACGGCACCATCCGCATGCACCAGGAGCGTGAGTATCCGGGCCGCGTCGAGGCGACCGATCTCAAGAACCCGGATTTCGCAGCCCTTGCCCGCGCCTATGGCGGCCATGGCGAGACGGTGAACGAGACCGACGAGTTCGCCGCCGCCTTCGAGCGGGCCCGCGCCAGCGGCAAGCCGTCGATCATCGAGATCAAGCTCGATCCGGAGGCGATCACGCCGATGCGCACGCTGAGCGACATCAGGGACAAGCGCTGAGCCTTGCCCCCAGGGAAAGTGCAAGCGTCGTGGCAAATGCGCGGCTTTGATGCTATTGAGGCCGCGCATTTCGCAATGTAGACGCAACTCTCCCCAGGCAAGCTGATGATTTCAATCGTCATTCCGTGCAAGAACGAGGCTGAGAACCTGCCGATCCTGGTCGGCGAGGTTCACGCCGCCATGGCCGGGCGCGACTATGAGGTGATCGTCGTCGACGACGGCTCCACCGATCGCACCGCCGATGTGCTGGCCGAGCTCGCGCGCAGCGCCGGCCGCCTCCGCCATGTCAGGCACGACCGCTCGGCCGGCCAGAGCGCAGCGGTCCGCTCGGGCGTCTTCGCCGCCAAGGGCGACATCGTCGTCACCATGGACGGCGACGGCCAGAACGATCCCGCCTACCTGCCGAAACTCGCCGACGCGCTTGTCGCCGCCGGCCCGGCTATCGGCATTGCCGCCGGCCAGCGCCTCAAGCGCACCGACACCAAACTCAAGCAGATGTCGTCGCGTTTCGCCAACGGCCTGCGCGAGCGCATCCTGCGCGACGGCACCCGCGATTCCGGCTGCGGCCTCAAGGCGGTGCACACCAATCTCTTCCGCCAGTTGCCCTATTTCGACGGCTGGCATCGCTATTTGCCGGCACTCGTGATCCGCGAAGGCCGCGGCGTCGTCCATGTCGACGTCGTCGACCGCTCGCGCATCCACGGCAAGTCCAACTACGGCATTCTCGACCGCGGCCTGCGCGGCATCCTCGATCTCACTGGCGTCTGGTGGCTGCGCCGCCGGCGCAAGGTCGTGCCTTCAGTCCAGGAGCTGGGCCAATGAACCTCATTTCCGAACTCGGCACCTGGCTGCACGACGTCTTCATCGCGCAGTTCGACGGCTGGATCCTGCTCGGCTTCGTCGCCCAGGGCATGTTCACCATGCGATTTGTCGTGCAATGGCTGGCCTCGGAGCGCGCCAAGCGCTCGGTCGTGCCTGTAGCCTTCTGGTTCTTCTCGCTCGGCGGTGGCGCACTGCTTTTGATCTACGCCATCCAGCGCCAGGACCCGGTCTTCATCGCCGGCCAGGGGCTGGGCCTGTTCATCTACATCCGCAATCTCTGGCTCATCGCCAACGAGCGCCGCGCCGCCATGTCCGAGACCGAGTGAGCCACTGATGTCGGCTGCCGGAATCAATCTCTCGGAAACACCGCGCAAGGCCTTGGCCCCGCTCACTTATCTGATGCTGGCGGCACTCTGCCTGTTTGCCTTCATTCCCGGCATTTCGACGCTTCCGCCGACCGACCGCGACGAGTCGCGCTTCGTTCAGGCCACCAAGCAGATGGTCGAGACCGGCGACTATGTCGACATCCGCTTCCAGGACGTGCCGCGCTACAAGAAGCCCGCCGGCATCTACTGGCTGCAGTCGGCCGCCGTCCTCGTCAGCGGCCAGGGCAGCGAAGCGCCGATCTGGGTCTACCGGCTGATCTCGGTCCTGGCGGCCACTTTCTCGGTGCTGGCGCTGACCGTCATCGGCACCCGCATGTTCGGTCCATCAGCCGGCCTCATCGCCGGCCTCGGCCTCATGGGCATCCTGATGCTCGGTTTCGAGGCGCGCATCGCCAAGACCGACGCGACCCTGCTCGCCACCGCCCTGCTGGCCCAGGGATCGCTTGCCGCCATCTATCTCGGCCACAAGGCCGGCAGGCCCCAGAGCCGCGCCAACTGGCTGTTCTGGTTCGCCCAAGGCCTGGCGCTGCTCATCAAGGGTCCGGTCATCCCCTTCCTCAGCCTGCTCACCATCGCAGCGCTTGTCATCTTCGATCGCGACCGCGGCTGGCTGCGCAAGCTGCGGCCCTTCACCGGCCTCTTGCTGACCTTGCTCGTCGCCGCCCCCTGGCTGGTGCTCATCACCATCAAGACCGGCTCCGAGTTCTGGCAGGAATCGGTCGGCAAGGACCTGCTGTCGAAGGTCGGCTCCGGCCAGGAATCGCACGGCTTCCCGCCCGGCTATTATTTCCTCACCTATTCGGTGTTCATGTGGCCCTTCGCGCTGGTGGCGCTTGAGGGCGGGCTCAAGGCGCTGCGCCGCTTCCGTGAGGATCCGCGGCTGCTGTTCTGCCTTGCCTGGTACATCCCCTACTGGCTCGCCATCGAGGCGATCCCGACCAAGCTGCCGCACTACGCCCTGCCGGCCTATCCGGCGATGATCCTGCTGATGGCCTGGAGCCTGACAGACGCGTCAGCAGCCAACATCGAGCTGGCCCGCTGGCAACAGTGGCTGCGCAAGGTTTGCGCCTTCGGCATGTTCGGCATCAGCATCGGCCTTGCGGCCATCGCCTTCGGCATCACGCCCTATTTCCTCGGCTACGTCTCCTGGTGGGGACTGCTGGCCGCGCTGCTGGTCCTGATTGCCGCCCGCTACGGCATCGGCGCCCCCGACGACATGGACCCGGTCAAGCGCATAGCCTTTGCCGCCGCGGCCGCCGCCGCGGCCTTCGGCGTGCTCACCACCAAGGTGCTGCCGCCGCTCAAGCCGGTGTGGCTCAGCCCCGAGATCGCCCAGCGTTTCGAAAAGCTGAAGCCGTGCCCGACCTCCAGGCTGATCTCAGCCGGATATGGCGAGCCCAGCCTCGTCTTCCTCGCGGGAACGCAGACCTTGCTGACCGACGGCGCCGGCGCTGCCGCTGCACTGACGGCCGACCCCGCCTGCGGCATCGCGGTGGTAGGGGCGGCCGAAAGCCAGCACTTCCTCGCGGCCATCCCAGGCGGCGCGGATGCGCTCAAGGAGATCGGCAGCATCGAGGGCATGAACTATTCCAAGGGCGAGCCCCGCGCGCTGACTTTCTACACCCTGGCCAGGTAGCGCGCGACGCCAGGCACCGACGGAGCCCCGCCCGCAGCCCTCATGGTGAGCCTGTCGACCCACGAGGGCGCCTGCCGCCACCCTGCTGCCCCCAGTGGCTCGAAAGCTTCCCTTGAGGCAACTTCGGGGACGCCTGCCTTCACCGCCCAAAGAAAAAAGGGGCGGTCGCCCGCCCCTTCTCATCCATCACGTAGCAAAGGCTACTTGATCGCCTTGTCGGTGATCGTTGCCGTCCAGGCGCCCGAAGGCTCCTTGGTGATGATCTTCTGGTCGAGCAGAGCCTTGGCGGTGCGGTCATAGGCTGCCTCGATCAGCTTGCCGTCGGCATTGTCGATCAGCTTGGCGACTTCGCCCATCATGCGCTTCTGGTGGTTTTCGTCCTGGCCGCCGTTTTCGACGACGATGCCGGCTGCCTCGTCAGGATTGTCGACGGCATATTTCCAGCCCTTCATCGAGGCGCGCACGAAACGAACCATCTTGTCTTCGAAGGCCGGGTCCTTGAGCTTGTCCTCCATCACGTAGAGGCCGTCCTCGAGCAGGTCGACGCCCATCGCCGAGTAGTTGAAGACGGTGAGGTCTTCCGGCTTGTAGCCGGCGTCGATCAACTGCCAGTACTCGTTATAGGTCATGACCGAGATGCAGTCGGCCTGCTTCTGGATCAGCGGCTGCACGTCGAAGCTCTGCTTCAGCACGGTCACGCCGTCCTTGCCGCCTTCGGTGGGAATGCCGAGCTTGTTCATCCAGGCATAGAACGGATATTCGTTGCCGAAGAACCAGACGCCCAGCGTCCTGCCCTTGAAGTCGGCTTCGGACTTGACTGGCCCATCCTTCGGGCAGACCAGCTCCATGCCGGCCTTCTTGTAAGGCTGGGCGATGTTGACCAGCATCACGCCCTTGTCGCGGGCTGCGAGTGCGCCGCCCATCCAGTCGACGATGACGTCGGCGCCGCCGCCGGCGATCACCTGTTCGGGCGCGATGTCGGGGCCACCAGGCTTGATGTCGACGTCGAGGCCTTCTTCCTTATAGAAGCCCTTGTCCTTGGCGACGTAATAGCCGCCGAACTGCGACTGCGTCACCCATTTCAGCTGCAGCGTCACCTTGTCGGCCGCCAGCGCCTGTGCCGCGGCAAGCGACATCGCCCCGGCCATCAAAGAAACTACAAGTCCTCTCATTTCTTCTTTTCCCTCTGTAGTTGGACCGCGGCCCCGCCCAGGAGCTCAGGTCACGCCCGCCCACCACGGACGGACGGATGCCAGAATGTGGTAGCTCTCTCCGCGAGTGCGACCACGCCATAGAAGACGGAACCGGCCAGAGCCGCAACAGCGATCTCCGCCCAGACCATGTCGACATTCATGCGTCCGATCTCTGTCGAGATGCGGAAGCCCATGCCGACGACAGGCGTGCCGAAGAACTCGGCGACGATGGCGCCGATCAGCGCCAGCGTCGAGTTGATCTTCAGCGCGTTGAAGATGAAGGGTGCCGCCGCCGGCAGCCTGAGCTTGAACAGCGTCTGCCAGTAACTCGACGCATAGGTGCGCATCAGGTCGCGCTCCATGTGCCCCGAGGCGGCAAGACCGGCAACGGTGTTCACCAGCATCGGGAAGAAGGTCATGATGATGACCACGGCCGCCTTCGACTGCCAGTCGAAGCCGAACCACATCACCATGATGGGCGCCACGCCGATGATCGGCAGCGCCGACACCATGTTGCCGATCGGCAGCAGGCCCCGTCGCAGGAACGCCACCCTGTCGGCGAGGATTGCCACCACGAACCCCGCGCCGCAGCCGACGATGTAGCCGAACAGAACGGCCTTGAAGATCGTCTGCTGAACATCCGCCGCCAGGATGGGCAGCGAGCTTGCGATGCGTGCCGCGACCGAGCTTGGCGGCGGCAGCAGGATGAACGGAATGCCCGCACCGCGCGTCACCGCTTCCCAGATGATCAGGATCCAGGCGCCGAAGATCGCCGGGATCAGCAGCCTGAGAAAGGTCTTTGCCTGCGGCGATGTCGGCCTGAGCGCCGACAGGACGGTGACGCACCGCCAGGCGAGCAGCCATGCGGCGGCAAGCAGCAGGAAATATGGCAGACGCGCCATGCCTTCATTGCCCGATATGCCTGCAATCAGCAGCCAGGCAGCCCCATGCGCTCCAATGAAAAGCAGGGCCGCACTGGCCAGGCCGGAAACCATGGCGAAGGAGGCCACGCCGAGCAAGGCAATCAGGCCGATGACAAGCGACGTCGTGCCGCTCGACATCGGTGCCGCAGCTTCGGGACGCAGCATCGGCATCGTCGCCATTGATATGGCGCACAGCACCAGAGCCAGTCCGACCTGCCAGGATGGTTTGGAATGCATCACGCCGGCCTCCCGCCCATGGAACGTTCGACCAGCTTGCCGACCATGCCGACAAGCACCACCAGCATCGCCGCCACCACCGAGCCCGCGACCAGCGCCGACCAGATGTCGATGGTCTGGCTGTAATAGGCGCCGGCAAGCAGCTTGGCGCCGATGCCGGCCACCGCACCCGTCGGCAGCTCACCGACAATGGCCCCGACGAGGCTCGCCGCCACCGCCACCTTCATCGAGGCGAACAGGAACGGCACCGACGCCGGCACGCGCAGCTTCCAGAAGGTCTGCGACGCGCTCGCATTGTAGGTGTGCATCAGGTCGAGATGCATGACCTCGGGCGAGCGCAGGCCCTTGACCATGCCAACAGCCACGGGGAAGAACGACAGGTAGGTCGAGATCAGCGCCTTGGGGATCAGCCCGGTGATGCCGATCGCCGCCAGCACCACGATGATCATCGGCGCCACAGCAAGGATCGGGATGGTCTGCGAGGCGATGATCCACGGCATCAGGCTGCGGTCGAGCGCCAGCACATGCACGATGCCGACGGCGATCAGGATGCCGAGTGCGGTGCCGAAGGCAAAGCCCAGCAGCGTCGACGACAGCGTCACCCATGCATGGTAGACGAGGCTCCGGTTGCTGGTGACCTTCCTGAGGAAGGTGTTTTCGAAGAAGTTCTGCGCCACCTGGTGCGGCGCCGGCAGTGTCGGCTTGGGCTGCGACAGCGTCTTGCCGATGAATTCCATCGTCGTGGGCGTCTCGCCGGCGCGCCGGTCGAGGTCGCGCTGGAACGGCGTGTTCATGAACACGGCTGCCACGTACCACACGGCCACGAGGGCTGCGAGGATTGTCAGCACCGGGATGATCTTGTCTCTGACGCGATCCATGCGGCTCAATCCTCGTAGGAATGGCCGGCCCTGAGGCCGTCGCGCACGCGCGCCGCGATCGCCAGGAACTCGGGCGTTTCGCGGATGTCGAGCGGCCGCTCCTTCGGCAGCGTCGATTCGATCACGTCGGTGACGCGGCCTGGACGCGGCGACATCACCACGATGCGCGTCGACAGATACACCGCCTCCGGGATCGAGTGGGTGACGAAGCAGATCGTCTTGTTGGTCCGCCGCCACAGCTGCAGCAACTGCTCGTTGAGATGGTCGCGCACGATCTCGTCGAGCGCGCCGAACGGCTCGTCCATCAGCAAAAGGTCGGCGTCGAAGGCAAGCGCACGCGCGATCGAAGCGCGCTGCTGCATGCCGCCGGACAGCTGCCAGGGATACTTCTTCTCGAAGCCCGAGAGATTGACCAGATCCATGGTGCGCTTGATGCGCTCCTGCTGTTCGGCCCTGGGCAGGCCGATGATCTCGAGCGGCAGCCCGACATTGCGCTCGATGGTCCGCCACGGCAGAAGCGCCGCCGCCTGGAAGACATAACCATAGGCCCGTGCCTCGCGCGCCTGCTCGGGCGACATGCCGTTGATCGAGATGGTGCCTTCGGTCGGCTTTTCGAGATCGGCGATGACACGCAGGAAGGTCGTCTTGCCACAGCCCGAAGGGCCGATGAAGGAGACGAACTCGCCTTTGTTGATGGTCAGGTCGACGTTGGAAAGCGCCCGTACCGGGCCGTCATTGGTCTGGAAGGTCAGCCCCAGTTGTCTGGCTTCGACGACGGCGTTCTGTTCGACGCTTGTCGCCGTGGCTTGATTGACTGTCATGAGCATTGCCCGACTTTACCCCACATAGTGCCATCCTCTCCGAAGATGAGGGAAGCGTCCACTTGATCGGGATGTTTTTCCTGTCGCCGGCACGCAGTGCCCGGCGCGTCCTGCTGCCGCGCTGCGCGGCCGCCATCCCTTCACGGTACCTGAAAATCGCCTTGGCGAATTCATGAACTGCGTCCCGCCTTCTCCGGGCGGGACCAGCGACGATGCGTCGGCGGCCGTCTCGACCAGCCGCCGCATCCTGATCACACGCCCGTCGCCGGGATGCCCGTGCGCTCGACCTTGCGCGGCGCCGTGATTTCCTTCCACTGCGACAGCGCCCGGTTGACCGCGGCATGCGGCTCGCGGGCGACGAACTCGCCGTGGCCGGGATTGGCCTTGACCTCGTGCTCCTGGATCGCCAGCTCGCCGCGGGTGAAGACGAAGCGCGGCAGGCCGGTCACCTCGATGCCCTCGAAGACGTTGTAGTCGATGACCGACTGCTGGGTCTTCGCCGCAATCGTCTTCTTGCGCTTGGGATCCCAGACGATGATGTCGGCATCGGCGCCTTCGACGATGGCGCCCTTCTTGGGATACATGTTGAGGATCTTGGCGATGTTGGTCGAGGTCACCGCCACGAACTCGTTCATCGTCAGCCGGCCGGTGTTGACGCCCTTGGTCCACAAGACAGGCATGCGGTCCTCGAGGCCGCCGGTGCCGTTGGGGATCTTGGTGAAGTTGCCGACGCCGGTGCGCTTCTGCGCCGTCGTGAACGAGCAATGGTCGGTTGCCACCACCTGCAGCGAACCCGCCTGCAGGCCGGCCCACAGGGAATCCTGGTGCAGCTTGTTGCGGAAGGGCGGGCTCATCACCCGGCGTGCGGCGTGGTCCCAATCCTTGTTGAAATATTCGGTCTCGTCGAGCACCAGATGCTGGATCAGCGGCTCGCCATAGACGCGCATGCCCTTCTGCCGGGCCCGGCGGATCGCCTCATGCGCCTGCTCGCAGGAGGTGTGCACGACATAGAGCGGGCTGCCCACCATGTCGGCGATCATGATGGCGCGGTTGGTCGCCTCGCCCTCGACCTCGGGCGGCCGCGAATAGGCATGCGCCTCGGGCCCGTTATTGCCCTCGGCCAGAAGCTTGGCCGACAGCTGGGCGACCACGTCGCCGTTCTCGGCATGGACCAGGGGCAGCGCGCCGAGCTCGGCGCAGCGCTTGAACGACGAGTACATCTCGTCGTCGTCGACCATCAGCGCGCCCTTGTAGGCCATGAAATGCTTGAACGAGGTGATGCCCTTGTCGACGACCTGGGCCATCTCGTTGAACACCTGCTCGCCCCACCAGGTGATCGCCATGTGGAACGAATAGTCGGAGCAGGCCCTGGACGTCTTGTTGTCCCACATCTGCAGCGCTTCGAGCAGCGACTGCCCCGGCGACGGCAGGCAAAAATCGACCACCATGGTCGTTCCACCCGAGAGTGCAGCACGCGTGCCGCTCTCGAAATCGTCGGCCGAATAGGTGCCCATGAACGGCATTTCGAGATGGGTGTGCGGGTCGATGCCGCCGGGCATGATGTAGCAGCCGGTGGCGTCGAACTCGTGGTCGGCATGCAAATTCTCGCCGATGGCGACGATCTTGCCATGCTGGATCAGCACATCGGCCTTCCACGTCCGGTCGGCCGTGACGATGGTGCCGTTTCGGATGACTTTGCTCATTTCAGTTCCCCAATTTCTGCCGCGCTTCTTGTGAGCGCTTCGGCATTGTTCAGATCATGTAAGGACAGGCACTCCGCGCAGGCAAGGCGCAAGCCGCCCTTCCCCAACAAGGGAAAAGGCTGCCAGCGCGGCAATGTCGGTCGAAAAACTCACTCAACGATCTCCGCGGTCTCGACCACCGCATGGAAGAGCACGTCGCAGCCGGCGGCGGCCCATTCCGGATAGATCTCCTCGGCCTCGTTGTGGCTCAGACCGTCGACGCACGGGCAAAACACCATTGCCGTCGGCGCCACGCGGTTGATCCAGCAGGCGTCGTGACCGGCGCCCGAGACGATGTCGCGGTGGCTGTAGCCCAGCCGTTCGGCGGCATCGCGCACGGCCTTGACGCAATCCTTGTCGAAGGCGACCGGGTCGAAATGGCCGACCTGCTCGATCTCATAGGAGATATCCAGCGCCTCGCAGATGGTGGCGATGCCCTCGCGGATGCGTGCATCCATCGTATCCAGCACCTCCTTCTCCGGCGAGCGGATGTCGATGGTGAAGACGGTGCGGCCGGCGATGATGTTGCGCGAATTGGGATAGACCTCCATGTGGCCGACGGCACCGACGGCGTCGGGCTGGTAGTCCATGGCGATCTCGTGCACCAGCTCGGTCACTCTGGCCATGCCGAGGCCGGCATTGCGGCGCTTGGGCATCGGCGTCGAGCCGGTGTGGCTCTCGCGGCCGGTCAGCGTCACCTGCAGCCACTTCAGGCCCTGGCCGTGGGTGACGACACCGATCTCGATGTCCTCGTCCTCGAGGATCGGCCCCTGCTCGATATGCAGCTCGAAGAAGGCCTTCATCTTGCGGGCGCCGACCTTCTCGGTGCCCTTCCAGCCGATGCGCTCGAGCTCGTCGCCGAACAGCTTGCCATGCGCGTCCTTGCGCTCGTAAGCCCAGTCCTGGCCGAGCACGCCGGCAAACACGCCCGACGCCAGCATGGCCGGTGCAAAGCGGGTGCCTTCCTCGTTGGTCCAGTTGGTCACGACGATGGGATGCTTGGTCTTGATGCCCAGGTCGTTCAGGCTGCGGATCACTTCGAGGCCGCCGAGCACGCCCAGCACGCCGTCGAACTTGCCGCCCGTCGGCTGGGTGTCGAGATGGCTGCCGACATAGACGGGCAGCGCCTCGGGATCGGTGCCCTCGCGGCGGGCAAACATCGTGCCCATCTCGTCGACGCCCATGGCGAGCCCGGCTTCGTCGCACCACTTCTTGAACAGGTGGCGGCCCTCGCCGTCCTCATCGGTCAGCGTCTGGCGATTGTTGCCGCCGGCGATGCCGGGGCCGATCTTCGCCATCTCCATCAGCGAATCCCACAAACGGTCTGAATTGATTCGCAGATTTTCGCCTGGGGCGGCCATGGTGACGTCCTCTCATTCTTTTGTTCTGCCCGGAAATCCCAGCGGTTCCCGGCGCTGGCTTTCCGTTGTCGGGCTTTCGCCCGAAGCCCCGCCCGCAAGGAGCGGAACTCCTGTCCTTGTCGGAGCAAGACCCTGATGACGGCGCCATCAGGGTCCGGGCTCCATGGTCCGCGCGCCCACAAGGGACGCGCGGACAAAAGTCAGTCGATCATCCTCAGCACTTCGCGGACGTGATCGATCAGTTCGTTGATCTGGCCCTTGGTGATGATGAGCGGCGGCGACAGCGCGATGATGTCGCCGGTGGTGCGGATCAGCGCGCCGCGCTCGAACGCCTTCACGAAGGCCGAGAACGCGCGCTTGGTCGGAGCGCCGGCAATCGGCTGAAGCTCGATCGCGCCGATCAGGCCGATGTTGCGCACGTCGATGACATGCGGCTCGCCCTTGAGCGAATGCAGCGCCTCTTCCCAATAGGGCGCGAGTTCTGCGCCGCGGGTGAGAAGTCCCTCTTCCTTGTAGGTGTCGAGGGTGGCAAGTGCCGCGGCCGAGGCGATCGGGTTGCCCGAATAGGTGTAGCCGTGGAAGAACTCGATGAGATGTTCCGGGCCGTTCATGAAGGCGTCGTGGATTTCCTTCTTCACGAACACCGCGCCCATCGGGATGACGCCGTTCGACACGCCCTTGGCGGTGGTGATGATATCGGGGACGACGCCGAAATAGTCGGCTGCAAACGGCGTGCCGAGACGGCCGAAACCGGTGATGACCTCGTCGAAGATCAACAGGATGCCGTGCTTGGTGCAGATGTCGCGCAGGCGCTGCAGATAGCCCTTCGGCGGGATCAGCACGCCGGTGGAGCCGGCGACCGGCTCGACGATGACGGCAGCGATGGTCGAGGCGTCATGCAGGGTGACGATGCGCTCCAGCTCGTCGGCAAGCTCGACGCCATATTCCGGCTCGCCCTTGGTGAAGGCGTTCTTGGCCGGCAGATGCGTGTGCGGCATGTGGTCGACGCCGCCCAGAAGCGTGCCGAACATCTTGCGGTTGGTGACGATGCCGCCCACCGAGATGCCGCCGAAATTGACGCCGTGATAGCCGCGCTCGCGGCCGATGAGGCGGGTGCGGGCGCCCTCGCCCTTCACGCGCTGGTAGGCGATCGCCATCTTCAGCGCGGTGTCGACCGATTCCGAACCGGAATTGGTGAAGAACACATGGTCCATGCCTTCGGGCGCGATGTCGACGAGGCGGTTGGCCAGTTCGAAGACGATCGGGTGGCCCATCTGGAAGGCCGGCGCATAGTCGAGCTCTGCGGCCTGCTTCTGGATCGCCTCGGTGATCTTGGGCCGGCAGTGGCCGGCATTGACGCACCACAGACCCGCGGTGCCGTCGAGGATTTTGCGTCCGTCGCTGGACGTGTAGTGCATATCCTTGGCGGCAACCATCATGCGCGGCGCCTGCTTGAACTGCCGGTTCGAGGTGAACGGCATCCAGAATGCACTGAGATCGTTAGGCGTGACTTTCAGCCTGTCGGACATGGACCAAGCTCCCTTTCTTCCCCTGTTAGGTTTGGCCAACGCTTGGTCTTTGGCGCGCTTTCGTGCTACGCAATTTTTTGACCGATTGGACAAACGTTAGCACCGCCGCATCGGCGGTCAAGGGATTACTATCGGAAATGAAGCGTCCGGGGCGCGCTCCACAGCTCGACAAGAACTGGTCCAGCGGATTGGTCCAGATCGCTTCGGTTTTTCCCCCTCAACACGACATGTGGTGACCATGGAAGGCTCGACACCCCGCGGCCGCACCCGCATCCAGCAGGAGAAGCGAGAAGTCATTCTCGAAGCGGCACTCGAGGTGTTCTCGGCCAACGGCTTCAGGGGCTCGACTATCGACCAGATCGCCGAAGCGGCGGGCATGTCGAAACCCAATCTGCTCTATTATTTCCGCCGCAAGGAAGACATCCACGAAACGTTGATGCACCGGCTGCTGGAAACCTGGCTGGCGCCGCTCAAGGAGTTCGACAACATCGGTGACCCGATGACCGAGCTCAGGAGCTACATCAGGCGCAAGCTCGAGATGGCGCGCGACTTTCCGCGCGAAAGCCGGCTGTTCGCCAACGAGATCCTGCAGGGCGCGCCGCGCATCATGCCGATGCTCGAAGGCGAACTGAAGGATCTCGTCGACGAAAAGGTCGAGGTCATCAAGGGCTGGATGCGATCAGGCAAGATCGCCAGGACCGATCCCTGGCATCTGATCTTCGCCATCTGGGCAACGACCCAGCACTACGCCGATTTCGACGTCCAGGTCCGCGCCGTGCTCGGCTCGGACCGCGGCGGCGACGGCCGCTTCGAGGATGCGGCCCGGTTTCTCGAACAGCTTTTCCTCGAAGGCCTCCGGCCGAAGGGCGACTGACCGCGCCGGGCGCGGCCAGAGCCCCTGCTCGTGCGCTATTCCCTCGGCGCCATGAACTCCTCGCGCGATATCAGGCCATCGCCATCGCGATCGAAAGCGGTGATGACAGCCGGGCGTTCACTGTCGCCACCCACCTCTGCAATCGACAGGAAGCCGTCCTTGTCGGCATCGACTGCGGCAAACGCCCGGTCGACCAGCGCGCGATGATGCGCCTCGAATTCTCCGAAACTCAGCCGGCCGTCGCCGTCGAGATCCATCTTCGAAAATTCGCCGGCACGGTCCTTCGGGCGGCCGCCGCTGTCGGGCACGCGCACCGACAGAGCCACGGGCTTGCTGCCCGCTTCGGGAGCGACGCGCATGACGAACATCAGGCCGGGCTCTGCCTTGTCCGGCTTCGGTGCTGCCGGCGGCTCGGCGGCGGCCGAAGGCCCTTTCTGGAATTTGCCGATCAGCTTGCCGCCGAATTCGTCGGGGCTGAGCGCGCCGTTGCCATCGACATCCAGTTTCTCGAATGCGGCCTGCAGGTCGGGCAGCGCGGTTGCCGGCGACACGGCGAGGCCGACGCCGCCGACCGCGACGAATGTGGCAAACAGGGCCATCGAGGGCCGTGCGTAGAGGCGAAGTCTGGTCATGTTTCTTTCCCATGCTGTCGGGGTTGGACATGCCGCCTCGGCCAGATAGGCGTCGATGAAACTGCGCACGACCTCGCTGGCCGGCTTTCCCTCGGCCCGGCTGCGGGCCATCAGGGCCTGCTTGGTCTCGTGCGGGATCCGGATTTCCAGCGTTTCGCTTTTCTTGGGAGTTCTGGTCATGGCGCATCTCATCTTCGCCGTCGGCTTGGCGGCCCGCCGATCAGGACAGGCCGCAGCATTCATTGAAACATGAGAGGCGTCCCGATGCAGGCGTTTTCGTGTCCGGACACCGGGATTTTCCTTCTGGCGAAGACGAAAATGCCGCGGATTCCAAATCCGCGGCAATCAGGAAAAGAATATACGAAAGAGCAGCTTGGTGGCCGATGCTGAATCAACCTCTTCACCGCGAAACCAGTCTAGTTCCCCGCTGCGATGACCAGCAGAAAACTGCCTGCCAGCGCCACATTGCTGACCACGCCATTGATTCGCGAGGCGCGGTCCGGCCCCTGGTGATCCCAGAAATTGTTGAACATCGGCGTTCCCGCGATCAGGAACACGATCAGGGCTGCCGCCGCATAGACCGCGTGAAAGCCGATGGCCAGCATCAGTCCGGCAACGATTTGCAGCACGATCCCGGCCCAAAGCACGAGCCGCGCCTGCGGCACGCCGCGCGCCGTCATCATGCCCGACAGAAGCTTGGTATTGGCGATGTTGCGCAGGCCGGCAAAGACGAAGGCGCCGCCGAGCAAAAGGCGGCCGATGGCGGCCAGCGCCGAAATATCAGTCTCGAACATGACAGCTCCTTGGGCGGCCGCCATCGGCGACCGCTGAAAATGCTTGTGATTTTGAGGGATTGGTCGGGTCAGGCGGCCTTGGCGGCGGCGACAGGGTGCAGGGCGTGGAATGCCACGCACAGCCTGTTCCAGGTGTTGATCATGCCGACTGCCACAGTCAGCTTGACCAGCTCTTCCGCCGAAAAATGCTCGAGCGCTTCCGCATAAAGCTCGGCCGGCACGCCGGCGTCGGCGATGTTGGTCACCGTCTCGGTCCAGGCGAAGGCCATGCGCTCGCGGTCGGTGAACAGCGGCGATTCCTTCCAGGCGGCGACGAGCCACAGGCGCTGCTCGGTCTCGCCGTCATCCTTGGCTTCGCGGCTGTGCATGTCGACGCAATAGGAGCAGCCGTTGATCTGCGACGCCCTGAGCTTGATCAGGTGGAGCAGGCTGTGCTCCAGCCCGCATTCGTTGATTGCCGTGTTCAGGGCCACGACCTGCTTCATCAGCTCGGGAGCGGTAGCGAAGAAATTGAGCCTCTGCTTCATGGTGTCATCCTCTTGCTTGTGTCTTGGATTTCTGCGGCCGCTGGTTCAGCGCCACGAAGGCGCAGCTGGCGGCGACGATGCGCTGGTCGGTGTTGGTGGTGAAGTCGGCGACGATGTCGGACAGGCGCGTCTCGCCGAGTGCCGTGCGATAGGCGCGCTCGGCCTTGAGCATGGCGACGTTGATGCCGCAGGGCTTTACATAGGCCGAAGGCTCGAGCGCATAGCTGCCCTTCTGCCTGATCTCGCCGCAGCGGAACGCCGGCTCCCTGCCCTCGATGGCGAGTACGATGTCGAGCAGCGTGATCTTGTCGGCCGACCGGGCCAGCCGGTAACCGCCATTGGGACCCGGCACCGACTCCAGCACCTTCGCCGCCGTCAGCGCCTTGAGATGCTTGAGCAGGTAGCTCGGCGACAGGCCGAAAGCCTCCGCCATGGCATTGCCCGGCAGCGTGCCGTCGCCATCGATGCCAGCCAGCATCGCCGCACAATGGATCGCCGCCTCCACGCCGTCACCAAGCTTCATTGCCATCTCCTCAATCGTGGATATTTCATATCGTGGATAAGAATTATCCGCAATAGGCTTGTGCGAAAAATCCGGAGAGAACGGCCAGGCGCTCAGTCCTTCGGCAGCTGTTCGATGGTGAAGATGCCATCGATGTCCTGCATGGCGACATAAGTGACGTCGGGCACCTCGAAGCGCAGGCGCATCTGCCTGACGGCGTCGACAAGATCGATGGCCCAGCCCTCCTTGAGGCGCCAGGCGGCGATGTCGTCCATCACAGGGAAAACCTTGGCGCAGCCGGGGTCGACCTCGATCTCCATGCCGCCGATGGTCGTGTCGCGCTTGAGCACGACATCGCAGCGCTTGTCGCCGCTCTCGTCGCGGATTTCCCATTTGCCGAGAAAGTCCTCGACCTCGGCCTTGTCGAGCGCGTCGAGGTCCAGCGACTTGAGATCGTCGGCCAGTGCCGCGCCTGTTGCCAGACTTGCCGCGATGAACACCCCCGCCACGATCAGACGCATTGCCCGCTCCCCTCGCCCAGCCTCGCGGCGAGACGATATCGGCAAGCACGCGCCTTTGTCGAGTTGCCTGCAAAGCCGGGAAGCCGCGCCGCGGCACCAAAACGCCGATGGCCTGCTCTCCCCGCGGGAAGAACAAGCCATCGACGTTAGCGCCTTGATGACGGTGGACGCAGGCCCTATTCGGCGGCCACCTTGGCCATCGGGTTGTTGGGGTGGGTCGTCCAGTTGGCATAGTTGGGCGACACGGGCTTGCCGGTGCGCTTGTCCATGGCGCCAACGGCCAGCGGCTCCATGGTGATGCAACCCTCGACCGGGCAGACATTGACGCACAGATTGCAGCCGACGCACTCTTCTTCGATCACCTCGAAATGCCTGACACCGTCGAGCATGCTGGTGATTGCCTGATGCGAGGTGTCCTCGCAGGCGATGTGGCAGCGGCCGCACTTGATGCAGGCGTCCTGGTCGATATGCGCCTTGGCGACATAGTTGAGGTTGAGATACTGCCAGTCGGTGACATTGGGCGTGGCGCGGCCGATGATGTCGTCGAGCGAACGGTGGCCCTTCTCGTCCATCCAGTTTTCGAGACCGGCGATCATCTCCTGCACGATCTTGAAGCCATAGGTCATGGCCGCCGTGCAGACCTGCACATTGCCGGCGCCCAGCGCCATGAACTCAGCCGCATCGCGCCAGGTGGTGATGCCGCCGATGCCCGAGATCGGCAGGCCGGCGGTTTCCGGATCGCGGGCGATCTCGGCCACCATGTTCATGGCGATCGGCTTGACCGCCGGGCCGCAATAGCCGCCATGCGAGCCCTTGCCGTCGATGGTCGGCTGTGGCGCGAAGCTGTCGAGGTCGACGCCGGTGATCGAGTTGATGGTGTTGATCAAGGACACCGCATCGGTGCCGCCGGCAAGGGCAGCCCGCGCCGGCTTGCGCACGTCGGTGATGTTGGGCGTGAGCTTGGTGATGACTGGCATGCGGGTGTTTTGTTTGCACCAGCGCACCACCATCTCGATATATTCGGGCACCTGACCGACGGCGGCGCCCATGCCGCGTTCGGACATGCCGTGCGGGCAGCCGAAATTGAGCTCGATGCCGTCGGCGCCGGTCTCCTCGACCACAGGCAGGATCGCCTTCCAGGCCTCTTCGACGCAAGGCACCATCAGCGACACGACGATGGCCCGGTCGGGCCACTCCATCTTGGTCTGCTTGATCTCGCGCAGATTGGTCTGCAGGTCGCGGTCGGTGATCAGCTCGATGTTGTTGAGGCCGAGCAGGCGCCGGTCCGCGCCCCAGATCGCGCCGTAGCGCGGGCCGTTGACGTTGACGACAGGCGGGCCTTCCTCGCCAAGCGTCTTCCACACCACGCCGCCCCAGCCCGCCTTGAAGGCGCGGACGACGTTGTAGGCCTTGTCGGTCGGCGGCGCGGACGCCAGCCAGAACGGGTTGGGCGACTTGATGCCGACGAAATTATTTCTGATGTCTGCCATCTCAGCCTCCCTTAGCTCATCAAGGCGCGGTTGATGGATTCAGCTGCGTCGCGGCCTTGCGCCACCGCCGAAACCGTCAGATCGTCGCCGCCGAAGATGCAGTCGCCGCCGGCCCAGACCTTGCCCAGCGACGTGCGCCCCTCCTCGTCGACCTTGATGCGGCCGCCTTCCATGGCAACCGACGGCCCGCTGCCATTGAGCGTCGACGCCTCGAAGCTCTGGCCGATGGCCTTGAACACCTGGTCGGCCACAAGCCGCACGGTCTCGCCGGTGCCCGACAGCTTGTCGCCCTTCAGGGCGGTGTATTCGAGCTCGATGGCGACGACCTTGCCGCCTTCGGAGACCACCTTCTTGGGCTGCAGCCAGTGGCGGATGACGACGCCGTTGGCCGCCGCCAGATCCTGCTCGAAGACCGACGCGTTCATGTGCTCCTGGCCGCGGCGGTAGCAGATCGTCACCTCCTCGGCGCCGAGCAGCTTGGACTGGACGGCGGCATCCACCGCCGTCATGCCGCCGCCGATGACGACGACACGGCGTCCGACCGGCAGGCTCGCAAGGTCGCTGGCCTGGCGCAGGGTCGAGATGAAGTCGACGGCGTTGGCGACGCCCTCGGCGTCCTCGCCTTCGGCGCGCAGCGCGTTGACGCCGGCAAGGCCGAGACCGAGGAACACGGCGTCGTAAGACGCGGTCAGATCGGCGAGATGATAGTCGCGGCCGAGCGCCTTGCCGTTCTCGGTCTTGATGCCGCCGATGGCGGTCACATAGTCGACCTCCGCCTGGGCGAAGTCGTCGGTGCTCTTGTAGGCGGCAATGCCATATTCGTTAAGGCCGCCGGCCTTGGGCCGGGCCTCGAGGATGGTGACCTCATGGCCATGGCGGGCGAGCCTGTGGGCTGCGGCAAGACCTGCCGGGCCGGCGCCGACGACGGCGACCTTCTTGCCGGTCGCAGCAGCGCGCTTGTAGAACTGCTTGCCCTCTTCCATCGCCACGTCGGTGGCGTAGCGCTGCAGGCGGCCGATCTGCACCGGCTTGCCTTCGGCCACTTCGCGCACGCAGACCTCTTCGCACAGCGTCTCGGTCGGGCAGACGCGGGCGCACATGCCGCCGAGGATGTTCTGGTCGAAGATCGTCTTGGCCGATCCCAGCGGATTGCCGGTCGAGATCTGGCGGATGAACATCGGGATGTCGATCGATGTCGGACATGCCTGCATGCACGGCGCATCGTAGCAGAAATAGCAACGATCGGACTCGACCAGCGCCTCGTGATGGTCGAGCGGCGGGTGCAAGTCGGAGAAATTCTCGGCGTATTGAGCGGACTCAAGGCGGCCGCCGACTATGCCTTCCTTGAAAAGACCTTCTGCCATTCCAGTTCCCCAGTTTTTATTGATTTTGAGGAAGCGTAGCACTTTCTATTTTTTTATCAATTGGTCAATTTTCAAGCCAAGTAGTTGAAATCGCTCAAAATTAACATGACTTTTGTTGTCATGATTTGTCCCGAGTATTTGCTGCGTCGCAGTAAATTTTACGATCCTGTCGGAATTCCGTCTGGGTCCGCGTCATATGATGGTCCTGCCGCACCACGGCGATCGATGCGCCGACCAAAGACGGCAGCAAATGCAAGGGAGCCGGATCATGCCCCATACCCCGCAATCCTTCTTCTGGTACGAACTGATGACGACCGATCTCGACGCCGCCGAGGCCTTCTACACAACAGTCGTCGGCTGGCGTGCCGAACCTTTCGACAAGACACCAGGCATGCCCCGCTACGTCGTCGTCCATGCTGGCGACCGCGGCGTCGGCGGCCTGATGAACCTGCCTGACGAGGCCAGGAAGATGGGCATGCCGCCCGCCTGGATCGGCTACATCAACACCGGCGATGTCGACGCCTCGGTGGCTTCGCTGACAAAGGCCGGCGGCGCCGTCTTCAGGGCGCCTGACGACATCCCCGGTGTCGGGCGCTTTGCCGTCGTCGCCGATCCGCAGGGCGCGGCTTTCATGTTCCTGCAGCCTGACGGTCCCGACCAGCCCGCGGTGCCGCTGGACACGCTCGGACATGTCGGCTGGCACGAACTCTTCACCACCGACTGGCAGAAGGCCCTCGACTTCTATTCGAGCCAGTTCGGCTGGGGCAAGGACGAGCAGTTCGACATGGGCGAAATGGGCATCTACCAGATGTTCAACGCCGGCCAAGGCATGATCGGCGGCATGATGAACAAGCCCGAGCAGATGCCCGTGCCGGCCTGGCAGTTCTACTTCAACGTCGAAGCGATCGACGCTGCCACCGGTCGCGTCACCGACAATGGCGGCAAGACGCTGATGGGGCCGATGCAGGTGCCCGGCGGCCAGTGGATCGTGCAATGCCAGGACCCGCAAGGTGCCCATTTCGCGCTGCTGGCGCCGGTGAGATAAGCTAAGAGGTGCACGTTGCTGCCTTCTCCCCTTGCGAGAGAAGGTGGCCGAGCGAAGCGAGGTCGGATGAGGGGTGCGCCACCCTTGAGGTTGTGCGCCATTCAAGCATTTCCTTGTGCGGCCCTCTCATTTCTTCCATCCGTCTCGGCGCTGCGCGAGTGCCATCCTTCTCCCCTTGTGGGAGAAGGTGTCGCCGAAGGCGACGGATGAGGGGTGCTGGACGGAGCGCCACCCTTGAGGTTGTGCGCCATTCCTGCATTTCCTTCTCCACCCTCTCATTTCTTCCAGCACCCCTCATCCGTCTCGGCGCTGCGCGCCGATCCACCTTCTCCCACAGGGGGAGAAGGCAAGTGCGCGCACGTCATCCCAGGCGAGACGTCAAGGCAAGGACCCGGCCGTGCTCGATGACGGTCCAGTCGATGGGTCCCTGCCAACCTGCTTCCCTCCTGGTTCCGGGATGACGCCCCGCGCGGCCCGTCGCGGGTGCTTGCCATAAGCGCCGAAAATGAAGATTGATGGCACCGGAGCGCATCGGGGCGCGGCAGCGAGGATCTACGCGTGGCAACACATGCGGCATACACGGTGTTCCAGGGGCGCGCGGGCGATCACAACGATCTTGCCATGCCGGGAGCCAAGGCCATCGGCGATGCCCTGGCGAAGCGCACGGGCGTCTTGCCCGTCGTCATCGGCAAGCCGCAGCCCGCTTTGAATGTGGGCTGGCGCGAGGAGCTGGACGCGGCGATGCCGGCGCTGCAGGCGATGCAGGCACGGCTCAACGAGGTGTTTTCAAGCGGCGCCTACTCCGTTGCGGCGACCAGCCGGTGCGCCGTTTCGCTGGCCACGCTTCCCGCCGTGGCAAGGCATCATCCGTCGGCTTGTATAGTCTGGTTCGATTCCCACGCCGACCTGAACACGCCAGAAGCCTCGGCGACGGGCTATCTGGGCGGGCTGGCGCTGGCGGCTCCAGCCGGGCTCTGGCAGTCGGGTCTAGGCTCGGGCTTCGGGCTCGACCAGATCGTGCTCGTCGGCCAGCGCGACATCGATCCCTTCGAGCAGGACCTGATCGATGCTCGCGGCATCCCGCACATCAAGCCCAGGGACGATCTGGCGACGCGCCTGCGCGCGGCGATCTCCGGTCGGCCGGTCTACGTGCATCTTGATTGCGATGTCCTGAACCCTGGCATCGTGCCCACCGACTATGTCCATGACGGCGGATTGTCGCTCGACGACCTCAGGGATTGCTGCCAAGTGATTGCCGAGCATGAGCTCATCGGCATCGAGATTGCCGAGTTCCAGAATTCCTGGACAGCCGGCGGCGAGCCCGTCTCGCCCGAACCGCTGCTCGATGCCCTGGCGCCGATCCTGTCCAGGCGTTGACACCGCCCCGAACCGCCGCCCCTCCTCCGGCGTCAGATCGCAAACAGCCTATGCCGCGCCCTTGCCCAGGCTGATGACCGGCTCCATGGCGTCGAAGGCGCTGGGCGGCAGGTGGCATTTGATCTGGTGGCCGCTGCCGAGTTCGCGCACCGGCGGCACCTGGGTCTCGCAGAGATTGCCCGGCACTTGGCTCTTGTAGCGGCAGCGGGTCTGGAACGGGCAGCCCGACGGCGGGTTCATCGCCGAGGGGATGTCGCCCTCCAGCACGATATGCTTCTTCACCACTGACGTGTCGGCGATCGGGATCGCCGAGAGCAGCGCCTCGGTATAGGGGTGGTAGGGCGGCGAGAATATCTGGTCGGTGGTGCCCTGCTCGACGATGTGGCCGAGATACATGACCACCACGCGATCGGCGATGTAACGCACGACGGAGAGGTCGTGGCTGATGAACAGCATCGTCGTCTTCGACTTGCGCTGGATGTCCATCAAAAGCTCGGTGACCGCCGCTTGCACCGACACGTCGAGCGCCGAGACGGGTTCGTCGGCCACCACGACACGTGCGTTGCCGGCAAAGGCGCGGGCAACGCCGATGCGCTGCTTCTGCCCACCAGACAGCTGGCGCGGCATGCGTTCGGCGAAAGCGCGTGGAAGCTTGACCAGGTCGAGCAGCTCCAGCATGCGCTGCTTGCGCTCGCCGGCATTTTTGCCGATCTTGAATTTTTCCAGTGTGCGGATGATCTGCGAGCCCACCGAATGGCTTGGGTTGAGCGTGTCGAACGGGTTCTGGAACACCATCTGGATCGACGAGACGGTGTCGACGTCGCGGTCCTCGATGCCGGTCGACTGGATCTCCTTGTTGCCGAGCAGCACCTTGCCCGAGCTTGCGGTCTCGAGACCAAGCAGCACCTTGGCAAGCGTTGACTTGCCGCAACCGGATTCGCCGACGATGGCGACGGTCTCGGATTCGCGCGCCTCGAAGCTGATGGTCTCGTTGGCCTTGACCACCCTGCCCTCGCTCGAGCCGAACACCTCGCTGCCGCCGACGCGGTAGTATTTCTTGAGGTCTTCGATCTTCAGCACCGGCGCGCCAGGCTCGACCGGCTCCTGTGCCTTCTTGGCGCCGGGTGGCAACGCTGCCCAGTCGATCTCGTTGAAGCGCACGCAGCGGCTGACATGGCCGTCATGCCCAGTGACCGGGATCATCGGGATCTCGTCGGCGTTGCAGAGCCCCTCGACGAAATGGTGGCAGCGCGGGCCGAAATTGCAGCCCTTGGGACGCTGGTGCGGCAAGGGCAGCTGGCCGGGAATGGCGACCAGCGGGCGCGAATTCTTGTCCGCACCCGGCAGCGGGATCGAGCGGAACAGCCCTTGCGTATAGGGGTGCCGCATGCGGTCGAACACGTCCTTGATCGAGCCGGACTCGACCGCCTCGCCCGAATACATGACGGTGATGCGATCGCAGGTCTCGAGGATCAGGCCGAGATTGTGCGACACGAAGATCATCGACGTGCCGAACTGCTTGCCCAGCCCCTTGACCAGCTGGACGATACCGGCCTCGACGGTGACGTCGAGTGCGGTCGTCGGCTCGTCGAGCAAAAGCAGCGCCGGTTTCGACAAAAGCGCCATGGCAATGACGATGCGCTGCTGCTGGCCGCCGGAGAGCTGGTGCGGATATGACCGCATCATGCGCTCGGGGTCGGGCAGCTTGACGGAGCGCACCATTTCGAGCGCACGCTTGTAGGCCTCGTCCTTCGACACCTTGTCGTGGATCATGGGCACTTCCATCAGCTGCTGGCCGACCTTCATCGCCGGGTTCAGGCTGGCCATCGGCTCCTGGTAGATCATGGCGATCTTGTTGCCGCGGATGGAGCGCAGCTCGTCGTCGGACATGTCACCCATGTCCTTGCCTTGGAATTTGATGCGCCCGCCGACGATCCGGCCGATATTGGAGAGGTCGCGCATGATGCCGAGCGACACGGTCGACTTGCCGCAGCCGCTCTCGCCGACGATGCCCATCGCCTCGCCGGGCATGACGGTGCAGGAAAAGTCCATGACGGCAGGGATTTCGCCGGCGCGGGTGAAGAACGAGATAGAGAGGTTCTCGATCTCGAGGATGGGTTCGGCGGGAGTTCGAACTGCCTCATTCATGGGTCGCTCCTTCTCGCATTGCCGGTTCAGGTCGCGTTCCTTCGCGCCCCCCTCTGTCCTGCCGGACATCTCCCCCACGAGGGGGGAGATTGGCTGTCAGCTCCGCTCTCGCCAATCCCCGACGTCGCAGGACAGGTGCCAAGAGCGCGGCCGGCTGATCTCCCCCCATGTGGGGGAGATGTCCGGCAGGACAGAGGGGGGCAACGTAGCGCACCGACATCCTCAATCCTTCATCGACTGTTCGCGCAGCGCATCGGCAAGCAGGTTCAGCCCGAGCACGAAGGACATCAGCGCGATCGTCGGCGGCAGCGCGGGGTGGATGAAGGAGCGCAGCAGGCGGCTGGCGTCCTTGATCGCCGTGCCCCAGTCGGGGCTTTCGGGCGCGAGGCCGAGGCCGAAATAGCCGAGCGTGCCGAGCAGGATGGTGGTGTAGCCGATGCGCAGGCAGGCATCGACGATCAGCGGCCCGCGCGCATTGGGCAGGATCTCCCACAGCATGATGTACCACGGGCTTTCGCCTCGGGTCTGGGCGGCGGCGACATAGTCGCGCGTCTTGATGTCCATGGTGAGACCCCGGACGATGCGGAACACGCCCGGGCTGGAGGCAAAGACGACGGCGACGAAGATGTTGAGCTGGTTGGGGTCAATGGCGACGATGCCGAGCGGGTCGGCGTTGAAAACGAGGCCGGCATAAATCCAGCCGCCGATGACGAGCGTGAGCCCGACCAGCAGATAGAGCCGCTCCGGCCGCGCCTTGAAGCGCGTGTAAAACAGCACCGTGAAGAAAATGATCGGAAACAGGAAGAACACGCCCGCCAGCGCATAAGGGATCGGCGTGTCCATGATGCCGGGCGTGACCAGCAGGTAGAACAAAAGGATGACCGGGAAGGCCAGCACCAGGTTGGCGAGGAACGACAGGATCGCATCGATCCGGCCGCCGTAATAGCCCGCCGGCAGGCCAAGCGTGATGCCGACCATGAGGGCGAAGGCGGTTGCCGCGGGCGCGATGATCAGCACGATCTGGCTGCCGAACACCATGCGTGAGAATACGTCGCGGGCGAGCTTGTCGCCGCCGAAAAGGTAGATCTGCTTGGATGCCGGCTCAATGGCGCCAGGCAGTGCGTCCTTCATGACAGGGATCTGGCTGAGCGGATCGAAAGGCGCGATGCGGGCGGCAAAGATCGCCGTGAACAGCCAGAAGAAGCAAATCAGCACGCCTGATATGCCGACGCCTGAATCATAGAGCTGGCCATAGAGGCCGAGCTTGCGGCGGAAGTTGAAGCTCATGCCCATGACGATCGCCATGGCGAGCCACACCGGCCAGAAGCGGGCGAGCACGCCCAGGAATATCTGGAAGGCGCCGATAAATTCGATCTGCATGCGGCGCGCTCCCTATTGAACCCTGATGCGTGGATTGAGGTAGGCGTAGCCAATGTCGGAGATGAGCTGGGTGATCAGAACGATGAACACCGAGACCAGCGAACAGCCGAGCAGAAGGTCGATGTCGTTATTCCCTGCGGCCTCGACCAGCGTGTAGCCAAAGCCCTGGTAGCGGAACATCACCTCGACGATGACGACGCCGGTCAAAAGCCACGGAAACTGCAGCATGATGACGGTAAACGGCGCGATCAGCGCGTTGCGCAGCGCATGCTTGATAACGACGCTGGAGAAGCTCAGGCCCTTCAGCCGCGCGGTGCGGATATATTGCTGGGTCATCACCTCGACCATCGAGGCGCGCGTCATGCGGGCGATGTAGCCGATGCCGTAGATGGCGAGCGTCATCACCGGCAAGGTGAAGTTGTAGAAAGTGATGCCCTGGCTGGCGGAGGCGGCCGAGCCGTTGAGCCAGCCGAGCCACGAGGCGAAGATGACGGTGAAGATGACGCCCGAGACATATTCAGGCGTCGCCGTCGTCGCGATCGAGGCGATGGACAAGGTCCGGTCGGTGCGTGAGCCCTCACGCATGCCGGCAAGGATGCCGATGAGAAGGGCTATCGGCACCATCGTCGCCAACACCCAGAACATCAGGATGCCTGTGGCGCCAAGGGCCGGGAACAGCTTCACCGCAACAGGTGTCTTGAACTTGGTCGAGCAGCCGAAATCGCCCTGCAGGATGCCCGAATAGGTCGGCACCGCAGCCTCGTTGCAGAAGCGGAAGCGCGGCACCGCCTGGCCGGAGGCCGGGTCGATATTGGGCTGCTTCTGGACGACGCCGAGCCATTGGCCGTAGCGGACGAAGAAGTTCTGCCGATAGCCGTTGCGCTGCAGCCAGCTTTCGAGCTGGTCGGAGGTGGTGCGCATTTCGGTCTGGCTGATCGCCAGCTTCTTCAGATTCGGCTCGAGATTGATGAGAAAGAACACCACGAGCGTCAGGCACAGCATGGTGAGTGCCATGGTGCCGAGGCGGCGCATTATGAAGGATAGCATTGGCGTCCCCTGCCTTGATGGGTTTGGGGTCCGTGGTGGCGATCAACCCTGTTGCGGAAATGGAGAGGAGCGAAGGTCGCCCCTCCCCGATTGGCCACCCAGGCTTACGCCTTGAGCCACACCTTGCCGTAGTCGTGTTCGAAGGTCGGGTGCATGCCCCCGCCCTGAACCGCTGCGACCGAGTGGTTGTAGAGCTTGCGCCAGAACGGCTGGATGATGATGCCGGAATCCTGCAGCGTCTGCTCGATGTCCTTCATCAGTTCCTTGCGCTTGGCAACGTCGGCGACCGCGAGCGCCGCGTTGAGCTTCTTGTCCCATTCCGGGTTCGACCAGGCGCTTTCGTTCCAGGCTTCACCGGTGCGATAGGCCAGCGCCAGAACCTGCACGCCGAGCGGGCGCATGTTCCAGTTGGTCATCGAGAACGGGTACTTGGTCCAGTCGTTCCAGAAGGTCGAGCCGGGCAGAACGGTGCGCTTGACCTTGATGCCGGCCTCGCGCATCTGCGCGGCGATGGCGTCGCCGGTGTTCTTGTGCCAGTCCTCGTCGACCGTGATCAGCTCGTGCTCGAAGTCGGCGTGGCCGGACTCTTCCATCAGCTTCTTGGCGGCTGCGATGTCGCGGGTCTGCTTCGGCAGCTCGAAATATTCAGGATGGATCGGCGCGACGTGGTGGTTTTCGGCGACCGCGCCGGCATTGCCGTAGCCGAGCTGCAGCACGACCGCGTTGTCGACGGCCTTGTGCAGGGCCTGACGGACCTTCTGGTCGTCATAAGGCTTGTTGTTGACGTTGGTGCGCGCAACGATGGTGGCGGCGGTGACGACTTCCGACTTCACCAGGCCGAGACCGTCGAGGATCGACACGTAATCGGCCGAGGTTTCGAAGTTGGTGTGCACTTCGTTGGCCTCGAAGGCGCTGACCATGGCGGCCGGATCGGTGCCGTAGTCGATCAGCTCGACGCCGTCGAGATAGACATCGCCATTCCACCACTTGTTGTCTTCGCGGCGCTTGTAGACCACCTTCTGGCCGACATCGTAGGAAACGAGCTCGAACGGACCGGTGCCGATCGGGCAGGCTTTGAAGTCGCCGCCCTTTTCGTCGAAGGTCTTGTGGACGATGAGGCCGGGATAGTCGGTCAGGTTCGGAATGATGGCGATGTCGGAGGTGGTCAGCTTGAGCTTGACGGTTGCGTCGTCGACCTTCTCGATCGAGCCTTCGCGCAGCTTGCCCGTCTTCTCGTCGACCAGGCTGCCGAGGCGGCCGGGCATCGAATTGCCTTCAGCACTCTTGTCGGCCCAGCGGGTGAAGTTGAAGATCACGTCGTCGGCGGTGAACGGATCGCCGTTCGACCAGGTCACGCCAGGGCGGACATGCAGGACGTATTCGGTGGCGTCGTCATTCACTTCCCAGCTTGCCAGCAGATAGGGCTCGAAGGTGTATTTGGCGGTGTACTTGACCAGCGGCTCGAGCGCCTGGCGCTCGGCATTGGCGATTTCGGACCAGTCGGCCTTGCGCGGATCCTTGGGATCCTTGATCCACTGCGCGACCTTGAGCACGCCGCCCTTGGTTGGGGTTTCCTGCGCCTGGGCCTCCATCGGGACGGTGAGGCCGATCATGCCGTAGGCCATTGCCGCACTGGCGCCGAAGGTGGTCGCCATCGCCAGGAATTCGCGACGGTCCATCTTGCCGTTGACGACCTCGCGCGCCAGCTCACGGATGTGGCCGGGCACAACGTCGGAGTTGCTTTTGTAGAATGTCATTTCCGTCTCCCATTGTTTTGGTCTTTGACGCTACAATTCCGCATCCTATTGCCGTTGTCAAAACGGTTGGATGTCGACGTTCCCGAAGCCAAGTCTGCAATTTTGGGAGAGGTGCAGTTCGCGTGATTCCGACAGGATTGACGCAAAAACGCTAATGCTCGCCGGATTCATCTGAATCTTCGACGCTACGTAAGCAGAGCACGCCGCAGACCCCGGCGACAGGGCCACGGACGGGTCGCAATAATGTCAGCAAACGTTAGAGAGCCGGCACGGCCGCACTGAATTGCGCCAAGCCTCGCTCAAAAAATGTGCGTGTTCAATGTGTTAAAGCGCACGCCAATATGGCGGAATACTAATATTCTTTTTCGTAGAAGATGCCGCCCTTGGCCTCGCCCGCATCGGTCGCCTGGCCACGCAGTTTGACGCCGCGACCGACATTGAGGTCGATCGTGGCCTTGCCCGAGCCCGGCTGGTCGCCCTTTTCGATGGACAGATAGGTGCGGTCGTTGAGGTATTTTCCGACAGCGACCGAGGTGTCGCCCTTGTCGTTGGTGCGGATGTCCAGATCGTCGACGCCGAGCGTGGCGCGCAGGCTCGACAGCAGCGACGTGGTGCCGCCGATGCCGGCCATCTGTGCCGCCGCGTCCGCAAGCTGGGCGATCTGCAGCGGCGACAGATTGGACATCGAGCGGCCGAAGATCAGGCGCGCCAGCACCTCGTCTTCCGGCAGCGCCGGCACCGACGAGAAGGAGAATTTCGGATTGTTGGCCTGCCCCGTGATGCCGATGGTGACGGTGGCGTCGCTTGCCGTGGTTTCGGCAGCGAAATTGATCGTCGGCACCAGCGAACCGGCGAAGCCGACCGAACCGGAGGTGAAGTTGAGGCGCTTGCCGAGGATCGACAGGCGACCGCGCCGAAGCGTGAACTCACCCATGGCCTGCGGCGACGCCGACGAGCCGGTGAGGCGCAGCGAGCCGCCGAGCTCGGCGTCGAGGCCGCGCCCTTGGACGAAGATCTGGTTCGGGGCGTTGACGGTGATGTCGAGGGTCAGCGCGCCGCTGCCGCCGCTCGCCTTCTCGGCCGGGCGCATGGCGTCCTGCTGGGCGATCACGGCCTTCGGCGCGTTCTTGTGCTTGACGTCGACCGCGCTCAGCGCGCCCGGGAACTTTTCCGGAATGCTGATGACGGTGCGGGCGAGATTGATCGTGCCCGACAGCACGGGCGCAGAGAGCATCGGCCCCTTGATGGCGATGTCGCCGCCGAGATTGGCGGTGACGACGCGGCCGTCGGTGTAGCGGCCGTCGGTCAGCTTGATCGAAATGTCGGCCGGAAAACCCTGCGCGGCATCGGTGCCGACGGTGCCGCTGGCGGTGAGCTGGCCGCCGGTCGACAGATTGCCGGTCAGGCGGTTGATGCGCGCCACGCCCTGCGCCATCGCGATGTCGAGATTGATGTCGTTGATGGCGAGGCCCATCTGCGCTGCCAGAAGCCGCGCACCCGAAGCGCGGACGCTGCCGCCGATGACCGGCGAGGACGCCGGGCCGCGAACCTGGACACTGACATCGGCGGTGCCGGTCAGCTGCATGCCTTGCGCGGCCAGCGTGCGGGTCAGGAACGCGAAGGGCACGGGGCCGGAGAAATTGAGGTCGAGCGCGACAGGCGCATTGGTGACGACGGTGCCGCCGCCGCGCAGGGCAAGCCCCGTCCCGTCGGTGATGGCAGACTGGAAGGTCAGCCTGCCGCCGGCAAAGGTGCCGTCGGAGGCGATGTTCATCGGCCCGAAGCCGGCGCCCGTGGTCTGCGAGGTCGCGGCATTCGCGACCTTGAGGTCATAGCCGACGGTCGGATTGGCGGCCGCACCCGAAACCTTGACCGTGCCCGAGATCGAGCCGGCAGCGCCGAGGCCCGGCGAGAAGGAATTGGCGAGCGACGCCGGCACATTGGCAAGCGCCACATCGAGATTGAGGGCGGTGCCTGCGGTGCCCGAAACGGTTGCCGTGCCGCCGCCGAGATTGAGCGCCAGCCTGTCGAGCGTGGTGGTGCCGCCCGCGATCTTGACCGTCGTCGGCCGGGCGATGGCGGCCTTGATGCCGCGCATGACAGCCTCGCCCGAGGCGAGTTCGATGGTGGTGGTGCCGCCGCCGACCTTGAGGCGACCCGACGCCTTGGCCGGAATGTCGGCGACGGTGGCGCCGCCGGAGAAGCCGGTCCATTCGCCGTCGCGCTTGAGATCGACGTCGATGCCGGAGATGACCGTCTTACCCGAGGTGACCGACCTGGCCTTGACCGAACCCGAGATGGCCGGCGCCTTGAGATAGTTCAGCACGTCGGCGCTGACGGCGACCGAATTGGCGGCGAGGTCGCCGCGCCTGAGCTGTGCCGTGTTGAGCTCGACCTTGACCTGCGGGGTGTCGCCGGAACGGGTGAAATCGATGCGGCCGCGGATGTCGCCCTCGGCCTTTTCCAGCGCGAGTGCCGCCAGCGGACCGATGTCGGGCATGTCGATGTTGATGGTGCCGATCGGCACGAAACCCTTGTCGAGCACGAGATCGCCCGACAGCTTGTTCTGGCCGAGCGACAGCGACAGGCCCTTGATCTGGCTGGTGCCGTCCGATGTGGCGAGCACGGCGTTGCCGGCAAGCTTCTGGCCGGCGACATTGCCCGACAGCGCGACATTGGCCGCCGGGTTGGCCGGATCGACCGTGCCCGTGGCGGTCAGGTTCAGCCCGGTGATTTCGCGCGCCGCCGCCTCGATGCGATCGCTGGTGACGGTCAGCGCCACGTCGGGCGCGGTGCGCGCGCCCTTGGCGGTCAGGGCGAAGTCGATGGCGCCCTTGGCATCCTTCGACAGCAGCGAGACATCGGCGAAGGAGCCCTTGAGATCGGCGTCGATCTCACTGCCTTTTACGCGCGCCGTGCCCTGGGCCTTGAGCGCGCCTGAGGTCAGCTCGATGGCGTTGGCAGCGAAGCTGCCTTCGGCGTCGCGGCTGGCGGTGGCGGAGAACTGGGTGCGGTCGGCCAGCGCGATGCGCACGCCTGCCGGCAGCGCATTGGAGGCGACGTCGGCCTTGAGGCCGAGCTCCAGCGACATGTCGACCAGGTTGAGCCTGGCGTTGAGCGAACCGTTGAGCGCATCGCTGCGGATTGTGCCCTCGTCGACGACGACTTGATCCTTGCCGACGGAACCGGCCATGTCGACGGCGACGCGGCCGGCGACCAGCGGTGCCAGCGTTGCGACATCGGTCTTGAGTTCGGCGGCGCCCAGCTTGATCGAAATCGGACCGCTGCGGTCGGCGATGTCGAAGCCGTCGGAATGGGCGGAGGCGGCGATGTCGCGCAGTTCGGTGTTGCCGGCGATGACCGACACCAGCGAGGCGCTGAAATCGACCGCCGGCACCTTGCCGTCGCCAAAGGCGCGCAGGCTGGCGGCGTTGACGGCGACGGTGACCGGCTGGGCATCGCTGCCGAGGCTGAGCACGATCGGGCCTTCATTGGCCTTGACGTCGAGCGACAGGTCGGCGGCGCCCTCGGGGTTGAGCGAGCCCGCCGCATTGGCCGTCAGCGCCGTGCTGGCGACCGTGGCGCGCTCGATGTCGATGCCACCAGATGTCGTGCGGGTGCCGGCGATGTCGAAGGTGGTGTTGCCGGCGAGAAGCGGCTTCAGCATCGCCGGCAGGAAATCCTCGAACGCGCCGTCGCCCTTGGCCGATATGACATTGCCCTTGTCGGTCAGCTGGTGCGTGCCCGAGATGCGGGTGATGACATTGCCGTCGACGGCGAAGGTGCCGTTGCCGCTCCAGTCGGCCAGAGGCCCCTCGCCCGACACCACCAGTTCGACCGCCGGCTGGTTGGGCAGCTTCAGGATGTTGGCGATGATGCCGCCGGCCGGCTCGTCGGCGCGAATGTTGAGCGTCAGCCGGTTTTCATCCGGCGCAAAGGCGATGTCGGCATCGACGGTGCCCTGCTTTCCGTCGCTGCGGGCGACGTTGAGCCTGGTCTCGATGCCGAGCGGCGAACCGCCGGCCTTGAGCATGCCCTTGGCGGCGAGTTCGGCGATGCCGGTGCCTGCGAGCGCCTCGCCAAGCGCGATTTCGGGCAGGTCGATCTGCCTGATGTCGAGCGCGACAGGCAGCGACAGGCCGCCGCTGCTCGGCTTGGCCGGCTGGGTGCCAGGCTTGGGCAGCCGCGCAACCTCGATGCGGTCGGCGGCGATGCGGTCGGCGCGGAAGGTGCGGGTAAGCAGCGCCAGCGGCGACCAGTCGACAGAGACGCCGCGCAGGGCAAGCCAGGCCCCTTCCCTGTCCTCGATGACGAGGTTGTCGAGCGTGAGGTTGCCCGACCAGATGCCGTTGAGGCCGCTCAGCCTGATCTTCTGGTCCTCGGTCGAGGCAACCGTCGAGATCAGCCCGGCGAGGTTTTCGCGGCCCTTGGAGGTCAGCGTGAAGACGCCGAGCGCGCCGGCCAGAAGGGCCACGACCACCAAAAGGGCGATGGCAAGAACGCGCAGGATTTTCTTCAGCATGACCATTGGATCAGAAGGCCTGGCCGACGCCGGCATAGATGCCGTAGCGCGGATCGCCCGGTTCCGGATTGAGCGGCATGGCGACGTCGACGCGCAGCGGGCCGAAAGGCGTGAGATAGCGGACGCCGATGCCGGCGCCGACCTTCACCTTGGCGAAGTCGGGGAACTGGCTGGTCGAGACGGTGCCGGCATCGATGAACGGCACGATGCCGATCTTGTCGTTGTAGGCATAACGCATCTCGACCGATGTCTCGGCATAGGACAGGCCGCCTGTTGGCTTGCCGTCGGTGTGCGGGCCGATACCCTGGTAGGAATAGCCGCGCACCGAGCCGCCGCCGCCGGCATAGAAGCGCCGGTCGGCAGGCACGTCCTCGAGGCCTGCGCCGAGGATCGAGCCCATGGCGACGCGGCCGGCGAGCACGAAGCGGTTGTTGGAATCGATGCCGTAATAGGCCGACCCCTCACCCTTGAGCTTGAGGAACATGTTGCCGTTGAGCGCGTCATAGGTCGGCTCGGCATAAGCGAGCGCACGGAAGCCGCGTGTCGGGTTCAGCTTGTCGTCGCGGTTGTCGTAGACATATTGCAGCGGCAGGCTGACCAGCAGGTAGCGCTTGCCTTCGGGATTGAGCGCGTCCTCGACCTTGGAATAGTCGATCGCCAGCGAGCCCGAGACGGTCTGCTGCTTGGTCAGTTCGTAGGCCAGGCCGACATTGCCGGCGATGGAGAAGCGGTCATAGGCGTCGGGATGCTCGGCGACCGCCTTGACGTTGGCAAAGAATTTCGACGCCGGGCCGATGACGCCCGGTTTCTCGAACATGATGCCGGCATTGTAGTTGAGCTTGCCGATTTCGGAGACGTCGCCGATGCGGCCGATGGAGCCGCCGATGCGCAGCTTCTCGGCGCGTCCGAACAGGTTGCGGTGGCCCCAGTACCCCTCGATGCCCGCCCCTTCGGTGTTGGAGAAGGTCGCGCCGGCGCCGAAATAGCGCATCTTGCGCTCGCTGACGCGCACGTCGATGGGGATCTGGCCGGCGGCGTTGAGCGCTGCGGCTTCCGAAATCGTCACGCTGGAAAACACCTCGAGCCCGAGCAGGCGGTTGCGGGCGTCGTCGATTTCCTTGGGCGAATAGGTGCGGCCGGGCTCGAGCCCGGTCATGTAGACTGTGAAGTCGCGGTCGACGAGCTCGGTGCCCTCGACGGTGGTCTGCCCATAACCGGCAATCGGTCCGGCGGCGACATCGAGCGTGACGTCGAGCGTCGTCGTCGCATGGTCGGCGACGATGGTGCGGCCGGTGACGGTGGCGAGCGGACGCCCCTCCTCCTTGAGCCGCCGCACGATGCCTGCCTCGGCCTTGAGGATGGCGTCGGACGAGGCGTCGCCGCCTGCGATCAGGCCGTAGTCGGCGCCCATGATGCCGGCCGCATCGCCCTTGAGCACGATGTCGCCGAGCGTGAATTTTGAGCCGGGATTGATGGTGACCGTGACCGGGATCGGCTGCTGGCCGGAAAAGACCGCGTCCGGCTGGAGATCGTCGAGCGCCTTGCCGGCGATCGAGATGTTGACGACGCCGTCATAGCGCGCATTGGAGAACAGCGCGGCGACCAGCCGCTCGCGGTCGTTGCGCGCCTTGGCGAGCAGGCCGAGCGAACCGGACACCGGACGGTCTTCCTCGCCCTTCAGCAGCGAGGCGTTTTGGAGCGCCTTGGTGAGGTCGTCGTCGGCGCCGACCACTTCGAAGGTGACGGCATAATCGAGCGGATCGACGACGTCGGGGTCCTCTTCGTTCTCCGAGCCCCAGAGCCTGATGCCGAAGATCTTGAAGGCCATCGCCTGCTCGGTCTGCACGGCAAGCAGAGTGGTCGACAACAGCATTGCCGCCGCCGCGCGCCAAAGCACGCGAGCGCTGACAGAACTGTCGAATCCACGCATACGCCGCACAAACATCAAGCCAAACTAACCTCCAATCCTAAAATTGAAATGAAGTTTTCGAGTTTTCGTAAAGCAGCCACAATCGATATGTCAGATTTCGTTGGGTGAATGAATGACAGCCGGGATAGGGATGCGGGTGTATTCATGGGGGCGATCCGCATGGTCGGGCAATACCATGCATGGCTTCCGAAACAAGCGACAACCTTGGCGGGCATGTGCCCGCCGGCTTCCGTATGGCCTTTGCGGGACCGGGGCCGGGCGTCCGAAGCGACGCACAAGAACGTTCTAAACTATTGAATCTGCGCGTCGCTTTCCGAAAACCGATTCCGGTTTCCGGGCCGATGCGCTAGCCTGAGCGCAGGTAGAACAGCGACTGAGCTGTCGGAGGGTATGATGATACGTGCGGCGCGCGCTTTTCCATTGTTGGTGATTCTGCTTCTTGCCTGGACCTTCGGCGCCATGGCGCAGAACCGGCATGTGGTGACCAGCGACAATGGCGACTATTTCGGCTTCGACCTGCGCTCGGAGCAGAACGTCACGCTCGACCAGTGCCAGACGACATGTCTCGGCGACCAGGCCTGCCGCGCCTTCACCTACAACACCAAGGCGAAGTGGTGTTTCCTCAAGTCCGACTTCGCCGTGCTCAAGCCCTTTGCCGGTGCTGTCGCCGGCAAGGTCGTGCCGATCAGCGGCGATCCCGACATCGGCGCGCCGGCCGAGCTGTCCTTCTTCCCGGTCTCGATGGTCGAGGAAGCCCGCCAGTTCCGCAACGGCCTGACCGCCAATGGCGTCGTCAACCCGGACCTCGGGCTGGCAGCACTGACGGACGCCGGCGAAACCGCCCTGCAGTCGAATGACGGCCAGACCGCGATGCAGAAGTTCCGCGCCGCAGCCATCATCCTGCCCGACGACACCGCGATCTGGATCAGGCTCGCCCGCGCCGTGCAGATCGCCTCGCCCAACAACGGCGACGAAACGGCGACCCTGCCGCGCGACAGCACCTCGACCGCCTACAACGCCTATCTCCTGTCGCGCACGGCCGCCGACCGGGCCGAAAGCCTGACGCTTCTGGCGCGCGGGCTCGACAAGCGCGACATGTTCCGCGCCTCCCTTCAGGCCTATGAAGCGAGCCTGGCGCTCGACAATTCGGCTTCGGTCCGCGCCGAATATGAAGACTTGAAGGCACGAAAAGGCTTCCGCGTCGTCGAGCACAGCATCGATGCCGACACCAGCTCGCCGCGCGTCTGCGCCCAGTTCTCGGAAGCGCTGGTCAAGACGGGCGTCGACTATGCGCCTTTCGTCACCGTCGATGACCAGGCCCCCAAGGGCATCGAGGCCAAGGACCAGCAGATCTGCGTCGAGGGTCTGGAGCACGGCAAGCACTACCGCGTCACCTTCCGTCCCGGCCTGCCGGCGGCAATCGGCGAGGTGCTGACCACGCCGATCGTGCTCAGTGTCTATGTCCAGGACCGGGCGCAGTCGGCCCGCTTCACCGGCGACAGCTTCGTATTGCCCTCGACCGCCCGCCGCGGCATTCCCGTCGTCACCGTCAACATGGCTGCGGCCGACATGAAGCTCTACCGTGTCGGCGACCGCTCGCTGGCCCAGCTTCTGTCCGGCTACCAGTTCCTGCGCCAGCTCGACGGTTATGATCTCTCCAACATCTCCGACCAGATGGGCACCCCCGTCTGGGAAGGCCAGCTGGCGATTGCCAACGAGCTGAACAAGGAAGTGACGACCTCCTTCCCGGTCGACGAGGCCCTGCCCAACCGCAAGCCCGGCGTCTACATACTGACGGCACAGGCGCTCGACGACAAAAGCGACAGCTGGTCGAGCAAGGCGACGCAGTGGTTCGTCGTCTCCGACATCGGCCTGTCGACCTACACCGGCGAGGACGGCCTGAACGTGTTTGCCCGCTCGCTGGCGACCGCCAGGCCGATCGCCGACACGGAACTGACCCTGCTGGCCCGCAACAACGAAGTGCTGGGCACGGCCAAGACCGATGCCGAAGGCCGCGCCACCTTCACCGCCGGCCTGACCCGCGGCGACGGCGGCATGGCGCCGGCCGTGCTGATGGCGAGCCAGGGCAGCGACGATTTCGTCTTCCTCGACATGACCCGCGCCGGCTTCGACCTGTCGGACCGCGGCGTCGCCGGCCGTGCCGCGCCCGGCGCGCTCGACGTCTATGCCTGGACCGAGCGCGGCATCTACCGCGTCGGCGAGACCGTGCATGCGGCAGCCCTTGCCCGCGACGACGCGGCCAAGGCCGCCGACAGCCTGCCGCTGACCTTCATCTTCACCCGTCCCGATGGCGTCGAGGACCGGCGCATCGTCAGCCAGGGCGGCAATGCAGGCGGCCACGCCGTCGACCTGGCCTTGTCCACCGCCGCCATGCGCGGCACCTGGACGCTCGCCATCCACACCGATCCCAAGCAGCCGGCCATCGCCAGCCAGATGTTTTTGGTCGAGGACTTCGTGCCCGACCGCATCGAGTTCGACCTCAGCGCCGACCGCAAGGAGATCGCGGTGGGTGAAACGGCGGAAGCCACCGTCGACGGCCGCTTCCTCTATGGCGCGCCCGCAGCAGGCCTTGCGCTCGAAGGCGAGCTGACGCTGTCGACCAAGCGCGACTGGGACAGCTTCAAGGGTTATTATTTCGGCCTCGCCGACGAGCAGGAAGGCGAAGCGACCCGCATTCCGCTGAACGACCTGCCTGTCGTCGGCGACGACGGCAAGGCGACCTTCCCCGTGGAGGTGGGCCAGGTGCCCTCGACCACCCGCCTGGTCAATGCCGGCCTGACCGTGCGCATGCGCGAGACCGGCGGCCGCGCCGTCGAAAAGAAGCTCGACATCGGCATCCTGCCGCAGGGCACGATGCTCGGCATTCGCCCCGACTTCTCCGGCGGCGAAGTGCCCCAGGGCGGCACCGCCAAGTTCAGCCTGATCGCCGCCCAGCCCGACGGCAAGCGCACCGATCTCAAGGGCGCGCAGTGGTCGCTGGTCAAGGTCGAGCGGAACTACCAGTGGTACCGCTCCGGCAATTCGTGGAACTACGAGCCGGTGACCTTCACCAAATCGGTGGCGTCGGGTCAGGTCGACCTCACCGCTGCAGGCGAGGCAAGCATCTCGACGCCCGTCGACTGGGGCCGCTACCGCCTCGAGGTCGAAACCGCCGACCCCGCAGGTCCGGCCACGAGCTACGAATTCGACGCCGGCTGGTATGTCTCGGCAACCTCGACCGAGACGCCCGACGGCCTCGAAGTGGCGCTCGACAAGGCGACCTACAAGGCCGGCGACGTCGCCAAGCTCAAGGTGTCGCCGCGCTTTGCCGGCGAGCTTCTGGTCACCATCGGCGCCGACAAGCTTTTGAAGACCGTCAACGCCTCGATCCCGGCCGAAGGCGGCACCGTCGACATCGCCGTCGGCGACGACTGGGGCGCCGGCGCTTATGTCACTGCTACGCTCTACCGGCCCGGCGAGGCGCAGGAATCGCGCATGCCGGCTCGCGCCATCGGCCTGAAGTGGCTGGCGGTCGACCCCGCCGACAAGAAGCTGAACATCGCGCTCGACCTTCCCGAGAAGACCGAGCCGCGCAAGGCGCTGTCGGTGCCGGTCACCGTCACCGGCGCCAAGGCAGGCGACAAGGCTTATGTGACGGTTGCCGCCGTCGATGTCGGCATCCTCAACCTGACCAACTACAAGGTGCCCGACCCCGAGAACTGGTATTTCGGCCAGCGCATGATGGGGCTTGAACTGCGCGACCTCTATGGCCGCCTGATCGACGGCTCGCTGGGCGCCATGGGCAAGCTGCGCACCGGCGGCGACGGTGCGGCCATGACCTCGCAGGGCAGCCCGCCCAAGGAAAAGCTGGTCGCCTTCTTCTCCGGCATCGTCGAACTCGACGCCGACGGCAAGACGACCGTCGACTTCGACATCCCGCAGTTCAACGGCACGGTGCGCATCATGAGCGTCGCCTGGACCAAGGATGCGGTCGGCCACGCGACGGGCGATGTGATCGTGCGCGATCCGATCGTGCTGACGGCCGGCATGCCGCGTTTCATGGCCCCTGGCGACTTCGCCGAGATGACGCTCGACATCGCCAACACCGATGCGCCGGCAGGCGACTACACGCTGTCGGTCGACACGACGGGCGACCTCTCGACCGGTGACGCCGCCCTGCCCCAGAAGCTCACGCTGGAACCCGGCAAGCGCCAGACGCTGAAGATCCCGCTGATGCCGGTGACATCTGGCACTGCCGGGCTGACCGTCCGGATTGCCAATGCCGAGGGGCTGAATGTCGAACAGGAGCTGTCCCTGCCCGTGCGGCCCGGCCAGTTGCCGGTGACGACCCGCATGGTGGTGGACCTCAAGCCAAACGCTTCGCTGCGCATCGACAGGGAGCTTCTGGCGGCAAGCCTGCTGGAGGGCGCCCATGTCAGCGTCGGCGTGTCGCAATCGTCGGCCTTCGACGTGCCGTCGATGCTGATGACGCTCGACCGCTACCCCTATGGCTGCGCCGAGCAGACGACGAGCCGGGCGCTGCCCCTGCTTTATGTCAGCGAGCTCAGCGCCGATGCCGGCATGGCCGACGATCCGGCGCTGCGCGAGCGCATCCAGGGCGCGATCTTCCGCGTGCTCAATTACCAGTCGTCGTCGGGCAGCTTCGGCCTGTGGGGGCCGGGTTCCGGCGACCTGTGGCTCGATGCCTATGTCAGCGACTTCCTCACCCGGGCGCGTGAAAAGGGCTTCGACGTGCCCCAGCAGGCGATGATGCAGGCGTTGAACAACCTGCAGAACGCCATCGGCTACGACGTCGATGTCGAGGATCGCGGCTCGGAAATCGCCTATGCGCTCTATGTGCTGGCCCGCAACAAGAAGGCCTCGGTCGGCGACCTCCGCTACTTCGCCGACACCAAGCTGGAGGCCTTCTCCAGCCCGATGGCGGTGGCGCAGCTGGGTGCCTCGCTCGCCCTGTACGGCGATGCGCAGCGTTCGGAAAACATCTTCAACGCAGCGCTCCAGCTCGCCAAGGCAACGCCCGACTTCAACTGGTACCGCTCCGACTATGGCTCGCGCCTGCGTGACGGTGCCGCCATGCTGGCGCTGGCCGCCGAAAGCAAGCCTGTGCCTTCGGTGGTGCCGGCACTGGTCAAGATGGTGGCGGCCGATCGCGCTTCGGCGAAATGGACCAGCACCCAGGACGACGCCTGGATGCTCTTGGCGGCACGCGCGCTGAAGGCCGGCAACGAGGCGATCTCGCTCGACATCGGCGGCACCGCCCATACCGGCGCCTATTCGCAGCGCATCGACGGCGCCGACCTTCTGGTCAACCCGGTGTCGATCGCCAACAAGGGCAAGAACCCGGTCCAGGCGGTGGTGACCACTGTCGCTGCCCCGGCCCAGCCCCTGCCCGCAGGCGGCGACGGCTTCACCATCGAGCGCACCTACTACAGGCTCGACGGCAGCGAGGCCAATGTCACCGAGGTCAATCAGAACGAACGCTTCGTCGTGGTGCTCAAGGTCAGGGAACTCAACGACTGGCCGTCGCGCATCGTCGTCGCCGACATGCTGCCGGCTGGCTTCGAGATCGACAATCCGGGGCTGGTGAACAGCGCCAGCCTGTCGAACTTCCCGTGGCTGGAGCAGACGGAAGCCGCCCATCTCGAGTTCCGCGACGACCGCTTCGTCGCCGCCATGGACAGCGACGGCGACTCGGGCCGCGAGTTCACCCTGGCCTATGTGGTGCGCGCCGTCACACCCGGCACCTACGCCCACCCGGCGGCGAATGTCGAGGACATGTACCGTCCGCAGTACTCGGCGCGCACGGCCACCGGCATGATGGAGGTGAAGGCGGAGTGATCCGCCTTTGGATGTTGCCCATGCACTGCAAGCCCGGCTGCCCGAGGCGCCGCCCCTCACCCTTGGCCTCTGCCCGTGACATACGGGGAGAGGGAGGCGTCGGCGTCGCGGCCAGCCTCCGTCTCCCCGTCACCACGGCGAGACGGTCAGGCAGGAGATGAGGGGCAGCGATGCACCCGACCGGGAAGACATTGCGTAGACTGCTGCTGGCCGGAGCCGTGACGACAGGCCTGGCCGCCCTCGCGGTCGGCGGCCTGTTTGCGCTCGACCGTGCCTATCCGCCGCCCCTGCCCGAAAAGCTCACCGTTTCGGCCGAAGTGCTCGACCGCGACGGCCAGCTGCTGCGCGCCTACGCGATCCCTTCGGGCCACTGGCGGCTCGGCACCGGGCTCGACCAGGTCGACCCGCAACTGGTCAAGATGCTGGTCGCCTATGAGGACAAGCGTTTCTGGGACCACGAGGGCGTCGACATGCTGGCGCTCGGCCGCGCCAGCTGGCAGTTCCTGAGTAATGGCCGCATCGTCTCGGGCGGTTCGACGCTGTCGATGCAGCTGGCGCGGCTGATCGAGCCGCGCAGCGAGCGCAGTTTCAGTTCGAAGCTGCGGCAGCTGGCCCGCGCGGTGCAGATCGAGCGGCGGCTGTCGAAACAGGAAATCCTCGAACGCTACCTGACGCTGGCGCCTTATGGCGGCAATCTCGAGGGCGTGCGCTCGGCCTCGCTTGCCTATTTCGGCAAGGAGCCGAAGCGGCTGACCGTCTCCGAGGCCGCGCTGCTGGTCGCCCTGCCGCAATTGCCGGAACGGCGCCGCCCCGACCGCAACCCTGGAAATGCCCAGGCCGCGCGCGACCGCGTGCTCGATCGCATGGTAAGCGCCGGCGTGCTCGGCGAAAGCGAGGCGGCGCGCGCGTCGCTGGAGACGGTGGCGGCAACCCGGCTGGCGCTGCCGACGCTGGCACCGCATGCGGCCGATCTGGCGCTGCGCAATACGCCCGGCGTCGTCAGGCACCAGCTTACCTTGCGCAAGAGCGTCCAGCAGGGGTTGGAGACGGTGGCGCGCGAGGCGGCCCAGCGGCTCGGGCCGCGCATCTCGGTCGCCATGGTGATGGCCGATGCCGTGACCGGCGAGATCCTCGGCGAGGTCGGCTCGGCCAACTATCTAGACGCCTCGCGTTCGGGCTGGATCGACATGACCCGCACCGTGCGCTCGCCCGGCTCGACGCTGAAGCCGTTCATCTACGGCCTCGCCTTCGAGCAGGGGCTGGTGGCGCAGGAAACGATGATCGAGGACCGGCCCACCGATTTCGCCGGCTATCGGCCCAAGAATTTCGACATGAGCTACCAGGGCGACGTGTCGGTGCGCCAGGCGCTGCAGCTGTCGCTCAACGTGCCGGCAATCCGCCTGCTCGACGCGGTCGGACCGCTCAGGCTGACGGCGCGTTTCCGCCAGGCCGGCGTGGTGCCGCAACTGCCATCAGGCGAAGCGCCCGGCCTCGCCATCGGCCTCGGCGGCGTCGGCGTCACGCTGCGCGACCTCGTCCAGCTCTATACCGGGCTCGCCAATGGCGGCCGCGCCAAGGTTCTGCGCGACGGCGCGGAAGCGACCACGCCCGCCCCGCTTGCCAACGGCACCATTCTCGAAGAGCAGGCCACCTGGCAGATCGGCGACATTCTATCGGGCGTCAAGGCGCCGGAGGGAGCCGCCAAGCGGACCATCGCCTACAAGACCGGCACCTCCTACGGCTACCGCGACGCCTGGTCGATCGGCTATGACGGCCGCTACGTGCTGGGCGTCTGGGCCGGCCGGCCCGATGCGGGCGCGGTGCCGGGCCTGTCGGGCTATGTCTCGGCGGCTCCCATCCTGTTTGAGGGTTTTGTGCGCTCCGGCCTGCCGTCGATGCCCCTGCCCCGTCCGCCTGCCGGCGCGTTGCGCATGGTCCGCTCAGACCTGCCGGTGACGCTCGAGCGCTTTTCCCCCGCCGGCCAGCTGCCGACTGTCGCATCCGCCGTGGTCACCGAGCCTGCACCGCAGATCGTCTTCCCGCCCGATGGCGCCCGGGTCGAACTCGGATCGGTATCAGAAGGTGCAGCTCCGCTGGTGCTCAAGCTGCAGGGCGGCCGCGCCCCGTTTCGCTGGCTCGCCAACGGCAAGCCGCTCGACACGGTCGCACGCCGCCGCGAGGCAACCTGGCAGCCCGACGGCACAGGCTATTCGACGCTGACCGTCATCGACGCCGCGGGACGGGCCGCAAGCGTCAGGGTATTCGTGGAGTAGACGAAATGATCTCGCAGGAACAAATGTTCGACGTGCTTCTGGAAGCCGATCCGACATTCCAGCCGGCCTGGGATGCGTTTGTGGACAAGTGGCGCGACCAGATCGAGCTGCCGCTTTACCTGGCTTTGGGAGATCTGGCCCGGCACGTGATCGGCAAGCTTGAGAACGACAGGATCGGCGATCTTCAGCGTATTTTCGCAGCCGTCGAGCGTTGGCTCGCCGACGGCGATGAACTGGTGCGGGAAGCAGCGACGATCGGGCTGCTGGAAGACCTGCAAAACCCCAATCTGCACAAGACCACGTCGCCGGATCGGCTGAAGCAGTGGCTGGGGCCGCTCGGCGCGATGCAATGGAGCGAAGTCGAACGTTTCTGGTCGGGGCAAACAGCCAGGGCCTGATGGCCCTTGCCACGCACGTCTGCGCTCCCGGTTCTCATCGTCTGTGACGAACAATTACATCGCCCAGTCCGTTCATGAATTTTTGAGCGAGCAAAAAAATTTCGTCAGCTGTCCTCGCGTGGCCTAAATTTGCCGATGCGGGCCAAAATTCGGAACATACGCCGCATCTAATTTCTACCAGTTCGATAGAGTAGAACCATATTCGAACGGAGGCGGAAATGACGACTTCACGCAGATCCATACTGCTGTCGGCCCTGATTGCGGGTGCGGTGCAGTTCGGCGGCCTGGGACTGGCTTATGCCGACACCACGCTTCTCAACGTGTCCTACGACCCGACGCGCGAGCTCTACAAGGATTACAACGCCGCCTTCGCCAAGCACTGGAAAGCCGAGACCGGCGAGACGGTGACCATCGAGCAGTCGCATGGCGGTTCGGGCAAGCAGGCGCGCGCCGTGATCGACGGCCTCGACGCCGACGTCGTCACCCTTGCGCTCGAAAGCGACATCACCGCGATCGTCGAGAAGTCGAAGAAGATCAATCCCGACTGGCGCGCCAAGCTGCCGAACAACTCCTCGCCCTACACCTCGACCATCGTGTTCCTGGTGCGCAAGGGCAATCCCAAGGCCATCAACGACTGGGGCGACCTGACCAAGGACGGCGTCCAGGTGATCACGCCGAACCCGAAGACCTCTGGCGGTGCACGCTGGAACTATCTGGCGGCCTGGGCCTGGGGCAACACCCAGTTCGGCGGCGACGAGGCCAAGATCAAGCAATATATCGGCAATCTCTATGCCCATGTGCCCGTGCTCGACACCGGCGCCCGCGGCTCGACGGTGACCTTCGCCCAGCGCGGTCTCGGCGACGTGCTGCTGGCCTGGGAGAACGAGGCCTATCTGGCGCTCGACGAATTCGGCGCCGACCAGTTCGACATCGTCATCCCGCCGTCGTCGATCCTGGCCGAACCGCCGGTCGCCGTGGTCGATGCCAATGTCGATGCCAAGGGCACCCGCAAGGTGGCCGAAGCCTATCTCTCCTACCTCTATTCGGCGGAAGGACAGACCATCGCCGCCAAGCATCATTACCGGCCGTCCAAGCCGGACCTTGTCCCGGCAGCCGACCTGCAGAAACTGCCTGAACTCAAGCTTGTCTCCATCGACGATCCGATTTTCGGCGGATGGGCAAAGGCGCAGCCCTATCACTTCGGTGATGGTGGTATATTCGACCAGATCTACAAGCCGGCCCAGTAACCCGAAGACCAGGACATCATGAGTATAGCTCCCGCTCAGGCGGGGTGGCGGTTCAAAAAGCCGAGCGTCATTCCGGGTTTCGGACTGACGCTCGGCTTCACGCTTGCCTACCTCACCCTCATCATCCTCATCCCGCTTGCCGGGCTCGTCTGGCGTTCGGCCTCGCTCGGCTGGACCGATTTCTTCGCCATCGCCACCGATCGCCGCACGCTGAAGGCGCTCGAGATCAGCTTCGGCACGGCCTTCATCGCCGCCGCCATCAACGTCGTCTTCGGCACGCTGGTCGCCTGGGTGCTGGTGCGCTATCGCTTCCCCGGCCGCCGCATCGTCGACGCCATGGTCGACCTGCCCTTTGCCCTGCCGACGGCCGTCGCCGGCATAGCACTTACCACGCTCTATTCGCCGAAAGGCTGGATGGGCGCGTTGCTGGCGCCGCTCGGCATCAAGGTCGCCTACACGCCGCTCGGCATCGTCATCGCACTCGTCTTCATCGGCCTGCCTTTTGTCGTGCGCACCGTGCAGCCGATCATCGAGGAGATCGACAAGGAGGTCGAGGAAGCCGCGGCCACCCTTGGCGCCAACCGCTGGCAGACCATCACCAAGGTGCTGTTTCCGGGGCTGGCGCCGGCCGTCACCACCGGCTTCGCGCTGGCCTTCGCGCGTGGCGTCGGTGAATACGGCTCGGTCATCTTCATCGCCGGCAACCTGCCTTACGTGTCGGAAATCGCACCGCTTCTGATCGTCATCCGGCTGGAGGAATACGACTACGCCGCAGCCACCGCGATTGCCGCGATCATGCTGGCGCTGTCGTTTGGCATGCTCTTCGTCATCAACCTCATTCAGGCGTGGACTCGCAAACGCTATGGCTGATCCAGAGCTCTATCCCGCCGACCAGACCCACGAGCATGTCTCGCTGGCCACGAGCGAAAGCCCGCTGGCCCGCTTCCTTGTCATGGCCGTGGCCTTCGCCTTCCTCGGCATCTTCCTGGTGGTGCCGCTGGTGGTGGTGTTCGAACAGGCCTTCGCCAAGGGCATCGGCGCCTTCCTTGCCGCCGTCGGCGACCCCGACACGATCTCGGCGATCCGGCTGACGCTGTTGGTCGCCGTCATCTCGGTGCCGCTCAACCTCGTCTTCGGCGTGGCCGCCGCCTGGGCCATCGCCAAGTTCGAGTTCAAGGGCAAGGCATTCCTGATCACCCTGATCGACCTGCCCTTTTCGGTCTCGCCCGTCATCTCGGGCCTGGTCTATGTCCTGCTGTTCGGGGCGTCGAGCCTGCTCGGGCCGTGGCTCAAGATGCACGGCATCGTCATCCTGTTTGCGGTTCCCGGCATCGTGCTGGCGACGATCTTCGTCACCTTCCCCTTCGTCGCCCGCGAACTGATCCCGCTGATGCAGGAACAGGGCACCGGCGACGAGGAGGCAGCTTTGTCGCTCGGCGCCAATGGCTGGCAGACCTTCTGGCATGTGACGCTGCCCAACATCAAATGGGGCCTGCTCTACGGCGTGCTGCTGTGCAACGCGCGCGCCATGGGCGAGTTCGGCGCGGTGTCTGTCGTGTCGGGCCACATCAGGGGCCAGACCAACACCATGCCGCTGCATGTCGAGATCCTGTACAACGAATACAATGCCGTCGGCGCCTTTGCCGTCGCGTCCGTGCTCGCCGGCCTGGCCCTGGTGACGCTTGTGCTGAAAACCCTTCTCGAGCTCCGCTACGGCGCCGAGATCGCCGCCTCGCGCGGACACTGACAGAGGCAAATTGATGGAAGTTCGCGTTTCCAATGTGCGCAAGGAATTCGACCGGTTCCCGGCACTTCACGACGTATCGCTCGACATCCGCTCGGGCGAGCTCATTGCCCTTCTGGGGCCGTCAGGCTCCGGCAAGACGACGCTTCTGCGCCTGATCGCCGGCCTGGAACGACCGACCCGCGGCACGATCTTCTTCGGCGACGAAGACGCTTCGGGCAAGACCATCCAGGAGCGCAATGTCGGCTTCGTGTTCCAGCATTACGCCCTGTTCCGCCACATGACCGTGGCCGACAATATCGGCTTCGGCCTCAAGGTGCGTCCCTCAGTCAAGCGGCCGAGCAAGGCCGATATCCGCGCAAGGGCGTCGGAACTGCTCAACCTGGTGCAGCTCGGCGGCCTCGAAAAGCGTTATCCGGCGCAGCTGTCGGGCGGCCAGCGCCAGCGCGTGGCGCTCGCCCGCGCCATGGCGATCGAACCGCGCGTGCTTTTGCTCGACGAGCCCTTCGGCGCGCTCGACGCCCAGGTGCGCCGCGAGCTCAGGCGCTGGCTGCGCGAGATCCATGACGCGACTGGCCATACGACGATCTTCGTCACCCACGACCAGGAAGAGGCGCTCGAACTCGCCGACCGCGTCGTGGTGATGAGCCAGGGCCGCATCGAGCAGGTCGGCACCGCCGACGACGTCTACGACACGCCCAACTCGCCCTTCGTCTACGGCTTCATCGGCGAGTCGAGCTCGCTGCCGGTCAAGGTCGAGGACGGACAGGTGTGGATCGCCGACCGGCCGATCGGGCTTTCGGCTCCCGATGTGCCCGATGGCGAGGCGACACTCTATTTCCGCCCGCACGACATCGAGCTGCTCGACGAATGCGGCGGCTGCATTGCCGGCACTGTTGCGGCGAGCCGCCGCGTCGCCGGCACCCGCCGGGTCGAGCTGGAGATCGGTGGCGGCCGCGAACGCGTCGAGATCGAACTGCCCGTCAACCACCCTGCCGCCCAGAAGAGCCGGGTGACCTTCAGGCCGAAGCGCTGGAAGGTGTTTCCCAAGGCAGAAAGCTGAGCGCTGGAGGGGCGGAAACGCCCCTCGCCCGCGCGCTCGACTGACAGCTGCATGGCACCAGTGATCCGATGCGCCGGTTCCTTGACCTCAAACGGCGAGATAAGGTCAAAAACCGGACATGGTCATTGCTGCGGATACGAGGTGAAAGTGACCTTCCTGCAAGTAGCCCTGAACGGCGACCGCCGCCATGAGGCAGCCCCCAGAAGCGCCGAGGCCATCGGCCGCGACGCCCTCGCCTCGGTCCGGGCAGGCGCCCATTCGGTGCATGTCCACGCCTTCGACGCGGCCGGCCGCGAGACCCTGAACGCGGCCGAATGCGACGCCGTCGTCACCGCGATCAGGGAAAACTGCCCCGGCGTGCCGATTTCGCTGACCACCTCGGCCGCGATCATCGCCGACCCGGCCGCCCGGCTCACCGCCGTGCGCGGCTGGACGGTGCTGCCCGATCTCGTCACCGCCAACCAGGGCGAGGACGGCATCACCGAACTCTGCGAGTGGTTTCTTTCCAGGGGCGTCGGCATCGAGGCCGGGCTGCTGTCGCCTGACGACGCGCGCAAATTCGTCGCCTCCCCCATCCGCGCGCACTGCCGGCGCGTGCTGATCGAGCCGCTGAACCCCGATCCCACGATCGCCCTGCGCGATGCCGAGGACATGGAGGCGATCGTCCTAGGTGCCGGCATCACGCTGCCGCAGGTGCACCACGGCTATGACGGCTCCTGCTGGTCCGTGAACCGCCGCGCACTCGCCCGCGGCCACGGCATCCGCACCGGGCTGGAGGACGTGGCAGTCCTGCCGGATGGGGCGGAAGCCAGGAGCAACGGGCAGCTGGTGGAGGCGGCGCGCAGGATGATTGCGGAGGTGAAGGGGCGGTGAGCGCGGGGGCGGCCTCGCACCTCCCTGAACTTCTGGGTCAAAGGCCACCCGAGTTGATCGGGCGGGGCATGAGTTTCTGTCAGGGTAGAGCAACCCGGTAGTTCTCCAACCTCATTAGCTGGAGGTTGGAGAAGGGTGGCCATTGAAGGGATCGTTACCCGTCCCTTATGATCACTGCCTCTAACTTGGGGGGACTATCTTGGGTGACAGCAATCAAGTTGAGGAAATAGGCGTTTCGGCCGAACTGACCCCGAGTGGCTTTTCGGCGAAGATCAAGTCTCGTACGGCATCAGCCTGGGATCGACTGTGGGGCTCAAGGGTTGAGAACAAGAGCATTCCTATTGAGTCTCAGAATGCCGAGGCTAAGGCGCTCTCTGACGTGCGCGTAAAAATGATCCACGCACTTGGCGATCTCGGAATGGATCGTTTGAAGAGCGATCCGGATTTCGCAGCGAGAGCAGTGGAGAATTTTCTTCCATCTCTGATGCGGCGACAAGCAAACAAGGATGCTGTTCTGGATTTGGCTTTGGAGGATTTGCGCCAGACCCCTCCATCTGACGATGCGGCCGACGGCTGCGCCGAAGCTCTCGACGATACTTTCCTCAATCGCTTTGAGCGGTACGCCGAAGAGGCGACAACTGAACAAATGCGAGAACGGTGGGGAAAAGTACTCGCATCTGAAATTCGAAAGCCTGGAACCTTTACCGGCAAAGTTCTGCGTGTAGTTGATGAATTAGATGCCAGCACCGCCAAATTATTCGAAAATTTATGCAAGAATAGATTGGGTAATGTAGTTCCAAAATCGCTTCTCGCCGAGCTTGAAGTATTGGAAAAAGCCGCACTCACGTCCGCAGAACTTATTATTGAACCGGGATTAGGGCAATACAAAACGTTCGTGACCGTTGAGAAAGCCGATCAAAGCAAATTTCTAATTTGCTCTTTCGGATACTATGCGATTGCGTTTCCGGCAGAAGCAACGATTGATTACAAAAATATCCAACCGGCACCATTGATTTCAAGAAGTGGCATTCCTTCCCTACCATGTTACGTCCTTACCGAAACGGGACACGCGATCGCTTCTATTCTTCCAGAAGGTGAGCGAGCGGCCATAACGCTGCTCCGAGATCAAATCCAAGCCGCGGTACACCAAGATTCAGTCGACCGCGTTCATTTGTCGAGTGATCATCTTTCCTATGTGGCTTTCTAACAAAGGGCATTTGAGCTTGCTAAGGTGAAGCCGCCCTCAAGTGGGGTGGGAAGCGTTCGGTCCAGCCATATGGGGCGATTCGTGATCCTCGATTCTTCCTTGAAATAAATCAAAAGTAGTCAAGCGCAGCTCGCGGTGGCAAGAAGACCGGCGCGCGACGCTCCAACGGGCGACGACAAGGCGCCGAGCGATTGCGGACAATGCACCCACAGAGGCTTATGAACGTTGCGCATCCCAAGCTTTGCCGCCCCGCAGCACACCGGCCTCAATGACGGGCCTATCCGGGCAGGTAGCCTGAGGGCACGCGGGTAACACCCGCCGCCGCCGGGCCGGCGCCGACGCCGCCGCGGGTTATCAGCTGCTCAAATTTAATGACTTGGCGCTGGCAGCCGAAGTCATTGGCAAACCCTGGCCTTGCTTCGGCGGCTCATGAGCGGAGCGCGAACCGACAAGCGATTGTCCGCCTTGACGCCGCGTTTGCGGCGGGCGTAACTGGATGCACGCTTAGGTAGAGATTCCCGTCTGGATAGCGCCGGCTGCGACCTTCGTCGGCCTCACCGCACTGTTGCCGGACACGACGATTTGCACTGGAGCATCATTTGACCGTTTCTCTAAACCGGCGATCCGCGATTTTGGGCGCAATGTCGTTTGTGGCGCTTTTGGGTCGCGCGGAGGCGGCACAGCCGCGGTGGTATATCGGCCGCATTCCCGACACCCCGTTCGACATCCCGCTCGTCGACAAGTCGCTCATTCCCAGGCAGTTCCACCGCCACAACGTGCCCTATGCCGGCAACGAGCCGGTCGGCACGATCATCATCAACAAGCGCGAGCGTTTTCTCTATTACGTGGAGACCCCCGGCCGGGCGGTCCGATACGGCATTGCAGTCGGTCGCGACGGCGCGCGGTGGACCGGCGAGGCCATCGTCGGGCGCCGGGCCAAATGGCCAAGCTGGACGCCCACGGCCAACATGCGGCGACGCAATCCCAACCTGCCGCAGCGCATGCCCGGGGGCCCGCAAAACCCGCTCGGCGCGCGTGCGCTCTATCTCTACCGCGACGGCCGCGACACGCTGTTCCGCATTCACGGCACCAACGAGCCGTGGTCGATCGGCACCGCCGCGTCCTCCGGCTGCATCCGTATGCTGAACGAACATGTTCTCGAGCTGTACGGCACCGTCCGCAACGGCGCACGCGTCATCGTGCTCTAGAGCATTCCACGCAAACTACGCAGCGGTTTTCCATCAGGAATTGCGTAAAAACAAAGAGATAGAGGGATTCCGTGATTCATCGAAGAAACGCGGAAACGCTCTAGAGTTTCGTCCACGCCGCGTTCTTCTTCGACGAGCGCACGCAGGCCTCGACGAAGGCCACACCCTCGACCCCGTCCTGCACCGTCGGATAGATGACGTCCTTGCCCGGCTTGCCGCCCTTCTTGCGGGCGGCGCGGATGGCGCGGGCGGCTTCCTGGTAGATGTTGGCGAAACCTTCGAGATAACCTTCGGGGTGGCCTGAGGGCACGCGGGTGACGCGCGCGGCGGCCGGGCCGGCGCCGACGCCGCCGCGGGTGATCAGCTGCTTGGGCTGGCCGAAAGGCGTGTACCAGAGGTAGTTCGGGTCGGCCTGCACCCATTCGAGGCCGCCCCTGGAGCCATAGACGCGCAGCTTGAGGCCGTTCTCGTGGCCCGGCGCCACCTGGCTCGCCCAGATCATGCCTTTGGCCCCGCCCTTGAAGCGCAGCATGACGTTGACATTGTCGTCGAGCAGCCGGCCCGGCACGAAGGCGTCGAGATCGGCCGACAGGCTGTCGAGCTCCAGGCCGGTGACGAAGCGGGCGAGATTGTAGGCATGCGTGCCGATGTCGCCGGTGGCGCCGCCGACGCCCGACTGTTTGGGATCGGCGCGCCAGGACGCCTGCTTCTGGCCTGTTGCGGCAAGGTCCTCGGTCAGCCAGTCCTGCGGGTATTCGGCCTGGACGACCCTGATGTCGCCGAGCTGGCCTTTTTGGACCATCTCGCGCGCCTGCCGGATCATCGGATAGCCGGTGTAGTTGTGGGTGAGCACGAAGACCTTGCCGGTCTTTTCGACCAGGGCTGCGAGCTTCTTCGCCTCGGCCAGCGTCGCCGTCAGCGGCTTGTCGCAGATGACGTGGATGCCGGCCTCGAGGAAGGCCTTGGCGGCAGGAAAATGGACGTTGTTGGGCGTGACGATGGCAACCGCCTCGATTCCGTCGGGGCGCCTGGCTTCGGCCTTGGCCATCTCGGCATAAGAGGTGTAGCTGCGCTCGGGATCGAGCCCGATCTCGGTGGCGGAAGCCTTGGCCCGCTCCGGATTGGACGACAGCGCACCGGCGACAAGCTGGAAATCGCCGTCCATGCGGGCGGCGATGCGGTGCACCGCGCCGATGAAAGCGCCCTGCCCGCCGCCGACCATGCCGTAGCGGATCGGGCCAGCGCCGTCTCCTGATTTCGATGCACCGACCATGTGTGTCCTCCCTTGATATGTTGGCGCTGCCCCTCATCCCCCTGCCGGGACCTTCTCCCCGTATAGTGACGGGGAGAAGGGGCTGGCCGCGACGGCTCCGCTTGCCTCTTCTCCCCGCCTGCGGGGAGAAGGTCCCGGCAGGGGGATGAGGGGCAGCGCTGCGTTCAAATCCCCATCATCTTCCGCAGCATCGCCCGATCGCTCGTCCCGCCAGCGAAATCGTCAAATGCCTTGTCGGTGACGCGGATGATGTGGCTTTCGATGAAGGGCGCGCCTTCGGCGGCGCCGTCTTCCGGATGCTTGAGGCAGCATTCCCATTCGAGCACCGCCCAGCTGTCGTAGCCATATTGCGCGAGCTTCGAGAAGATGCCGGTGAAATCGACCTGGCCGTCGCCGAGCGAGCGGAAGCGGCCGGCACGATTGAGCCAGCCCTGGTAGCCTGAGTAAACGCCCTGGCGGCCATCAGGATTGAACTCGGCATCCTTGACGTGAAACGCCTTGATGCGCTCGTGATAGATGTCGATGAAGGCGAGATAGTCGAGCTGCTGCAGCAGGAAGTGCGACGGGTCGTAATTGATGTTGCAGCGCTTGTGGCCACCGACAGCGTCGAGCAACATCTCGAAGGTGGCGCCGTCGAAGGCGTCTTCGCCCGGATGCAGCTCGAAGCAGAGGTCGACGCCGGCCTCGTCATAGGCATCGAGAATGGGCGTCCAGCGTTTGCCGAGCTCGGCAAAGGCCTCCTCGATCAGGCCTGCCGGCCGCTGCGGCCAGGGATAGAGATAGGGAAACGCCAGCGCGCCGGTGAAGGACACGCAGGCCGTCAGCCCGAGATTCTGCGACGCTTTGGCGGCGAGCTTCATCTGCTCGACCGCCCATTGCTGGCGCGCCCTGGGATTGCCGTGCACGGCGGCGGGCGCAAAAGCGTCGAACTGGGCGTCATAGGCCGGGTGGACCGCGACCAGCTGCCCCTGCAGATGCGTCGACAGCTCGGTGATCTCGACGCCGGCATCGGCGCAGATGCCCTTGATCTCGTCGCAATAGGCCTTCGACGTTGCCGCCTTGTCCAGATCGAACAAGCGCGCATCCGGCGTCGGGATCTGCACGCCCTTGTAGCCGAGATTTCCGGCCCAGGATGTAATCGATTTCAATGAATTGAACGGTGCGACGTCGCCTGCGAACTGAGCAAGGAAGATCGCGGGCCCCTTCATTGTCGACGGCATGGCAAACTCCTCGTCCGATTCCGGCCTGAAAAATTGTAGGGGCCAGATGACCACTATTTGCGCCGGCTCCGCAAGAGGCCAGCAAATGTCGAACTTACTGGTCCTCGACGCGGCGATAGATGGCGGTGAGCGGGTTGCGCAAAAAGCGGCCGCTCTCGAACAATTCGCGCCTCAACAAGGCCCAGTCGCCGAAGCTGTGATGGCGCTTGAGGATGTCGTTGACCTCGCGCTCGCTGTAGTCGCGGCCGGTCTCGAACTTGCCGGCGAGGAAGTCGAGCACCGTAGCCCGGTCGGCCGCCTTGGCCGGCCAGCGCGTGACGACGCCGTCAGAGGTGATCAGTGCCGTCATCGCTACCGCCTCAACATCGCCTCGACCGCCAGCCCGGCCGACAGCGTCAGGCGGTCGTGGCCGTGGCGGCCGACCAGCATCAGCCCGACAGGAAGTGCAGCGCCGGGCACAGGCAGCGACAGCGCGCAGAGGTCGAACTGGTTGGCGACCTGGGTGTTGCGCAAAAACAGGCCCTCGATGCGGTCGCCATGGCGCTCGTCGGCCAGGATGTCTGATATCGGCTGGGCGACGACGGGCGTCGTCGGCAAAACCATGAGGTCGAGCGACGACAGCCTTTCGTCCATCGCGGCCGCCAGTTCGGCGCGCCGGCGCATGATCCTGATATAGCCGACCGCCGGCACCTGCAGCGCCCGGCCCAGCCCGCCGCTGACATGACGGTCGACCTCGACCTTGGGGCCCGTGGACAGCCAGTCGGCATGGATCTCGGCGCCTTCGATGGCAGCGATGGAAGCGGTGCGTGTCGCCTCGCGCATCGATATCAGGAGGTCATCGATGGCGATTTCCTCGACGCGGGCGCCCGACGCAGCAAGGCGCTTCAGCGCCTGTTCGAAGGCGGCGGTGACAGTTGGGTCGCAATATTCCATCAGCCGTCCGCGCGGCACGCCGATGCGCAGGCCCGACAGCGACAGCGGTGCGAGCTTGGAAAACTCCTTGCCGGCCATGATGGCATCGGTGGCGATGCAGGCCTCGACAGACCTTGCCAGCGGCCCAAGCGAATCGAGCGACGGCGACAAAGGAAAAGCGCCGTCGAGCGGCACCCGCCGCGCCGTGGGCTTGAAACCGACGACGCCGTTGAGGGCTGCCGGAATGCGCACCGAGCCGCCGGTGTCGGAGCCGATGGAAATGTCCGACGTGCCTTCGGCCGCCGACACACCCGCCCCCGACGAGGAGCCGCCGGGGATCAGCGCCGGATTGGCGGCATTTCCCGGCGTGCCGTAATGCGGGTTGATGCCGAGCGCGGTGAAGGCGAATTCGGTCATGTGGGTCTTGCCGATGATGACCGCCCCTGCCCGCCTCAGGCGCCTGACCACAAGTGCGTCGGCCTGCGCGGGCGCTGCGTCGCGGCGCATCAGCGAGCCTGCCAGTGTCGGCTCGCCCTCGACATCGAGCAGGTCCTTGATCGAGACGATGGCGCCGTCGAGCGGGCCGAGCGTCACCCCTGCCTTGGCCCGCGCATCGGCTGCGTCGGCGGCGTCGCGCGCGGCTTCGACATAGAGCTTCATGAACACGCGCTCTTGCCCGGCGCGGACAAAAAGTCGCCCAAAAATCTCTTCGAGCCGGTGTCGCGTCGTCATTCAGTCACCCGTTGCTGGCAAGCCATGTTCGCCGCGACTGATAACACGCGTTGGCCCCATGCAAATATGGTTGTCGGAAATCGCGAAGGCCGTACAGTCGCACCGACAGATATCGGAGCCGCCATGACCGCCCATCTTTTCTCGCCGATCAAGCTCGGCACGCTCGAATTTCCCAACCGCATCGCCGTCGCCCCGATGTGCCAATATTCGGCCGACGATGGCTCGGCCACCGACTGGCACCTGCAGCACTGGATGAACCTCGCAATGTCCGGCGCCGGCATGATCACCGTCGAGATGACCGATGTCGAGCGCCGCGGCCGCATCAGCCATGGCTGCATGGGGCTCTATTCCGATGCCAACGAGGCGGCGGCGCGGCGCGCGCTGGACGCGGCCAGGCGAGTGGCGACGCCTGACGCCAAGTTCGGCGTGCAGCTGGCCCATGCCGGCCGCAAGGCCTCCAATCACCGCCCATGGGACGGCTCCGGCCCGCTCAAGCCGGAAGAAGATGCATGGCCGGTGGTGTCAGCGTCGGCGCTCGCTTATGCCGACGGCTGGCAGGTGCCGCACGCGCTGACAGAGGAAGAAATCGAACAGACAATCGGCCACTTCGTCGACGCGGCGAAACGCGCCGAGCGCGCCGGCTTCGACTTCATCGAGCTGCATTCGGCCCATGGTTATCTGCTGCACCAGTTCCTGTCGCCGCTGTCCAATCACCGCACCGACCAATGGGGCGGTTCGCTCGAAAACCGCATGCGTTTTGCCACCGAAATCGCCCGCCGCGTGGTCGCGGCCGTGCCGACGCTGATGGTCGGCGCGCGCATGTCTTTGACCGACTGGGTCGATGGCGGCTTCACGCTCGAGGAAGCGATCGAGGTGGCGAAGGCCTATGGCAAGGCGGGTATCGCCTATATCTGCTGCTCCTCAGGCGGCAACTCGCCGCATCAGAGCCTGCGCACCGGCCCCGGCTACCAGGTGCATCTCGCCGAGGCGGTGAAAAAGGCGACTGATATCCCGGTGCGGGCGGTCGGCATGATCGACCAGCCTGCCCAGGCCGATGCCATCGTGCGCGAGGGCCGCGCCGACATGGTGGCGCTCGGCCGCGCCCTGCTGGCCGACCCGCGCTGGCCCTGGCGCGCCGCGGCCAACCTCGGCCACGAATTCCACGCCGCCCCGCAACTGGCGCGCTCGGCGGCCCTGATGAAGCAATGGGGGGCGGCGGCGGCGTCCTGACCGCCCTGGTCTCTGGCCCCGGTCTCTGGCGTGGCGGACGCCTCCTGCTGGATCAGGACGACAGGCGCTTCAGACTGTTCTATCCCTCGCACCAGAGGATTCGGGGGACAAAAAAATGGAAAAAAGCGTCGAGACGATCAGGGGCGACCGCGACGGCATCGCTTATGAATTTGCGGTGCTGCGCCTGGCCGGGTCCGAGCCGGACGCCCCATCGGCCTATATCCAGGCCGCCCTTCATGGCGACGAGTTGCCGGGCGTGGTCGCCATCGACGCGCTGATGCCGCGCCTGCGCAAGGCAGAAGCCGAAGGCCGCATCCGCGGCAACCTGACCATCGTGCCGCGCGCCAACCCCATTGGCGGCACCCAGCAATTGTTCCATGGCGCGCAGGGCCGTTTCGACCTGGGCACCCGCGTCAACTACAACCGCGACTTCCCGCTGCTCGACCGGCCCGACGTGTCGCTGCTACCAGGCGACGACGTGCCGATGACCGCCGACAAGCGCCTCAAGGCCCGGTTGCTGAAGCTTTCGGTCGGCCATGAGATCGTGCTCGACCTGCACTGCGACGACGAAGGTGTCGCCTATCTCTACGTGCCCGACGAGCTGTGGCCGGCCATGTCGGATTGCGCCTCGGCCATGGGCGTCGACGCCGTCATCCTGTGGGGCGGCCAGTCGGGCGCCTCCTTCGACGAAGCGTCGCTGCATCCCTGGCTGAAGCTGCCGCGCAAGGAAGCCAAGCTCGAGACCCGCGTCGTCACCACGGTCGAATATCGCGGCACCTCCGACGTCCATAACGGCATTGCCGAATACGACGCCGAAGGCATCTACCGCCTGCTGGTGGCGCGCGGCGTCGTCGCCGATGCGGCGGTCGCGGCACCCCAGCCCTTCGCAGGGTTGGTCGCGACCATCGACCATATCGAGATGGTGCCCGCGCCCTGCTCCGGCGCCATCCTCTACGACGTCAAGCCCGGCGACCGGGTCACGTCAGGCGCGCGGCTGGCAACCATCGTGCGTGCACCGGGCGAAGACGGCGGCCGCGTCGAGATCTTTGCGCCGCAGGACGGCTACATCCTCACCCGCCGCTCCCACCGCTTCACCGGCGCCGGCGACGACCTCGTCAAGCTGGTTGGTGCTGCCCCAAGCAAGGACGCCCGGTCGGGCGCGCTGGAAGCCTAGGCGAAGAGCCGGAGGCCCTGGCGCCCACGCTCCATCCATGACCTGAGCTCATCATTCCCGGCGCTATCGCGCCGCCGCGCGCAGCCATTGGGTCAGGCTCGTGAGCGCCGGTTCCTGGCTGCGGCTGAACTTGATGGACAGGTAGTAGCTCAGCCCTGTCGGCATCGGCTCGCCTGACAGCCTTTGCAAGGCTCCTTCGGCGATGCCGCGCTCGCCGAGGAAGTCGGGAATCAAAGCTGCGCCGATGCCGACACGGGCCATGTCGAACGCCAGCTGATAATGCGTGCACAGCTTCCAGCTTTCCTTCTGGAAGGCCGAAAGCTCGAGGCTGTTTTGACGACAGAAGTCGATCCAATCGGCCCCCACCGAAGACGGCGAAACCTCAGTGGTGATCAACGGGCACGGCCACGAGCCGATGCTGGGGGACGCGACCGCGATCAATTGCTCGCGCTTGAGCAGGATGCTCCGGTATCCCCGTTGCGATGGCGTGCAGGTGATGAAAGCGTCGGCGAGCCTGTCGCTCGGCTCATCCTCGTCAGTGACCGTGATCAGCTGCAGATCGACGTCTGGATGCCGCACGAAAAACGCCGGCAGCCGCTCGATGAGCCAGCCGCTGGCAAAGGAGCCATAGACGGCAAGGCGCACCGTTCCGCTGGCCGCGCCGACCACCTGCGCCGTCGAGCTTTCGATGAGGTCGAATGCGCGGTCGAGCTCCGATGCGAGACGATGCCCGGTTCCCGTCAGCACGAGGCCACGCCCCTGCCGCTCCACCAGCCGCTCGCCAAGTTCCTCGCTCAACCGCCTGATCTGGTGGCTGACCGCGCTCTGCGTCACGCCGAGCTCCTGGGCCGCATGGGAAACCGAAAGATGCCGCGCGACGGCCTCGAAGGATTGAAGCGCGCGCAACTGGGGCATCGACCGCTTTTTCGTCATGACATATGAATTCCACTCAAGTGAGCTGACTGGAATTCATTATGTTCATCTGTGTCAATGCTTTAGATCATTGTTTCACAGTCGATCGGCTTGCGCAGGAGACACAGCGATCGGACTTCGCATCTGTTGCTGGACTGGAATTCCCGAAATGACGCCAATGACCAAGCACTTGCGTATCAACAGCCCGACCTTGGAGCCGCAGGACGTGGACTATCTGGCGCAGTGCCAGTTCGCCATCGAGCCCTCGCTGGCCAAGCTTCTCAGCGTTGCGGAGCTGGCGGGATGGGATCGGACCCATGTCGTGCTGGCGGCGTTTTCGCTCTGCGCGGAATTCGCCAAACAGCCCCAAATTCCATGCACGAGGCAATGACCTGCCCTTGAGGCAGGCCATCGCTTCACGGCGCCCGACGCAGGCACCGGACGACCTGCCCGACGAACGCTCAGTTCGGCACAGTGTCCTTGTAGACGCGGCCGTCCTTCATGATGACCAGGAAATTCTTGTCGGGATCGGCGACCAGTTGAAGGTTTTCGAGCGGATTGCCATCGACCAGAAGCAGGTCGGCCAGCGCGCCCTCCTCGACCACGCCCAGATTGCCCGGATAGGGATTGCGCTTGCCCGACAGCTTCAAAAGCTCGGCATTGGTGCTGGTCGCCATCGCCAGCGCTTCGGCAGGCGTGTACCAGCGGATGAGCGAAGCCAGGATTGCGCCCTGCTGCCGCGCCAGTTCGCGCGAAAACAGCACGTCCGTCCCCCACGCCGTCTTGATCTTGTATTTCTTTGCCAGTTCGTAGGTCCTGGCGATGCCCGGCCACACCTCGTCAGCCTTGGCGCGCTCGACAGTTCCCTCCCGGAACCCCTGCCTCAACATCTCCGGAAGCGGCTGCAGGCTCAGCCAGATGCCCTTCTCGGCGATCAGCTTGGCGGTGTCTTCGTCCATCAGGAAGCCGTGTTCGATGCATTTCACGCCGGCCGCGATCGACTTTCTGATCGAATCCGTCGTGAAGGCGTGCGCAATCACATAGCTGCCCCAGTTGTCGGCGATCTCGACCGCGGCCCGCAATTCGGGCTCGGTGAAGGTGGTGACGTCGAGCGGACTGAACGGCGAAGACACGCCGCCGCCGGCCGTTATCTTGATATGGGCGGCACCTTGCATGAACTGCTCGCGGGCGCGCAAACGCACCTCGTCGGGGCTGTCCACGACAATGCTGCCGCCGTTCCTCTCCATGGGTGTGAACGGGCCGCCGATCTGCCGCGGCAGGTCGCTGAACTGCCGGAAGTCGCCATGGCCGCTGGTGACCGTGATCATGGCCCCGGATGGATAGATGCGCGGTCCCACGACGATGCCGGTGTCGATGGCGCGCTTGAGGCCGAACACCGGCCCACCCACATCGCGAACCGTGGTGAAGCCGCGCATCAGCGTGTGCGTCGCCTCGTCACCTGCAGCGAGATTGGCAAAGCCGATGTCGCCCATCGCTTCCGCAGGCGTCGATGCGATCAGCATCGCGTGCCAATGCGCGTCGATCAGGCCCGGCATCAGCACGCGCCCGCCGCCCGATATGACCTGCGCCCCCGCAGCTTCGATGGGCGCGGTCGAGATGCGCTCGATGACGTTGCCCTTCACCAGCACATTCGAAGCGGCCGAGAGCGTGCTGCCCTTGCCGTCGAAGATCCGGACGTCTTCGAACAGGACGGCGCCGCTTGGAGCAGGCAGAGGCTCGGCCTCCGCCACGACCATCTCGGCGCCAGGGTCATGGGCGCGGCTCGTGCCGCTGAGACCGCCAAGAAAAGCAGGGACGAGCAACAGGAAGCTCGAAAGATAGGTTCGTATGCCCGTCATCTGAAAGACCCCCAACGCGGAGTGTGGCTGTTTGCACCTGCAATCCTGCCGTGAGATTGGCACGCCGAGGGCGAACTATCCAGCCGCGTTGGTGGCTGGCACCAGATGATGCCGGGCCTGGCTTCGGACGGCGTGACGCCGACTCGACATGCCGCCCGCACCCTGTGTCGGGCGTCGGGCCGCAAGCCGCATCAATGGTGCTGGCTGGCCAGAACCACGCCGAGGCCGATCAGGATCGAGCCGCAGGCCTTGGGGATCATCCATTCGGCCCTGGCGCTGCTGACCCGGCCAAGCGCCAGGGAAGCGATGCCCACAGCCGCCACATCGGCGAACGAAAACACCAGATTGACGATCACGCCGAGGATCATGAACTGCAGCCACAACGGCATGGCCGCCGCCGGATCGACGAATTGCGGCAGGAACGTTAGGAAAAACAGGGCGGTCTTCGGGTTGAGCACCTCGACGACGACGCTGTCGCGCAACGTGCTCGCCCCTGCCTCGTTCTCGTCGCCGGAGGTCTTGTTCCAGCCAAGGAACATGGTGAGGCCGAGCCACACCAGATAGGCGGCACCCATAAGCCTGAACGCCTCGTAGACGACAGGCGCATGGGTGATGAGCGAGGCAAGGCCGACAGTCGCTGCGGCTATGTGGACATAGCAGCCAAGATGGATGCCGAGTGCCGCCATCAGGCCGGCCTGGCGCCCATGCGCCAGGGTCTGGGCCGTCATGTAGAGGATCGCCGGCCCCGGCATGCAGGCAAAGACAAGCGTTGCGAGAGCAAACGGAACCAAGAGTTCCAGCGACAGCATGACGGCTCCTCCCCGTACGACCAGATCGCTGGGAGGAATAGGTGCGGCGCTGACGCGGCAACATACGGCAGGTGTCGTATTTAGTTCGCGCGCGCTTTCGCCCACCTTGGCGATGGTTAAGGCATTGCTAAAGGGGCGACCATGGACGCGGCCGGTCAGCCGGCCGGCAGTCCCAGGCGAACCGCATAGGTGGTGAGTTCGGCGGCGTTATGGAGATCGAGTTTGCGCATCAGGTTTTCCCGGTGCTTGCGGGCGGTCAGCGGGCTGATGCCCAGCCGCTCCGCCACCTCGCGCGCAGTCATGCCCTGCGCCACGAGCGCGAGGATCTGGTGCTCGCGACGGGTGAGCGGGATCGGCGAGACGACATCCTGCACAGGTGCTGCGCTGCGGTTCGGTTCGGTGATGGCAAAACGCACGGTTTGCGCCAGGTAGGTTGCGCCCTTCTTCACCGCCTCGATGGCCGCGATCAGTTCCTCGGGGTCGCCGTCCTTGGTCAGATAGGCGCTGGCGCCCGCCTCGATCGCGGCGCGCACCGTGCGCGGCTCGATATTTGCGGTCAGCACCAGGATCTTCAGGCGCGGCGCCAGTTCCCTGATGTCGGAGATGAACTGGATGCCGGCAACGCCCGGCATGCCGAGATCAAGGATCAAAAGGTCGGCGCGCGTGTCGCGGACATGCCGCAGCAAGGTCTCGCCATCGGCCGCCTCGGCGACGATGGCGATGTTGTCCACCGCCGAAAACAGCAGCTTCAGGCCCTCGCGGACAATGGCATGGTCGTCGGCGAGGATGGCGGTGAGCGGGCGATTCATGGCGCGATCATAGCAGGCTTGCCTGCCCGGTCGCCAACCAGTCTGAAACAAGTTGTCGATAGATCATCGCGTTATGCTGCCGCAGCGCATACAGAATATTAGGAAAACAGCATGCAGGAAGACAAGATAAGTCGCGAGCTCATCGAGCTTCTGTATCGCAATTCCTATGGCGTGGTCATTTCCAACATCGTCATCTCGATGGCGGCGATCTATGTGCTCAGCAGCGCGGTTTCCACCACCTGGCTCGCCACATGGCTGAGCGCGCTGTACCTGCTCACCGCCACGCGCGTCTTTGCATCGCGGCAGTTCGTCCGCCGCAAGACGGTGTCAGGATCGCTCATGCCCTGGGCCTGGCTGGCGGCGGGTTTTTCGTGGGTGTCGGGACTGTTGTGGGGCGCGCTCGGCTGGGCCGGCTTCCTGCCCGAGGAACCGGTCGTTCTGTCCTTCACCGTCATCGTCCTGACCGGCCTCGTCTGCGGCACCGTGCCGTCGCTCTCGGCATTCCCGCCGGCGCTCATCGGCTCGATCCTCGCCACCGTCATCCCGGTGGGGCTCGCCTGCATCACCGCGCAAAGCGACTTCACCGGCGCCTTCCTGTTCCTCTTAACCTCGCTGGTCGCCATCAATTTCTACTATTGCCGCATCACCTATCGCATGCTGCGCGAAACCATCAGCCTGCGCCTGCAAAACGACGATCTGGTCGTGCATCTGGAAGAAGAGCGCGACCGGGCGCAGACGGCCGACCATGCCAAGACGCGCTTCCTCGCCGCCGCCAGCCATGACCTGCGCCAGCCGATCCATGCGCTCAGCCTGCTGGTTTCTACCCTTGCCGTGCTGGGGCAGCGCGGCGACGTTCCTTCGGGCGAAGCCCGCAACCTGGCAGGCCGGGCGAAATCGGTGGTCGGCAATCTCAGCGGACTGCTGAATGCGCTGCTCGACATCTCCAAGCTCGACGCGGGCATCGTCACGGTCACCACCGAGACCGTGTCGCTGCGCGACCTGTTCCGCGATCTGCATGGCGAATTTTCAGGAGAAGCCAGGCAGCGCGGCCTGCATTGGCGGGTGATCGACACGAGCCTCAGGGTCGAAAGCGATCCGATGATGCTCAGGCGCATCCTCAACAACCTGTTGTCGAACGCCTTTCGCTACACCGCCAAAGGCAGCGTGCTGCTCGGCTGCCGCAGGCGCGGCGACACGGTCGAGATCCAGGTGCTTGATACCGGACCCGGAATTCCCGGGGATCAGCAGGGCATGGTCTTCGAGGAGTTCGTGCAGCTGCAGAACCCGGCGCGCGACAGGACCCAAGGGCTGGGACTGGGGCTTGCCATCGTCCGCCGCACGGCCGGACTGCTGAAGCACCCGCTCAGGCTGGTTTCGACCCCCGGCCGCGGCTCGCTGTTTTCGGTCACGGTGCCCGTTGTCCGCAGGGCGGCAGCGCTACGGCCGGTCGAGCGGACGGCTCCCGCCGGCATCGCTGCCGGCCTGATGATCGTCGAGGACGAGGGCGACATTCTCGACGCCATGGTGCAACTGCTGACGCTGGAGGGACATCAGGTCTATCCCGGCCGTTCGGCCGCGGAGGCCCTGGCTGCGCACGCCATGGCGTCGACCGCCGGCCATGCCCAGGTCGACCTTGTCGTCGCCGACTATCGCCTCGCCGACGGCGTCACCGGGTTTGAGGCGATCCAGGCGATCCGCGCCCGCCTGGGGCGCGCCGTCCCCGCCGTCATCGTCACCGGCGACACCTCGCCGGAACGGCTGAAGGAAGTGACCGCCAGCGGCGCGCGCATCCTGCACAAGCCCATTTCAGGCGAGGATCTCAGGGACGCGATCGAGGCGGCATGTCGACAGCGCTAGCTGTGACCCCATAAACGATGAACGAGTGACACGTGCGGAGCGTCATTTGCTTTCTGGGCCCCACTGAACAGCCTCGTGGAGGTATCGCTCCGGGTTTCTCACATAACGAGCAGCGTCAGATTGCATAATGGCTCGCACAACGGACTCGCTGTTCGGCTGTAGAATAGCCCCTCCTCGAGTTGCCAAGACGCATCTTAGGTCACGCGCCAGCAAGCAGATACCTGCCACTAACGGCATGCGAAGATCGGCAACGTTAAGTCGAAACTGTACATCTTCAATCTGCGCTGCACGAACGCCGATCTGCACGTCGTCAGTTTTTTCGTCACCCCAGATTCTAAGATCAGGGGACCAAGACTGCTTTTCCGGCAGCAACATGCCGACGCGTTCGAAGATCACGCTAGCGGCCAGTGGAAGAAACCCCAGTTCGACGCCATCGAGCTGCTCGCGGCTCATATGCGCCGCGATTACCCCGTCGATTTTCGCGGCTGAAGACGGGATAAGGTCACATACAAATTGCCAAAGGGCCATGAGCTGAGTCCACACCCTGGAGACGGCACCGCGCGTCAAGGCAACGCGCAGTGCCTTGTCCGGTCAGCCATAGACCAGTTTGTCCTGCCGTGCCCTGAGCTCGGCGATCTTCGAGTTTGGCGCAACCGCGGCATTGGCCGTGGTGATCAGCTCGCCCTTCTTGATCGGAGCGGTGACGACACCGCCCTGCAGCAGGCCGCAGGGGATGGCTTTGGCGGCGCGCGCCTCGCCAGCCGTCATGATCCAGGCGCGGTAGGTGTATTCGCCGATGGCATCGAGCGCGTCGCCGGGAGCAAGGTCCTTCTTGGCGACGGCGCAGACATCGGCCACGGGCTTCGCCAGCGGCACCATGTCGGCCTTGCCGTAAAGCACGACACGGGCGCAGGTCAGCGGCACCTCGAGCGAGGTCAAATGATAAGGCCTATGGAAGGTGAAATACGGGCCGTGGCCCATCTTCAGATCTTCCATGCGCTCGCGGATGCGCGGATGCGACATGTCGGCGATGACGAAGACGCCGGGAGCCACACCCTTGCCGATCGAATAGTCGACGACGCCGACCTTGGACAGCACGCCGCCGTCCTTTTCGGGGATGAGCACCTTGTTGAGTTCGGGCAGCGTCGCCGCCGGGCCGTGCATGCCGGCCTTGTCGGGCACGAGGCCCGTGGCGTTGGCGATCGCCGCCATCTCGACCATGGTCTTGGAGCCGTCGACGAACTCGACCAGCATACGCACGTTCATGTTGCGACGCTTGGCTTCCTCGGCATAGTCGTGCGGCACCGCATCGATGTTGAGCGGGTTGTTCTTGCCCTTGCCGGCGGCAACGATGGTGTGGCCCATCGCCGAGACGAATTCGATGAGTTCCATGCAGGACGACGGCTCGTCGCCCGCACCCAGCGAATAGGTGACGCCGAGCCTGTCGGCCTCCGACTTGAGATAGGCGCCGATGGTAACGTCGGCCTCGACATTCATCATCACCAGGTGCTTGCCATGCTCCATGGCGCGCAGGCCGATCTCGGCGCCGACGGCCGGCACGCCCGTCGCATCGATGACGACGTCGATCAGGCCGCTGTTGAGGATCAGGTCGGCATCGTTGGTGACCGCGATCTTGCCGGCCTCGATGGCCTCGCTCATGGCCGAGCCGGAGGCGACTTCGCGGGCATGGCCCTTTTCCTGATAGGCGATGTCGACGGCGCGGTGCGCGTTGGGCAAGTTGAGCTCGGAAATCGCCCCGACCTCGATGCCGGGCATGTGTGCGACGCGCGCCACGATGTCGGTGCCCATCTCGCCCGAGCCGATCAGGCCGATGCGGATCGGCTTGCCCGACTTCTGCCGCTCCACGAGGTCTCGCGCCAAACCAACCGGCGCTACGTTGATCGTCATCTGATGGTCCTCCCGAACGATAGAAAGGCAGCTTCTTTACCGCGCGACGGGTATTGAATTATGGCGCACTGTCAACCGGAATGTCCCGGCCTATGGCGTCTTTGTCAGGAGTTTGCCTGCTTCGGCTGTTTCGCATCCGGCTTTGCCGTTACCATGCGCTGCAATGACGCCCGACAGCGCTGCACGGCAGTCCTGACGCCGAAACCGCTGAAGCCGAACCCAAGAGCGCGGCGGGCGCGGGAACATGAGTTATTTGAAAAGCTTAAAAGCCGATCCAGATTCAATTTCTGAAGATCGGCGCCTGTGGGAGGAACGCAATGGCTGAGAAAGTCCTTGTCCTGCTGGGCACCAAAAAAGGCGCCTTCATCGCCGAAAGCGACGCATCGCGCCGGTCGTGGAAGCTGCGCGGGCCGTTCTGCGAGACATGGCCGATCAATCATGTCGTCGCCGACCACGCGACCGGCACCATCTGGGGTGCGGGCGGCAATGAATGGTTCGGCCCGGCGGTGTGGAAGTCGACCGATCTCGGCGCGACATGGACGCATTCGTCGGAGGGTCTTGCTTATGCCGAGGGCGAAGAGCCGATCAAGGCGGTGTGGAGCCTCGCCAAGGGCAATGGCAGCCTCTATGCCGGCGTCCAGCCGGCGGGCCTGTTTCGCAGCGACGACGACGGCCAGAGCTGGAGCCACGTCGAGAACCTGCAGAAGCACCCATCGCGCCCGCACTGGAACCCCGGCGGTGCCGGGCTGATCCTGCATTCCCTTGTGCTCGACCCCGACGATCACGACCGCATCTGGATCGGCATTTCGGCGGCCGGCGTGTTCTACAGCGGTGACGGCGGCCAAAGCTGGGAGCCGCGCAATCTCGGCACCCGCGCCGACTTCCTGCCCGAGGGCGAGAACTATCCCGAATTCGGCCAGTGCGTGCACAATCTGGTCAGGGCGCCCGGCATGGCCGACCGGCTCTACCAGCAGAACCATTGCGGCATGTACCGCTCGGACGATGGCGGCAAGCGCTGGGTCAGCATCGAAAAGGGCCTGCCCTCGACCTTCGGCTTTCCGGCGGCCACCCATCCGCGCGATCCTGAGACGCTCTATCTCGTGCCGCTCAATGGCGACAGCGCCGGGCGCTACGTGCCCGATGCCAAGGCAGCCGTGTGGCGGACGCGCAATGGCGGCCACGACTGGCAGGCGATGCGCAACGGCCTACCGCAGGAAAACGCCTATATCGGCGTGCTGCGCCAGGCGATGGCGACCGACCGGCTCGAGCCCTCAGGCGTTTATTTCGGCACCAGTTCCGGCGCGCTCTTTGCCAGCGCCGATGAGGGCGAAAGCTGGGCCGGCATCACCCAGCACCTGCCGGCGATCCTGTCGGTCGAAACGCTTGTCGTCGACTGAGGCGGCGGCGGTGGACAACAGCCCTGCCCCGGAAAGTCGAAAAGCAGCGCTCGCAACCGTCGTCGTGCGCCTGCCCGGGGTCCTGGTCGACCTGTTTCCAGGCGCGCCGCGCAAAGTCGAAGTGCCGGCAACAACCGTGCGCGACATGGTCGATGAACTCGACAAGCGCTGGCCCGGCATGCGCGACCGCATCTGCGACAGCCGCCCCGCCATCCGCAAACACATGAACGTCTTTGTCGAAGGCGAACGCGCCACGCTGAAGACGAAGCTCAGGCCCGGCGTCGAGGTTTTTGTGCTGACGGCGATCAGCGGCGGCTGAATCCCGATCGCAAAATGCAACCAATAATATACATTAGACAATATTGATTCTATATAAGGATGCAAAATACATCTGGATCATCTGTTTAAGATGACCTGATTCTATTCTTCAGTTGACCTGCTCTCGAATGCAATATTTCAGTTTCATGGAGTGAATCGCCCGCTCTTGCCGGCCATTCATGACGATTGAAATTGCAGCCTCCAACGACTGGCGGCGGTTGGCGGGGGCCACAGATGCTGAAACAGACGACGCGACCTCAGGCGATGGCGCGGTTCCGGGCCGGGATCGGCCTGCTGCTGCTGTTTTGCATCGGCGCGTTCTGGCCGGCCACGGCTTTCAGCGCCACCCCGACAGCAAGTATCGCTGTCGACAAGTCCACGCTCGTGATTGGCCAGACGGCTGAGGTGACGATCACCTTCTCCGAGGCAGTGTTAGGGTTCACCCTCGCCGACATCACCACTCAAAACGGCACCGTGTCAGGACTGGCCACCTCGGACAACATTACATACACGACCACACTGTCGCCGGCGCTAGGCATAACCTACGCAGCCAATGTGATCACCGTGAACATGGCCGGTGTAACGGATGCGGCCAACAATCCCGGTCAAGGGGCGGTGAGCTCGAACAACTACGCGGTCGACACCCAGCGCCCCACTGCGAGCATCGTCATGGCCCCGTCTAACCTGACGGCCGGCGACACCGCGACGGTGACATTCACCTTCTCGGAGGCAGTTACCGGTTTCACCACCGCCGACCTGACCATAATGAACGGCAGAATTCCGTTCGTCTCCAGTTCCGATGGCGGCATCACCTGGACGGCGACGTTCACGCCCGATTCGAACGTTTACGACGCGACCAATCTGATCACGCTCGACAACACCGGCGTGAGCGACCTGGCCGGCAATGTCGGCGCAGGCACGACCGACTCGAACAACTACACGATCAATTCGGTCCGGCCGACCGCAACCCTCCTCATCACCCCCACTGCACTCAAGATCGGCGACACGCCGGCGTTGGTAACAATCACCTTCTCGGAGGCGGTCACCGACTTCACCAACGCCGACCTGAGCATCTCGAACGGCACGCTGACGACAGTATCTTCTTCAGATGGCGGCATCACCTGGGAGGCCAGGTTTACGCCAGCCGCCAACGTCACCGCCGCCACCAACCAGATCGTGCTGGACAATAGCGGCGTATGGAACGCGGCGGGAAATGCAGGCATCGGAACATCAGGTTCAAACAGCTATTCGATCGACACCCAGCGGCCGACCGCCACAGTGGTGGTGGCAAACACATCGATCAGCGACGGCGAGACTTCCGATGTGACGATCACCTTCTCGGAAGCCGTGACCGGCTTCACCCTGGGAGACCTGGATACCTTCAACGGCATCCTGTCGAATTTATCCACCTCCGACAACGTTATCTGGACAGCAACGCTCAGGCCGTTTCCTGGGATAAGTGCTGCAAACAACGTGATCTCGTTTGATATGACCGGCGTGGTGGATGTGGCCGGCAACACGGGCAGCGGGACCGTCATTTCCAACATGTACGCGGTCAATGCTCCGGCCATGTCCCTGTCGCCCCTTCCCGACATGGTCCTTGGCCTTGCCTATTCGCAAACCGTGAGCGTCACGGGAGGTACTGCGCCTTATACGCTGACCGCAGGAGGCACGTTGCCGCCCGGGCTGACATTTGCGGGAGGCGTCATCTCCGGCACACCGACACAACCGGGCACATTCAGTTTCACCATCCGCGCCACCGACGGCGACGGCTTCAGCGTCGCCCGGACATACACCAATACCGTAGGCAGTGCGCCAACCGCCGTCTCGCGGCGCATCAGCGTCGAAGCCGGCAAGCAAGCCGTCGTCGACCTCGCCGACGGCGCGACGGGCGGCCCGTTCACCTTGGCAAATGTGGCGTCGGTATCACCGGCAGCCGCGGGCACGACTTCGCTCGCCGGCACGGTGCTCACCTTCGACGCCGCCATAAGCTTCGACGGAACGGCAACTGTCGTTTTCACCTTGGCAAATGCCTATGCCACATCGGCGCCGGTTTCGATCTATTTCGATGTCACCGGCCGCCCCGATCCCGCCAGCGACGCTGAAGTGACGGGACTGCTGAGCGCCCAGGCCGAGAGTGCCAGGCGCTTCGCCGACAGCCAGATCGGCAACTTCAATTCGCGCCTCGAGCAGTTGCACAACGAGGGCGATCGCCGCCGCAACAGCATGGCAGTCCGGCTGGGTTATGCCGGCAATGACACCAGGGGCGACGAAGACCGCCCCTTCGCCGACCTGCTGGGCAAGGCGTCGGGCAGCGAAGCCGGCAGCGGCTTTGCCATGCACAATTATGCGTCCGAGGCCAAGGGCGGCAACGGGCCGGCAAAGCCGCCTGTCGATGTCGATCTCGGCAAGCTTGCGGTGTGGACCGGCGGCTACGTCAATTTCGGCAAGCGCGACGACGGCAAGCTGAGCCTCGACTACACGACAACAGGCGTCAGCGGCGGCATGGATTACCGCTTCTCCAGGTCGTTCGTCGCCGGTTTCGGCATCGGCTACGGCCGCGATGCCACCGACATCGGCTCGAATGGCAGCGAAAACCGCGCCCATGCCTATAGCGGCTCGGTCTACGCCAGCTATTCGCCGGCCAAGTCGGTGTATCTCGACGGCCTCCTCGGCGGCAGCTGGCTCGACCTGTCCAGCAAGCGCTACGAGACGTCGAGCGGCAGCTTCGCCAATGGCGAGCGCGGCGGCGGGCAGGTCTTCGGATCGATCACCGCGGCTTACGAAAAGCGAGATGATGCCTGGTTGATCTCGCCCTATGGCAGGCTCGATTTTTCGAGGACGTGGCTGGGCAGCTTCACTGAAACCGGCAGCGGCGCCTTCCTGCTGAAATATGGCAGCCAGACCGTCGACACGGTTTCAGGCGTTGCCGGCCTGCGGCTCGAATATGCGCTCGCCACCGAATGGGGCATGCTCAAGCCGGGCGCCCGCGTCGAATATGTCCATGATTTCGAGGGGTCGAGCCAGGTGAGCATCGGTTATGCCGACACCGCCGGCCTGCCCTTCGCCTACAGGAGCGACAGCAAGGGCAGCGACTATGTCACGCTCGGCGCATCGCTGGATGCCGCCCTCAACGACAGCTGGAACGCCAGGTTCGACTATCGCACCGCCGTCGGCGGCGTCGGCCAGAGCCATGCTTTCGGCCTCAAGGCCGGAAGGAATTTTTGACAAAGGAATTTTTGGACAGGGAATTTCCGACGGCAGCGACCGCTTCGTCGCGAGCAACTCCGCGGCAGGACCGGCCGCGGCGGGCTCTCGCGCGCGGGTCCCGCCAGCACGTCCGGAGCAGGACATTGTTCAAAACCGGTTCCCACATCTCGGGATGATGCTCTAGTATCGGGCCGGATTATCGATCGAGGGGACCAAGATGATGATGCGACGAACAGGGCTTTTCCTGGCACTGATGCTGGCCTTAGCGCCTGCCATGCCGCAGGTGGCGGCAGCGCAGGATCGCGTCGAGACGCTGCGCATGCGGCCCGGCGCCAACCAGACGACGGTGCGCGGCATCGTTTTCGGCCCGATCAGCGCGTCATATCGACTGGAGGCCCGCGCCGGTCAGCGCATGAGCCTCGACCTCAACTCGCGCAACAACTTCCTCTATTTCAACGTGCTCGACCCGCGCGGCCGCACCATTGCCCGCGAGCAGACGCAATGGGATGGCCGCCTGCCGGCATCGGGCGTCTACACCATCCAGATCTATCTCGTGCGCGCCGAGGCCCGCCGCAACCGGCCGGCCCCCTTCTCGCTCAGCGTCTCGATCTTCGGCCGCGGCGGCGAGCCCGGTCCCGGCCCTGCCCCGGGACCCGATCCGGTGCCGGGTCCGCGCTCCTGGCGCGTGGTCGGCGTGACGCCCAATGACGTGCTCAACATGCGCCAGACGCCTTCGCCGCGCGGCTTCGTCATAGCCGAAATCCCCTTCGATGCCGGCGGCCTGCGCAATCTCGGCTGCCAGGACGGCCAGAGCTGGTGCAAGGTGCGCTATCGCGGCCAGGAAGGCTGGGTCAACGGCCGCTTCCTGCGGCCTGAATAGGCAGCGCGACATCTGAACCCAAAAGGCCCGGCACAATGCCGGGCCTTTTTTGTCACTGGGCCGCGGGACGCTCGTGCAGCTTGCGGTCAAGCGCCCTGCGCAAGCGCGACAGGAAAGCGCCCGCCCGCTGCTTTGTGCCTGAAACCCGCCGCTTTCAAATATTCGGACAACAATCTTCCTGCACAGTCCCTCAGCGCGCCGGATTTGGCGGCGACGCGACCTGCCAAGCCGTCTCGACAACCGCTGACATCGCTTTCAGGGGGCAAACGTGCTGCCGTTACATCTGCGCGCGCTGTGTCGCGCATGCCTTTACATCACGATCACCCTTGCGACGGCTGCCGTCATTGCGTCGGGGCCGGCGCGAGCCGGCCAAGCGGTCGACCTGCAGCTGGTCATCGCCGCCGACGTCTCCACCTCGATGGACCGCGAGGAAAAGACGTTGCAGCAGCAGGGGTTTGTCCTCGCCTTCCGCGATCCCGAACTGATCCGCATGATGCTGGCCGGTCCCGAAGGGCGAATTTCGGTGACCTATTTCGAATGGGGTGGCGACCGCACGCCCAAGCTGGTCGTGCCCTGGACTGTCATCGACAGCCCGCAGGCGGCCCTTGCCTTCGCCCAGCGGCTGGAGCGGAATTTTCCCTCCCGCCTGCCGCGCGGCACCTCGATCGGCATGGCGCTCGACTATTCGTCCTACCTGCTGCAGTCGAGCGGCTATGAGGCCGGCCGCAACGTCGTCAACCTGTCGGGCGACGGGGTGAACAACAACGTGCCTGACGTCGAGAAGACGCGGGCGCGGCTGCTCGACCTGGGCACGACCATCAACGGCATGCCCATCGTCTATAAGGGCCTGTTGCAGGGCGTGCTCGACGGCGCCGAGGACGACTTCCCGCCCGAATATCTCATCGACTACTACCGCAACAAGGTCATCGGCGGCCCTGGCGCCTTTGTCGAGCCGGTGACGGCGCGGCAGAACTATTCGACCGCCATCCTGCGCAAGCTGATCCGCGAGATCGGCGGCAACAGGCTGACGATTGGGTTTACAGACCGGGCTACCGCATCCCCTCCGGACAAGGCCGAGATGCCTCGGGCTGTCGGCCTGAACGGCTAGGCGTTCGACGGGCTTCCGCGATCGGACCACGATGCCACGGGCCCTATGGAGAGAGCGCTCACGCGGCCATCGGACGTGCGATTAAATTAGAAGGTCCTGCATTATTGCAGGCAAGCCACACCGTCAGAAATACAACTCATAGCTACTAAAGCCACTTAACATCTAGCGTTTTGGTTGTATTTTCCCGCCCCGCAACCACTAGGGGTTTGGGAATGAAGAAATATCTGCTCGCGACATTGTTCACACTCGGCTCGGCTGCGGCCGCGCACTCCCAGGACAGTGTCGTTCTTCAAGGAAATGGCGCCTACAACTGGTCCGGCGTCTATGCCGGCGTGGCCGTGGGACATGCCTGGGGCGACTCGCCCTTCAGAAACACGGAAGACGACTGGATCGAGGCTACTGACTACGAACCGAATGGCGCCTTCGGCGGCATCTATCTCGGCTACAACCACCAACTGAGCAACGGCCTTGTGCTTGGCGTCGATGCCGACATCAACGCCGCCAATCTGAAGGGTGGCGGAAACCCCTATGTCTGGGGTAACGGCGAGCCGACCGAAGAAGTCGATTGGGTGGAAAGTTCATCCCGCATGAACTGGAATGGCGCAATACGGGCACGGTTGGGTTACGCCATCGACCGCTTCATGCCCTATGTGGCAGGCGGCGTATCTGTCGGTCGCTACAGCTTCGACCTGAAGAACCGTGGCGACGGCGAGATCCTCTTCTCGGAAAAGGACACGATGGTCGGCTGGAACATCGGCGCCGGCATCGAATACGCAGCGACCGACAATCTGATCCTGCGGGCCGAGTACCGCTTCAGCGACTACGGCAACAAGGGTTACCACGACCTCTGGGGCGTCGACGACGCCAGGATCAAGCTGCAAACCCACGACATCAGGCTGGGCGTCGCCTACAAATTCTGATCCTGCCGACTGACTTCGGGAGCCCCGGCGGAGACGCCGGGGTTTGTTCTGCTGCACCTGCCTGAACCACACACAAACGCCTCATTCATCGTGCGTTCAAATCGCGGTCACTAAGCTGTGACCACAACGAGTCGAGGACCAACCCCCGTGTCATCCGCGCCAATCTTCTCTCTTCGCACCGCTTTCGTCTCCATCTGCCTCGGCGGCCTCGTCACGGCCGCATCGGCATTCCTTCCGGCAACCGCTTCCGCACAACAGCGCATGCAGCCCTGCGCCACTGAAGGCGGCACCTGCCGGCTGCCCTATCCGGCCGAAGTGGTCTACGGCGCAAAGGGCCGGATGACCTCGCGCTTCATCGACGGCCCGTCCGTGCGCTGCTCGAACCGCGTTTTCGGCGATCCCGCGCCGGGTGTCCGCAAGAGCTGCTACATCGTCCTGCGCGGCAGGGGCCGCGACCGGGATCGCGACTATGGTGACGGCGGCTGGGACAATGGCGGCGGTGGCGGCTGGGACAATGGTGGCGGCTGGGGCGATGGCGGTTATGGCGAGCCGCGCCGCAATCGCTGGGTCGCTTGCGCCAGCGAGAACGACTACTGCGATTTCAACGGCCGCAAGCGCGTCCGCTACGGTGTACCCGGCAATTTCGAGGAAGGTGTCTTCCGCGACGGCGTCGAGTGCAGCAACGACGTGTTCGGCGACCCCGCCCCCGGCATGCGCAAGCGCTGCTACGTCCAGAACTGATCTTTGCCCGATGGAGGCGCCGACAGGCGCCTCCTTTCTCTCAGGACCGGCGCCGCCGGTCTCGCCCACCGGATAGCCTTGTCCGCTTTCCCAGGGAGCTCTCGATGCCGACGCGACGAAATCTCTTGCTGACCTCCGGCGCAGCACTTGCTGCCGGCACGCTCGCCGGCCGTTTTGCCAAGGCCGCATCGGGACAGGCCGACAGCTGGCACATGCCCGACGAAGGGGCAAAGCACGCCGCCACCTGGATGGCGTTCGGCCCGAGCCAGGACATCTGGGGCGCAAAGCTCCTGCCTGTCGTCCGCGAGAACCTCGCCGGCATCGCCAAGGCGATCGCAGCGCACGAGCCTGTGAAGATGCTGGTGCGCAAAGACGATTACGACATCGCCGAACGCCTGTGCGGCCCCTCGGTCACCCTGGTGACCCAGCCCATCGACGACCTGTGGATGCGCGACACCGGGCCGGTGTTCGTCAAGGACCAATCCGGCCAGGCCGGCGCCGTCGGCTTCAACTTCAATGGCTGGGGCGACAAGCAGGCGCATGAGTACGACGCCGAGGTCGCCGGCTTCGTTGCCGGCAAGGCCGGCGCGACATTCATTACGACAAAACTGGTACTCGAAGGCGGCGGCATCGAGGTCGACGGCGAAGGCACCGCCATCATCACCGAGAGCTGCGTGCTCAACGCCAACCGCAATCCCGGCGTCAGCAAGGCCCAGTGCGAAGCGGAGCTCTCCCGCCTGCTCGGCCTGCAGAAGATCATCTGGCTGCCCGGCATTTCCGGCAAGGACATCACCGACGGGCACACCGACTTCTACGCCCGCTTCACCAGTCCCGGCGTGGTCGTCGCCGGACTGGACCCGGACCCGTCATCCTACGACCACGCCGTGACCAAGCGGCACCTGGAAATCCTCAGACAGTCCAGCGACGCCAAGGGACGCAAATTGAAGGTGGTGGTGCTGCAAGGCCCCTCGACCGTGCGAAGCAAGTACGAAAACAAGGACTTCGCCGCCGGCTACATCAATTTCTACGTCTGCAATGGCGCCGTCATCGCGCCTGAATTCGGCGACAGGCAGGCCGACGCCAACACGCGCGACGCGCTGCGGGATCTGTTTCCCGATCGCGAAATCATCCAGCTGAACATCGACGGCATCGCCGCCGGCGGCGGCGGCATCCATTGCACGACCCAGCAGCAGCCAGGCTGACGACGGGCAGCCGGGCGCCTTCCCCCTGTCGGAGGCGACGCGCCACCCCGGTATGAAACACGCCTTTGTTCAGCGCTGGCCACTCGGCGCTGCAGGCCGGGAATCGCCCCAAGCTCGATTGCGCTTGTCCGCCCGGTGGGTTCCTTGAATCCGGACCGCAATGCGTCTGCCCAGGGCCGGCGCCTGCGGCAGCCATGACCGAACGTCCCATCCTCATGACCGAGCGTCCCAATCTGTAGCTGCGTGCGGCGACAGCCTTGCCCGGCTGTGCCAGAAATCCCGCGGCAACGACATGCGCGCGAAAACAATCGGCAACACCCTGCCTCGTGGCGCGCCACTGCCCATAATGCCCCAAGGGCATCGCGGATGCAGGTGGTGTGACGGGATGGCCAGGCACAAGCAGTGCAGTCGGCAGCCTTTGTCCCGGCACCGTGAAAACGTGGCCGAAAACAGGGTCCATCTGCCCGGATGGGCCCGGCCTATGACGTCGGGCGGGGGAAAAACATGACTGCCACACGTGCCCAATCGAGACGAGCAGCCGCCCTGGCCGCAACCGCGCTCGTCTCCGTAATTTCAGCCTATGCCATCGTCACACCGGCACAGGCCCAGTTCGTATGCGTCGACGGCGCAGCATCGGCTCAAGGCGCAACGGCTGCCGGATCGGTCGCCAATTTCGCCTGCGGCAACAGCGCCAATGCCAGCGGCATTTCAGGCAGCAACAACACGGCGACAGGGACTGGTGCCAACGCCAGCGGCGACCATAGCGGCAACACCGCAACCGGCCTCGCCAACGCCTCCGGCAACGGTTCCAGCAATTCGGCCTATGGCAACAACACCAACGCCAGCGGCGACGGCAGTGAGAACACGGCAGTCGGCGCCGGGGCAATTGCCAGCGGTGCTGGCAGCAGGAACATCGCCACCGGGTTCATCGCCAATGCCGCCGGCAACAACAGCTCGAATGTCGCGTCCGGCAACAGCGCCAATGCCGCTGGCAACAACAGCAACAACAACGCCTCGGGCACACGGGCAAATGCCAGCGGCAACACCAGCTCCAACATTGCGAGCGGCCTGAACGCCGACGCCAGCGGCGACGGCAGCAGAAACGTCGCGACAGGCGACGGCGCCAGAGCTGAAGGCGACGGCAGCTACAACGCCGCGACCGGCTTTCTTGCCAATGCCAGCGGGACAGGCGCAGGCAACACCGCAACCGGCGCTTTTGCCAATGCCAACGGCACCAACAGCGCCAACGTCGCTATGGGCACCGCTGCCAATGCGAGCGGAAACGGCACCTTCAACACTGCCGTGGGCGCTGGTTCGACCGCCACCGGCGCCAATTCGTCCGCATTCGGCAATGGCGCGTCGGCGACCTACGCCAATGCGACGGCGATCGGCAACGGCGCGGTTGCGACGCGTGCGAACCAGCAGTCATTTGGCACCGCTTCCAACACCTACACCATGGCCGGCATCACCTCGGCTGCAAGCCGGGCAGCCCAGACCGGACCGCTGCAATTCGTCACCACCGACAGCGGCGGCAATCTCGGCTCCAGCACGCTCGGCGATCTCGGAATTGCCGGCATCCAAGATATTGCCGGCATCAACGGCCAGATCGCCGGGCTCAACAGCCGCCTCAACGACCTCGACGGCCGCAGCAGCAAGGCGCTCAACGGTGTCGCCATGGCCTTTGCGATGTCGGGCACACCATGGGTCATGCCGGCCGAACGCTTCGCCATGACGCTGAACTGGGGCACGTTCGACGGCACCAATGCACTGGCCTTGAGCGGGGCGATGCGCCTTGGCGAGCACGTGCAGGCCAATGGCGGCGTTGCCTATGGCACTGATGGCGGCGGCGTGGGCGGGCGCCTGGGCGTGCGGATAGGGTGGTGAAATTGATCGCCACAAGCTTCGTGCGACCTGTCGGCCGCGTCCTTCTTGCCCTGTTGTTGCTTCAGCCCTGGGCCTTCGACGGCGCGAGGGCTCAGGGGAAGGCACCGACGGCAACGTCCAAGACCTCGCGCCTGTCGCCTGCCCTGCCCGTTTCGCTGGAGCAGGCGCTCTATCTGATCCGCTCGACGCTGTTGACGCTCAATGACGCCAACCGCTCGGGCAATTACACGGTGCTGCATGATCTCGCCGCGCCCGATTTCCAGGCGCAGAACTCCGCCGCCGACCTTGGCCAGAGTTTTGCCGACCTCAGGCAGCGCAATTTCGATCTCTATGGCGCAGCACTGTTGGCGCCGCAATTCACCGAAGCGCCGGTCCTCGATCAGAACGGCTTGCTGCGCCTTGCGGGCTATTTTCCCACCCGGCCGCAGCAGATCAGCTTCGATCTGGTCTTTCAGGTCGTTTCAGGGCAATGGCGGCTGCTCGCCATATCGGTCTCGACGCCGGAGGCAAGCCAGGTGGCGCAGCAACAAGCGAAGCAGAGCAAATAGGCACGGCAAGTCTTCGGCCCCGCGCGGGGCCGAAGGGCGACAGCCCCCGGCTGGGCCGGGGGCTGCGAACATTCACTTTTGCGGTCTTAGAACGCCATGCGGACGCCCAGGCGGCCGCCATAGTTCTGGTAGTCGTTGCCGACCGATGCCGTGCCTTCGACAAAACCGTTCAGGCCGGTTTCCGACACCAGCGTGGCGCCCAGCTGGAACTGGCCGTAGGCACCGACAGGATCATTGGCCAGCACGCTGGTCGCCCCGCCATTGACGAAGCGCACACCGTCCTTGCCTTCGAACTCGTTCACCAGATGGGCGCCGAGATAGAAGGTGGCGACGCCGGCGCCGACTGGCGTCGTCCCACCGATGCGGGCGCCGATCTTGCCGCGAAGACTGTTTGCCGCGTCGAAATCGACCGCCGCCCCCAGCACTTCGAGCGTGTCGAGATCGGTGCGGCTGTAGGCCAGGCTGGCAACCGGCTCCAGGAAGAAGCCGTCATTGCCGAAGCGCGCGCCGGCCTCGAGCTGGAGACCATAGGCCCTGCCGTCGAGCTTTTCTGTGAAGCCGCCCGTCACGCTGTCGATCTTGGCCTGGAACAGATCGTATTTGGCCAGGCCGTTGACGAAGTAGTTGCCCCACTGCCCCTGGGCATAGGCGCCCAGGTTGAGCGCGTCATAGTCGGTGCGGTCGTTGGATCCCGCGAACTTCAATGCCGAAGCGAGATAGCCGCCGGTCAGACCGTAGGTTATGCCGCCGAGCGTGCCGAGATCGGCGCCAACCTGGCCGCCGACATGCTTCTGGCGATAGGAGAGATCGTAGTCGCCTGAATTCGCCGCATAGACCTGGTCGCGCTCGTCGGCCGAGCTGTAGAACTGGAACCATACAGGCCCCTGCTCGACGCCATTCTTGGCCGGATCGCGCAGGCTCGCCATACGTGCCGACCAGGCGTCGGCCGACTGGCGCCACAGCGCCTGCGCCCCCTCATTGACCTTGAGCATCTGGAACAGGCCAAGGCCTTCCGACGCCGAGAGGTAGAAGTCGTCGCCAAGCGCATCGTAGTTGAGCGCATAGCGGGCGAAGCCGGCATTGACCGTATCCGGCGACAGCGTGAAGGCTCCCGCCGCCGTGCCGCCTGCCGCGTCGACCAGCGTCAGCGTCTGTCCCGGCAGCATCGCACCGCCGCGCACGGAGTTGAGCACCAGCGTCGTGGTGCCGGAGGCCGAGCCGCCGATCACCAGCATGTCGCTGCGCATGACGGCGGAGGCCGTGTCGATGTCGAGCGCCAATCGGCCATTGGTGCCGACATAATCGCCTGTAATGGTCAGCACCTCGCCCGCGCTGTTGTTGGCCATGGTGACCAGTCCGGAATTTTCGAAGAGTTCGAGATCCTGCAGCGTGGCGCTGGCAAGCAGGTTGACGATGCCGGAGTTCATGAAACGGTCATCGCCGTCCGAGAAATCGCTGTTGCCGGAGAGCTTGAATGTGCCGCTGTTGGTGATGAGGTCGCCGCCCTCGCCGAAGATCAGGCTGCCGATGAAGGTGCCGGAGTTGGCCAGGTTGGTGGTGCTGTCGAGGCTGGTGATGAGCGTCGGCACCGAAGTCGCACTGATAAGACCCGCGTTGTCGATCAGCACGTTCGTGCCCGCTGCAAAGATTGCGGTGCTCGTGCCGCTGATGCTGCTGACCTCGCCGTCGGCGAGGATGTCGATGCGCGTAACGCCTGTGCTTCCGGCGTACACGATCTCTTCGGCCTGGCCGCGCACCTTGCCCGCAATCCGGACCGACGTGTCCCCATTTCTAGTTTCGGCGCTGATAGCGCGGCCGTCGCTGGCGTGAACGTTGCCGACGTCGATCCTAACCGGCCCGGACGTGGTATGCGCTATGATACCGTCGCTACCGTCACCCGTGACGCGGAGGTCGCGAAGCGCCAGTTCGATCCCCGTATCGCTGGAGAGAACGACGCCATCGGCCCTGTAGCCTGATACGGAAACAGAATTGGCGGTCACGTCGATGCTGCCGGCGCTTTCCGCCTTAATGCCGTGGGCGTTCTCGCCACGGACGGCAATCGCGCCGTTGCTGACGATTTTGACCTTGCCGGTGTTGCTGTTGGCTTCGATGCCGTGGGCATCGTCACGGGCGGTATCGATGTTGCCGGCCGTGACGTCGATGTCGCCGCTGTCGCTGGAGACGCCGATGCCCTTGGCGGATTTGCCCTTCGTCGTGATCGTGCCATTGGCAACGACGGTCAGCTTGCCGTTGCCGGAACTTGCCGAGATGCCATCGCCTCCCCTGCCTGCGGTGGAGATATTGCCGGCGGTGATCGTTACATCATTGTCGGTGCTGACTTCGATGCCGCTCGCCCAGAGACCCGATGTCGAGATCGGCCCACGCGCATCAACTGACACCGCGCCCGTTTGCGACTCCGCAAAAATGGCGCTGGAACGATCCCCCTGCGTCGTGATTGGACCGGCGATATCGATGGCGATCGCCCCGGACACCGTTGTTGCATTGACGCCGTTGCTGTCGTCCCCGACCGTGCTGACGGAGTTGACCTCCAGCTCCACACGACCGGTATCGCTTGTTGCGAAGACGCCGATGGCGCCCGAGCCCTCAGAGCTCACATCGCCCGCGACCAGCGATATGTCGCCGCCGACGCTGCGCAGGTCGACGACATATGCCTCGCCCGTTGTCGACGCCGTGCCGACCCTGGCAGTGACGTTGCCGGTCGCCGACAGGCCATAGACGGCTCTGTTCCAGAGGCCTCCGCCGGTGGCGGAGGCAACATCGAGAACGATATTGCCGCTGGTGCTCTGCGCCAACACGCCGGTGCCGTCGACGGCTGTCACGGTTCCGGTGCTGGTCACGGTGACGTTGCCGGTATTCGTACTGGCGTATATGGCGTCCGACGCAGCGCCGGTCGTCCCGACAGTGCCCGTGTTGCCGATCACGATGTCACCCTGGTCGTTCTGCGCCCAGATCGCGTCCGAACGCTCGCCCGCCGTGGTGACGCTGCCGCTGTTGGTGACGGTGATCTTTCCCGAGACGCTTTCAGCACCGATGCCGACGGTGTCATCACCGGTGGTGGCGACCGTACCGCTGTTGGTCACGGTGACGTCGCCGCTGGAAGACGATGTCATGATGCCGCGGCTTTCGCTGCCCGCCGTGGAGATCGCGCCGCGCGCATCGACCGTGACCGCGCCGGTCGTGGAGCGGGCATTGATGCCGCCTGCCCAGTCACCTGTTGTCGTCACCGACCCTACGTCGATGGCGATCGGGCCGGAGTTCGTACTTGCATTGATGCCATAGCTGTCATCGCCATGCGTGACGATGGAGTTCGCCGTCAGATCGATGGTCCCGGTATCGGCATAGGCGTAGACGCCGGAAGACGCGCCTCCGAACGTCGTCAGCGTTCCAGCCTCCAACGTCAGGTCGCCGTTGGAACTGGACATGTCGACGGTCGGGCCTTCCTCGCTGGTCGTGGTGGCTGACCCGACCTTGACGTGGATATCGCCATCAACAGACGAAACGTTGATGCCGCGACCGCCTCCGCCTGCCGTAACAGACGACACGTCGACCAGAACCTGGCCGGTGCCGTTCGTCCCGGCGAAGATCGCGGTGCCGTCGACAGTGCTCACTGTACCGGTGCTGATCACTGTGACGTCGCCGCCGGTCGCACTCGCCTGAATGGCGGCAGCGTCTTCGCCGGTCGTCGAGATGTTGCCGCTGTTGTTGACGACGACGTCGCCCTGGTCGTTCTGCGCCCAGATCGCGTGCGCACGCACGCCCTCCGTGGTGACGCTGCCGCCGTTGGTGACAGTCACCTTGCCCGAGGTGCTTTCAGCATTGATGCCAAACGCCCCTTCGCCTGTGGTGGCTATCGTGCCGCCGTTGGTCACCGTCACGTCGCCACCTGGGGACGACGCCATGATGCCGATGCTGGATTGGCCCGCCGTCGAAATGACGCCGATGTTGTCGACCTGGATGGCACCTGAGCTGGACGTGGCCTGCACGGCGTTGACGCCCGCGGCGGACGTGCGAACTTCCGCGTCGGCAGACAGGTTCACGGTAAAATTGGTGCCGCCATAGGTAATCCCGCCGGCATAGGGATTGCCGGCGGCGGTGCAGGTGACGACGCCACCGAGCGGCGCGCCGCATTCGTCGGCGGCCAGCGCCAGGCCGGGAATGCCCAGCGGCAGCACCATGCCCGCCAGGGCCGTGCCGATCCGCAGCCGCGATCGCAATGTGGACAACGCCGTGCCGTGCAGCCGCTGCTTCTGTTGCGCAGCCTGCGGTGCTGTTTTCGTCATCCCCTGATGCCCCTCATCATGTTTCGATTTCGGGGCGGAGGCGGCACTTGCCGCTCAGTCGAACATTCCACCCCTCAAGGGCGTCTATTTATTAGGCAGCAACGGATTTCGACAGCAACGAGATGGAACGAGTTGTAACGAATTGGAACGAAAACCGTGGCGTGGCGGCATCACCATGCCGATTTCACGGCGGCGAGATTGTCGCGTGAAATCAACCCGCCACGGCGTCGAGGCCTAACGTCACGTCCTTCTCCAACAGGTCGTCGCCTGTCGCCCGCGGCAAGGCGATTTCAACGACCGTGCCCTCTTGCGCATTGCTGGCAATTCCGACCGATCCGCCGTGAGCGGTGACGACACGCGACACCAGCGACAGCCCCGTTCCCGACCCCTCGACGCTGCCCACATTCACCCCCCGCACGCCGTGGATCATGACCCGCTCCAACTCTTCGGCGGGAATGCCGATGCCACGGTCGCGCACGGCGATGCGGACGGTCCTGTCATCCGCACCGAGCGACAGCACGACCTGCGACGCCCCCACGACTGCCGAGAATTTCACCGCATTCTCCAAAAGGTTGACGATTGCCAGTTCGAGCATGCCGGCGTCTGCCTTGACCTGGAGGCTCTGCGCCGATGGCTCCAGGTCGATGGAGATGTCGGCGGCGGGCATCAGGTCGCGCGCCCGGGCCGCTGCCGCGACGACGATGTCGCCGGCGGCTACCCCTGACATCTCGGGCTGGAAGGACGGGCCCTGCAGGCGGCTGCGCGCCAGATTGACCTCCAGCATTTCGACCAGGCGCACGATGGCGCGCTGGATGCGCTTGACCCTGGAAAGATTGCCTTCGTCGGCCGCAGGCAGGCTGATGCCGATGCTGTCGACATTGGAGCGGATCGCCGCCAACGGCGTACGATACTGGTGCGAGATCACCTCCATGAAGCGCACCTGCTGCTGCTGCGAGCGCAACTCCGCCTGCAATGCGTCCTCGGCGATCTGCCGTGCCGACACCAGCTCACGCGTCTTTTCGACGACGAGCGCATTGGCCGTCCGCTCGGCATCCTGGGCAGCGACCAGCGCCTGCTCGCGCATGTGGCTGTTCAACGCCTCGGCCGCGCGCAGCCTGACCGCCAGCGCCCCGGTGAGCAGGATCGCCTGGACCAGGCCGCTGATCGCATAGGCGTGCCAGAAGACATTGGGCAGTCCGAAATATCCCTGGCGCTGCGACAGCGACAGCACCGAGCCGATCCAAAGCACGCAGAATGCGGCGGCGCGCAGACGGCTTGCCGCACCGTTCTCGTTTGCGGTGCGCAGTCCCTGCACCACATTGACCACGCCCATCAGCAGGGCGAAATTGTTGCCGATCGGGCCGAAAACGATGTTGGACTTGAAGATGGCAAAGCCGATGCCGACGAGCCCGACAGCAGCGCTCGCCTGATAGACGCGGTGCAGCCTGGGCGCGAGCCGCGGCAGCTCCAGGATGCTGGAATAGGCAAGCGCGCTGGCAAAAAGACCGAACCAGGCCGAAGCACCCATGAACAGGTCGTTGGCCGCGCCATTGTCGGGGAAAAGCAACATCCTGCTCAGCCCGAGATTGCCGGCATAGACCAGCATGATGCCCAGGGTGCTCAAGGCAAGCAGCGGATATTGCAGCTTGCGGTCGAAATAGAAGAAGACCAGCTGGATGACCAGCAGGACCCCCATGCCGCCGAACCATAGGCCGGACAGCAGGCTGGCCGCGGATGTCCGTGTCGCCAGCTCCGCGGTCGGGTAGATGCCGATGTTGAGATGCGTCGACGAGTTGGAGTTGGCGATGCGGATATAGACGACGGTCGTCTCCCCGGCTGACAAGGCCAGGGGAACGACATTCTGCAGGCCCGAAAGGCCATCGGCAGAAAGCGGACGATGATCGCCGAGCTCGTAAGGCGTGAAATCGGCGGCACCCAGCCCCACACGCTCCGTGGCGACATAGACGTCGATGAAATCGAGGAAATTCGGCGCCAAGGACAACAGCGCCGTCCCGGTTTCGGCCGCCTTAAGTTCGAGCCTGAGCCAGTTGGCGTTTCGCGTATAGCCGAAATTGACGCTCGATCCCTGGACCGGCCTGAACGCCGCCTGTCTTTCCGGCGCGATCACGTCAGTCAAGGACAGCGACCAGGAGGGATCTGCCAGGACCGCAAGCCGGCGCTCCTGCAAGGGACCAAGGTCGAGCCTGGCCGACACCTCGGCCGCGCCGGCCGGACAGGCAAGCATTGCCAGGACAATGGCGAGCCAGACGCCGGCCAGGTATTTTCCGATTGGCCCGATCCGATGCCGCGCGGCATGCCTCACGACAGTTTCATCTTGCATGACAGTATGGATACGGCCGTGGATCAGGCTCATTGTTGATTCCAATGCTTCGAGCCTTATGACGACAACTGCCCCGCCTTCACAAGCAACAAAGACGCGCGACGATCGCGCCGCCGCCATCCGTGTGATCCTGGTCGAAGACGACCGCGATCTCAGGCACAGCCTCGCCGACTATCTGCGCCTGCAGGCGATCGAGGTGACGGCAGTCGCCTCCGGGGTGAGCTTCTACACGACGCTGATGGGCGACGATTTCGACATCGCCATCCTCGACGTCAACTTGCCCGACGTCAGCGGTTTCGAGCTTGCCAGGGTCATTTCCGCCAGCAAGCGCATGGGCGTCATCATGCTGACGGCGCGTACCGGCCGGGAAGACCGGATCAAGGGTTATGAGCAAGGTGCCGATCTCTACCTGACCAAGCCGGTCGACGGCGAGGAACTGGCGCTTGCCATCAACAATCTGGCGCGGCGTGTCAGGCAGGCCGCCTCAGCCTCGGTCGAGCATGCCGGCCAAGGCGAGCAGGCGCAGGATCTCCCGGTGGAACGCCCCTGGCTGCTCGACCTCAAGCGGCGTCAACTGACTTCGCCCGCCGGTGTGCCGATCCTTTTGTCGGGGCGCGAGGCCATGCTGGTGGAGCATCTTGCGCGCGCCGCAGGCAAAACGGTGCCGCGCAACGTCATGGACACGCTGCTCGGCAACAGCAGCTCCGACCCCGAGAGCCGCCGCCTCGACGCCGCCCTTCGCCGCCTCAGGATGAAGGCCCGCGCCGCCGGCGCGGACCTGCCCCTGCATGTCGTGCACGCGGTGGGCGTGCGCTTCGTCGGCCTGCTAACTGTCGTCTGACATGTCAGGCGTTGACCGGGTGCCGTTTGCGCAGGCATGAGGACCGGCCGGCCCGGTTCAAACCTTGGAGGACGTCATGAAATCACTGTTCCATCTTGCCCTGCATGTCACCGATCTCGAGACCACCCGCCGCTTCTATGGCGACGTGCTTGGCTGCGTCGAGGGCCGCTCGACCGACAGCTGGGTGGATTTCGATTTCTTCGGCCACCAGCTGTCCCTGCATCTGGGCAAGCCATTTGACATCACCCGCACCGGCAAGGTTGGCGATCACCTGGTGATGATGCCGCATTTCGGCGCCGTCCTGCGCCTCGACGACTGGCTGGCGCTTGCCGAGAGGCTGGAAAAGGCCGGCATCGCATTCGACATCCCGCCGGTCATCCGCTTCAAGGACGAGCCCGGCGAACAGCGCACGATGTTCTTCTTCGACCCCTCGGGCAACCCGATCGAGATCAAGGGTTTCAAGGACTTCGACAGCGTCTTTGCCGCATGACCGCATCCTGCGTCAGGGCGTTCCGGGGCGGGCCTGTTCGCGGACGGGATCGTCCCTGAACGGGCTGGCCGTCGCTTGGCGCCTGAGCACGAGACGCCTGATGACGACGTAGAAGACGGGCGTCAGCACCAGTCCGAACACGGTCACGCCGAGCATGCCGGCAAACACGGCAATGCCCATGGCATGGCGCATCTCCGCACCGGCGCCGGTGGCGATGACCAGCGGCACGACGCCGGCGATGAAGGCGAGCGACGTCATCAGGATCGGCCTCAGGCGCAGCCGTGCGGCCTCCAGCACCGCCGCCAGCGGATCGCTTCCCTTCCTTTCCTCCTCATGGGCGAACTCGACGATGAGGATGGCGTTCTTGGCCGCCAGCCCGACAAGGACGACAAAGGCGATCTGGGTGAAGATGTTGTTGTCGCCGCCTGACAACCAGACCCCCGATATGGCCGAAAGCAGCGCCAGCGGTGCGATGAGCAGGACGGCAAAAGGCAGCGACCAGCTGTTGTATTGCGCCGCCAGGATCAGGAAGGCCAGGAGCACCGCGAGCGGAAACACGATCATGGCCGAGTTCCCGGCCTGCTTTTCCTGGAAGGTCAGGTCGGTCCATTCGTAGGCCATGCCGGCAGGCAGCGTCTCGGCCATGATGCGTTCGATGGCGGCGGTCGCCTCTCCCGACGCATAGCCTGCCGCCGGCCCGCCTGTAATGTCGACCGACGGATAGCCATTGTAATGCATTACCCGGTCCGGGCCCGAACTGGTGGCGATGCTGGCAAGGGCTGCGAGCGGCACCATGTCGCCTGACGCGTTGCGCACCTTGAGGCGGGCGATGTCGTCCACCTCGGCGCGGAAGGGCGCATCGGCCTGCACGATGACGCGATAGGTGCGGCCGAAGCGGTTGAAATCATTGGCGTACAAGGAACCGAGATTGACCTGCAGCGTCTCGAAGATGCCGGTCAGCGGAACGTGCTGCGTCTTTGCCTTGACCCGATCGAGATCGACATGGACCTGCGGCGCGTTGACCTGGAAACTCGCCATCATGCCGGCGAGTTCGGGTGCCGCGGCGGCCTTGGCCATGATCTCGCCCTGCACGCGCGCCAGGGCCTCGAGGCCAGCACCTGAGCGATCCTCGATCTGGAGCTTGAAGCCACCTGTCGTGCCCAGCCCGGGGACCGGCGGCGGCGGGAAGATGCCCACGAAACCGTCGGGGATCTGGCTGTATTTGCCCATCAGCCGCCCTGATATGGCGTTGGCCGAAAGCGACGGATCCTTGCGCTGGTCGAACGGGTCGAGCATGGCGAAGACCACGGCGGCATTGGGCAGATTGACGAAGCCGTTCACCGAGAGGCCGGGAAAGGCAACGACGCTCTCGACGCCCGGCTCGGCCAGCGCAATGTGCGACATCTGCCGGACCACCGCGTCGGTGCGGTCGAGCGAGGCCCCTGAGGGCAACTGCGCGATGCCGACGAGATAATATTTGTCCTGCGCCGGCACAAAGCCGCTCGGGATGCTCTGGAAGCCGAGATAGGTGGCGCCGAGCAGGCCGGCATAAGCGACAAAGACCACGCCGCTGATGCGGATGGCGCGGCGCGCGGTTCCGACATAGGCGTTCGAGGCGCTGTCGAAGAAGCGGTTGAACAGTCCGAAGAACCGGCCAAACAGGAAGTCGATGCCGCGCGTCAGCCAGTCTCGGCGGACGCCGCCATGATGTGGCTTCAGCAGCACCGCGGCCAATGCCGGCGAAAGCGTCAGCGAATTGATCGCCGAAAGCACCGTCGAGATGGCGATCGTCACCGCGAACTGCCGGTAGAATTCGCCCTGGAGCCCGGACAGGAAGGCCGAGGGAATGAACACGGCCGCCAGAACCGAAGTGATGGCGATGATCGGCGCCGTCACCTCGTCCATCGCCTTGCGGGCGGCTTCCTTTGGCGTTTCGCCGAGACCGATATGGCGTTCGACATTCTCGACGACGACGATGGCGTCGTCGACCACGATGCCGATCGACAGCACCAGGCCAAACAGCGACAGCGTGTTGAGCGAGAAGCCCAGCAGGTACATCACCGCCAGCGTGCCGACGAGCGATATCGGCACCGCAACCAGCGGAATGATCGAGGCGCGCCAGGTCTGCAGGAACAGCACGACGACAAGCACGACCAGAACGATCGCCTCGAGCAACGTGGTCATGACAGCCGTGAGCGACGCCCGCACGAAGACGGTCGGGTCATAGGCGATGCGATATTCCAGGCCCTCGGGGAACTCGCCCTGCAGGCGCTGCATCTCGGCGCGAACAGCGCTCGAGACGTCGAGCGCATTTGCGCCCGGACGCTGGATGATCTGCATGGCCACCGCCGGCTCGCCGTCGAGCAGGCTGCGCAGGGCGTAGGCGTCGGCGCCGAGCCCGATCCGGGCGACATCGCGCAGGCGCACGACCTGGCCGTCCTCGCCCGTCTTGATGACGATCTCGCCGAACTGCTCCTCGCTGGTCAGCCGCCCCACCGTGCTGACGGTGACCTGATAGCTGGCCGCCTGCGACGGTTGCTGGCCGACCGATCCCGCCGCGACCTGGACGTTCTGCTCGCGAATGGCGGCAACGACGTCGCCCGCCGTCATGCCGCGCGCCGCCACCTTGGCGGGGTCGAGCCAGACGCGCATGGCATATTCGCCCGCACCCCAGACGACGACGTCGCCCACCCCGGGCAGGCGGGCGAGCGTGTCGCGCACCTGGAGGCTGGCGAAATTGGAAATGTACAAGGGATCGTAGCGCTTGTCGGGCGAGACGAGGTGGACCACCATCAGGATGTCGGGCGAGGTCTTTTGCGTGACCACGCCGATGCGCTGGACCTCTTCGGGCAAGCGCGGCAGCGCCCGCGACACGCGGTTCTGCACCTGGATCTGGGCCATGTCCGGGTCCGTGCCCTGGGCAAAGGTGACGGTGAGCGTCATCCGCCCGTCGGTCGCCGCCTGCGAGCTCATATAGAGCATGCCCTCGACGCCGTTGATCGACTGCTCGAGCGGCGAGGCCACCGTCTCGGCGATCACCTCGGGATTGGCGCCGGGATAACTTGCCGACACCTGGATGGTGGGCGGGGTGACCGCGGGATATTCGCTCAGCGACAGCCGGAACAAGGCGATCCCGCCGGCGATCAGCATGAGGGCCGACAGCACGATCGCAAAGATCGGCCGGTTGATGAAGAAATGCGGCAGGCTCATCGACGTGCCTCCTGCGCGCCGGAGGCCGCCTGTGCAGGATCGAGCGCCGGATCGGACGCCATGGCGATCCGGTTCGGGGTCACCTGCATGCCCGGCCGCACAAGCCCCTTGATGATGATCGTCTCGCCTTTTCCAAGCCCCTGCTCGACGACACGCAGGCCCTCGCTCATCGCCCCCAGCTCGACTGGCCGGTATTCGACCGTGTCGCCGGCCCCCAGCACCAGCACGTAGCGTCGGCCCTGGTCGGTGCCGACGGCCTGGTCGTCGATCAGCACGGTTTCGCGGGCGGCAGCCGTGGCAAGCCTGACCCGCGCGAACAGCCCGGGCGTCAACTGCGCTTCCGGATCGGCGAGGACCGCGCGGGCCCTGATCGTTCCCGTGGTCGGGTCGACGCGGTTGCCGAGAAAATCAAGCCTGCCCATGTGGGGAAAGCCGCTCTCCGCCGTGAGACCGACTGCAACGGGAGATGAGGCCCCCACGGCATCGGACCTGCCCTCGCCCCGGAAGCGCAGGTAAGTCGCCTCGTCGAGGTCGAAATAGACATGAACGGGGTCGACGGAGACGATGGTGGTGAGCAGCGTTGCCGCTCCCGCCGCGCCGGTGACGAGGTTGCCTTCGTTCACCAGCACACGGTCGACGCGGCCGGAAATCGGCGCGGTGACGCGCGTATAGGAGAGATCGAGCCTGGCTGCAGCGACCACGGCCTTCGCCTCCTCGACCTGCGCCTCTCGCTCCCGCTTGCGCGCGACATCGTCGTCGAATGCCTTTTCGGAAATCGCCCCCTTTGGCGCCAGGCGTTGCGAACGATCGAGATCGACGCTGGCCTGGTCGAGCAGCACCCGCGCCCGGCGCAACTGCGCCTCGGCATTCTGGAGCGCGACCTCGAACGGCCGGGCGTCGATCTGGAAAAGCAGCTGGCCGCGTTCGACGAGCGCGCCTTCGGGCACGCTGACCGTTTCGATGCTTCCCCCGACGCGTGGACGCAGCTCGACGGTCTTGGCGGCGGCAATGACGCCGGTGAATTCGGACGACGGCGCAAGCACCCTGACCACGACTTCCGCCACCGGCACCTGTGGCGGCGGAGGCGTTGGCGCGGTCTGTTCCGTCTCGCCTGATGCCAGGGCCTGCCTGACATAAGTCGGCAGCTTGTCGGGATAGGCGAACCACGCGGCACCGCCCAGGGCGGCCACCGCCACCAACATTGTTCTCGTCTTCCCAGTCATATGAAACGGCCCCGTCGACAAAAAATGCGCGACGCCTGCTGTGACGCCGCTGGATGATTTGCGACGCTAGGGTTTGCAGTAACGGGAAGGTCAACCGCCTTCTGCGACAGCCTGGAATTTGCCGGCGACGAGGCTGAAACGGCCCTTCGACGAGAGACGAATCGTCTTTTGGTCAGCCGACGAATGCCCAATCTCCGCACCGCCAAGGGCCCGGTCGCGCGGTTGCACGGAGCTTTCTGCCAGGTGCGAGCGAACCGGTGAAGGCGCCCGCGCCCAAGGAACGGCGGTGGAAATCGCGCTGGTAGGACCGACGGATTCTGCCCTCCACTGTCGCACTTGACTTTCCAGCAACCGGAAAGCGCAGCCTTCAACAACGGCTCGAAAACAGGCCGGCAACAAGGCAGGAGACGGAACATGCCCCACTGACGAAAACGATGGCTTGCGGTCAGCCCGCAGGCCCGCATCACCGGTCATCGGACCGAAATCAAAGCTTCACCAAAACACTGGCGTGGACAATCCGGGCATCAGCGATGCCGGGAGCGCCCCTCCATTGTCCAAGAACGGAAAGACACTCCCAATGAAGACCATCCTCCTCATCGCTTCGCCTCTCATCTTCATCGCCGGCGCGGCGTTCGCATCGTCCCTCGACGGCGTCGTCGCCAGCTACAACCACGACGTACGCGTCATCACTCTCGAAAGCGGCAAGAGCGTCACGGTGCCCCGCGACGTCGCCCTGCCGCCGCTCCAGACCGGCGAGAAGGTATCGATCCAGCTCAACGGCGAAGGCGACCGCGTGACCGCGGTTCTGAAATACTAGCCGGCTCGTTCACGACATCCGGCAAGACAAGCGCCACGGGTTTCCCCGCCCGTGGCGCTTGCGCATGCGGAGGCGTTCTCAATCCGGGCCGCTATCTAACCTTCTCGACGTAGTAGCGCGGGATGCGCTTGCCTTCGCGTCCACGGTAGAATTCGATGCAGAATTCGACGAACGCCTTGAAGCGGCGGGAGACGTGGCGACGGCGCGAGTAGATCAGGTTGATCGCCGTTTCCGGCGAACGCCACTGCGGCAGCACCGGAACGAGGATGCCGTTCTCGCACTCGGTCTCGACGAAAAAGCCCGGCAGATAGGCAAGCCCCTCGCCCGCGACGGCGAAATATTTGAGCGTCCAGTAGTCATTGGCGGTGCAATTGGCGGCCGGCAGGATATCGATCTCGTTTCTGCCGTTCTGCGCCAGATACCAGGATTGCGGCCGGGTCGGCTGGCGGAAGATCAGCCCGCGATGGGCGCTGAGTTCCTCTGTCGTCTCGGGCGTTCCATGGCGGGCGAGATAATCGGGGCTGGCATAGAGACCGTAGGAAGCCGTCGACAGGCGGCGGCTGATGTAGTCGACGTCGGACGGCTCGCCCCAATGGAAGATGCCGTCAAGCGCCTGTTCGGTCACGTCGGAAAACGGCTGCCGCGAGGTCAAAAAGACGACGTCCAGATTGACCTGCGGATATTGCTGCCGGAAGGCATAGAGCAGTTCGGACGTGATGGTCGTGCCGAACTCCCCGGTCGAGCCGACGCGCAGCGTGCCGGCCACCTCCTGGCGCATCTCCGCAAGTGCGGTCGCCGCGTCCTCGCAGCTGGCCTGGATGCGCCGGGCATGGCGGAGAAGCTCGGAGCCGGCATCGGTGACGTGGAGATGATGGCCCTCGCGGACGAACAGCTCCATGCCGAACTCGTCCTCCAATTGCCGGATGCGATGGCTGAGCGTCGATTTGGGCAGGCGATGGAGCCGCGAGGCAGCCGAGATCGATCGGGCGTCGGCGACTTTCACGAAACAGTCGATGACCGAAAGGTCCATATTTCGTCCAATCCATTGGATGATCTGTCCAAGAAATAGCCTGCTTCGGCCAATTGTGTAAACGACGCCGGCTCGAAATACTCCCCTCAACCAGGGAGGTTCGTTTGACTGATATCAGGGAATTCATACGTGCGGCGTCGGGGCGGGAAGCCAAGGCGACATTGGCCGTTTGCGGCGGCAAGCTGGTCAACGTGGTGTCGGAGGAAATCTATCAGGCCGACATCGCCGTCTACGGCAACCGCATCATCGCCGTCGGCGACATCTCGGACCATATCGGCCCGGACACCGAGATCGTCGACGCGACGGGCAAATATCTCTGCCCGGGCATGATCGACGGCCACCTTCACGTCGAATGTTCGAAACTGTCGATCACCAGCTTCGCCAAGGCCGTGGTGCCGTTGGGCACGACCTCGATCGTCACCGGGCTCGACCAGATCATCGTGGTCGGCGGCCCTTCGGCAGCGCGGGAATTCCTCGACGAGGCCAAGCAGACGCCGCTGAAGGTGTTCTGGGGCGCGCCCTGCAAGACGCCCTACACGATGCCGCGCTCGACCGTCGGTCACTATTTCGGGCCGGCCGACCATGCCGCGACCCATCACTGGCCGGAATGCGTCGGCGTCTGGGAGACGGTGCGCGAGTTCATCCAGGAAGAGGATGCCGATGTGCTGAAGGCGCTCGAAATCGCCGAGAAGAGCCGGCTTCCGGTGCTCGGCTGCTGCCCGATGACGCGTGGCGCGAGGCTCAACGGCTACCAGCAGGCGCGTGTGCGCGCCGACCACGAAAGCTACACGCCCGAGGAGATGCTGGAAAAGCTGCGCGCCGGCATGCATGTGGTGGTCAGGGAATCGTCGATCTCGCACTTCCTGTCCGACAATCTGCGCATCGTCACCGAGATGGGCGTGAAGGCGCTGCGCCGCATCAGTTTCTGCACCGACGACGTGGTGGCGAGCGACATCCTTGTCCGCGGCCATCTCGACAACATGGTGCGCATGGCGATCTCGATGGGCATCTCGCCGATGGCGGCGATCCAGATGGCGACGATCAACGGCGCCGACGCGCTGAGGATCGACGAGAAGGTCGGATCGATTTCACCCGGCCGTTCGGCCGACATCCTTGTCGTCAGCGACCTGCGCGAGTTCCGCATCGAGGCCGTGATCGCCAATGGCGCAGTGGCTGCCCGGGACGGCAGGATGGCCGTCGAGCTTACACCGCCGCCGCGCAGCGAAGCGCTGCTGCGCTCGATCAAGGTCGCCCCGATCTCCGTGGACGACATTGCCGTCCCTTACCAAGGGGCAGGAAGCACTGCGCGCGCCATGGCGATTGCGGTCACGCCTGAAAAGGTCTTTGTGCGCACGCGGCGCGAGGTGACGCTTCCGGTTCGCAATGGCCGCGTGCTTGCCGATGCCGACCAGAACATCCAGTACGTCACCGTCGTCGAGCGTTATGGCAAGACGCAGCACCGGCCGGTCGCCTTCACCTCGGGCTTCGGCCTCAAGGCCGGCGCCATCGCCAGTTCGACCGCGCCCGACGACAACAACATCATCTGCGTCGGCACCAGCCCCGAGGACATGACGGTCGCCATCAACCATCTCATCGCCAACAATGGCGGACAGGTGGTGGTCAAGGACGGAGAAATCCTCGAATTCCTCCATCTTCCCATCGGCGGGATAGTCTCCGATATCGAACCGCAGGACATGGCCGCCCTCGAGGAACGGCTCGACGATGCGGCGCGCAGCCTCGGCTGCGATCTGCCCTGGCCGTTCATGTACATGTTCGTGCTTCAGATCACCGCGATTCCCGACTACGCCATCACCGATCTGGGCGTGATCGACTGCGTCAACCTGACGGTGACGTCGCCGATCCTCGATCAGGAAAGGGCCGTGGCAGCGGAGTGAGGAGCGCTGCCCGGCTTAGGTAAATCGGCCGCGTCGGAACCAGACAATAAGGGGAGGAACATATGAACTACCAGCCGCACATCCCGGCGAGTGCGAGCGTGCAGCCATCCTGGCTGCACGCTGTCCTCGACCGTCATTTTCAATTCACCAGGCTCGGCTCCACCATGCGGACCGAGATCCTGGCCGGCCTGACGACGTTTCTGGCCGCGTCCTATGTGATCGTGGTCAATCCCTCGATCCTCGCCCATGCCGGCATCCCGTTCTCGGCGGGCGTCACCGCGACCGTCCTGGTCAGCTTCATCGGCAGCTGCGCGATGGGGCTTTATGCGCGCAGCCCGATCCTCGTCGCACCGGGCATGGGCATCAACGCGCTGTTTGCCTACACCATGGTCATCGGCGCCAAGGTGCCGCTGGAAATCGCGCTCGGCTGCGTGTTGTGGGCCGGCGTGCTGTTCACCATCATGGCGGTGCTCAATCTCAGAAGCGCCGTCATCGAGGCGATCCCGACCGACCTGCGCTACGGCATTGCCTGCGGCATCGGCCTGTTCATCGCGCTGATCGGCCTGGTCAACGCCAAGTTCATCGTCTCCAACCCCGACACCATCGTCGGCCTGACCACCTTCAACCCTGTGACCCTGACCTTCATCGCCGGCTTCATCGCGACGGTGGGACTGGTCGTCAGGCGCGTGCCGGGCGCGATGATGGCCGGCATGATCCTGACGACGCTGATCTCGATCCCGATCGGCCGCTGGTGGGGCGATGGCAGCGCGTTTTCGCCCGAGACGCCCGACGTGACCACGCTCGTCAACTGGAGCGGCCTGTCGGCGGCGCCTGATTTCAGCTTCCTGTGGCAAGTCGACCTGCTCGGCGCGCTGCAGGTCGCCTACATCCCGTTCATCTTCGTGTTCCTGTTCACCAATTTCGTCGAGGCGCTGTCGACCTTCCTCGGGCTGGCGGAAGCCGCCAACCTCAAGGACGAGAACGGCATGCCGCGCAACATCAAGGAATCGATGCATGTCGACGCCGTGGCGGCGCTGATCTCCGCCCCGCTCGGCACGAGCCCGGCGACCGTCTACCTGGAATCGGGCGCCGGCATCGCACAGGGCGGCCGCTCGGGCCTCGTCGCCCTCGTCGCCGGACTGCTGTTTTTGCCCTTCCTGTTCTTGTCGCCGCTTTTGTCGCTGGTGCCGGCAATCGCCACCGCACCGGTGCTGATCCTGACCGGACTGTTCATGTCGGAGCCGATGGGCCGCATCCGCTGGACCGATGCCGAAGAGGCCATTCCAGCCTTTCTCGCCATCGTGCTGATCCCGCTGACCTTTTCCATCACGCTCGGCCTGTCCCTGGCGATCATCGCCTATGTGCTGCTCAAGCTGGTCGTCGGCAAGGCCGGCGAAGTGAAGCCGATCATGTGGTTCGTAGCACTGCTCGCGGCCGCTCTCGTCGCGCAGATCCAGTAGCCCCCCTGGCGAGCGCTCCGGCGCTCGCCAACGCTTTCGCTTTCAAAGGAAATCCCACACCATGCTTCAACCCTGGTCTGAAACCGCCCCGCGGCTTGTCGACGTGGCGATGGGTCGGACACCAGCCGATCTGGTCATCCGCAATGGCAAATGGGTCAACGTCTATTCCGGCGAGATCGTGCCGCGCACGGATGTCGCGATCTCGGCCGGCCGCTTTGCCTATGTCGGACCCGATGCCGGCCACACGATCGGCGAGAAGACGACGGTCGTGGACGCCGAAGGCCGCTATCTCGTGCCCGGCCTGTGCGACGGTCACATGCATGTCGAAAGCGGCCTGGTGACGGTGACCGAGTTCGCCCGCGCCGTCATTCCCCACGGCACGACCACCATGTTCATCGATCCGCACGAGATCGCCAACGTGCTCGGCCTTTTCGGCGTGCGGCTGATGAACGAGGAAGCGCAAAGCCTGCCGATCAATGTCCTGGTCCAGGTGCCAAGCTGCGTGCCGAGCGCGCCGGGACTGGAGACGGCGGGTGCGCAGCTCAGCTCCGACGACGTCCGTGAAGCGCTGGCCTGGAAAAACATCATCGGGCTTGGCGAGATGATGAATTTCCCCGGCGTAGCGGCCAACGACCCCAAGATGGTGGCCGAGATTGCCGCCACGCAGGCCGCTGGCCTGACGGTCGGCGGCCATTATGCCTCGCCCGATCTCGGCCATGCCTTCCATGCCTATGTGGCCGGCGGCCCCGCCGACGACCATGAGGGCACGACGGTCGAGGACGCCATCGCCCGCGTCCGCCAGGGCATGCGCGCGATGCTGCGGCTGGGCTCGGCCTGGTATGACGTGGCGGCCCAGGTCAAGGCGATCACCGAACGCGGCATCGACCCGCGCAACTTCATTCTTTGCACCGACGACAGCCACTCGGGCACGCTGGTCAATGACGGGCACATGAACCGGGTGGTCCGACACGCCATCGCGCAGGGGCTGAAACCGGTCACGGCGATCCAGATGGCAACGCTCAACACCGCCCAGCATTTCGGCATGGAGCGCGAACTGGGCTCCATCGCGCCCGGCCGGCGTGCCGACCTGATCATCAGCTCGGACTTGGCGGCGCTGCCGATCGAAATGGTGTTTGCGCGCGGCAAGCTGTTGGCGAGCGACGGTGCGCTTGCCGCCGACCTGCCCGCCTACCAATATCCCGACAGCGCCAAGAACACCGTCAAGCTCGGCAGGAAGCTCGCTGCCTCCGATTTCGACATTGCCGCGTCAGGCGCGGCCGAAGTGAAGGCGCGGGTCATCGGCGTGGTCGAGAACCAGGCGCCGACCAAGGCGCTGGTGCGGGATCTGCCGGTCAAGGACGGCATCGTTGCGATGGACCGCGTCAACGACGTCTGCCAGATCGCGCTCGTCGAGCGCCACCGGGCCACCGGCGAGGTGGTCAATGCCTTCGTCTCGGGCTTCGGCTACGCCAGGGATTGCGCCATGGCCTCCACGGTTGCGCATGACAGCCATCACATCATCGTCGTCGGCACCAACAAGGCCGACATGGCCCAGGCCGCCAACAGGCTGCAGGAAGTCGGCGGCGGTATCGTGATGATCAGCGAGGGCAAGGAGCTTGCGCTGGTCGAACTCCCGGTCGCCGGCCTGATGTCGGACGAACGGGCGGAAGTTGTTGCCGTGAAGGCAGGCAGGCTGGTCGAGGCCATGCGCGAATGCGGCTGCGAGCTCAACAACGCCTACATGCAGCACTCGCTGCTGGCGCTCGTCGTTATCCCGGAGCTGCGCATTTCGGACAAGGGACTGATCGACGTCACAAAGTTCGAAAAGACCGACGTCATCATCGCGAACTGATGGGTCGACAGCTCAGCGTTCCCGGGCGGATTTCTTCGGCTGGCTGCTCACAATGCACCGACAGGCGCTCGCCGTGGTCAATCATGGAGCCGAAGGAACCGGCTTCGAGACCGGGAACGAAATGTGAACATCTTGCGGCACAAGCCCATGCGTGGCAGGATCAGGGACATGAGCAAAGCCGTATCCGCCAGGATTGCCAGGGGGCTGAACGAAGGACCCGTCGTCATGGCGCGGGCCCAGCAGCTCTATATTCAGGCCGGCAACCCGATCGAGCTCTGGGGCCTGGAAGACTATCCTGTCAGGGCTCACTTCCTGATTGCCGCGGCCCGGGCCGGAGACGAGACGCCCAGTTTGCACGCCTCGCTTCAATAAGCAAAAAGCCCCGCCAGCCGAAGCCAGCGGGGTGCATGCCAGGCCGGAATGACCTGCTGATCGACAACCGCAATGACGGCATGGCCTGATTACATCAGGCCTTGTTTTCCAGCGCTTCGGTCAAGACCGAAAACGAGAGGCAATTTGAGGAAAGGATCGTTCAACTCATTTGCGGCACCTGTCCGCCGATAGGTCGCCGACAAGAAGCTCCACGATGGCCTCAACGATGAATGAGGCTGAAGCGAGCTTGCCGCTCCGCTGAAATGCTGTCGGCGCGATATGGCGGGATCATTTTCCGCCGATCGCCTTTGCCTGTCGCCGGCAACTCCGCTATTCCGGTGCATGTCGGTTCGGTCGAGGCCCCATGAAGCTCATGTTCGTCGTCAGCCTGCTGTTTCTCGGCTCGGTCTGGCTCGGCCTCGCTTACATCAGCGCCGTTGCCTGCGAAAAATCGGAAACCTCAAAGTTCCCGTCAGACAGGACAAGAGACTGCAGTGTCATGGCCGCGGCAAACCCTTTCGATTGAGTGGCGAGCAATGCGGCCGAAAACCCCATCGGAAGATTTCGAGCGGGTTGAAATAGGAAAAATAGCTGCTGCTGTTTGTAAATGCTGGCTAGATTTCGGTCCCTGCACAAATCTGAAAAGACCACCGCCAGCAGCGCGTAGACAATGAAAGCTGCCGGCTCGAACAGAATTGCCGCCCATTTTCCAATGTGCCGACCACGCATCCAGCCAAACTCCCCACTGCGAGGCAGTGCTTGTGGCGTTGCGCATCGCTGTCAACCGTCCGATAAGTCTGCCAACAGCAAAAGCCCCGCTGCCAAAAGGTGGCGGGCGATTTTTCATGCGCATGGCGCAGGTCTTTGGCCGGCCGGCGGATCAGGGCGTTCCCTTGACCGCGAGCCAGACCAGCCCCAGCACGCCGGCGGTGATGATGCCGATGGCCGTCATCAGCGACTGGCGTTTGACCGTGGCGACGGCTTCACGCCAGGCGCGAAGATGCTGCATGTCCTTCTGCACCTCGAGCGCTTCATCGGTCTCGATGCCGAGGGTCAGGAAGACTTCCTTCACGGCCTCCTTCGCCGCCTGCTTGGCAATCTCGTCGACCATCGAGCGGACTTCGGCTTCGGTCATGGTTTCCAGCCGCACAAAGCGGCTCCCTTGCGGTTGTGTGAAAGCAGCACCTTGACCTCCTGATCGCCCAAGGCATCGACTGCAGCGTCCGAGAGGTGGATCGGCCTGGAGATCCGGCAGAACGAGCCGGCGAGCGGCTGGCAGGCGAGCAGGCCGGCCAGGAAGCCCAGGAATATCAGCAGCCGCACAACCATGCCGACCAGCCGCCTCACCATGTCTTCAGCTCCTCACGGGCTCTGTTCGGCGGCAGCGCGCCAATGTCGTTGTCGACCTGATCGGCAATGTCCCTCGCCTTCTGCTCGGCCTTGGCCTGCCTGTCGCGCTCCAGGCGAGCGCCACGGCTGTTGCCCTTCAGGAAGGCCATGAGGGCGCCGGCGATTCCGGCCATGACCGCCAGCAGCGTTGGGCTGGAGAGGATGAAGCCGAGCACGGTCAAATCTTCATCTCCCTGTTCGGCACCAGCCAGACAAGCAAGGCCGTGACAGCGCCGACGATGGCGTTGGCCGTCACATCGTCGACGCCGAGGTCAAGGCCTGTGTAGGAGCGGATGAAGGCGACAAGCGCCATGATGACGGCCACCCAGAATTTGGCATGACGACCCATGTCAGTGGTCCTTTCGGGAGAAGAGCGCGGCGAGCGCCCTGGCGATGAGCTGAAGGAAGAAGCGGAAGCCCCTGGCCGGTTCGGCGGGGATGGGCTCGGGTTTGGTGGGCGCAGGCCGCAGGACGACCATCGGCTCGGCACCTGGTATTTCGGCGTCTTCCACCAGGATCGTCGGGCGCGGCTGGGGGGCGACGCCAAGATAGTCGGCGGCCCGCAACGCCGCCTCAAAGGCGCGGGCATATCCGGCGACCGCATCGCCGTTGGCCTCGACATCCGGGTTGATGATCGCCCGAGCACTGCGGTAGTCGGCCTTGTCGCCGCTGATGTAGTCGGCCAGCTTCTTGCCGGTGAACAGGCCATCCTTCATGCCGAGGATGAGGATGCGCGCCGAGATGGCGGGCTGAAGCGCAAGGTCGGGATTGCCGGGCAGGTCGAGCCCGAGCAGCTTGCCGAAACGCTGATAATTGTCCCGGCCCGTCGTCTGGGGATAGCCGCGGCCTCGATACGTCCAGCCATCGTTCGGGCCGACATTGCCCATGCGCCCGCCATAGACCGTGTTGGCGAGCCCTTGCGGGTTGCGGACAAAGGGCAGCGCATCGCCGAGCCTGGGGAAGCGCTTGGGCCAGACGGCCCGGATGCGCTCGGCCGACGAGTAAGTCAGATTTTCGACCTTCGGCGCCATGCCCGATCCGACCTCATGATAGGGCGTGGCCAGCACATAAGCCGCCTGCCGGAGCGGCAGGCCGGCCAACTGGATCTCGTCGAGGATCGCCCCGAGGTTGGCGACCTGGCTTGTAGTCAGCGACGTTGCGAACACGCCGGACGAGCGCCCGCGCAAGGCCGCGTAGAACTTGCTACGGTCCATGGGGTTCCTCAGATTGTGGATTTCAAATGGGTGGGATAGTTTTCGGCGCTTAAGACGGAGAGCGTACCGATGGTAAAAGCACTGGTCTCAATCGCGTTCGCCGCGCTGGTCTACTTGGTGGCCGAATACTTCTCACCTGCAGCCGCCATCGCATTAGTTGGCGCCGTCGCGAGCTTCGGGCTGTGGGATGCCGGCGAACGAATGGACGGCCAAGACAAGGCTGTTGATAGGATCGTCGATGAGTTCCGGCGCATCTAGCAGCTACGCGCGCATCAGTGCCTGAAGGGCACCCACGAACTCATCCATGGTGTAGAAGGGCGTCTTGCCCTTCGCGACCAGAGCGGCCTTGAACTGCGCAACGGAATAGTTCGACAGTTGCGTTGCCGGCGACAGCGTGCGGATCGTGGTGCGCAGCTCGTTCACGGCATCGAGTGTGACGAGGTTTTGCTGGTTGATCGCGTCGAAGAGCACTAGGCCGAGCGCGCGAACTACGGAACCGTCAGAGGTCAGCGTTGTGTTAAGGGCCGCCATATCTAACGCGGCAACGTCCAGGGTGACGACGGTATAGGTGCGCGTCGCCACTGTCGCGGTGATCAGATCGGAATAGCCAGCATGCACCTGGTTGGCTCCAAGCGCGGGCCGGACTTCAACATATTGTCGGACGAGCTCTGGTTTGACGTCGGTACCTACCGGCCCGAGGTTGCGGACTTCGACTATCGCGGTCTTGGCTGCGTTCAGGATGGCAACCTTCCCAGTCAATTTCGTCATAGTTCAAACTCCAAATTTTCCACGAGTTGCCATGAACAAGGCCTGCTCTTCGTCTGCGCTAAGATAGCGGGTGCCCCACATGGCAAGGCTGCCGAAGCGGGATAGGTTTTGGCCGGGGTTGCCTTGGTTACCGCGTGACCAAAGCTGCAACCAATGCGATGGACCCGCTGCCGACGGTGACGGGTAAGACAGGCCGGTTGTAAGTTCCTGCACGCCGTTGATGCTAATGCGTACCGTGCCGGCGGCCATGTCGAAGGCGTAGGCGAGAAAGCTCCAGCGCGCCGTCGGCACCAACGCGATACTGTCCATCGTAAGGTTGGTTACGCCGTTTCGAATGCGAGGGCCGAACTTCCCGGCCGCTGTCATGATGCAGTCGACGCCAATCTTGGCGGTGTCGTTCTGCGTCTCGCCAAAGATGCTGTCGGACGCGGTCGCCGGGTAGTAATACCATGTGCAGAGCTGATGCTTTGAACCGCTCTTATGGAGGTTGATCGACCATGACGGATGAGCGGACGACATCGTGAAATAGTCGCCGCCATCATTGCTGAAATACTCACCATCGGAGCGGCGCCCGGCACTGCCGTTGAACGCCGGATCGCTGGTCGTCACCGTACCGTCGAAACCAAGGAAGAAGTTCGGCGTCTGCCCGGCTCGGTCGATGAAATTCTGCCCGGTGCCAGCGTAGCTGAAGTCGTCGCCGGCATCGACGCACAGCGACAGCCCTGGCGAGAAGCCAAGCTGTTGGATCGATGAGAAGAGGTCGGAGCGAGGTTTGTTAAACATCAGGCATCATTGCTCGTGGTGACGTTGTAGAAGATGCGGACGGCAACGACCTGCGCGTCTTGCGCCAGCGTGTCGTTGGCGTCGGAGACCAGTCGCGACAGAAGAACGTAAAGAAGGTCACCATCGACAGGCATCTGGCCGACTGTGATGTTCGTAGTGACTGGCGAGACGTGCAGTAGGTCAGCCCCAAGATAGGTATCTGCAGAGCTTGCTGGCGCGCCGCCGATGGTTTGCAGGCTGTCGCCGTCACTCCACGCGCAGACGCCAACACTGAAAGTTACGCCGCCGCTGCCAGCCGCCGCACCGGTCCAAACAACCTCGGCGGTTATCGTGCCTTTGTTCCACTTCTTGGGCAGGGCCAGCGGCGCGCGCGCGTACTCCTGCGCCGTGGTGTCAAAGTTCATCGTCGCCAGCGGAACGTTGCTGGTGGCCACGGCACGGATGCCAAGGGCTGCACCGTTGGCGATGGTGGGCAGGAACTCGTCGGCCCGGATAAGCAGCGTCTGCCGGCCCTTGGCCAGCTCCTTGCGCGCGATGTCGACGGTAACCGACTTTGAAGCGTTCGACGCCGCACTGTCGCCGATGACGAGAGTGTCGGCGTCGGCCAGCGACATCTTTGCCGGGGTGCCGGCAATGAGCGGTCCGAGCGCGGTCTGAATGTTCGTCTTCAGGTTGGCCCATGTGAATTTCTTCGCCACCCATGCGGCGGTGCTGTCAGAGACGACGATCTCGTCGGCGTCGACGAGCGTTGCCTTGACAGCCGCACCATGTATCCAGCCGCCAAGCGTGTTGGTGATGATGCTCCAGTAAGCGACCACCTTGGCGAGATAGTGCCGGGACGAGTACAGCCCTGGCTCTACCTCCACGTCCTCAGGGTTCGCGGCATACTTCTGGCTCAGCAACGCGCTGGCCGCTGCAGCGTCCGCGGATGCCTGCGCGGCGACAACAGCGGCGGACATGAGGGCAAGGGGGAAAAGCACCTCAAACCGAGTGCCGGTAAAGAACAGCACCGCCTGCCGTCCCGACTTGAGCTCGACAGCGCTCAGGTCCGCGCCATCGCCATACTTGACCGGATAGCTACCGACGCCAGAGACGTTGATCGTCGTCGCACCGCTGTTGTCGGCCAAAGGCGTCATCAGATAGAGCCTGGCCGCCTGGAACCCGGTCGGCTGGGAAACGACGACCGCGTTGCCCGTCCCGCCCGTCACCGCAAGCTTGCCTATGGCGGCACGACCAAACAGCCGGCCATAGGTCATCGGCACCCATGAGGCGCCGGTGGCGTCCCATTCCTTCAGAACCGCAGGATCGAAATTCTTGTCGAGCCACAGCCTGTCGGTATCAGGCGCAACGATGCCGTCGACCATGTTGCTGAAGACGCCGGTCGCCCTGAGCGCCGACAACACCAGCTCGGACACACGGACATATTTGCCGGTCTCGCTGGTGAGCGTGGTTCCAGTGAGGAACAGGCCCCAATGCAGTGCGTTGTCGAATTCTGTCGCCATGTCTTATCCTCAAAGCAAAGCGGCTCGCCGAGGCGAGCTGTTCAGGGTGGTGATGTCAGAGGAAATGCCGATGTTCTTTGCGCTTGGCGTCAACGGTGCACAGGCACGGCTCGACGTCGATCGACGTTTGTTCAGGAGCGACTATCGCCAGCCAGGGCGACGAGCCGAGAAAACCGACACGGACCGGCCCTCGAGAGGTTGCGCTGCTGAGCCAGCTGCCATGGTCTGCCGGATGGACCCGATCACAACCGGGGACTGGAAGATCACGCCCCGCGCCCCGGCTATCCGAAACGCCCTCTCCCATGCAGGATGGGATCAGTTGGCGGACTGTTGAACTGCGCCACGATTTCCCCTTCCATCTGCCGCGACCCAGGATTCTGCGCCGATGCTCGACACATTCCTTATCTGGTTCTCATGGGTCCACGCCGCCATCGGCGCCGGCGCGATCACGCTTTTCATCCTGTACCGGTCATTCTTTCGTGCAGAAAACAGAGAGGAGAACATCCGTTTTCTGCGCAAGAATCCGACGGCCTTACTCTGGATATTCGCCGGAGCGTTTACCGCCATCATGGTTTCCGTGGGCCTGCTGGACCGCTTCCTCAATGGTTACGGAACCGGCGGCGAACTGTTCTGACTTAATGACGACAGGCACCGCCGGCGCAGATGTAGAGACACGACACGTCAAGATGATCTGCGCTAATCTTGATCGTCCTGGGGTGAAATCAGATAAAACCGGTGGCGCATGCGGCCTCGGACCGCAGCGACCTTGGGGGCGCCAATGCTTGTTCGTTTGTTTGACCGATGGTCGGAATGGCCGATCTGGGCGCGACTGACATCCGGCATCGGCACCATGGTGCTGCTCAACTCCGTTCGCACCGCATGGGGGGAACGCGATTTCCTGGCCGGGGTCGCCGAGACCTTTGTTGCCTATCTGCTGCACTCTGGCGGGCCGATTGCCGCAATGGCAGCCGGTACCTGGATCGGCATCAAAATGGCAAAGGCGTCCAGCAAGGACTGGCTGGGCTGGATGATCGGCATCGTGACGTTTGCTGTGCTGTGCCTTGGCCTGGCCATGCTCACCGACGACATCCCCGGGATCAGCTGGCGCATGAAAGCCATGGGCAGCGGCGATTGCCATACCGTGTTGGATGGAAGTTTCAACTCTTTGGTCTGTGACTAGGACAAGCCTTGAAACAGGTGGTTATTTCGGGCTCAATGCACGTTATGCGCGAGTACGAAGTGGAGCTTGGACGATGGGCTTGTTTGTCGATCTGATGGTCTATCTGTTGATTGACCCTGTACGGATAACCTTCATGGCATTTCTGTTGGCGACTGCCCTCGAACTCAAGAGCAGGACCGCGGTTGGGGTGACGATCTTGATCGGGGCAATCGTGTTTGCATTCCTGATGCCGATGGTATTCAGGCCGATCGAGCCCCTCGGCCCATTCATCATGCTGGGCCTGGTTACGAACCTGCTGCTGCTCGCGATCTTCTATGGTTTTTATGCCCTGGTGCTGCGCCGCCTTGCCCCAGGTCCAGAGCCAACTTTCGACTGAGGCCGCCATGGGACTTTTCGATCTGTTTCGCCGCAGGAAAGCGCGCAAGCTGCAAGCCCGCAGGGAGGAAGCACTCCTCGCGGAGGCCCGCGCCAGAAGCCAAAACCTCGCAATGCTGCGCTCGGCCATCTCCACGATCGGTGGCGAGCGGATAGCTGCCGGGTCCGATACCCAGCTTGCGGCGCGCTCGGCGTCGCTGCTGACTAGGCACGTCATGATACCCGGCTCGGCCGACGACGGTGCCGAGCGCTTGCTGGCGGGCCTGTTCGCCTGGATCGCCGCCACACATTTCTCGCTCGAGATCGGTACGAATGTCGCGAGTGCCATCACGCAGGCGGGGCTCGAAATCACCGGCATCGCCGATCGGAAAGAGCTCGACGACATCAACTACGCTTACAAGCAGCTGTGCGTGGAAAATGACGAATTGGCCACAACAGTCGAGCAATTCCTTGCCGACTGGATGGCTGATCCAACACAGGAAAAGCTGGATCGCCTCGGCGGCCTGCGTCTCCTGCTCATCAGGCTGATGACCGATGACGGACTCGGCGATTTTCAAAAAACGACAGGCTCGCCTTCATCGCCACCAGATGATGTCCCACGGCGTGGTGTAGCTGGCGGCCTTGGTCGCCGTGCTATCCGGCATTGCCGGGCTGATCAGCGTGCCACTGCGGGCAGGCTGATGAGGGGATCATCGCTCAACTGGCCGACGCTTT